>Ga0315547_1000198_pt1 | contig 66518 bp, 69 predicted proteins | sample SalMarSW160240MG_2_FD_202542 | JGI IMG/M metagenome (GOLD analysis project Ga0315547, IMG submission 202542) | Salt marsh sediment microbial communities from the Plum Island Ecosystem LTER, Massachusetts, United States - Salt Marsh Sediment SW1601-240 ...
TCCACTTTGCATTTCACTCTGCATTCTATTCCACAGGGATCGACTTTTCTCTAGAGACAACTGCTTGCCTACTTTTTTAAATACCGAAACCGCATCTAACTTCTTAAAATCAGAAGGAAATTCATTCCTATCCATTTGTATTTCTCCCTACAATATTCTCATGTTCATACCTGTTTATAACTATTTTCTCTCCAGCGATTTAACTAACTCGTTTGCGTCCGAACAGATTCGGATATACTCTCTTTGCCTGAGAATTTTAAACTTTACCCTTTTTTATCTTAGTTTTTTCTATGCATTTGTCAACATTAACTAAAAAAGAGGACAAGATGTCCTCTTTTTGTAAATAGGAGGGTAGATAAAATGAGGGTTTGGGTTTAGGGGAAGGTAGTGAATGTCTTACTTTTATACAGAAGAGGACAACTGAGAGAATTAATAAAAAATTAACTCGAATTTCGAAACGGAATGATTAAACTACTTCTAAGGGACAAGATGAGCTACAGTTTTTACCCTAGATGCCTATACTCTTACCATCAAATTCGAAGTGGCCTTCGAATTTGCACCCTCCAAGGTCTACTATCTTATCAAAACTCGTTTTTCCCATAGATAATCCCCTGCCTTTTAATACTATTAGATAAACAATAACCTATAAGTGTTTTGGTTTCTTTCAAGGCAGGTTGGGATTTCATCTAACGATGCTCCTCAGCCGCAGCGATTAGCTGTCGGCTGCAAGAGCCATGTTATGTGAAGGCCTAGCCTACTTAATCCAAGTCTGAACCTGAGCCACGGAGAACCAAAAATTTTATATTAAGCAGAATTCATGGTGCCGGAAATCCCTTATTATAACACTGTACGGGCATATTATTTGCAACGGCGGCAAAACACCTATTGCAAGAGACACAGGCAACGCCCTCAGCTTTTCCTTCTTTGATCCTTTTTACAATAAAGGGCTCCCTAATAAAAGGGCGACACATAGATATACAATCAGCATATTGCTTCTCTAAAGCCTCCTTCATATGTGCCACCTTTCGGAAACCACCCACAACGAATAAAGGGGTTTTCCCAAGGACAGGTTTTATCATCTTTGCAGCTTCAAGATTATATGGTTCGTCAAAGTCATACTTTCCGACCATGCGTTTCATCATTAGCTTTGCCAAAGGTTTTTTCCAAAATGGGAGGCTCTGCACCACTTCTTTCACCGGTACATCGCCCCGGCACATGTTCATAAAAGAGTAAACACCTGCTCCACAGCTTATCTCCAATCCATTGATCTTCAAATCCGACAGCCACCTGGCATATGTAACAGCCAGGGAAGGAGTAATTCCTTCTTGGGGTGTATAGTCGTGGGTATTTAATTTTACCAAAATAGGCATTCCTTGTGGCAATGCATTCCTGACCTCTGAAATGAGCTCTTTTAAAAGACGAAAGCGATTAGCGTCGGACCCGCCCCATTCATCTTTTCTATGATTGAAAAAAGGCGAAATGAATTGGTTGATCAAGTAGCCATGTGCGGCATGTAGCTGAATTCCATCCGCGCCGGCTTCGACTGCCCGGCTTGCTGCTTTCCCAAAGGCTTGAATCACCTCTTGAATTTCATCTGCACTCATCTCCTTTGGTTTGACGAAATTGATGGGATCCCTTCCTTTGCTGGAAGGGCCGATTGGGGTCTGCCCAATCATGGCTTTTGTGGTCTGTCTCCCTGCATGGACCAATTGAAACGCTATCTTGCCACCTTCTTGATGGACTGCTTTAACAAGTCTCCTCAGACCAGGAATCATATCATCGCTATGGATTCCAGTTTGATACTTAGCACACCGACCCAACGGGTGAACAAACATATAACCGGGAATAATCAGACCCACTTCCCCTTTTGCCAAATTCTGATATCTCTTAACGAGCTTATCGCTTACCTCACCCGTTTCTAACGACATAACTTCGTATGTTGCAGAATGCATAAATCGGTTTTTGATCTGCACATCTCCCAAATTTATTGGTGTAAAGAGAATAGACATGGTTTGCCTCCTTTTAATTTCATCGATTAAGCAAGATCAACAAGGAAAGCCACATAACACGTATTAGACAGCCTAAGTAATCTGACAAATACTACAATTTTTGGAGTATAAGACTTTTAGATATTTCAAACAACAAACGCTTAAATCCAATTATACCATGCTGTTACGGTAAAATGATGCATGATTTTAGTTCTGCTTGTATTGCATTTTTTGCAGTATAGGCAGATTCCTCCCATGGTATTCAATTCAGTTGGGATTTCCCATTCCAAATCGCGATGAGGTGTTAGGATACTTCATCGCTCTTGTCACCAATGACATATCCATGGTACCTGGTTGTCAATCTCCATCCCGGAGCCCCGTAATAATCCTCGACATGCGAGCCGTGTACTACAGCCACCAAAATCCTCGTCTGTCAACGCTGGCGAAGCTCTCCACTTGGAAAGAGGCTATTCTTCCCCAGCCTAGACTGATAGAGGTAGATTTTGCTTTTAAGCAACTCTATCAGTTACACACTCTATCAAAGGACCATTCTAACATATTGATACGTTTTGACACGGTTACGGGTTAAAGCTTATATGTCCTCTTTTTATACAGAAGAGGACAAAACTTAAGCTTTTTACCTTTTTCTGAGCAAGGGTTCTTCCCGTAGTTATCTTTATCTCATTGTACGAATTGCTAATTCCATTCTCCCTTCCTGTAACCTTATCGCAGGATTCTTGCTCATTCATTCTCGATAAAATAACCTCGGCAATCGCTAATCATCTCTTTCTTCTTAATTGCTTTTCTCTCTCTTTCACAATCACCCGATAACCAGCAACTTACACATAAATTGGCTGCTCTTTTTCCAAGGTCTGTCTTAAGAGATTGTGAGTCAAGGGTTTCTACTAGATGATCCAGCGGGGTATTTATCCTTCTGGCGGTTCTGCCCGCATCCGTCATTCCTCGTACCCAAAAAATGATAGGAAGAACAAAGAGATATAGTCTAAACCAAAAATCCATAATGGATTCTCGTGGTATGGTTTGACTCCATATAACTGCGTACCAGAAGAGTCCATAGAAAAACATATATAGAATTCCCTTTAATATCTGTCCATTGTATAATTGCCCCAAACCGCAAAAGAAAAAGGACAATACTATTGCTAACCCCGGATTTCTCTTAGTTTCCCCTTGCTGTAAAAGTCCTACTTTGGCTTTCTTCTTGACTTTTCGAAATCTCCAAGCTCCCAAAATCATTAATACGATTCCTAAAGGAAAGAGTGCAAGTGTAAATGCGATAAACACTGTTTCAGATATAGACGCAGATCCAAATAGTCTGCGAGTTCCTCCAGCCATAATTACCACTGCGAATATTTCAAAGCAGCTAAGGATACAGACTATCCCTGCCCATGTCACTTTACTTTCTCCCCTCAACGTTTTCTGGCTGACCTGCTTCTCTCAACCTATTTATGATTCGCTCCGGCAACCGCTCTCATACAAAAATTCAATTACTACTATGTCTCGAAAGCTGTCTATGCTGTCTCGTAGCTTTTCCCATTTCCCTTTTTCCAGGTACTTGATTTCCCTTTTATTTCGCCTTTGTGTTTTTTGCATAAAATCGTCTTTTTGGCTTACCTGTTTATCAGGATCTCAAGAACCTACCTTATCAAAAAGTTCATTTTTGTATGTATAAGGTGAAATGCCGAGTCTTAGAAATCTGGTAGATCAATCTTTTCTTGCTCATTTACTATAACTTGGGAGTGAAGAACCTCCAAGGATCTAACCTCATCATTAAGAGGAGACAGTCTGTATCTCTTTAAGTGAAATGACTGAAGATTAATTATTGCTAGTCCTTCTCCTCTTGTGCCAATAAGTAAATAAGGACCTATCAACTTCAGCACAGTTGGCCAGCTATACATATTGTCAGGATGAAAGAGAACGAAATGTTCATTGGATTCTTCATCATAGGCAACTACCCCACCTTTGAAGTAGGCCGTATAAGTGATGCCACCTTTTCTTAGTTCATCCTCGATGCTAGCTCTAGTTTCATGCCTCCCTTTATACCTTCTGATATTCATTCTTCCATTTTCAATATTGCCATTGTCTTTGGCCCAGAAGTAGTAGGCAAAATCGGGATTATCTACCTCTTCATTTATCTCTTTTTCTCCTATGTATCCATATTCATATTTAATACTTTCCAGGAACTCTTCTTCTCTTTGAAAATCTTCACCAAAGAAATAATCACTCGTTGAAACCTGGGTAACAGCTTCGCTTGCCTGAGAACTAAACCAAAGTGACAATCTTATCAGTTCTTCCTTCTGGATATTGATAAGGCTCAGACTAATAAGATGGCCTCCTGTTCCTCCACTCTCGCTTACAAAAAAGATATCTTCATTCTCATTCTCGCTTAAGTCAACTGTTCCTGCTTCAGAAATAATGCCAACATATCTATCTTCGATTTGAGTAACAGTACCATCTCCTTTTCTTATGGTTATCTCCCAGCAAAAATTGTCTTTATTAGATTCAAATATAACTATTCCTGTCTTTTTTCCATTTTCTTTGAATTGAACTTCGAATTTGTTTAAAGGTTCTATTTCAATAAAAGTAATCTCATCTTTAAGTGAGACCTCCTCTTTCCCCTTCACTTCGATACCGACAGAATAGCCCAAGAGTATCAAGGCTATTGCTAAAGTGCCTATGAAAATAGATCTTTCTTTAATTGTCCTTTTCATCTTTTTATCCTTACATATTGTCTCTATTTTACTATCGAACAGGAAAAGGTCAAAAAGAAAAGTAAGAAGAATAAGTCTATGCCCTTTGTCAGAAAGCAATACAAGTATTCTAGCCTTACCTTACACAATACGTTAAGTGTAAGGTCGGGAGGTGAAGTATTACAAATATTTGCATTACTTCCATTTTTGATTTGGCCTACCCTTTGTTGAGCTGTCCCTACTAATTCCCCTGCCTTTTCTTGAGTCATTTTTAGCTTATTTCTTAAGTATCCAACTATCTCGATTTTTTGCTCCTTTGTTTTTCATTCCTCCTCCTCTCTCTATACAATTTGTCCTAAAGGGATACGAGCATCCCGGCCTTACCTTACTCAATAGGCTGTATGTCAGGTTGTTTTAACTTTTCTATTTTCTCAATTCCTAACATTTTTGTCTCTGATAAGAAACTCAGTTCAGGCGTATCCCCTGCTATTCTAAAAATATCATCTATATTAGCTTTCCAAATCTCTCCATCAGGCCAAAATCTAACCGCACTAACAAAAGCTATTGCTGTTTTCACGAAATCGGGTTTCCCATAAATACTCCAAGTCCCGGTATTTTCTAGTCCTACTGCTACAAGACGGTAAGTAGAAATACCTCTTACACCGTCTTGTTTCTCATCAAAGGCATCGTAATAGACCATGGTAATTGCCAGCGCCTCAATATCCCTCCCTGCTCTATTCTTATATTCGACTACGCTGCTGATATAATCCTCATCCTCTCTCGATGATTTCCCGAACTCCAAAATCTCAACAGGAGCATTATCCATATTCACTATGACATAAACCCGAGTTAGTCTTGCTGATGCCATAGAACAAAAACAGGCTGTTACAATGATTGCCAATAAGATTTGCCTCATTCGCTTCTCACCTCCTCAATTCTTCTCCACCCTGGGATATCCCAGTCTCTCCACTTGCTCAAGAGTCTCCAGGTAGAGCAGTAGTAGGTTGTGTGACCTATCCTTGAGTGCCTTCTTACGCTTTCTACTACTACTCTTACCGGAAAGTCTCAAAAGTTCTCTCAGTCTTATGCTACAGACATCTAAAATAGACATCTCTTCAATCATACTTCGCTTCCTTCTTCGCCCGCCTTGCGTCTTCCTTCTCCTTTCTCTCGATTAACCCAAAGAGGCAAATATCATCAGGATCACACTGACAGACGCTAGAATTTGGGACCCAGTGGCCTGTTTTTTCATCCTTGTGTATCCGCTGGTACGGTGCAACGGTCATAGCTATATATTTTCCACATATTCCGCATTTCATTTTTTGCTCCTTTCGCCTATACAGGCTAGATGATAATAAAATCCCTCCCCAGAAATATAATAGGGATATGTCAGGGACTTCCTGCACGCTCTACATTTCGGCACTCTATGCCCAGTTTCAAAGACTACTTTCTTAGCCATTTCTAGCTCCTCTGATAGCCCCTGCTGACCTGTACTAGCCAGCAGGAACTTTGCTTTCTAAAATTTAGGAACAAGTCCCTGCTTTTTCGATTCTCTCCTCAATTTCTCGATATTGACAAACTTGAACCATTCCAGGCACTCTTTGGCCAGTCTATCAACTGGCCTCCAATCACTAGTGTATCCGGCTAGTGTTCGGCAACCACTAATAATGTTCCCAGCCCAGTAAACATAATATGCTATCACATTTTTGACCGTTACTCTCAAGTCCTGCTCATCTCTCCAGTCAGACACCCCTATATTGATAAAGCTCTTGCCTGCTTTTAGGACATACTCAGGAATATCCCACCCGTAAAACTCATTCAGCTTGTCAGAATACTCTATCTTATGCCTTAATACCTTGCTTTTGACTTGTCTTTTCCCTTCGCTGATTAGCTTAGCATTTCCCCAATTGCCCCCACAGTCTGGAGTATTATTATACTCGCATTTCTGACAATGTTCTTTCCCCCAGAATTGAATTGACCAGCAACTTGCATCAAGCTCAGACTGCTTTATAGTTCTGAATTGCCCTAACTCTTTTTTTGTGCTATACTTTTCCTTGGGAGTTTGCATCGTGCTGCTCCTTTTGCCCTGGGAGTCTTTGCCGGCCCCAGGGCACTTATTATTTTTTTAGCCACCTTATCTACCTTCCCAAAGTCCTTGAAAATATTCTCACTTAATTCCCAGGACTTCAGATAAAAGACTGACTTCCTTTCAATTCCCAGAACTTTGCATACCAGGTAGGTTGCTGTCTCGGCCTGCTGCTCGGCAACCCTTGCCGGAGTGCCGTTATTCGGATGCTTTAGTTCTTTGTGAATCCACTCGTGAACCAGCGTTCCGATATTCTCTAGTTCATCTAAATTGCTGTTCAAGGTGATCTCCCCGTTCTCGCTGGTGACATAGCCCCCCTTTGCTATTTCCAAGGGTTTGAAAACCACTGTCCAGCCAGCTTTTTCCGTCGCTTTCCTCAGTTCTTCAAAGTCTATATCTGAGCCTGTGGTTAGGCCCCTCTTAATAGGCTCTCCCTCAGTCTGCCCTATATCGAATACCGGGACTGAGAAAAACCCATGTAATAACTTTTCCTCTTCCTCTTTATCCTTCACTTTCTTAAACCAGGGAGCCAGTATCCAGACTGCCTTCTCTCCCTCCTTAACTGTTCTTCCTAGAGCCTTCCACTTCTTATAACCCGCCACCTGGGAGCAACCGGCGAAACACAGTATAATCTGATTATATAAGCTATACTGATGAAACTTTGCTAGGCTATCCAAAGTCTCTTGAAACTTCTCCGGAGTTAGTTCCTTGACCTCTTCAAGTAAGTTTTTGACCCTCCTCACATTCCTTTTTGTTATCTCTTTGTTTGTCATTACTTTTCACCACCTTTCTTTTTCGCTTCCCTCTGATAAAAGGTATATCCCAATATGGAGTGTGACATTTCGGACATACTCTTACTTCTTTGACTCTGGGATTCCACGAGTGACCACATCTTTTGCAAGTCAATTGCTTCGGCATTCTGACTTTTACCATTACTTACTTCTCCTTTCAAAGAATTGATGATTATCATTCAATATAATTATACAACATATTTTAGAAAAGTCAACCCCCATGGCCATTTGATATTAAATAACTATTTAATATTAGGGTAGTATCCTAAGAGGTGAGAAAAGACTCAAACAAAAGATCGTGTCAATATCGGGATGAAAGTACGCAGTCTTCATCGGTTTAAAAGTATCCACGTGGACGAAAAGTCGGTCTTGAATTAAAAGAACAATCATTCTACTGTTCTGACCTGCCCCCCTAGAATCGGTCAAGTTATTATGTTAGATAGTATCGGGTCCGCCCCGGCCTGAGAATGGGTAAACCGTCTCCGGGTCCTGGCAGAGCGTCGCTGTTGCAATTCGCTAACAAAAACTGATAACCCTCTCATCATATCACTTGAAGTCAAACCGAAACTAAAACTGAAAAGAAAACGCAAACTTATGCCATAACCTACCAAGTATTTATCTCAGTATTCCTCTGGCCTGCTTTTCGGAAAAAAGATCCGGCCCAAATCTCAGTGCTTGTCAATTTGGGTTTTAGAGGTTCTCTGAGGTGCCTCGGTATGCTATGATGAGACGGTTAGGTTCTCAATGCCTTCTCAGGCCAACGAGGGTCATCCAGGATTGCCGTACCCACAGCAACCAAATCGGCAATACCCTGATTCAGAATCCTACGAGCAGTATTGCCAGTTTTTATTTCGCCCACAGTTATCACAGGTACTTTGACATGCGGCTTGATTTGTTCAGCCCGATAGACGGTGGAACTAAAAGGGTAATCAGGTGGTGCCGCTATTGGCTCGTTTCCAAGAGCTCCGGAGGAGATACTGAGGTAGTCCACCAGAGGGGAAAGCTTCTTGGCGATCTCTACTCCCTCTGATAGAGAGTCTATACCTAGGCGGATACCAAGTACAAATCTGGAGTCGGTGTTCTTGCGCACAAGAGCAGCAATCTCAAACAGCAGTCGCATTCTCCCAGCAATACTACCACCATACTCGTCTTCTTGCTGATTAAATTGAGAAGAGAGCAGTCTACTCAGCAGAAAGCCATGTGCAGCGTGAAGCTCTACTCCCTGGAAATTGGCTTCTTCAGCACGCTGGGCCGCGGCAACAAAGGCATCTTTGATCGTTACCATCTCTTCTGAAGTGAGAGGACGATCCACGGAAGCATGATTAATCTGAATGAAAGCAAGTACATTGTTTGAATGAATCACCCGTGCCACTTTGGATAGACCTTCGATATGCTCGTCTGCCCAGATTCCAATATTAGCTTCACTAAGACGATAATCGCGGCGAACGGCGGTGGTTTCCACCACAATGGTACCCACTCCGCCTTCGGCACGTTCACGATAGTAGGCTACGTGTCTCCCCAAGACCTTGCCGGAAGGACTGCTCCAAGGACGGTACATAGGTGGCATGAGAATACGGTTCTTTGCCTGAAGAGATCCAATTCGGATTGCCTGTGCGAGAACATCTTTCATGATAGTTCCTCAGGAATTCATTTTACAGTCTTCCGTCTCACAGTCAAGCTCCGTAATCTGCCAACGACCCAAGAAATCCACGATTGTATCTTTGGTTCAAGATTGAACCAAATCTCAGCACTTGTCAATTTGGGTTTACGGATAGTTTGCTTCAAGAATCAGTTTAAGAGAAGAGAACCGTTAGTCAATTTAATATTCAAGTGTGATGAAACTCTTTTTTGACAAGATACGCTCTTTGGCTAAAATAGGAACGGTGTTTGAACCATAGCAAATCAAACCGGAGGTACAAAATGAACAAAGCAGAACTGGCAAATGAGGTAAGTGGTGAAGTAGGATTGAGTAAGAGAGAGACTCAAAAGGTGATTGATGCTATTATTGGGACAATTAGGGATACTCTTGCCGCAGGAGAGAAGGTTACTTTAGTTGGTTTTGGGACTTTTCAAGTTGCCAAAAGGAAAGCAAGAAGAGGGGTGAATCCTCAAACAAGAGAAAGTATTCAGATACCGGCGAAAAAGGTACCTAAGTTCACCGCAGGCAAAGCTACAAGAGAGAAGGTAAAGTAGCAGGGGTGGGCGAATCAGACCTAGAACCGCACATTCTGTAGCGAGGAGGAATATTTAGGAGGTATGCATGGACGTCTTCGAGGCCATCGAAAAGGAGATAATAGATGACCAAGAATACAATAGATATAATAGTGAGTAAACGACTTAAATGGCATAGAACTGAGGTAATTCTCCTTTGGCTAATCATTGCCATGGCAGTGATACTCATACCAACTGGGATGGGCATATATTTATATGTTGGTAACCTTAGTATTGCAGAGTATGTTTTTTCAGTTCGTCCTAGGGACCTAGCTATCTTCCAGGTTAGAATGCTATCCATTTTTTCTAGGGGCATAGGTGTTGTTTTTACTCTGGCGGGCATAGCCACTATTGCTCTTGCAAGAAATAGACTCTCGTTGGGAAAGGATGCCTACCGGATGGTAAAGGTTATTCAAGGTAGGATGAAAGAAGAATAGGTAAGTCAAATTTGCAACAGAGACTTGTCAGGACAAATGGATGGCTATCATCTGTCCCAAATGCAAGCACCAATATGACGTAACTCTATTTCAATTTGGCAGTGTCGTTGAATGTGATTGTGGGGCAAGAATAAAGCTTGATCCAAGAAAGGGAATAGTCCTAGAAAGCCAGAGTCTACAGAATAGAGGGAGGCTAACAATGACTGCTTCTTTTATGCCAGGATTTGAAGCTGCTGATAGAATCAAAAACTTAATTCATAAAGATACGCAGATAGGAGAAGATAAGGTCTATGTTACTGTGAAACAGATTTACCTTTTAGATGAGAAAGGTAGTTTGGATTTTGGCGGTAGTGAACTTCACCTGGCAGAAAGAAAACCTTTGCTTCCCAAAAAGAAGCTTACAGAAGATAAATATGGATGGTGGAATCTCAATCAGGGCACATACCTTGTTGAGTTCAACGAGCAGATAGAGTTAAAAGAAAAAGAGATTGCTATCCTCGAGTCCCAGGAAGAACTTTTACAGAACGGTTGTTTTCATCCTCTTCGGATTATAACACCTAAAGAAAAACTTTCGTTCATCCCTTTGAATGTTGGACACCAGGGTATAGATATCAAGCAAAATGCCCGTATCTCAGTACTTAGAATAGTGAAGAGATAAATCCAGATCAAGTATTAAAAAAGGCTTGTTAAACAGCACTAACAAAAGCTTATCTAATAAAGTTAATTATTTTGCTGCACAATTCAATAGAAATTTATGGATGTCCTTATCTTTCAAGATGCAGATTAGTGGACGAGAAGTTAAGGCACTTTTTTTCAAAGACACCGGGACATTTTATGTAGAGCTTCTTCTACGAGAAGGTGACTGTCCCGAGAAAAAAGAGTTTCCCGAAGTTCAGATGTGCTCTGGAGATTGTCAGGGTACCTATCTCAGTGCAATGGTTAAAGAAAACATAGTGAAGATCATCGGTAGCATTTTCCCGAGACCACATATTATGTATAGCGAAGAATTTGCCAGAAAGCGTCACCTGAGAAGAGAGGAAATTACCCGCTACACCAAAGATTACCTGGAGAGGAATCGGTATACTCTCGATTCATATATGGGTGGAAGAAAGAAGAGAGTTTATGTAGCAGAAGAGCACGTGGAGACTATCTTCAAAGGCTGCACTTTTCGGGTAGCAGAAGGAGTATTCGATGATTTCTTGACAGAGCTTCGCAAACCTGACCTTAAAAGAATCACCCTGAATTTAGATAAGATAAGAAGGATAGCAACTCCAACCACGACCAAAGACTTCGGCAAATTCATTAGACTGTAAGAGCCCTAGAACAGCACTGTGCACAAACCTAAATGAGAACCTAACAGGCACGAATGAAGCGAGTGAATGAAAAGGGTTCCAAGACACCTAAGAAGCGTCGCTGTTCCAATTCGCTAACAAAAACTGATAACCCTTCCACTATATCACTTGAAGTCAAACCGAAACTAAAACTGAAAAGAAAACGCAAATCTATTCCATAACCTACCAAGTATTTATCTCAGTATTCCTCTGACCTGCTTTTCGGAAAAACGATCTGGTCCAAATCTCAGCACTTGTCAATCTGGTTTTGGGGGTGTTTCTATGGTGAGAACTGAGGCCATTTAAATCCCCCCTTTCCAATCCCTTGTCTATCATTATGAATGGACCGATTCTAGGGGGGCAGGTCACTGCTTCACACCGTTTCTTGGGTGAAGTGTAATCAAATTGTGTCGATGACACAAATACTTGAGTCTATTTGTCATAAGTCCTGTTATTTCACTATCGGTGATGCTTTCTCATCAAAAGGATTCGTTCTCATAGAAAGAGAGAATAGATAAGGATAGTTGTCCTTCAAGTATTTCATATAATCTAGCCACTGATAAACTAAGAGGCCATATACTCTGTTTATGTCGCCTGCAAGATGTTGACAGTCAGTATCAGGTAATTCTTTCACATCATCCCTAAAGGTTAGCTCTTGGGCTAGGTGAAAAATTGCCTGCAGAAGATTTGTAAAAGATTCATGTTCGAGCAAGTTTGGGTTTTCTAAAAGATGCGTCAAAAACCTTCTTTTCTCCACAAGGAAGCTGCGTAAATCTTTCAAATCAACTTTGTCTATTTCAACTGCAAAATCATAATTCTTAAGGCTTCCATCGATGCTGGAAAATTCTCTGTCCGACCACTCGCTGCTCACGACCAGGTCCTTTTTGATCGCACCTAGCTTCGGGTCAAAATCAGAGAGATAAGTCAAGAGTAACGTCCCAACCTCACTAAAGAATACTCCGATAATCATATTGAGCTTCTGCAACAGAGCACGTTTCTCTCTCGTACTCAGTAACCCATTTATGATGAGGGTGACGAACAAGATCGAAATAGGTAAAAAGGCAAGGCTTGTGAAGCTCCAAAGGAAAATGTGACGAGTATCTCTGAAAATTACATAGTGAAAGCCATAAAGAACGATGGATAAGACAACTAGGAATAAACCAAAGACAAGCTGCCATCTAGAACGCTTCATGATTTTTCCTCCTTAAGAAATACCCATTCTTCCTATTGAAACTCTATTTTTCTCCTGGGTCCTACCAAGCCTCAGGTTCTCCTCTCAAATAAGCGTTTTCTGAGTTTTCAAAACATGCTATATCCTGCGTGTCAGCTTTATCTCTTTGTTTCATTCCGTCTTGGTCACTTCCCCCCAGGGTCAACCTATCTCTTTATAAGCCTTATCTATCTTATTAATAAGTTTCTTAAGCTCAATCCAATTATTATCAAAGAGATAAGAAGTTATTCCTCTTTTTCGGTTACTAGGAAGTTTCCTTGACTAAGGTTATTGTTCTATAAACTTTTCAGCCAGCACATATCCGTCTTGTAAGTCTTCGAAGGTAATGGCTCTTTTTTTTGGAGTCGGCTTTAGAAAAAGCGTAGCCTTGAGCAATAATATTCCGTTGAGTGCTTATCTTTGCAATAGCTATCTCCTGCTCCAGCCTGGATATCTTTCTATCTACTACCAACCCTATGGTTAGGACCGAAACTGCCAGAAAAAGGAGAGCAATTATTACACCCAGTACCCCCAATTTATCCTCCTTTTTGTTGCTCCATTGTTGATGTCCGTTCCTCTAGGATTTCCAGCATAGCTCTCTTTTTCAACTTGGCTGCAGCGGCTCCTAACAACGTTCTAAGAGCAGTAGCTATTCTACCTCCTTTGCCTATAACCTTTCCCCTATCCTCTTTAGCCACAGAAACCTCAAGAAGGATGACTCTCTCTCCTTTTATCTCCTCAACCTTCACCTCTTCCGGGTTATCCACTATCTGCTTTAGAATATACTCAACCATCTCACGCATCTCTGTTTCCTTTCACACTGCTCAATCCAATTTGTATTCCACAAAACAATGACAAGATTATACTATGACTCTACTCTCTCCGAGTGCCGCTTAGCGGAAACGTCGATCACCATCTGGTCTTCGTCCACCTTTACCTCTCTCCGGACGAGGACGAGCCTGATTTACTTTAAGTATCCGGCCCTTTAGCTCCTTACCATTCAGGCCGGTTATGGCGGACTGAGCTTCAGCTTTAGCAGGCATCTCTACGAATCCGAATCCTCTTGGTTCCCCACTGAACTTGTCCTTTATAACAGTGGCTGACGCCACCTGTCCGAAGGCTTCAAAAGCTTCCCGTAAATCTTCTTCGCTGGTCTCGTGTGACAAATTATCTACATAGATATTCATTCTAATCTCCTTCCTGCTTTAAATATTTATACCAGAATTTGGCCTTCTAACTCGCTCATGTCCGAATAAGTTCGGATGCCCTCCCGGCCGAGAGTATATCCAAAGATATCATTGGTTAAACAAGAGATACGCCTGATGTAGCACATCTATGTGCGTCTTCTTCCTTGCGCTTTACTTCTCTCTTAGTCTTTGGATACCTTTCTCTTTTCTCTCTATATTTTTTTCCTTCTCCTCGAGCCTTGAGCTTTATTACTCAATGTTTTCTAGCCTCCCAATCGTGAAGTTGAACTACTTCCACTTCTGTAAGCTATTTCACTGACACAGCCTTTTGGATCATTTGCTCTAATGGTAAGATGAGCAAGTCCTTTCTTGCTGGAAAAGTCGATCTCCTTTGAGCTTACCTCGCTAAGAGGTACTTCGAGGGATATTGCTTTCCTGAGCAGCCCTTTGAGGCTAACCCGGCTAACCGCCTTCAAAGGAAACTCAAATGCGGTTACAGTTTTGCCTTCTAAGGTTCTTTCCAAAATCAGTCTCTGCGTGGTCAAAAAAAGATTACCCTTTCCTTTTAAGGATTCCTCGGAATGCTTATCACACTCAAACTCCTCAATTGTCGCCTCGTCTTGCCTCCTTTTTTCCTCACCTGATTTCAAGATCATCTTCAGCCTCCTTTTTTCCCAGCCATTATTCTCCCAAAGAGGATGTCTCCTTGATAGAGAATGAATGGAAGGATCGATATCGCAATTAATAAGACTAGAAAAACCTTCTTAAATATGTTATTCCTCTTTTTTTGCCAGCTCAGAGTCAATATCCCTTCTATACCACAACTGGTTTGATGAAACTCTCTTGATATAGATACTCTAATTTACCCAGATATAGGTCATCCCACCTCAGGAAAGTGCCTGTATGAGCTCATATAAGGGTCTTTTTTTTGGCAATCAGCACAAAACCTTGATTTATCCAGATTTTTCAAAATTTGTTATATCGTATATGTCAGATATATCTATTTGTCTATTTACCTTTCGGCCACTGCCCCCACCCCGGATCAAACTACCTCACCATAAGCCTTATCTATTTTGTCAATAAGTTTCTTAAACTCAGTCCAGTTATTATCAAAAAGACAGAATCTAAAGCCTCTCTTTGTCGCTACTGTATAACTGTCACTCTTAGCGAATATCCTTAAGTCTAGCTTCTCATTATCACCAGGATAAGCAACAAGGTCATGGCTATCGGATAGCTTAATACGCACTATCTCTTTTTGTTCAGTTCCTTTTTCCTTATTCATTATCTTTTTACTGTTTCATAAATTAACGCCTCAGATGCCAGTAAAAGCCAAGACAAGGGACCGAAATCTGTGAATGATTTATAATTCCTCAGTGGAGAGAGAAGGGCTCTTATTTTGGTTAATTTGCCGCCTTTTTTCTTCTCCTGATTTTGGGATCATCTTCGGTCTCTTTTTTTTCTTTTTCTCTTAGTCTGGCGATCTCTTTCTTCTTTGCTTCTATGTCTTTTTTTGCCTGGGTAATCATGCCTCCCATCTTCTTCAGCTCCACATTGCCGATTCTATGCTCCAAGTGGAACTGATAGGCCTTAGCTCCCAGTTGTTTGGTGAGACTGTCAACATCCTTTTCTTTGTCTCCGATCTCGGATTTCAGCTTGGCAACCTGGACCATCCCTTTTGCCTCATCGGCGACTTTCTCTAGTCCCTCTTGGGTAACTTTCTTGATTCTTTCTCCCAGCTCATCTAGTCTTTTTCTCCAGTCCTTCAGTTCATCACCTGCCCTTTCTATCCCTTCTTGAGTCCGGACCGCAGCCTTGTCGGTCAGTTTATCTAGCTTCTCTCCCAGTTCTTGAAATCTTACCATTCACTTGCCTCCTTCCTAGCTTATAGCTTCTCTTGTAATTATTCCTCTTTAAGTTTTCAAAATATGCTATATCCTACGTATGAGCTTTATGTACTTATTTCATTCCGTCTTGGGCCAGGGTCTACCTATATCACTATATGCTTTATCTATCTTATAAATAAGTTCCTTAAACTCAGTCCAGTTATTATCAAAGAGATATAATGCTATTCCTATTCTTCAGTTCCGAAGAGGTATCCTTGACTAAGGTTATTGTTCTATAAACTTTTCAGCCAGCACATATCCGTCTTGTAAGTCTTCGAAGGTAATGGCTCTTTTTTTTGGAGTCGGCTTTAGAAAAAGCGTAGCCTTGAGCAATAATATTCCGTTGAGTGCTTGTTTTTACAATAACTATGTTGTTCCAGTCTTTGCTCCAGCTTCGATACCTTTGTGCCGACTAACAACCCTACGGTTAAGACGGAAACTGCCAGAAAAAGAACAGCAATCATTATGCCCAGTGCGCTCCAATTTACCTTCATTTCTATTCCTCCTTGGATTTGCTGGCTCGAACAATTTTGAACTCATCTTCTTCCAAAAGAGAGGGGATAAGGTGATGGTTATCGGATAGCTCAATCCTCCCTATTTTTTTCTGTTCGGTTTGTTTCGCTTTCATTGCCGCCCTCTTATTTAATACCTTACTTCATAATATAATACGCCTAATTGTTTCTTCGTAAAACCCCCTCCTGGAATAAGCTATTGGACTATATTCTATATATAATCAAAGCCAGAAGGATACATTTTGAGAGGTACTACCGCTACTGATGTAATCGTAAATCAATGCCCCACGTGTCAATAGAAGCCCAGTCAAGAGGTCACAACCTATAAATGTAATCCTCATTGGAGAGAAACAAGCCTCTTATTTTGGCTAATCTAGCGTCTAATATTATTCCTATTTCTTAACTACAAAAAGATACGCTATGTCGACTCAAAGATAATCTATTGTATTATTATGAATAGAGGCATTAAATCTTATTGTTGATTTGACTTGGGAATTATTAGTTTGATGGGAAAGTAATGTGATATACTTTAACCTGGAAGGAATTAAGGTCTCATATTGATTGCCCACAAGCTACTCCATTATAGCATACTGCCAACCTAAGAAAACCTTTCTAAGGTTCTATATATAGCATAAATAGAGAGTTTGTCAAATTTTGAGGGGCAATAAAGTCTTCCATAGGCCGTTTGCGTTCTATTGGTACCATGATGAATTACTATTAGGACTCTTGAAGGTGAGCTGTCAATAAGCAGGTAGTCCTACAAGCAACAAAAATAGGTATAGTCAGTAGCCATCGAGTTTTTGACTTCCTAAAAGTCAGGCATTCGAGGAACGCAATCTGAGCATTTATCGCACCTGAACTTTCTCTCTAGAGAGAAAAGAAAATACGAGCTCCAAAAGTAATAAAGCCTGGATCTATATCCAGGGAGAAAGCAGGTGATTCATATTGAGCATCTAGACTAAGAGATAGAGCTCCCAATCCTATCTCCCAACCTGCCTGTAAAATATAGGCCAGGTTAGACCATTCGGGTGTCCCTGAAGTCCAGTGAATATAGGTTTTCTGTACTCCTACTCCCCCGTATATTCCACTTCCCAGGATATCCACAAGAAAGGAGATACGTGGACTGAGGGTAAGGGAGATATCGCCTCCTGGATTAGGGCGGTAATCTAGACTACCATCTAACATAAACCAGGCAGCTTTGGCTCGAACTGATGCTATATAGGATAGATGGCTTTTGTCAAAGCTGGAAATATCAAGTTCTTCAAGCGCCACATTATAGTGGGCTCCCAGACCTACGCCTATTTTCCCCGATGCCGCAGAATAGGCTAAACCTATTATTAATACTATCATCGCCATCAATAAGCCAATCCTTTTCACCATAGTCTGCCTCCTGGCTTAATCTTCACTGTAGATGAAGATTATGATTTTAGTTTCCGTAGTCTCGTGATGAATATTACATTATTTTTTTAAGAAACGCTCTTTTAAAAACAGGAAAAGGGCTCGCAATCTCCTTATAGCCCCCTCTTGACAGACGGGGAGCCATTTACCTTTGACCTGCTCATTAGTATACCATTTGTTAGGTTAAAGTCAACGGAACGATGGTCTCGTGTTAATTAAGTTTTAAAACTGGAGTAATTAAAGTTTAAAAGTGGAGTTTATCCACAGGTCTTTCTCAAAGTAAATTGTGTATACTATCCTTCTTCTCAGAAATAATGTGAAGGAGGATAGATTATGGATAAACAGCTGCACAAGAGGTTCTCTGCTGAAGAGGTAAAGGCGCTTTTTCGAAAGTATCTGTATGAAGGAATAGAACTCATTTATGTTCTGGAGACATTAAAGATCAAGAAGAGTAGGTTTTTTAGTCTGCTCAAAGAGTATGCGAGAGACCCTAATAATTTTTCCCTTCAGTATAAAAGAAAAAGTGCAACCCGAAGAATAAGCGCAGATGTAGAAAGGAGCATTATCAAAGAGTTAAAGGAAGAAAAAAAGCTGATCGAGGATAAGGATCTTTCCACTACATCTTACAACTATAGCTACGTTAAAGATCGGATTTACGAAAACTACAAACAGAAAGTATCTTTACCTACAATAATTAACAGAGCAAAGAAAGAAGGTCTCTATAGACCAAGAAAGAAAGAGAGAAGATCTCATGACCGAGAGGTTCATTCAAACTACATTGGAGAGCTTATTCAGCACGACTCCTCATACCATAAGTTCTCCCCTTATGCCGATAAGAAATGGTATCTGATTACGACTCTAGATGATTACAGTAGACTCCTTCTCTATGCTAAATTAATAGAGAAAGAAACCTCCTGGCAGCACATCCTTGCCCTTCAGGATGTTTTCTTAATCTGGGGGTTTCCTTTCTCCTATTATGTGGATTCTCACTCTATCTTTCGCTTTGTCCAGGGAAGAGATAGTATGTGGAGAAAGCACTACCTTGTAACTGACGAGGTAGATACTCAATGGAAAATGGTGATTGAGGATTGTAAAGTGAAGCCCATCTATGCCCTCTCACCACAGGCTAGAGGAAAAATAGAGCGTCCCTACCGCTGGCAGCAGGATAGAGTTGTAAGAGGCTGTGCCAGAGAAGGAATAAAGACGATTGAGGAAGCAGAAGAGGTACTAGAGAAGGAAATAACAAGATACAACTACCATCAGGTTCATAGTACTACCGGAGAGGTTCCTATCATACGATTTGAAAGAGCAATGAAGGAGAAGAAATCCTTATTCAGAGAGTTTGAGATACCTTCCCCCTATACCTCAGTAAAAGATATCTTTTGCCTAAGAGTGAAAAGAACAGTAAATCCCTATCACAAAATCTCACTGGATAAACTCACATTCACAGTACATAAGGCACCTCTTCGCAAAGAGGTTCAGCTGCGTATCACTCTAGATGAGAACACAGGCCTGGCAGAGATCAGAATCTGGTATAAGGATATACTTACTGATGTATATCAAGTTAAGAACTCGGATCTGAATTCAGTCCACTTTTAAAACTTAATAGTCCACTTTTAAATTTTAGCTAACACGGAACGATGGTCTCGGGGAGAAGGTGGTCGGTAGTTCAAGGAACTATGCGTCCGTACCCTCCTGTACCGAATCTGCAAGTCCTTATATTAATTCTCCAGCATAACACTGCAATAGTATTGCTCTCCGAGTTTTCAAAACATATTATGTAGTATGTGTGAGGTTTTATAAGTTGCCTTATCGTGCGGCGGGCACTGCTCTCCAGGGCTATGCACAATAGCTAATAGTAGGTTGAACGGGCAAATCACAGGTGCAGGCTCACTGTGTTTAGGAGTGAATGGGTTAGCTAATGGCGTGCTCAGACCACAATCGAGGAGTATTCTCGGATGATACCGCTGATCCCGTTGCCCAGCAAAAAGTTGCGAAACTCGTCCAATGAGGGGAGGCATCGTGAGGAATAGAACCCTAGGTTCTATTTAACTCCCAGTGGTCCTACTTAAGAGACGCCCAATGACCACGGCCAATCTCTCTTGTGACGAACTGAGTTTCAGTTCAATATTAAATGCGTATTTAATCTTGGTTGTTAGATCGATAGATTCTAACTTACTCGAGGAGTCTGAGTCGTTTAACCTCATCAATCCTCATCCCACCGTATTCTCTTCGCTAGCGGTAATGAGTCTGTTCTGTTACCCCTATTTTCCTGCTAACTTCACCTATCGTTGACCCCTGACTGACAAGAACTTCTACTTCCCTGAGCTTGTTGATTATTTTCTCTGGCGTGTAACCTCTTCTGGCCATCTAAATCCCCCCCCTTTCTTGGTCACATTCTAACGCAATAACTGGACCGATCCTAGGGGGGCAGGTCAGTATATGTCAGATATATCTATTTATCTATTTACCTTTATGACCGCTGCTCCCCCTACTCCCCACCATAGAGAGATAAAGTCCTCATCAATATAGATAAAGCTAGCATTATTATGTAACTAGCTCCAACACAGCTTTCTATCTTTGTCATAATAGAACTAGCACTAGTAGCTGATTATAGTAATAGTTTATGTAATTAGCGTTGATACGATTTTGTATGTTTATCATCACAGGACGACTGTTAGTGACAGACCACAACAATACTCTCTCTAATTAGTTTTTATCAATGGTTTGCTCATTCTTCATCTACCTAACTTGCATTGGTAATGCAAGTCCTCTTTGGTGCATTATAGTCAGAACAAGCGCTATCTGCTCTCTCAACATTTTGATTTGCTCACGAATTGGCTTCGACGCTATTGCTCGACCTAGTGCCTCTCCAAACCTGGCTATGTTTCTCATCGTTTGTCTTCGCGCCCAGTTTCCTCGATAGAAGGGCACTGGTTCACTTAGCGGCCCCTCGTATTTTCGCAGATCATCCAATGTTTCTTGTAGGTCAACATCAAGCTGATAATATTCTGCAATAAGTTCATTATCAGTTAAGTTTCTACAATAAGCCTCATACTGCTCTAGGTATCCCTCTAGGGTTACGCTTCCAGTTTGGAGGGTCGGAGACTGGCTAACAACAACAACAGCAGCTATAAGAGTAATAATAATTAGAAATATCATAACTCCCCCTGCATACGGGTACACTAAAGTCACCCCCTTTCTTTGTATCGTTCAAGAGCCATCTATCCCACAACTGACTCGATAAAATTAGCTCGATAGAGAAGTCTTGATTTTACCCAGGTCATATAGTTATCTAGCACTGATAAAGTGCCTGTATGAAGCTCTATGAGCGTCTTTTTCCCTTATCGATGAGCATAATTCTTAATATGACCCGATTTTTCAAAATTTGTTATATCGTATCTGTCAGATATATCTATCTATCTATTCGCCTTATGGTCACTGCTCCCCCCCCCTCCCCCGATCAACCTATCTCATTATAAGCCTTGTCTATCTTATCAATGAGTTCCTTAAACTCAATCCAATTATTATCAAAAAGATAAAATCTAAAACCTTTTTTTGTAGCTCCTGTATAACTATCAGTCTCAACGAATATCCTTAGGTCTAGCTTCTCATTATCAATAAGAGAAGCAACAAGGTCTTGACTATCAGATAGCTTAATTCTTCCTATCTCTTTTTGTTCGGTTTGATTTATTCTACTCATTATGTTTACCTCTCAGCTTCTTTATGAATTAGTGCTTTAGAAGTAGAGAGAAAGCTCATAAACTAATTAAAATCTATCAATGATATTTTCCTCATTTAGCAAATTAAAGCCTCTTATTTTGGCTAATTTAGCTCACATCAAGACTTCCTGGCTAGGATTGTCTTCGCAGGCAGCACTATGGCAACGAGGAAGAGAACAAATCCTATTATGTTGAAGACAAGCGTATCTTTCGCTCCTATAATGACACTGTAAGGGAACATAAAACCCCATGCGATTACTCCCACTGTAAGGGCAGTCCACCAAGACCAAGCTTCAGCTTTACGGTAGGGATAAGAGGCTATGAAGACCTTCAATATCCCAATAAGGAGTACCATGCAACCTAAGGCTCTGTACACTAGTTCGACAAAACTGCCTGTCTTAGCATTTGCTTCCGTGAACTCCGCCCACACAGCACCTGTAAAGGACTCAAACTCCCCCTTAGCAAACTCCCTGGGCAGCACTAACATAAGAATGCCAAATACCACCATGTAGATTCCATACGCCAAATAGACCTTCCACGAAATACTTACAGATCGTTTTCCCATATTCCTGCCTCCTATCTAACTTATATTTTTTGCCAAGATCTAGCTTCTCATTATCTACCAGGGAAGCAACAAGGTCCTGAGCATCGGATAGCTTAATCCGTTCTATTTTCGGCACCCACGTAGAGTAACCTGTCTAAGTTGACAGTATATCTCAGACTTTTACTTTTCAGTTTCTGAAACTTGTTATTTGAGCGGTCTTTTTGTCCGCATTCTGGGTGATGTGTATGATGGTCTACTGCTGGGGACAGTACGGTCATGAATTGTTGATTTGGGAACACCCAAACGTTTTGCTATCGCTCTAATGGATAATCCTTCATCTCTCAGTCTTTGAGCCTTTTTCCAAACAATGGATAATCCTTCATCTTTCAGTCTTTGGGCCTCTTTCCAAGTGTTGATTTCGCCCTTGTTTTCGCTCAAGATACCCGTAGAGACCTTTTTCTCTGATGTTTTTGTAGATCCTTGGCCGGCTTGCACTATCTCATTTTTTATTCTCTCATCCAGAACTTTGTCCACCCACTCTGTATTAGGATACTTACTAACAATCTTACCCATTAGCTTGCGTTTTTTCCCTTGATTCTCTTCTTGCATCGCTAGCATAAAAAGCCTTTCGGCTTTGCTCTCTCTTTTAGAGGCCCTCCCTAGCCAAAAACCAACTATGCAACCGGTTATTCCTGCCAACATTACCCCCACTAGCAATTCAGCGGATGGTTTGGCATAACGAGAAACCATTATTCCAAGAACTACCCCGATGGCAAGCGATAAGACAGTCAATAAGAGGATTGTCCGTTTACTTTTTCTAGAAGGGCGCTCAATCCTCTTGCCCGTTTCTTCCTCTGAAATTACATGCATTACCTTCTCGGCCATTTCCTTACTTGATCCCCTATAGATTAGTATCTTGAAGAACAAATATGAGCCTCAAAGAGAAAGCCGAAGCCTATCAATGCACAAAATATCCTCACTGAAGAATTGAAGCTTCCCATTTTTGGCTAATCTAGCGTCTAATATTATTCCTATTTCTTCACCACGAAAAGATACACTATATCAACTCAAAGATAATCTACTGCACTATCATAAATAAAAGCATTAAATCCTATTATTGATTTGAATTCGGTATTATTTGTTTGATGGGAAAGTAATGTGATATACTTTAGCCTGGAAGGAACTAAGGTCTCATGTTGATTGCCCATAAGCTACTCCTTAATGATAGGGATGCTTAGGGATAATCCACTAATAATGTAAGAAAAGCTTTGTAATATTGTACGCATAGCATAAATGGAGAGTTTGTCAAATTTGAAGGATTTTGTTATAGTGATAGTGATACAAAACAAGATTAAAGAGTGCTGAGATTTGGCTTACACCGCATCCGAAGATATTCTTATTCCGAAAGAATTACTTTCGTCCCGCATAATTATTTGTGACACCTATTAAGCCCTTTCAGAGAAAGTAAGAAAGCAGAAACGGTATAGGTCTTCTTGAAAAGACTGTCCGAGAGAATGGGTTTGACCATTTTAATCATATTCTGGGTATCGATCGTTATTTCCCCAATGGTAGCAGGTCATAACTTTGTGATGATACCTTGAGTTACAATGAATCGGGGCACAGCACGTTTGCATTTCTGGGGGGAAAAATGAGTTGGCCGAATTCATCAATCATTACGGATGACTTATTCCTAGATCTAGAACTCATAATGCATGACAGAATAAGACCGTCGCTGCAAGGAATGTTCAACCTTAACGAAATTGTAGAACTAGTTGTTTTAAAAGAAAATCTGTTGATAACATCGTTGGACTTTATCATACTCGTAAACGCTCTGAACGAGGACAAATCTGGCGAATTGGAAAAAATGACGGGAGATGACTGGGTACAGGAACTCGTTAATCCTGGCAAAGGCAATCTTAGGAAGCCAATAATTCTGTCTTTACTCGATGAAGAAGGAATTTTAGTTTACGATACAGGTGAGGCCCAGAACAAGGAATATAAAGAGCTTGGAAAGACTTTATGGGGCCACTTCAAAAAGGGAGAGTGGTCAATAAAAACACCCGTCATGTCAGCAAGCAATATAGAGAAACGAGAGGAATTAGAATTGGGTTATGTCAAAGGATTCAATAAGTCCTTTAAATACGTTTCTTCAGATCCTTTGTACTGGAAAATGGCAATCCTCGGAGCGTCTTATGTGAAATATAAGAAACAATTTGGACCTGGTCTTAGTTGGGTATATGAATTCTATGAACAAGTACAACCATATACTGACTTTACCAAGAGAAACAATTTGGGATTCAGCGACACCATTCTTATGCACCCATTCGTCTCTTTAAGCTACCAGCCATCAGTGAATTTCATCGAGATCTTTTATCGTAACCTCAAAGACCTTAGAAATGAACAAATACAGGAAGTGCTGGAATTATAGCAACCATGGACGTACCATTTGCCACCGTTAACCTCCATTTTGCTGCAGAGATGTAAGAGTCGAGATGATCTACCTATCGAGCTGATCAAGCTTCGAAGAGAGTTCAGATTTCTGAGAGAGTCTCTGGCCAAGTACCAAAGAGAATTTGAGGAGGCTCAAACGATAAGAGAGAAAATGGACCTAAAGAGAGACTTTCAAACTTCAATGGACCTATTTGCCCGTAAAACCAGGGGAAGGAGGAAAAGAATAGCGAAAATACTCATGGATTTTGCTATCGGTCAGTCGGATGCTTTGATTCGTAAAGATTTTAGTGGACCCATTTCAGTAATCATAGGGAAATTCGCTGACTACCTCTATAGCAAGAGGATATGTCCCTGGATGAACACTTTCTTAGACTTGTATGATAGATCCCTTAGGATAGGGCCTGAGGCCACCGATTACGAGAAGATCTTTGGTAAAGTGAATTTGAACTATTTGAGTGAATTCCAGTTATTTGCACAAAATTCACAGAAGTTCTTGGAATTACACAAGAAGCATACTAGGAAATAAGACCCTTTAGCCACGTAATGCTTAAAGACTGGATCTTATTGATAGGATATGCACCTTGTCGTTACTTTGACAACTGCCCACAGTCTCGAATTGTTCGATTTGTGTTGATTTAGTCCAGGCAGCTCTGAATACATCAAGAAAAAAGCATGAAAGCAAATATTCGCCAAGTGATACCCGTGAAGGATTGGACGCTCCAACCAGATTAGCAGATACTGGTATTGGTTACTCAACCCCCCAACTAATCTTACTCCCCAAGTTTTCAAAACACATTATATAGTGTTAGTGAGGTTTCATAGAATGTTTTATCGTGATTTGGGCACTGGTCCCCTTAGGTCCTACACACCATAACGAATAGTGTGCTGAGCGGGCACATTATAGGCACAGACTCAACTGTGCTTGAGGGTGCGGACTGGTGCAGGCTTAGACCACAATTGAGGAATATTCTTGAACGATATCGCTGATCTCGTTGTCTAGCAAAAAGTTGCGAAACTCGTCCAGTGAGGGGAGCCAACTTATCCCAATATTGATAACAGGATTGTTTGTGAGGTAATATTGTGAGGAGAACTATACGCTCAAGTTCTATGAGAAGGAACAGAATATCATGAGTAGTTACAAAGAGATAGGCGTAAAGCTCATAAAAGATTTAGAAAAAAAACGAAAAAGCAAAATAATTGTTTACTTTACAGGCGATAGACAGCCTTTTGGTTCAAGAATCGCCGAAGATGCTGTTAGATCTCTATATGAGCATCTACTGAATTTAGACTTTGACGAAAAAAGAAAAATTGTTGACTTGTTTGTTTATAGCAGAGGAGGGGATGTAAGCGTACCTTGGAGAATTACTAGTATGGTTAGAGAATTCTGCGGATAATTTAACGTTTTAGTTCCCTACAAAGCACAAAGTGCAGCTACACTACTTTCATTAGGTGCCGATAATATAATTATGAGTAGAAAAGCGGAGTTAGGACCCATTGATCCTACTTTAGTTAAGGCTACTATAGGTGAAGGGGCATTACCACAACAAGAGATTTCGGTCGAAGATGTTAACTCTTTTATTTCATTCATTAGAGAAAAAGCAAATATTAACGATCAGTCAGCTTTGGCTCAAGTAGTTGGAACTTTGATAAACCAAATTAGCCCCTTGACACTGGGTACTGTAAATAGGCAGAACTCCCATATACGGCTAGTAGCAAGGAAACTCCTAACTTCCCGTAAAGAAAAAATCAGTGCTATCGTAGAAACGCTCACAGAAAAAATATACTCGCATGGACATGCTATTGGAAGGAAAGAAGCAAAAGATATCGGTCTCCCTACAGTTTTCCCTGACGATAAGGTAGAAGACTTAATTTGGCAAATATTTTTAAAATATGAGGATTTCCTAAAATTGAATGATCCAATTTATCCGGAAATTGAGTTAGGAGAAGATGAAAATAGGATTTTGCAAGATATGCCTGTAGCTCTGATAGAAAGTGTCAAGAAATTACATATCTATAAGACAAAAATCGAATTAAAGAAGAATCGAAAAGTACCTCCTTCCCCTCAGATTAATCTCAATCTAAACTTACAGCTTCCCCCAGGTATCCAACCAGCTCAAATTCCTCAACAATCTCAATAGATTTTACAACAATTGATTACACGGATTTCTCAAGACGTAACTCGAATGGTTCAGCAAGAAATAGTCAGGCAATCTCCAATAACAGGGATTGGGGGGAGAGCTTATGGAGGCAAATGGTATGAGGAAAAATAAGAAGAACGTTGAGGCGAAGCCCTATATTAAAGTATCTCTGAAAATACTGCCATTTGGCAGTACAAGCTATGAAACCGCGAGTTCAGGGCATCCTATGGGAAAGAAGGAACTTAAGATACCAAGATACGCTGAGTCTCTAACGACGAATATTGAGAAAGTAGAAATTTGTTATGAGAAGAATGAGACTTATTTGGTACCAAAAACTACTAGCTGATACTCGCCGTTTGTGGAATAATATCGAGCATCAAAGATAGGATGGACGAATTAATTATTGAAATAGCAAAGAAACTCACCGACCAAATTGAGAAATTCCTCACAGCTTGCAAGGCTGAAGGTGATGTCACCATAGTTGACGTCCTTAAGCGTCTGGAAGAGTTAAAGAAGGAGACTTAGCTCCAGGTGCATAATAGACAATCTCAATCCCTCCATCCTTCACAATAACCTTCTCAATAAACTTTTTCAGGAAATTTCGTTGTTCTTGCACATTAGTTCCTATAAATACCTCCCCCATTTCCTTCCGATAAGATTCCATTGTCGATCGAGTAATATAGACAGGCTGGTATTGCGAGTTCAGCCTCTCATAGTAGGCGATTTCTTCCTGCATACTATCCCTTTGGATTCTTAGTTCTGGCAAATCTTGATAGCTTCCATACCAGGATTGCTTGAAAAGGTGGGAATTTTTTCTTGGTCTCAGCAATCATCTCCAGAAATGCTGGTCTGTTTATTGATAAAGCACTTTCTCCTTGGTCCACATATTCTTTGACCACTTCCATATTATATTTAAGAGCATATTCGTGGAGTAATCTTAATTGGGAAGGGATGCTATTATTCTTTTCTGCTTGCTGATCAGAAGAAACTCTAGCGTAAAGTGCAACTTTCATTTGGCTAGCACCTCCTCTGAGATTTCAAGAGGCAGTTTCTGCATCTCGTTTTCTAATTCCAATCTCCGAATCTGAATGTTTTGAGATTCTAACTTGTCTATTAAAAGCAAAGCTATTTCCTTTACCTTAACATCATACCATTGCTTCAATTCATTATTTACTCTACCATTTACTATCTCAATAATCTCATTTTCATACATTTTTTCCTCCAGAGTTTTTGACTCCGGAGGCCCCATTTGCTATATTGAAAATGCATAGGACCTCCGGGTTCTGTGTACGGGCAGTTGCTTTGTTCCTTTTGCTAGGCTTGGCAGCTGCCCCCTATTTCAATATCAAGCGAGTTTCTAACTTAATACCTTCGCTCATTGAAGATACTACTCTGTTCGACCCGATAAGCATTGGAATTATTACCGCAATAGCCTTGGCCAGTTTCCATTTATCCAACTCACTCATACGTTTTCTTTCCAAGGATAAAACAATCATGGCTCTTTCACCCCCTTTTTCTTGTATCGCTAAAGTGATAGTATATATGCTTATGCTAATATATTATACTACATAACTAATACTTTGTCAAGGGCTTTTATATTATTTTATCAATATTTTCTACTATTCCACTTGACAAATATCCTATTTAAATGATATACTTCTTCCAAAAAGGAAGAAAAATTATGCCCATAAAAGTTCATTTAGGAAGATTATTGGGTGAGCGAAGACTTCGCGCCTCGGAAGTCGCCAGAAAAACCGGAATAAACAAAAACACTCTTTCATCCCTGTATAATGAGAAGATCTCAGGAATAAGGTTTGATACCTTGGAAAGGCTCTGCAAATTTCTAAATTGCTCTATTGGTGAATTAATTGAGTATGTTCCGGATGAGAAGTAGACTCTTAGTGGATTTCAGATCAACAGAAAAGGAATATCAGATCAAATGAGTCCAAAGAGCCAAGAAGGCCACAGGGGGAGATTACGAGAGAAATTTATAAAATCTGGCATTTCAGGATTTCATGATTATGAGATAATCGAATTGCTGTTAACCCTGGGAACCCCTCGAAAAGACTGCAAGCAAGAAGCAAAAGAAGCTATGAAACGGTTTAAAACGCTTCGGGGTGTCCTTGAAACATCTACAGATGAACTTCAAGAGATCAAGGGGATTGGACCTCATAATGTCTTCGGCATAAAGCTATTTCAAGAGATATCGGAACGATATTTAAAGGAGAGAATTATTGGGAAAAAGATCCAGTTAAAATCTTCGAAAGAAGTCTATGATTATTTGTTCCAATCAATGCAAAAAGATAAAAAAGAAGTTTTCAAAGTAATGTTTTTAGATGGAAAGAATACACTGATTGACGCCGAAGATTTATTCGAGGGAAGTCTGACTTCTAGTGTTGTTTATTCTCGAGAAATAATGAAAAGGGCAATCAAATATAATGCAGCTAGTTTAATCTTTGTCCATAATCATCCCTCAGGTGATCCGGATCCCTCCCCGAATGATAAGGATATAACAAAAGAGCTTGTCTTTGCAGGTAACCTTATGCAGATTAAAGCTCTGGATCACATTATAATAGGTGATAATAGATACTTTAGTTTTGCCGATGAGGGGTTGATTGAAGAATATAATCTTAATTTTTTGAGCTTGAAGAGAGGGACGAATGTTTAAACCGAACTTTAGAATAACTAATAAGATAATCAACCATATTGTAGATATTGCTGCTGCCAGAGAATTGATTCTCAATGCTTCACTTCTTCCACGATGGGAAGTGAAACTACGCAAAGAGGCAGTTGTCAAAATGGCTCATCATTCTACAAGCATAGAAGGTAATCCCTTAACTTTAGAACAGGTAAAGAATTTGCTTGCTGGGAAGGAAATAGCTGCCTGGGAGAAGGATAAAAGAGAGGTAATAAACTATGTCAAGGTGCTTGAATATATTGATAGGCTTGGTGAGGAAGGAGTCAAACATATCAGCGAGGAGACTATTCTCAAGATACATCAGCTTGCCACACAGGGCATTTTGACTGAGAATGAATCAGGATACTATCGAAAGGTGCCTGTTGCGGTTGTGGATAGCTATGGGAAAGTTGTCTTTCAACCACCCCCTAAAAATAGAGTTCCCCATCTTATGAAGGATTTTACCTTGTGGTTAAACAGTAATCAGGCACATGAGTTATACCCTGTATTATTAAGTGGGATTTCTCATTACGAGTTCGTTAGAATCCACTCCTTCATAGATGGAAACGGAAGGACTGCAAGAGCGTTAGCTACGCTAATTCTCTATCTAAAAGGTTTTGATACTAAGAGATTTTTTGCCCTGGACGATTATTACAATGAAGATAGAGGGAGATATTATGCTGCGCTGCAAACAGTGGATCAAAAAAGATTGGATATAACACTCTGGCTAGAGTATTTCTGTGAGGGTGTTGCCGTTAGTATGAGTCGGGTTAAAGATGCGGTCTTAGAACTAAGTTTTGATAGAAGGGCAAAAGAGAAAAAGGGACAGATATTCTTGAACGAAAGGCAGAGAAAGATTTTGAAGCATTTACAAACAAATTTGAGAATAACCACTAAAGAATATCAGAATATGTTTAATGTCTCTGAACGAACAGCACGGGGTCATTTGAATGAATTGGTGAAGCTGGATTTAATCAAACCCGTAGGACCTCAGAAAGGCAGGTATTATGTGTTGGCTTAACCTGTTGCCGAGAAATTGCCGAGAAATTGCCGAGAAAAGAGAAATAGTTTATGAATAGATTAAACAAAGAAGAGATCGAGTTCATAGCCAAATACTTAGAGGAAGGTAAGCCCCTTCCTGAGAGTTATAGATATGTTATTCCTTTTGAAACAAAGAAGGAATATGAACTCACCTATGATGGCAAAGAACGAGAGGAGGACATACTCGCAGATACCATGGCAGTTCCTCTGCAACCCGTAAAAACTTTCGGTAATGGAGGTGGAGGTTGGACCAATAAAGTGATATTCGGCGATAATCTCCAGGTTCTTAAAGCCTTAATGGATGACCCAGAGGTTTATGATAGAAACACAGGAAGAGGAAAGGTGAGGTTGATTTATATCGATCCTCCTTTTGCTACAAGACAAGAATTTAGAGGAAGTCAGGATCAAAAGGCTTATCAGGACAAGATCATAGGTGCACAGTTCTTAGAATTTCTGAGAAAAAGACTTGTCTTTTTGAGGGAGCTCCTGGCAGATGATGGAAGTATTTATGTGCATTTGGATTGGAAGAAAGCCCATTATGTTAAGAATTTAATGGACGAAATCTTTGGAGAGCATAATTTCAAAAATGAGGTAATTTGGAGAAGAACATTTGCTGGTAAAACTATATCGAGAAATATCCCCCAGAACGCGGACATGATTTTCTGGTATGTAAAAACGGATAATTATCTTTTTAACCCTATGAGGATGGACCTTACAAAAAAAGATATTAAGCAATTTAGTAAAGACGATGACGATGGAAGAGGACGTTATGCAACCGTCAGCCTGCAAAAAGTTGCAGGACCGACACCTGGAACTTCCTATGATTATATAGATAATCAAGGGAGGGCGTGGAAATGTCCATCCAAGGGATGGCGCATGACGAAAGATAAATTGAAGCAGCTTGAGAACGACAGTAGGTTATATATTACTGACAAAACGATTCGTGAAAAATATTATCTTAAAGAGAGACTTCAAAAAGGGAAACAGGTAGACAATATTTGGACAGATATTGGTAATTTAAATAGGAGTCCCAAAGAGATAGTAAGCTACCCTACCCAAAAACCTGAAGCCTTACTTGAACGCATCATTAATGCCTCTTCTGAACCAGGTGACTTAATTCTTGATACTTTCGCAGGTTCAGGCACAACTGGAGCAGTAGCAGAAAAACTTGGTAGAAGATGGATAATGGTTGATTGTGGCAAACTTGCCATTTACACAATGCAAAAGAGATTGCTCAATTTAAGAGAAGAAATTGGAAACCGTGGAAAACCCTTAAAACCAAAACCTTTCACCCTTCATAACGCTGGACTATATGACTATAAAATGGTTAAAGGTTTGCCTTGGGATAAATACAGAGAATTTGTACTTAAGCTCTTCCAGTGTCGTAATGAAAAGCATAGAATCGCTGGTTTAGAATTGGATGGCTATCTTGGACAAGATTCCGTTATGGTCTTCAACTATAAAAAGCACAAGGATGTGATCTTGGATAGAGGATTTATCGATGATCTTCATAAAATCCTCGGCGATAAAGTAGGGTATAAATTGTTCATTATTGCTCCAGCAGCGTCGGTTATGTTTTTTGAGGATTATATTGAGAAAGGCAAGGCAAAATATTTTGCCCTGAGGATCCCGTATTCCATAATTGATGAACTCCACCGTAAAGGATTCACTCACATCAAGCAACCAATTAGAGAAGCAGATGTTAATGATACTATTGATGCTGTGGGGTTCGATTTTATTCAAATACCTGATGTAGAGTGTGAATACCTTATTGATAAGGCAAAGAAAAAGCAGATGGACTTGGGCGAAAGTGGGGAGGAAGCAGTTATCAAGATCAAGAAGTTTGAAAGCAACATTTTATCAAAGAAACCTCTTAAGTTTGAGAACAGAGAAACTCTTTCTATGGTGATGATAGACTATAATTATTATGACGACATATTTAACTTTGATGATATCTTTTATGGTGAGGACTTAAAAAAGAATGACTGGGAAGTTCGTTTTGATGCAGATAGGATAGATGGGCAAATCATGATTATCTATATCGATATTTTTGGGAATGAGAAGAGGGAAGTGAAAAGTCGTAAAGACTTTATTACTTGTAGGAGAATTTAATATGGCCTGGTTATTTTCAAAGCGCTGTCAAAAAGCATTTGAAGAGAATATTTTACGGTGTGTAGCTATAATTAGGAATGAAGAGCTTGGCGTGGGGCATGGTCGAGGTCCTTCAATAAATATAGTCCCGCCAGACCTTGCTGAACTTGCTCTTAATCTTTCTGGCGTTCTTATAAATTTTTTGGTAAAGCAACATTTACAGAAGATTGATGCGAACGCAATAAAAGAAGTAAAATTAGATGATGAGGATAAGAAAGATGATGAAGGAATTCCATTTTGATATAAATGAAGAGATTAGTCATGCTCAATAAAAAAATCTTCAAAAATCAAGACCTTATTCTTAAGGTTTCTCCAAATATTGACCCCGAAAAGTTTGATATAAACAAGTATGAAGCCTTTCTCGATGCCCTTTGTGGAGAAAGGGAATACCAGAAAGAGACCATAAGGGTTACCATGCGGTATCTTCTGGGAAGCCAATATAATAACCTTAAGGAATTAGCGGAAGAGAATTATCATCAAAATCCAGTTCTACAGGAAAGATATGGGTTTTTGGAAGAGTTTTATAGACATTTGCAATTGCCAGATAAACTTTCTTGCACGATTGATTTGGCTACTGCTACTGGAAAAAGCTATGTCCTTTATGGAATTGCTCGAATTATGTTTGCTGAGGGAGTCGTAGATCAAGTACTGGTTCTGTGCCCTTCTAATACAATAGAAACAGGTCTTACAGAAAAATTCCGTTCTTTATCAGCCGATGGAACCTTAAAAGATTTACTCCCAGATTCTGCAGAAATTCTAAATCCGAGAATCATTAATGCTACTCAGACCATAAGAAAAGGTGATATTTGCATAGAAAATATCCATGCTACTTACGAGCGAACCAAATCTGCCATAGAAGATAGTCTTATTGGTAAAAGCGAAAGGACACTGGTATTAAATGATGAAGTTCACCACATGGCTAATCCACCTGTTCGTGACGAAGCTATAAAGAAATGGAAAGAATTTCTGCTTAATCCTAGATACAATTTCAGATACATAGTTGGTGATTCAGGCACGTGCTATATTGGTAATGATTACTTTGCTGATGTGATTTATCGTTTCTCTTTGAGAGATTCGATAGAGAACAGGTTTGTAAAAACGATCGATTATATTGCTGAAGATATTTCCCATTCAAAAGAGGAAAAGTTCCAGAAAATTTATGATAATCACACCGAAAATAAAACGGTGAAATATCGATTGATTAAACCCCTTACTATTTTAGTTACCAAAAATATTAGTGCTTGTAAAAGACTGACAGAAGATTTAATAGAGTTCATAGTGGAGAAAGAAGATGTGAGCACAGAAGCTGCCTCAAATAAAGTTTTGATAGTAACCTCAGCAAATGTGCATAAGGATAATATGCCCAAGCTTAAGAACGTTGACGATAGAAATAATCCAATTGAGTGGATTACATCGGTTAGCATGCTTTCTGAAGGATGGGATGTATAGAATGTATGTCAGATTGTTCCCCATGAGGAAAGAGCTTTTAATTCTAAACTGCTCATTGCACAGGTGCTTGGGAGAGGTTTAAGAATACCACCAGAATATAAAGGGGAACAACCTGTTGTCACTGTATTCAACCACGATAGGTGGTCAAGCAGTATCAAGCACCTAGTCAACGAAGTTCTTGAGATAGAAAAGAGGATTCGTAGTTATGTTATACTCAAGGATAGAAATTATAATTTTCAACTTCATAATATTGATTACAAAAAATCAGAAAAAATTGTAGAAACTCCAAAAATTACCGAGTATGAATTCAGTGAAGGATTTTCTCTAAGTACCGAAGACCGAGTGCAGAGAATAGAAGAAAAGACTATTTACGAAAGGACAATCACAGAGAAGCAGAGAGAGAAGAAAACTCTTATTGAATTTGGAGTATATTCGGCCCAGGAAATCGCTCAGATTGTTCATACCAGGTATAAGAGTTGGGATATGGATGAAGGCACTGGCTATGCGCAGAAGTACCCCTTTGATAAAATCCTATCAATCATAAGAAGCTCTCTTGGAGATAAGGAAAATTTGATTAATGATAAAGGCAAACAGAAAATATTACAAGGTTTTGGGGTAACAAGAAGAAAAAAGAGCAGAAGTATTAGGTATAAGATAGAGGCTGAAACTCTTTTTTCAATTAATACAGGGAATATTAAGAAAAATAGTCTAGGGATTGGAGCCTTAAAAAGAGATGACAGTATTTTTTATGATGATTACTCTTTGAAAATCGGGGAAGATGATGACAAGAAGTTATTAAAAGAGATTATCGATATGTTTGAGGATGGACAATTGCATAGCGCCTCGTTAATAAAAGTCGGAAATATTTTTAATTTTAAGACACCTCTAAACATTGTTTTTGCTTCATACAAACCAGAAAGGAATTTCATTAAGAGACTGGTTAGTGAAGAGAATGCTAAGAAAATAGATGCGTGGATAAAATCTCTGGATGTAGGATTCTACAAAGTGGATTATTCTTGGAGAAAAGGAGAGCATCCCAAGCAGGGAAGTTTTAATCCAGATTTCTTTATAAAGATTAGAAGAGATATATTAGTGATTGAGATAAAGGCAGATACTGATATATCAAGTGAAAACAAGGCAAAACTTAGATATGCAAGACAGCATTTCGATCGGCTAAATGAACTACAATCCGAATATAAATACTATTTTAAGTTCCTTTCTCCTTCGAGTTACGATCTTTTCTTTCAAAATTTGAGAGAGGGAAAATACAAAATATTTAAATCAAATATTGAAGCTAAGTTAGATGATCTTGATCGAGCGCGCCTATAGAACGGTATATTCATTTATCTGGAGGTATTGACGGCCTAGCTAACGCCCAATATTTCTCTTTTTTCCTTTCTACTCCTGGGTATTTACATTTTTCAGGTAAAATTAGTAGATATTCCAACTCTTTAAGAAATTATTAAGGCTTGTCATTTCTTATCAACATCGTCCAGTCCGGGGACCTGGCCCATCATCAGTCCACCGGAAGACTACGTTGAAGAGAGCGAACAACTCGCAGAAGTCATTCGAGAGCATTCAAAGATTGAAGAGGATGGTGAGGTCACCGGGTTTGGTTCCGACCATATTTTTCCGGAGAACGTCTCCAGTATAACACAATCGCCTTGTCGACCCTTGATATACTGATAGTTAAGGGGAACCTTACTATAGGGAGTGTCAAGAACGTACTGAGGGATGGCAAAGCCACTGCTTCTGGAGTGAGCTCTTTGGGATGGTTGACAATCCTTGCCTTTTCTATAAGGTTTGATTAGTTCTACGGGGTAGTACGTCAACACAATTCTTGAGAAGGAGGTTTTCAATGCAAGAAAAGAAGAAGAAGGTTTTCACTGGCAATTTTGGCGCACCCGTTCACGACGATCAAAACACCATGACCGCTGGGAGCCCGGGGCCCGCCCTGCTCCAGGATGTCCATCTCGTCGAGAAGCTAGCTCACTTTGACCGTGAACGCATTCCGGAGCGTGTCGTCCATGCGAAAGGGGCAGGTGCTGGTGGTTTCTTTGAGGTTACCGATGATGTGACCGAGTATACCAAGGCCAAATTTCTCTCTGAGCTGGGCAAGCGTACCGAGGTTTTTGTGCGTTTCTCTACGGTGGGTGGAGAGAAAGGATCATCTGATGCCGAGCGCGATCCGCGAGGTTTTGCCGTCAAGTTCTATACAGAGGAAGGAAACTATGACTTCGTAGGAAACAATACTCCGGTCTTCTTCATCCGTGACCCACTGAAATTTCCTGATTTCATCCACACCCAGAAACGTGACCCAGCTACTAACCTCAAGAATCAAGATATGTTCTGGGATTTCCTCTCACTGACCGCGGAGTCAATTCACCAGGTGACGATACTTTTTTCTGACCGGGGCACACCCAAGAGCTACCGCTACATGAACGGCTACAGTGGACACACGTTCATGTGGTACAATGAGAGGGGTGAATGTTTTTGGGTAAAGATACACTTCCAGACCGAACAAGGGATTCAGAACTTCACTCGGGAAGAAGCCCGACGTATGTGTGGGGAGGATCCGGACCATGCCACTGGCGACTTGTACGAGGCGATCGCGCGGGGAGAGTACCCAGCGTGGAGAGTGTATATACAGGTTATGACTCCAGAAGAGGTAGAGAAGTACCGTTTTGACTCCTTTGACGTGACCAAAGTCTGGCCACATGGCGATGCACCCCTAAAACCGGTTGGTCGTATGGTCCTGGATCGTAACCCTGAGAATTATTTTGCCGAGGTCGAACAGGCCGCCTTCTCGCCGGGTAACCTTGTACCAGGAATGGCTCCTTCGCCGGATAAGATGCTGCAAGGACGCATCTTCAGCTATCCCGATGCGCATCGGCACCGCCTGGGGCCCAACTACCATCTGCTTCCGGTAAACTCAGCCAAAGGAGTCAAGGTGAACAACTACCAGCGTGACGGATTCATGCGCTGCGACGGTAATGCCGGGAGCCATCCAAACTACTATCCGAATACCTTTGATGGTCCGAATCCTTATCCCGAGCCAGCCTACCCAGCACTTAAGGTATCCGGAAAAACAAGGCGCTACCGCTACTCTCATCCCAATGACGATTTTGCGCAACCTCGGGAGCTGTATGGCCGGGTGATGAGCGAGGAAAGTCGGAGTCGCCTCATTGGTAATATCGTGGACCACCTGGGTCGTGCGAAGCAGCGCATCCAACTTCGCCAAACAGCACTCTTCTATAGAGTGGATCCCGACTACGGTAGCCGTGTAGCCAGGGGGCTCTCGCTGGACTTGGAGGAGGTGAGAGGTCTGGCTGAAATGACACAGGAGGAACGGGTTAAGAAAACGTCACAGTAGAGATTTGGTAGCTTGCTTTGATATGAAGACAAGTAGATCGAGACAACGGTGGAAGAGTTGTACCCGCACAAATGGGACGTCAAGTAGTTTGATTGGACGGGTATGGATCGGTGCAGGGACTCTTTTTGTGGGACTTGGAACCCTCGGGATATTCTTGCCTCTTTTACCTACTACTCCTTTTTTGTTGCTCGCTGCTGCGTGCTACGCCAGAGGTTCAGAAAGATTCTACAATTGGCTTGTAGGTAATAGGTGGTTCGGTAATTATATTAAGAATTATCGAGAGAGAAAAGCTCTCCCCTTGAGAATAAAGGCATTCTCTATCGTCCTTCTATGGGCAACAATAGGATATTCAATTGTCTTCGTAATTGATATTGCTTTAGTTAGAGTTATTCTAGTTCTCATAGCTATCGCGGTTACCATTCATATCATCAGGTTTCGAACGCTAATACAGTGAAAACCCAATCCTGTGCACCTGAATCGCCTGCAAAAACCAGATTGACAAGTGCTGAGATTTGTTACTCGCTGGACCATCCAACCGATTATGCCTCCCAAGTTTTTGAAATATGACATATCGGATGTGTCAGTTATCTATATTTGTCTGGCTGGCTGAGTGATACTGCTCCCCTTGGGGTCTCTATTATCTGAATCCGAATTGGGGAAATCAAACAAAAACAGGGATGGCTGGGCTAGGCTCTGACTGCAATAAATGCCCGGACGGCAGGAGCCATTTCCCCAGGTGAGCAAAAAGTTGCGAAACTTGTCCAGTTCGGGGAGCCAAGCCAAAAGTGAAATATTCATACTTCCCAAATTTAATGCATAAATCTAGAAAAACAAACCTAAGAAATCAATCGCCTGGCAGGTGAGGGCGAGTGGAAAATCTAACCACGCCTACCGCCTAGAAGGCGGCCCTAAGTACCTGTGAGCCTTCGGTGAACGGTCTAGGTGTGCTATATGTTTCTAAAAGAATTATTGCTTGCTCCCCCGAAGGACATCGGGGGACTTGTTCTATCCACTTCTTTTTATTTTGGTAGGTGATATTGCGACCACAACATAAACTCATGAGAACTACCAGAGGATCACCCCCCCCTTACAAAGTATCTTTATGGATAAAGTTTTTGATTCTATGAATACTTTCAGATCCTGGAATAAAAGAAACAGCCATTGTGCACCTCCTCCTAATCTTGTAGACTTTGGCTTTGCAAAACTATTCCCTTTACTGGATCAAGCCTTATTCTTGCTCCACAGTCACATTTAACTACATTGTCGAACTCAAAGAGGGTAACATCATATTGCTGCTTACATTTGGGACAGGTTATCGCCATTCTTTACTTTAAGAGACATTGCTGCTACAGGATCTCTTTGAGTTTTCATTTCCCTTTTTCTCTGCAGTTTTCATCTTAGCTCAAAAGATGTCCTTGCCAACGAAAGGATCTAAGATTTCGAGCGCTAGTTGACGACCAAGTCCCTTCTGCTAGACTAGCTCTTGTATCAGACTCTTATAAACCAGATTTGACAAGTGTTGAGATTTGGCTGAATGCCCCTCTCTACCACGTCATCGAGAAGTCTTTAGTCACCAAAAACATTGTTTTTTCCGAATTTAACAAAAGATGAATTTCTTATATAATTTCGTCATCTAAAACTTAGCGGGTGAACTCGTGAGGGTCCTATGCTTAACGCCTTAGCCATAACCATCATCTTTATTGTCGTCGTTACCATGGTCGCTGCCTTCGTCAGAGGAAGAAGCAAGGACCGTTGCTTAAAAGATTTTTCTCGAAACCTGGTCACTCTCCAGGATATAACGGGTAAACTCATCTGGGGAAGACTCAGAGTAGAAAGTACAGGTCTTGAGTTGGTATACCTTCAGCCCCATAAAGACGTCCAAGGGCATGAAAAGACCAGCTATATTGTATACAAACAAGAGTATCCTACCATTAAAGCCTTGATTCGTTATCATAATAGACTGAGCGATGAAGCAAAACAAAGAAGAAAGAAGGAATTAGAAAAAACCTATCATCCGAGTCCCTTAAGGAGACTGCAAAGGAAAATTCGAAATTTCCTTAATACCTTCAGAAATTCAGTAATTGAAGTAGTGAATCTTTTTGTGGGTCAGGTGAAGAAAAGCGGTGCCGGCGGAAGAATACTGGCCGGTCAGGATCGGCATCTCTCCCAGCTCCAGCAGGAACTTACTCCTGCTGCGGGAACCGCCTATGAGCCTTTACTCGAACGCCATATTGGCAAGAAAGTAGTTCTGGAGATACTCGGGGATAAGAAAATAATTGAACATCCCTGTATATTGAAGGAATATACTGCCGAATTCATCGAAGTGATGGACATTGACTATCGGATAAAAGAAAGTGATCCGGCACACAAAGCGGACCTTGTTGTTCCTCGAAAATACGGTCTCATCAGACATTTGGGAGAATAGACAGCCTATCCTGTGTGAATATGCGTTTTCAAATCTTTGTTCATTTCTGACACACTATCTCCGCAACCAGATTGATAAGTACTGAGTTTTGGCTTGAGGTATCAGGCCTCCAGCTTAGCAGGCACGTCATAAATTGGAATCTCCATATTTTCTTCGATATCTTCGCAAAAAGTTCTAACAACGTCCTGCCAGGAGGGCGGAAGGAGGGGTTGATGGGGTAGGCTTAAGGTCTGATGAATCAGGTCTTTCGGATGGTTCTAACGTCTCTTTTTTGGGTTTGCTGTTTTTGAGGTCTTCTTGAAGTGTCAACCAAGGATTCTTCAGTTCTAGAGAGAGTTTGCGGTCCTTTAAGATAAAGTTCGAACCGATAGTCTTAAGTATGGTGTTTTTCTGTTCGATAGTGCCATTCTCAAACCAGTGGCTGGCATAACAGGCAAAAGTGAAGGCCCTTTCGGTAAGTTCCAGCTGTTTTTCAGCAGAATGGCTAACATCTTGGAGTTTCTCTTTTAGTCTCTCTCTTTCTAAAAGGAGCTTGTTTTTGTGCTCAAGATACTCCTCATCGTCAAGTAGCCTCTTGAGACGCATTTCGGTGAGCCCATGGATTTGCTCCCAAATCTCTTTATGTTTCTTTTCTAGGGACCGTCGAATGGATTCTCGGTCCTGGGCTTCTTCCTGGTAGACTTCCCTGAAATACTTTATGGCAAGATCCTTGAAACTCTCATCAATAGAAATCTTGCAAAGCTCCTTTCTTATTTGTCTTTCTAGCTCTTCTTTTCGTATTGTGGGCTGAGAGCACCTCGCATCAGGCCTTCTTTTGGTGCAGTGATAATACACGTAGTAATGAAGGCCAGACTTGGTCAGTTTACATTTTTCTTCAGCGGTGACGAAGCAGCCACATTCTCCACAGTGGATAATCCCTCGAAAAGGAAAGGCGTGAGTCTTAGGCTTTGTTCTTTTGCCTTTACCGAGGAGGTTCTGGACCCGGTCAAATTCTTCCTTGCTTACCATAGCTTCATGCTTTCCCGGATGAAGCTCGCCATTGTACCTGATCGTTCCAGAGTAGAAAGGATCAGTGAAGATCTTGTAGAGTTGACCTCTGAGAAGGGGCCCTCCACCTCTTCTTTTGAATCTCCTCATTTCGAAGTTCCAGTCCTCATTAGCAATCTTTACAATTTGGCCTAAGCTGTAGTTTCCGGTAAGCATCAGTTCCCACATTTTTTGAAGGAGAGGAAATCTTTTGGGATCTTTGATGATGTCTTTTTCTCCTTCGATCTTACTCTTATTGTTGAGATATCCTAAAGGTGACACTCCCGGAAGCCACCCTTTCTCAACTTTGGTCTTGAGACCCCTTTTGACATTCTTACTCAAGTCTAATATGAATTGGTTGGCCATTCCGAATTCGACATTCATCAAGAGAACATTATCCTCAGGGTAATAGCCTCTTTCTGGGGTCTGGATATGCCTGATGACGCCTTGTTGAAGCATCCAGGAGATCTGTGCCCCGTCGATGGGATTTCTGGCCAGGCGATCCAGCTTCCAGCAGATTATTCCCCTGGCTTCTTTCTGATATATCCTTCTTGTCATCTCATTAAAGACTTTTCTACCCGGTTCTTTGGCAGATTTTGATTCGGTGAGAATGTCAGCAACCGGTAAATCCAGTTTCTTGGCCAGAGTCCTCAGCTCACTCATTTGCGATTCAATGCTTAGGACTTGTCGATCTTCGTCTTCTGAGGATTTTCGGGTGTAGATAAAGTACTTATCTTTTTTCATTTGTTTTACCGTCCTGATTATATGAAGAAAGATCATTCCTGTCAAAGTTGTTCATAGGCCGATAGATTACCTGAAAAAGGGAAAGAAGGTCTCGAAATCCTTCTTCTGCCTCAGCCTGGCTGATATCAAGAGAATATTTCTCCTTAATGAGCTCTCGGTATTCCTCTACCCCTTTCTTGGGAATCTTCACCAGCACGGATTACTCCTTTTTTAAAAGAGGGAAAGGCTAGATCTACTCAGCCACCGTTGGCATCTAGCTGCTATGAATGGTTTTTCCCCTCCACGTTTTCCCCAAACCTCTCAAAGGAAACCTTCTGCATGACATCCTAGGGCTTTTCCTCAATTATCCCTGAGCTTTCAGGTATCGCTTCCTGTGCCTGCTCACCGAAGAGACCTCGGGCAATGAGCCGGGCAAGGTGCCGAGTCCACTTCTTGCTCGGATTGACTTTCTTGCATTCGGTTTGTTTTCCTTCATTTTCCCTCTACTTACTATGGGTTCGTAGAAAGAAGAAAGTTTGGGCTTGGTCTTCGAAAATTACTGTACAGAGCGAGAATCGGCCATTCTATTTCTCAGAAGATTAAGGAAATTTTCGTTCTGTTCTTCCATTTCCTGAGACTTCTTTGCGTTAGCGAGAATAGGAAGACCTCTGGATCTCTCTGATGGATGTCGTTGCCCCGAAGAAAGTGAAGTTGACAGACGGGAAAATGAGGATAAAATGTATACATAGTGCGCAAAGGAAAGATTTTGAATGAGATAATGGAAGAGGAAATGGTGGTCAATGGGGTTAAATGTAAGGTATACGAGAAGTTTTGGGCTGACGGAACCCGTCTGTTAGTCCCACTCACGGTAGATGACTTGGATTTCTGGGAGTTTGCAATCTCCTCGGATGCCCAGAATGCCCGCAATCCTCAACAGAAGGCCTACGAGGAGGCCTTCTGGGTCTCCTTGTATTACTCTCACTGCCATAAATATCTTATCAACAAGCGGAAATTCGAGCTTTTCTACCTTTCTTCTCCTAAGAGCTATCCGGACGTCACCCAATCGTTTCAATTCAATCAAGATTGAGGACTCAGGGAGCCCTTACTTGGACAATGTCTTACGTCTGGTGAAACTGGGAAAGACTCTCCAGGGAAAAACCAGGGAGGAGATCCTGCGGCGGGCAATCTATCGGTATGCCGAGTGGATCCCTGTAATAGGCCCGCGCGAGCACCGCCAAACCGTATTACGCAGGGAGCTTAGGAACATCGCAAAAGAGTGCCTCCAGATGATCGCTAAAGGTAGCACTTCGCTCGAGGAGATAGAGCGCAGAAAATCCAAGCGAGTCTTCTTCCTTCTCACTTTCCTTGCCGAGAAGACCACATTCGATATGGTAGATCGGGCAATGCGGCAGATCTATAGAAGAATTGGCAGCGAACTTACGCAGAAGGAGAAATTTTGCTTCCGATCGTTGTTTTTTAGAAACTGCCACTACCTGAATCGAGTTATAGGCTACGATCTTTCCCCGCATTTCTTTTCCCTGAGCAAGATCATGCACAAGCTTTACCTCCGGTTGGGGCGAGAGAAGGCCTCTGAGCTTCTTCCTCTGGAAAAATGGGTGGACCTGCTGGTGGGGGGACTGTATTTTTACCCGACCTGGCAGAGGCAGATGCTCGATCAGGAATGGGATAAAAGGAGGCGAGCAAGAAAGCGGAAGCGGCTCCCCAGGGGCGAGGAAACTTCCCTATCCGAGGCTGAGAGAAAGCGAAGGGAAATGAGAAGAAGGCAAAGGGAAACTTCGTATGAGGAGTGGCAGGGTCAGGAGATTGTGAACCCTCCGGATTACACGATGAATAGCTTCGTAGAGATCCTTTCCCGAGCAGAGACTCCCTATGAGTATGAGGAGGAGACGTCCCAAGTCCTGGGTGAGTCTCAGGGAGAACAAGAGAGGTCACAAGGGGAGCCCTTTCTTGACGATCGGGAAAGGGAGATTGTCAAACTTGAAGCAGAGGGTCTCTCCAATAAAGAGATTGCTCACAGGATGAAACTCAGTGCCTCCCAGACTTGCAAGATTCGCAAGGCTGTGCGCCAGAAAAGCCAGCGGAGTTGGGAGGAAGGCTCCCACAAGCCTTCTATGAAGAACCTCTATCAGAAGATTAAGACCCAGTACGACGAACTCCCGGCTGAGCAGCAAACAGCCTACAAGGAATCACACATAGATTTTGTGCTGGAGGCCGCTCGGCGAATGGCCGGGCAATTTGGTGTTGATCCGAAGAAAATTGAAAAAGAGTTAATCCCTCCCTGTTTTCGTAGATAGCTTCCGATCTGGTCATCCTACCCATTCATCGAAGTCTCCTTCTCAGAATCCGTTTACCTTTCCAAAATTTCCTCGATGGTTCTTTGCAAAAAATCACTCTATCCCCCCTGAGAAGAGATTCTAGAGGAAAGGAAAAGTACCCACCTTGGTCGTCGCACCCATGATATATATGAAGAGGAAATCAGATTTCAAGTGGGAGCTGAGAATGCTGCGTACCCAAGAATTCCTGGAGCAAGTATACATATTGAAGAGATGGCATAAGGGGTACAATTAAGTACGGCCGCGAGTGCCTTAAATTACCGGGCACCTTGCCCGGAGGCCATCATTGCGTTGATTCTAGTGGTACCATTAATGGGAGTAGGCTAACATGACAAAGATTATAACCAACGGGGTAAACAGAATAACACTGTTAGCCTTGGCTGGATAGACCAAGGTTGTTTAACGTGCTTGGTCTGAAGCTACTCTGAGCAATACCCCCTCGTTATATTGGACTCTTGAACCTGATCCGTATTCTTTGACTTTCTTTTCTAGCTTGGAAAGGCTTTTATCCCTTTGATACGCATACATCACTTTAATACACAAGTAAAAGCTGCAATATGGTCTTAAATCTCGAATCTATTCTTTAATTTAATGCTTTGCCAAATGATAAGAAGTTTGATGTTAAGAATCAAGAGAGATTGACCTAAAAAGCAGGTGGAAATACCACCAAAGCTGTGATTATGGAATGGGACTGGCTGGTAATTGGGACTCTTCACTTCATAGTATGGGTCTGGTGCAGGTATCAGGCTTATTAATTCAAAGGATTCGGAATCCCATCATTGGGATTGTAATCACTGAAGATAGGGTCAAAACTGAAACAAATATAATTTTAAGGGGAGGGAGATATGACTGGCGATGAAAGACGAATTCTTGGATTTTGCATTGGTAGATGGACGCATCTTGGCATGTTGGAGGAGCAAATCTCACGTTCAACCCTGTATAGAGTAGCCAAGAAATTGTGCGGCAGAAAATGGCTCCTTCATAGGCGAGCGAAGGGATATATGACTACCAAACGAGGAACTCAGATGTTGGAAGAGAGCCAGGGTAGAGTGGAGGTCTTGAAGGAAGATAAACCTTTGGAGAAGGGAGGCTTAATAGAAACAGAAGGAAAGAGAAAACCAAAAACGCGCCCAGTTAATCTTATCGCCATCAAGAAGCTTTTGGAGCTACCAGATAAGACAATAAATTGCCTCTCATCTTTATATCCACCTTTGAAGACGGTTCCCACACCCACTCATGAAGCTATAATCGAGCTTATCTGGGCTGAGATTTCGGATAGACGTTGGCCAATAACTCATGACCATCGGCTGAATTTCCTTAACTTTGGAGACATTTTTACCTGGAAAACAAGCCTGGCAAAATTCTGTGCTTACATGGCAGGCGTAAAGGATGTCGACTCCTGCCTAATTGAATCCTGTACCGAAAGGGGCCGTTCCCTATGGGTTAGGAGAGGTGCCTCAGGAGCAATAACTTTCAAACGAGACATACTGGAAATGCCTCTTGTCTGTCTGGACGATTATGGCGACGCAGACACAGAAGCAAAAAAGGCTGCTGCACATCTACTGAGGGGACGCACAAAAATCCCTGTGGAAAATGAAATGCAGATGGTCCCTTGTGTTACAATTGTGAACTTGAATCCAAAACAAGGCGATACAATCTTTAAAAAAACAGGCTTTAATAAGTCAGTTATTCGGCGTGTCATGCCCTGCGATATGGATGTAATTGAAATTCCAGGCCTTATAAAGACCGGCCAAGAGGCCTTAGATGTGGCAAAAATTCTTGGGCCTCTGAAGATGAAGGAACCCGCATCAAGCTGCGTAAAATATCGTGAAGAGCTTGACAATTACTCTGAGAAGTTATTCACCGAAGAAGGCCGAAACTATATAGACATCGAAGGTTTGCTGAACATTGCGGGAGGATTTACCGGATACGGATTTACTGCTTCCGAAGCCATTAGGCATACGCTCTATAAAGCCAGCTTACTCTACCACACGTTGGATTGGGTCAGAGCAGAATGGCTTGAGGGCTTTGGGGAGGAGAAGCCAACATTGAGAAGATCAAAAACTTCGGCTCCAGAAAGGATAGAAGGCGAAGAGAAAGCGAGGAAGGTTCCTTCTGCAACTCAGGAACATATCCAAGTAGCCCGGAAAACTAAAGAATTTGAAGAAAAAAGAAAAATTATCATGGAATTCAAGCCAAAATATAGAAGACTGATGAGTTGGATTGAATGGGTCATTAACTATTTTCAAGACCTACAAAAAGATGAAATCTGGAACTTTCTTTTACCCGCAGAAAAAGAGAAATGTATTACAACTTTGAATGCATTTAATCTTTTAAGAGAACACTTTGGGAAGATTAGAGAGGGGGACTGGCCAGGCTTAAAAGACTTTGAAAGTAGAATCTTGGATTTTGAGAAACAATATATTCTCCCTGCATTGTTAGGGTTCAGTGAAGGAGAGACAAGATACTTCATTGAGAAAATGAAAATATTGAAGGGTCTATCCAAAGAAGATAGTTGGGATGCTAACGTGTGGAGTCGTTTAAGGCAACTTGACAATTCGATTATGAATTTGTCTCTATTTTCAGAGGAGCAAAAAAGAAGAATAAGAGAGACTTTACCGGAAGGATATAAGAAAAAAATATTAGTGCACAAGGAACCTACTTTAGCTGAGACCTCCCACAAAGCTGAGCTAGAAACTACACAGGGAAGCGATGTCCTGGAAAGAGTACTGGAAAGGACGTTTGAGAAAATAAAGAACTGGTGGAAAACTCGACAACAAATTTCTCTACAACAATATCAGATAGAAGACCTTCTATCTACCAGGTCTTATATTCAAACGAAAAGCGGATTAGTCCCAGCTAGGCTTATAGGTAAAGAGGATAAATGGTATGTCTTTCAATTAGAAGATGGACAGGAGCGAAAATTACTTTATGACAGAACTCAAGTCGCATGTTTAAGACCAGAATATGGAGCTCACACCTACCCGTTTATTCGTCAGGAGGAATTGGATTTCATAGTCCGAGTCAATGGAAAAGATGAAAAGATTCCTATTAAACAGGTAGATAAAATGACCTACAGAGAAGAAGATAAACTACAATTAGATTCAGGGCCAGAGATAACTCCGGGTCACCAGAACTATTATGAGGGGCAAAAGGTATGGATTATGGACGAAGGGATAGATACGTACACTATTCAATATGAGGATGGAAAGGAAATCACGGTATCGAAGAAGACAGTGATTCAAGCAGAATAACAGAAATTAATCAATAGGTTCCCTTTATAAAGAGATCTTAGAATACCCTCCAGCTTGCTAGAAGCATCGATGGTAGGGCCTATACTAAGGCAATTTCTCGTTTATCCTCCCAGTCAGCAATGATCTATAGCTCTGGAGTCCTCCAGTTTTTGGTTTTCTTCCCGGCTTCCAAAGCGCCGTCCCCCTGTGATAGCCATACAGACTACCGCATTTTTAAAACCTATATTTCCATATTGAGAAAAACTCAATCTTAGCCTCTTTCTAGGTATTGCTGTAATTATCGTTACGTGTGCTAGAAAAATACTAACTAAGAGGCATCTAGAATAAAGACATAAATGAACTTAAGTCAGATATTAAATTGATATTTAATATTGAAAACCAATCATTTTTCCTCAATGTCTGTAGTTAGGCGGGGCTGAAGTTTCTAGGTTATTTTTTCAATTGATTTCCCATATCCTAGCTATGTGAATTATGATTTAAATAGAGTCGACCCTCTAACTCTCTTTTTAGTTTAACCTTTCCTGTGAGATTTGTCGGTATCAAGTGATAAAGGGGACTAAATATCGACAATTTGTAATTTGGGATGTAGATAGAATAAAGATTTTAGTTTCTTGGTCAGAATGCTATTATTGGAGGAGACATAAAGGAAGATTCCATACTTATTATTTCAGGCAATATTGTTGATCAGCTCGTTATCATTACAGGAACCCTGAAGGATAATTCCCCATTCGGAATTATTTGAGGTAGTATTATCCTCTAGGGTGTTATCATTAGAAGAGTCTTGCAGGAGAATGCCACAATCGTTATCTCTGCCAGGATTGCCCGTTATAGTCATAGTCTGAAACCTCACCAGCCACAGTCTATGGCGCAGAAGATTCTTCTGTTCTCTCACTTCCTTTGATGGAACATGGACCTCTGGGATTAGGTCAGCTCTCAAAAGATGAGCTAGTGTCTTAGCATCTATAAAGTCAGACTTGATTTTGGCATCAGCAATGGCTCTTGTTTTCAAGGGATGACCTACAATTGTTTCTATATCTAGTTCCTCTAGTAAATCATACATCATGCCCCAATTGCGTCCAGCTTCTATTACTGCTCTAAATGGTTCTTTATAATACTCCTTAAGAAGAGTAAATGCTTTCTTCTCATTGGCTATCTTCCTGTTCGTACGAACCTCGCTCTTCTCATCCACTATTGCCACCTGCGAGTATCTCTTATGGTGATCTATCCCAAGATAATACATGGTGCACCTCCCTGAAGAAAGATTTATTACTAGTGTGCCAGTTCCTCAGGAGTTACACAACTTATATCATACTATCTAACAACGTCCTGCCAGGTGCACCAACATAAGCAGCTTACAGCGGATAGCGTTTAGCGTGTAGTGTTTGCTTCGGTGGCTTTTTTAGCCTGTCCGTTTTGTGGCCAAATTATAACTATCTTGTTACACAAAACATCCAGGGCTGCCTTTTTGTGTTCTGGAGAAAAACGGGCATATCGTAGGGTCATCTCAAAGCTCTTATGACCCAGAAGTTCTTCTAGTGAGAACATGCACCATCCGTAATACCTTGAACCAGAGCTAGGGTTCGTTCAGCGGTTCCAGTCAGCATAAAAGTAATAATTCAATCATTCCATATTGAAATATCTGTTGAAACGCAGATGCCACCCGCCATCGAGCCGGATGAATTCACCAGTAAGATAGTGGTCTCGAAGAATATACAGGATTACTGGAACCACCGAAGCAGGGTGCTGAAAAGCTGGCTTGATGATATTGTGCTTTTCGATATCAGCACGAATTTCGGGCCTTCGTTCATAAAATTTGCGCGGCCGTTCAGTATTTGCGTAACTAGGAGCAATACAGTTGACACGGATGTTGTATTGGCCGAAGACACCAGCCATTGACATGATAATATGCATAGCAGCGCGCTTGGCCGCTTCGTATGCTAAAAGGTCATCGCGAATAGGTTGGAAAGCAACCGCCCCAAGGTTAACAATAATATTCCCGCTATCCTTGATGTGTCCCATTTCGTCGAGTCCAATATCTTTGTATAAAAAGACCATCTGTTTTGCTGCAGCGAGAGCAAGTAGTATTGTATGAACAGCGAATTGCTCGTATTGTTCTCTCATAGCAGAGGCGACCTCGGGGAGAGGAAGCTCAAGATATGGCTTTTCGAACCGCTTGGCAGCACCAGCATTGATAATCACAATATCTATTCGACCAAACACTTCCATTGTGCTATCAATAATGAATTGGGCTGAGGCTTCTTCCCGAATATCTATCTGAAAGAAGCGGGCAGGGGATTCTGTTTCTCGGGCTATCTCTGCTGCTGTTGACTCAAGAAAATCGCCGTGGGAGGCACAGCCGGCGATTGAGGCACCGTGCTTCGCCAGACCCAAGGCTATTGCCTTGCCGAAACCACTGGTCGCTCCAGTGACTATTGCCACTTTACCTTGCAGTGTCTTCTTTTCTGTCATTGGTAAACCTCACTGCTCCATTTTTTGTCAGGGCATAAGAACAATCTTTAGCAATCCAGATTTAGCTTCAAGTAATTCTTTGAAAACCTTAGGCCCTTCAGATAAAGGAAGGACTCGACTGAGAATAGTGCCGGGTTAATTTTCGCGCTGGTAAACAAATCGATACAGTCACAATGTTCGCCTGCCGAGGCATAGGTACCTTGAATATTTATCTCGCGGGTAACAACAGATTGCAGAGTGAGCTCTATTCGAGGCGTTAGAGTGCCAATAAGCGTAACCTAGCCGTTATTGCGGACAATTTCAAGCCTGATCGACTGTTACAGATAGACCAACAGCATCTAACGCAACATCTGCACCCACGCCGTTCGTAAGGTCTTTAATGGCCCGGCGTACATCATCGTTTTTAGGGTTAAGTGCTAGGTCTGCTCCCCACTCACCTGCGATTTTAAGACGAGACGCATCTATGTCTATGGCAACTACACGGCCGGGCACCTTCCAACTTTAGAGCCTGAATTGTAAACAGGCCGATAGTACCGGCACCGATGACGACTACTGTATCGTTGATGCGTGTAGGCGTGCGGTTAAGCGCATGAACTGCCACAGCAGCGGGTTCGAGCATAGCTGCATGCTCGAAGCAAAGCACATCGGGAATTGGATAAATAATCCACCACGGCGCTGCAACATACTCGGCAAATGCACCGTCTCGCTTATGATTTCCAGACGCAACCCGAACACCTGGCGATTAATACAGTGGTTAATCATCCCGGATCGACAAAAGACACAATCGTTACAAAATATAGTAGAATCAAAGGTTACGCGCTGTCCGGTGTAAAATTTACCTTTTGCCTTGGATCCAATTTCCTCTATGACACCCGATGCCTCATGGCCCATTACCAGCGGAGGAATACGGCGTCCTGTCTTCCCGGTATATCCATGAACATCAGAACCACAAATCCCGCAAGCCTTAATTCTTATCAGTAATTCGTTCTCCCTTATTTTCGGTTTGGGCATTTCAGTAATGACAAGTGTGTACGGTTTTGTATAAGACAGGACTTTCATTGTCTTTCTTCTCATAACATACAAATATTAGAAGTATTCTAATGGATACGCGATTCGGACTGGTACATATCGGCATTAGAACCAAGCTTTTGCTTCAATTTCTCAGTAATCCTCGATAACTCATTGATGACATCGGTAGATAATTCTGAATTTGCGGCTTGGGCATTTTGCCGGATCTGACTGGAATTTCGTGCTCCAACAATCACAGAAGTCACTCCTTTCCTGGTTAGAAGCCAACCCAGGGCCATTTCAGCCATTGGAGTACCCGTTTGTTTGGAAAGGTTCCGGATGGCTTGCACAGTAGAAAAAGTCTGGGACTCTACTCCTTCCTCGCCGTGGCGAGCCATAGGCCTTTCACCTGAGAAGTGTCGTGTGCGAGCTCGTCCCTCTGGTACTTCCTCGGGAGAATGAAATTTCCCGGTCAGTAAGCCTTGAGTCAGAGGACTATAGCAAGTAATTGCAATGTCTTTTTCCCTACAAATGGGAAGGATTTCATACTCTATAGCTCGCCACAGGAGACTATAGGGTAGTTGATTAACCTCGACCCGGCCGGAGATTAGCAATTCTTGCAGGTCTTGTCGTCCAAAATTGGATACTCCGATGGCCCGTATCTTTCCCTCATTCCGTAACTTTTCAAGAGCCTTGAGAGTTTCACTTATACGGACCTCAGGGTTGGCATAGTGTATATGGTACAGGTCAATGTAGTCGGTTCTAAGTCGACGCAGGCTCGCCTCACATGCTCTAATGAGCTTCGGCCGCGACAAGTGTTCCGAATTCACTTTAGTTCCAATTACTAGATCCTCCCGCTGACCAGAAAGTGCTTTGCCTAGAACCTCTTCTGAACGACCGTTACCGTAGAGCTCCGCAGTATCGAAAGAATTAATCCCCATGTCTATAGCCGTATGAATGGTTTGAATGGAATCAGAGTCTTTCTGCGGACCCCACGCTTTGTCCCCTGCAAAAGCCCAACACCCCAGGAAAACTTGTGAAACCCTAATATCGGTTTTCCCCAGTCTTTGGTACTTCATGATCTCTCTCTTATTTGCTGTAGTTCTTTCAAACTGTTGGAACAAAGAGTTCAAGCTTCCCTTTCGTATTCTATGACAACCATCTCATGGAGCTCTAAAGAAGAGAGAGTAGTTTTTAGGTTACCGTTTACTACCTTCCACTTCAAATCAGTTCCCGAGGGAGCAGTATATACTTTTTTGATTTGCTCTGGCACTTTTACTTCCAACCTAATATTTGCACAGGGGCGAACTTCTTCTATTCTCTCCAACTTCGTGTTGCCTCTCCTCATGGGACAATAGTTCACAAAATGAAGAACATATCTATTTTTTTCTTGTTGCTGCATTAAGGAAGTCTCCACCCAACTTGGAGCATCCACAGATAAGACCCTCTCCGGCGATATCAAATTTACACAATTGTTTAAAAGACGTCGATATGCCCAGTAATCAGTGGTGTAGTAGTCCTGGAATAAAGAAGTAGCAACATAGACCACTTCCCCTTTCCCATATTTGTTCTTGACAATTGCAGGATAAATGGTTTCCCCTCCAGGAGGAGCATAGAAATGAGAGTAGTATCTTTCCCGAGACCTTTCCGTTAAGGGATTGGTAAATTGAGCGAGAATTTCTGCTCTCGTACTGGTAGCAAAGCACTGAATAAAGCTCTGATAGGTGTCAAGTTTCATCTTCGGTAGACCCTCTTGTATCTTCTCATCCTCCAAAGATATGTATCCTGTAGAGTAGGGAGAAAAAGAACAGAACTTTACCTCATAAAGCTCTGCTAGGAGAAATTTGTTTTTTTCCAAGGAGGTTCTATATGTAGAAATAACTTTTCCTCCTTCCCTTACATAGTCTTTAATATTCTCTATTGTTTTCCCCGAAAGAGGATATACGTTGGGAAGTATAAGGAGACTGAATTGGTGGAGAGAAGGTTTTCCTTCGGCCACTATCGTCGTGTCCAGAATATCAAACTGGATATGGGATTCCATGAGGAACTTGGCTGCCCCGGCTAAACTCATATCCTGTACTTCTAGTCCTTTGCGATAAACATATAGATTATCTTTTCCCATAATAGCTACGTCACGAACACTTTCCGCTCCTTCACACCATTTCTCCCTCTCCCTTACGAAATCGTATCCTTTCTTCAGAAGTTCATATTTAGGCCGGATTATTGTAAGCTCCGGGACCAGAGGGTCTCCTACACTAACCGAGGCTCCATTAGCTAAAGCTGTAGCTAGCTCATATTTGAGCTGATTCTCGTGCTTTACTGACCCAAAACTGGCCCACCCCATATGAGTTAGTCCAGTAATCACTTCTATAGGCTTTCCGGTATTTCTTGTATACCGGGTGTGGATGGAAGAATGGATGTATCCCCAGCCTCCTTCGGGTAACGACTCGATGTGAAAATAATCTTCATAATCTCTAAATTTTGAAGCCTGTCCTATCTCAAACATTTTTGAGGTGACTACAGCCTCAGGATTATAGGATTTAATTAATTTATGAGCCTTTTTTAAAAAAGACCTTACGCTTTCCACTTGGAAGTCCCTTACCTGGTCTAATCTATCCGGATTGACTCCTGTTTTTCTCATCTTTTGTAAACAATATCTGCAATAGCAGGCATCCTGGTGGTAGAGGTGATTGACAATATCAAAGTAAATCCCATCAACAGGGTATTTTTCCAATATCTCTCTTAGTTGAGAGTAGACCAACTCTTCGCAGTAGGGGGTATTTACACACATAGAAGACCATCTGTTTTTAGGGTCGTCTCCTTTAGCCAGCAGTTTCTCCCCATCTTTAGTTACCTGTACCCAATCTTTGTTGTTATGTGCAGCTAAATCATCCCAGCCCACTGAATAATATGCTTTCACCTTAATCCCTTGCCTGCGAGCTTCTTCTGTAATCTCTCCTACCATATCAATTTTGAGGTGAGGATGTTTTGTCCCAATTTGGGTATCATAATAGGAATAGCCATGATGACATTTGGTAAATAAAGTGTTAATCGTGTTCACACCGCTCTCCCTGTAAGCTGAAACAAAAGCTTTAGCATTAAAATTCCTGCCTATATTTTTTACAAATCCTGGATTGTGGAATTCAGGATTTATACTTCTTCTCATCGTTTTTGTCCAAATCATATATAACCTCCCCTAGAAAACCAATTTTTTAAATTCTCCTTAAAAATTATCTTTCTTGGGTGTGATGTAGTCAAAAAATCTATTCATTGTTCTTAACCGCAGGTCCCTGCGGAATTAGGGTGACCCAGCGAGAAGATTTGGATCGGTTCGCTCGAGCGTAAAATGGAATGAGCGGAACATCTGTAGCAGGAAGTGACCCCTCTGCCTCAAAGTAGAGCGAAGTCTTGTTCTGGGACGCCGGCGAGACCACTGCTGGTGCATGAAGGACATTCACTCCTGCTAAAAGGTTTGGCCGCCATCTGACCCCCACTTGGGGAACATCGTCTGGGTGCAGAGGAATGCGAATTCGTTCAATAGGGATTTCTACATCTTCCTGTTCGAGACAGTAAACGAGTGGCCCACGGGCGAACGCCACGCAGCCGGCTTCACTCCGGATCTCATGTCGTAGGAACAACATCCGCACAGCCATTTCCAATACGAGGTCAACTGTATCTTCGTTTTGCCAGGTACGATCGATGGTGACATAACTGCCACCCTCTAGCTGCTTTTCTCCTTCATCGGATACCCTCAACAATGCACGCATACACCAACCAGGTACACGTAACCGCAGTGCGAACGATACAGGTTGATCGCAGAATACTCGAATCGTAATCTTGCCGTCATGAGGGTAGTCCGTTCTGACCACGATCTTGACCAAAGTACCGTTTGGCAGGGTATGCTCAAGCGTACTTGAAGTGTAAAGGTTAATGAAGAGGCCCTTCTTGTCGGCGCAAAATAGATACTCAGGTAGCGCAGCGAGAAAGCGCCAGACGTTGGAGATACAACACCCGGGGGAATGGATTTGGGGCAGCATGGTGCGGCAAGAACGGCAGCCGCCGTGATCTGTTCTGCCCACTTGATCACCCACAAGCTTGAGAGGATTGTAATAAAAAATCCCAAGATTATCTAGAGATAGAGCACCCAGGAAATGGTTGTAGAGGATTGTTTCGATCATGTCGAAGTAGCGGCTCTCTCCTAAAATCGCGTGCATGCGCCACGTAAACATCATCATGGCGACTGACGCACAGGTCTCAGCGATGTCCATGTAGGGCATATGGGGATTGTGAACGGTCTGCGGTAAGTCGTATGGAAGTTCCGGTATATTTTCCATGTAACCAATGCCACCGGCAACATACAAACGGGTGGAAACAAGTTCGTTCCAGAGCGCTTCGAGATGCCCGAGGAATTCTGGCTTCCCTGTCTCCAGGTATAACTCGGCTCGCGCGCTTAGAAGGTAACCAGAGCGAACTGCATGTAGTTTCTTTGCACCACACCATAACTCGGCTACTTTTTCTGCCACCCTAGACATATTGGTCAGCGTGACTGCGAAATCTAAATACCGCTTTTTCCCTGTTGCGCGATAGAGCCGTATAAGAGCCAGTTCAGCCTCTGGATGTTCCGCCTCACCAACTTTTGCAAAGTACGGATGACCCGCTTTATATTGAGAGATAAACCAGTCTGCCCAGCGACACGCGCTGTTGAGGAGTGTGCTCTGTCCTGTGGCACGAAAATGAGCCACTGCTGCCTCAAAGAAGTGACCTGCGATGTATAGATCGTACAGATGAGGTTGAGTTCGCATATCCAGCCGCTCAAGCGGTGGTACTTGTGTGTTAATATAACCATCTGGCTTCTGCTGTCTCACAACCAGATGTACAATGCGGTCAAGTTCACAGGCCAATTCTGGGCTACTATCATACACGGTAGCGTATGCCATGCCCTCTATCCACTTGTATAATTCCGAATCAGCAGCAGGCCGCAGATTATCTTCACCTGGAGTCTCGCCTGCTGCTAATGCCTCAAAGGCACGCGGGATCGGACTTTTGAGTCCAGCCAGTAGACTGGTGACGTTTTTATTCACTCGACGGCCCAGAAAACCACCAATCTTAACTCGTCTAAGAGGAACAGGTTGCAGTCTAGTTATATCATTTGGCCAATCGCCTACATATGGGCGTACCGCATTTACCTTCATACTGCATCTCCATAGTTAAGTTATGAGTACTTTTAATTCTTATTTTTGATAATTAATAAGAAAGTTGACGCTTTAATTCAGCGGATTAGGGATTTGTTGGCTCACTGTTTTCTTTCTAGCCTTTAAGGCCTGTCAGCGTTATTCCTTGAATAAAATACCGTTGTGCAAAGAGATAGACAACCAATACTGGCATAACGGCGCTACATCCGGCTGCCATCATAAGAGTCCAGTCATTATAGTATAACCCTTGGGTAGCAGATACAATCAATGGCACAGTGAACTTCTCCATGCTGTCTAAATAAATAAGAGGAGTTAAGAAATCATTCCATACTGACATAAAGGTGAAGATACCTAGGGTAGCAAGGGCGGGAACAGAAAGGGGCAGCATTATTTTCCAATAAATTCCCCATAAACTACATCCATCTAGCCTAGCCGCATCCAACAGATCATCAGGAATAGTCATAAAAAATTGTCTCAACAGAAAAACACCAAAAGCGTTGGTAAGGACACGAGGGATTATTAAAGGCCAATGTGTATCGATCCAGCCTATGTTCTTAAATAGAATAAACATCGGGATTAGCGTTACTTGCATTGGAATCATCATAGTAGCTAGGAGGGAGATAAAGATTAGTTTGCGGCCGGGGAATTCTAGTTTTGAAAAAGCAAAAGCCGCCATAGAGGAAGTAAGTAATGTACCTCCAACTACAGACAACGTAATCTTAAAGCTATTTAAGTAAGCTGTGCTGAAAGGAAGAAACGTCCATGCCTTAGTATAAGCACTCAATGTAATCGGACTTGGCATCCACTGAGGGGGGTAAATAAACACTGCTCCTGGTTCCTTTAGGGAAGTAGAGATCATCCATACAAATGGCACTAGCATTATTAGCCCACCAATAAAAAGAAAAATATGCGTAAATAATTTCTTAATAATCACTCGCATTTGTTTGATATTCAAAATAACCTCTTTCTTCCTCGGCACAAACACTTCTACTTGTCGGTTCTCTATTGTGATTCTTCTTTACCTTTCATAATATACCCATCGCTTACTCAAACCAAATTGAATCGAGGTAAATAACAAGATAATCGCAAACAAAACCCAGCCTACTACAGATCCTTCTCCCATCTTCCAATATCTAAAAGCAAGGTCATAGATGTGCAAGACAATTACATTTGTGGAATTTGCTGGCCCCCCTCCAGTCATTATATATATTTGAGAAAACACCTGAAAACTAGATATAACAGATATGATCATGACAAAGAATATAGCGGGTGAAAGCATCGGTAGAGTTATGTTTTTAAATTTATGCCATCTGTCTGCTCCGTCAAGACCCGCCACCTCATATAGTTGTTCAGGAATGTCTTGCAGTCCGGCAAGGAGAATGACCATATTGAATCCTAAGCTCTTCCATATGCTCATTATGATAACAGAGGGCATTGCCCAGGTAGTATCGGCTAGCCATTTAGGACCTTTTATTCCTACATAATTCAAAACTGTGTTAATCGCTCCAAAGTCTGGATTATATAACCATGACCACACTAATGCGACAGCAACCATAGGTGTCACCACAGGTGCAAAATAAACACTTCGATACCAGGTAACCCCTTTAATTTTCTGATTTAAGACCAGAGCTAAACCTAGGGAAATTACTATTCCCAATGGAACGCTTGCAAAACTATAATAGACTGTATTCAAGAGGACTTTCCAAAATAATGGGTCATGAAACTGTATTCTGAAATTTTCAAATCCGACCCATTGAGGAGGATCGACTAAATTCCACCTGGAAAAACTTATTACCAGCGAGGCAACCATTGGTCCCAGGATAAAGCAAAGCATTCCTATTATCTGCGGCAATATAAAAATATATGCTATCAGTGCAGTCTTCTGTTTTTGTTTCATATGGTAACCCCCTCTATCTTCTATATACCTTAATCTCGGCATAGTTGCAAGTCAAGACCCTTAAAAAGTCACGAAGATTCTTCACTAACAAATGATTTTTCACAAACAACCTGTCTTTGTCGTTGTTTTGTACGAAAGCTAGTTGACAAGAACCTTGTTTAATAAATAATGTAAACTGTGGATCTCGATAGCCATGACACTGTGAATATACACAATTTGGGGGGCCAGACCAGTGCAACTGACCTAGCCCCCCAAAAAACTATTCTCCGGCCGACCTTAGTATTCTCGCTACCGCTATTTGAGTAGGGGATCCACGTCCCTGGATATCCGTTTGGCAGCCTCTTCGGCTGATATTTTGTTTAAGGCAAGGAGTTCCAGATGTTCCATCATTTTGGCCGTATATTCGTTCCAAACAGAAGGAATCCGAACCTGCCGAGCATACGTTAGTGTATCCCACCAAACCTGCCTTTCTTCAAGTGGTAAAGGCTCGTAAAGCTTAGTACGCCAGGCTTCTGCCACTGATTTGTTTACCGGCGTCCCCATGATCCCATAGTCAGCTAAAACATTTCCTCCCTCTCCAGAGAAGAATTTGATTACTTCCCAAGCCTCTTTTGGATACTTCGAGCCCTGAAAAATCGTGTAAGAATCAGCCCATATCATGGTAAAACGCCCCGCTTTTCCTGCAGGATAGGGAGCTACTCCCCATTTGAAATCCTTAATTCCTGCTAAGCCAGGCAACATCCATTGGCCAGATTGAAACATCCCTACACGACCGGTCATAAACAAATCGAGCATTCCCAGAACTTTTTCAGATATTTCAGTTGCAGCAACCTCGTATTTCCAAATCAAGTCTTGAATGAGCTGAAGTGCTTCGATTGCTGCCGGCTCGGTTACTGTGGATTTAGTCTTTTCCTCATTTATAAAATCTGCACCATTGTTCCACAAGTACCAAGTTGATCTATCGGGACGGATTTCTATATACATACCGAATTGTTTTGTTGGCCCTTCACCTTTTGTTAACTTCTTAGCATACTCTACCATTTTAGACACGTTCCAAGTATCATCCTTCCAATCGGTAGGGGGATAAGGCAAGCCTGCTTCTTCAAATAGACTCTTGTTATAGAACGCTGCTTGAGTATATATCCCCGCTGGAAAGCCATACATGCGTCCTTCCTTTTTGTATGCGTTTATGGCAGATTCCCAGTACTGAGCAAGATCAAATTTCTCTTCTTCTATGAAAGGCATTAAATCTACTAAAGCTCCGACTTTCTCGAAGCCCGCCATAAATACAGGAGACATTCGTCCAATGTCTGAAGGACTACCTGCTGCTATCCGTGCCATCATCTTTTGAGTGAACTCATCCCAACCACCTGGTAAACGCTCAAGTTGAACTTTAATAGTCGGCGACTGCTTATTGAAGGCATCAACCATACCTTGCCATGCAGGTATTTCCTGAGTTCCGCATATCAAAGTAAACTTGAGTTCTACCTTCTCTGCAGCTTTTGCCTCACTAGCACCCGACATAGTTGTTAACGTCATCGCTAGCGTCAAAGTACATAGTAATCTAACAACGCTCTTCCAACCTTTTAGTATCATTTTCTTTCCCCTTTCTTAAAACGTAATTCTTTATTTCCCAGATATCGACTTACTTCTTTTTCACCTCCCTTCAACCTCATTTTTTAGCTTTTGCCACTATTTTCTCAACGCTTCTCGAACACCATATTTTTGCCATCCCTTTAAGGATATACGTATTGCCATCCTAGCTTTTTCTAGATCTTTTTCCTTTAATGCCTCTAGAATCATTCTATGGTGTTGCACAGATTCTTCTGTTCTTTTCAAAGTAGATTTCTTAATGGTGAAAGCAAATATTTCCCAAAGCGCTCCGGCGATCTTTGCTATCATTGGATTATGAGTTGCTTTAGCAAAAGCATAATGAAAGGCCAGATTATGTTCATTTAGAATCTCACCGTCCTTTTCAGCCCTTTTACTGTCCTTCTCCAATAATTCAACCGCTTCCTCCATTTTTTTCAGATCATCCTTAGTCACTCTTTTTAAGACAATCTCTAGCATTCCTATTTCTAACATCTCTCTGAGGTCCAAAAGCTCCTGTGGAACTCTTTTCTCTGGAATAAGACTGAAGATAAATGGATCGATCATAGGAGCAGAAATATTCTTTGCTATATAAGTCCCATCACCCCGTCTAATTTCTACCACGCCCATGACAGACAGCATTTTCATAGCCTCTCTCACCCCAATCCTACTTACTGAGAATTTGCCCGCTAATTGATTCTCAGTAGGTAATCTATCTCCTGGTTTCAAAACTCCTCGCAGTAGTGCATCTCGAATTTCATCAATGACCTTCTCCGGAATGCTTGAACGCGTACCTAAGTTTTTGCTCTTGAGCTTATCATTTACTTTCAATAGATTTCTCCAGAATGAATCGTATTATGAACGGACTTACGTATAACATTATACGTATAGAATCATATTTGTCAACTCCTTCGCAGATAGATATCCTATGACAGGGTGCCGTCAAAAGAACTGTTTCTTTCTTTTTCCGGAGATAAAAAAGTACTCCTTTAGATCCGCCATAAGAAATAATCTCCGTAGGGTTTTGAAATATAGCGGAGCGAACTCACGCTGGTTTTCGTAAACAATTCATTGCCGTTTGACGGTCATCCAGCAGCATCGCAATGACTGCAATATCTTCCTTAGAGAGTACCCACTCTACGGCAACAACATTTTTCTCAATCTGAGATGGACGTCTTGCACCCACAGTGGCCGCAGTTACTTCAGAACGCCGCAATACCCATGCTATTGCTAACTGTGCTAAGGTCCTACCACTCTTTTCAGCAATAGAACGCAAGTTTTCAGCTAGTTTGAGATTAGCACTCAATTCAGGTTCCTGAAAGTGGGGATCCTCACGTCTATTGTCAGTTTGAGGCAAGTTCTGGACATGTTCTATACTGAATTTCCCGGTTAAAAGGCCTCTTTGCATGGGACTGTATGTGATTATTCCGATATTATTTGCCGGACAGTAATCGAGGAGTTCTTCTTCGATACCACGCTCAAGCATACTGTAAGGTGGTTGAAGGGAGACTGCAGGATGAATAGGTTGGATACGTTTGAGTTGTTCCACGCTAAAATTGGATACCCCTATGTAACGAACTTTGCCTTCTTTTACCAAATCTGCCATGGCACCCCAGGCTTCCTCAATGTCTTCATCAGGTATTGGCCAATGAATTTGGTAGAGGTCAATAGCATCTATTTTGAGCCTCCTCAGGCTTACCTCAACTTCACGACGAATACTCTTTTTTTTCAGGCAACCGGATATACTTCCATCTTTATCCCAAATCAGACCACACTTGGTAGCAATGAGAGGCTTATCATGTAATCCTTTGATGGCTTTGCCTATAACTTCTTCAGAATGGCCGAATCCGTACACTGCGGCTGTGTCTATCCAATTAATTCCCAGTTCCAGAGCGCGTCGGATGGTAGCGATAGAGTCTCTGTCCTCCTGGGGTCCCCAGCCGGGATATTTTCGTTCAATCCCTCCAATTGCCCAGGTGCCAAGTCCAATGATTGACATATTGAGGTCTGTGTAACTTAGTTTTTTTCTTTTCATAACCTCGCTCTTTTCCTTTTTATGTGACTTCCTTGTGACTTGTCATCTGCTCCTATTCGTGTGAATCGGAACCTACTCCGATGGTAGGAAAACAACTAATACGCAGCCGGGCACAGCCCATAGGAATAAGCGTGATGTTTTCCACCGGCTCATCGCTTTTGACGGGACTAGATGGAAGAGCAGTAACGGTCTCATCCACCAGCGTCCAGTTGGGAATACGCCTGCCCTTAGCATGAATTTCAATGGGTGCTGCTTCCAGTGTCCACGGCTGGTTAGAGACATCCTTTTTCTTGATAACTTCCAAGCTCTTCTCAGGCTGGGTACGATCCACAATTAAACCATAGTTCCAGGGAGTAGAAGGAAAGATTTCCCATTCTGGCCATTTGTCATTGTCGACATGAACTGGCCTATCCTCTTTGATTCCTAACCATTCTTTAAGTTCCTGTGACCATTTATTTTGGTCAACATAAGATCTCCGCCAATCCTCTCCAATTTTAAGAGAATAACTCAGCGGACCTCTGTTAACGGTGACACTGTTAGCGGATTTCTTCCATTCAGTCAGTGTAACCTCCATAGGCATCTTCAATTTGACTACATCATTATTAGCCCAGGTTCTCTCAATCACTACATATTGACCCGGTCTTGGATAGATGGATAAGGGAACACCATTGACCCTAACCTGGAAATTCTTGCACCACATTGGAACACGTAAGTAGAGAGGAAAATGTACCCTCTGTTTGGTCCGAACTATCATCTGTACCGTTTCATCAAATGGATACTCGGTTTTCTCGTGAACGCTCACCTTCATTCCATGACCTACCTGAGCACTTACCCGAGACGGTCCATATAGCCAAGTAGCGAACCCATTATCTGCTGTTGCCATCCAGAGGTGTTCAGTGTAATAGGGCCACCCCATGGAGATGTTGTTCATACAACACCGGTAGCGGTAAGGACTATAATCAATCATCCTACCCTTATTATAATAATCGTGGTTTGCACTGGAATCCAGTTGTGGCTGGTTGGCTGCTGTAAGGTAGTGTAATGCTTTGAAATCGGGGCTTTGTGTAACAGGGAAAGAGTTGAACTGAATGTCTTCGCACCGATCTGCATAAAGTGCCTTACCTGTGATTTTACCAAGAATATAGAAACTCTTATTGAACTCAATCATAGCACAGGTTTCGCAGGCTTGCTTGGGATCGGTCTTGCCAGGACGGATACGCTCATCAGCAGCAAAGATGCCCCCAGGTTGCTGGCCCCATGTGCTCATGTGTTGCTTGTACCAACGCTCTGTTTCCATAATATGAGCAGGATTGTGTGATTGGGTATAGTAAGTTCCCGGTTCACGGAATCGTTGGGTGAAATTGACCACGTGATGATCTAACCACTCACCTTCTGGTGGTTTGACCTTTTGGTGAAACCGCGTAGCGAGATCCAGAAGCCATGCTTCCTTCTTACGGTTGTACAGCCAGTAAAGGTGTGGTAACATGTCACCCGCCCGCACCCACTGAACAGACAGGTGGTGATTGCCAAAACCTTTCTTTGGCCTCAGAAACTGATCGTCTGGGAGTGTAGCACACCATCGGAAAAAGTGGGTCATTAGCGGAATAATCCGCTCATCGCCAGAATGTTCATAGTGGGTAATTAATACATCCAGCATAACCATGTGCGGCCAGAGATCTGCCAGCTTCTGCCCATTTTTTCCGACAACACACTTATTGAACTTGGCCCCGAAATAACCATCCTCGTCTTGGCTGGCAATCACTGTTTCGATCCAACGTTTCGCCTCTGTAAGAATGCGCTTGTTGTTAAGCAGTACACCCAAATCGTGAAAACCACGTAGCCAGTAGGGTTCGTCCTCCCATCCCTCTCTCTCAGTACCAAACCAGCCACTGTCTGACTTTAGAAACGTACTCAGTTCCGGTAGATGCCCAGTCAGCCCCTCTGCCATCAGTTCTAGTTGGTGCCGCATCCATCCTTCTGCTTGTACGCTTCCCAAAGGGAGCTTGACCAGTGGACTGGACAGCAGTGGTGGGCCGTTGGAAGCATAGAACGAGTTAGAACGGTCTGTTTGGGGAGTATCTACCACGTAAACTTTCGTTTCCATGATATTTCCTCCAGTTCATTATGAGTATATTTCACACAGGATCCAAGGGGAAAATAGGCCGAGGTATCTTTTCATAGGATCTTTTATGAAAATCCCAGTTGGCGAAGCCTGGACTATTAAAGAATATTGTTTCCTTAGCGATTGATTTATAAGTAACCAGATTAATAAGGCCATCTTTCAGAACAATAATTTTCTTATCCTTTGGTTCAATATTTAAGCTACGAAGCATAGCAGGATCATGAATTGAGGTGCGTTTGGATACTATTACTACTTCTATCCCATTTACGTCGAGAACAGTGGTAGGTCCCATATTTATCTCCTTTTCTGTAAGCTGAATATCTTTACCCCAATATTTACCCTCAGAGATAACTTTTACAGTACCGGTAACCATAATTGGTTTAGCATTTATCCGATCTATTTTACCACCTATGCTAACCGTTAACCTCCTACCTACCCCAGTTCGAATGCATTCATCAACTACCCCTGGATCTACAATAGCTGCTATAACTGCATTTTTGACGCCTCTTTTTATAAAACTCTGCAGAAAAAAGGGGACGTCACCTCCTCCCCCTGCCCAGAAGCAATCTCCCATGTCAATGAAAAGTATGGGCCTACCCGATGTAGCAAGAGCTCGGTCGATTCCTTTATCAATAGTGAGAGTTTCTAGAGCAAATTTGTCCCGTAGATCCCACATCAATTGAGCAAGTCTATCGGTCTCAAATTCCGCTAGTTGTTTATCTTCTCTAGTTACCACAACGGCACAGGGACCAACTTCTTTAATATCAGCGAGTGAGTAGCCAATGAAAAACGAAGCTGATAAAATTTCTTCTCTTCTTTCAAGCTCTTCGACTCTTTGGACCAATTTTGCTCTAGGTTTAGGAGAAGATTCTCCTGAGAATAATGCAGGTACTTTTCTCATTCTCATTGTGGGTTTGACTTTATTTTCGATGAGAAAACTCATTATGTTAGCAGCTTGTTGTCCCACTTCACCTTGATCAATGTGAGGATGAGTTCTATATCCAATTAGAAAATCGGCATTTTCCACCATTTGCCCAGAAACATTAGCATGGTGATCTAAGGTAGCCCCTATGGGGATGTTCCTTCCTACAATTTCTCTGGTCCTATGCAATAGATATCCTTCTGGATCATCTAGATCCTCAGTTACCATGGCACCATGAAGAACCAACAAAACTCCATCTATTTGTTGTTTTGCCTTTCGTATTCTTTCCAGTAAATTTTGCTCTAGAAACTTAAAAGCTGCTGTGGTAACTGGTCCTGAAGTTATCGCAGAGGCAGAAACTGTAGGAATAACTTCTATATGTTTATTTTCTGCAACCTCAAGAACGCCCCCTATTTCCGTGTTTTTTCTTCCTCTATGGTAGTCCAAGATGTCATTATCAAATAGAAGCTCATATTCCTCGAAGCATTTTAGATCCGTCTTTATGGGAGAAAAAGTGTTTGATTCGTGCCAGATACTTCCCACTATCACTCGCATACTTTCGTTCTTTACCTAATTTTTTTCTTCAAGGAAAAACTTATTAGAGGCGGTACAATTATGAAAGAAGCTCTAAGCAGTTCCTCTTAATTTTCCATATAGCTTCTACAATGCTGTCCAGATCGGATTCATTTCCCAAGAGAACTCTGTGTGGCAACCAAAGCATTTGGCGGGAAAACCGAGAAGAAACTGGAAACTCCTCAGGGTTAAGGTGAAGGGAGCCTTTGTAATGAGGACAATCTACAGGGCAACCTTTGGGACGAAAGTGCTCTTCTGTGAACATCTCAACTTCATGTAACGCTGGGTAAGCTCTCTCAACCGGTATCCCTTCAGCTCTCAGAGCCCTGGCAAATATATCCCGGGACAAATTTTCAAAGTACTCTTTCTGGTAAAGGAAAGGGTAGACGTACAAGCCTTGAAGGGTCACTCTATTATCTCGCTTCTGGGTAGTAATACCTGGGATTGATTGCAGTTGTTCGGTAAGATATCGAGCATTCTTATCTCGTAGATAAAGGTGTTCGGGCAATCTTTTCAATTGCACCCGCAGGACAGCGGCCTGCAGCTCTGTCATGCGATAGTTGGAGGCTAACCGAAAATGACGATAGTCATCTTCACCCTTGTGTCTTCCACAATTTACGATAGAAGCACATTCCTCTGCCAGGCTTTTATCGTTGGTGATAATGACTCCCCCTTCCCCCGCAGTCATCGTTTTACTTGCCTGCATGCTGAAGGTAGCTAGGTCTGCAAACGTCCCAATTTTCCTTCCGTTCCACTCAGCTCCATGAGCATGCGCACTGTCCTCGATCCACTTTAAGCGGTATCGAGAAGCAATCTCACCCAGGGCATCCACATCAGCAGCGTGACCAGCAAAATGTACCGGAATGATTGCTTTAGTTCTTTCGGTAATTGCATTCTCTAATTTTCTCGCATCGATACACCAGGTTTCCTCATCTACATCAACAAATATGGGAACCGCATTAGCGTAGAGAACCGCTGATGCCGTAGCAAAAAACGTATAGTCTGGCACGATCACCTCATCACCAGGAGAAATGTCCAAAGCTGTAAGCGCCACTTCGATGGCATGGGATCCATTAGTAAGTGCGATAGCATACGCTATTTGCTGGAATTGCGCAAATTCAGCTTCAAAACTCTTCACCATGTGCCCGTTTGCTTGGATCCAATGTCTGCTCTTGATAACAGAGGTAACTGCTTCTATCTCCTGCTCATCCCAAATAGGCCATTCTGGAAAAGACTTCTTTCGGAGAGAATCTCCACCTTTTAGTGCCAGGTTAATCATGGTTTTCTCCTGGTATAATATTCTTCACTTACAGAGTGAATATATGTTTGACTTTATGCTTTTACTAGCTAAATCCGGATTTCATCAATGACCTTCCCCGGAATGCTTGAACGCGTACCTAAGTTTTTGCTCTTAAGCTTATCATTTACTTTCAATTGACTTCTCCGGAATGAATCGTATTATGAGTAGACTTACGTATAACATTATACATATAAAATTATATTTGTCAACCACCTGTTACGTAAAGGCTTAAATTTCCGCTTTTTGTAAAAGCTTATACTTCCGCTTTTGTTACCTTAAGAGTAGAGTATTAAGAAACTCTATTTTAGGAGGTAACAATGAAGCGGATAAGTCAGCAAGG
>Ga0315547_1000200_pt1 | contig 66423 bp, 60 predicted proteins | sample SalMarSW160240MG_2_FD_202542 | JGI IMG/M metagenome (GOLD analysis project Ga0315547, IMG submission 202542) | Salt marsh sediment microbial communities from the Plum Island Ecosystem LTER, Massachusetts, United States - Salt Marsh Sediment SW1601-240 ...
TCCGGGACACAATTCGCTCCTTTCACTGTTTAGTAGTCTACTACCTCTCAGGAGCTCGTGCCATCTGACTAGAGTGTACGGTTTTAGTGGCCCTATTTGTGTCCCATTATCGCTGACGGTCTACACTAAGCTGCTCCAGAACATCCTCCCTTACCAGCGGCATGACTATATTACCGCTATAATCAGTTCGCTCTCTGACACCCACGACTAGGTTACGGGAGATAAGGGGCACCGGCTTATCGATCGACGTAACGTCCTGAACATCAGCAGAAGGCAGGCCGTCAGCCCATTGTCTTCCCCTCCCGATGAATATTGTATCCTCAAAGCCGCGCGTGGTAATCAGTCCCAGTTTGGGCCCGGTATGCTCAATAAGGATATTGGTACCAATGGTCGTGGCATACTTAATAACATCCGTATCCGCCAGGAACTCTTCCAGTGTCTGGTTATCTTTTTCAGCACACTCTTCGAGTCCCCTGACAAAACCGACACCAAGTTCGTAGGCGGTAGTCGGTACCTTGGTAGTCAGGTATTTATCTCCTTTGGCCACAAAGAAGTCCATGAATGTGCCGCCAACGTCAACGTTAACGATGTATCCCATCCTTTTTCCTCCTGCGTTCTTTTTATGCACTCTGTATTTTAGCTATCAACTCGTGGAGAGTTTCCGGGGACATATCATAAGGCACGTCCCCATCGCTGACGTAGAAAAAACCTGCCGGATTATGCTGGCTCACGTACCGGTTAATGACATCAAATTGCTCCCACAATCCGGAAGTGTCCTGCAACGGTAGTGGCAGACCGAAAGAAATCTTCAGCGAGTCCGATAGTTGATGCAAAGATGCCAGGTCATCCTCGTTCAGTTTCCTGCCGAGAAGGATTATCCCGCTCGGTGTTATTAGCCGGTGCAAATCGTTAATTAATTCCATCGCGGTGTCTCTTACGATAAGTACCGGCGAGCTATTATAGTGCTTGATGAGGTTAAATAATGTAGTGTAAATATCCGCGTATAATTTTTCATGTGACACGAGTTCTTTAACGTAGCCCGCGCCAGTGAGGTCTTCCCGTAAAAAAACGGCGTCCACTCGCAATTCGCCTAGTTTCATTGCCAGCTTTTTCAGTAAATCGCCAACGAGGGTAACCGCTTCTTCAATACCTTCATCCTTATCACCCGTCAAGGTCTTTGCCAGAGAAACGGGTCCGGTAACCGTGCCGATAACGGCGGCATCTTTGCCCCTGGATATGACGGTGCGGTTGGTAGCTTCGAGTAGAACCTGAATTCGGTGGCTCTCTTCGGGATTGACCTGCCGTAGTTCGACCCGACTGCAATCTGCCACTTCCGGAGGGGCATAATCATCGGGCCACGCCGCTTCACAACCAAAAAGTTCGGCTTCGATGGTAGCATCGAAGTGATTTACGATGCCATCATATTTAAATAATTCCCAGGCTTCCTCCAGCGAATGAGAATAATAACTGGCGTCGGATACCATATCCTGAAGCGGGAGCTGTCCTATCTTGGCGGCAAACCCGTAAACAAAAGGAACAAATACTGCTTTTTCCCTGTTCATCAATCTGATGGTATTTCTGAAGGCTGTTTTTGAATTCATTTCTTTTGTTCGGCAACCCTTTCCTTCAGATTATCAATATCAAGTTCTATATCCGTAACAATCGGATGACCCGGCGGCAGGTACTGGATCGATATTATGGCTGCGCATTTCGGGCAATAGAACTCTATCACTCTCATGAAGTCCGGGTCCGGAGCGTAGGAAATCGCCGCGGAGTCCTGCTTTATCGGGAATCCCGGTCCATATATTTCATCGGTCGGTCTTTCATAGACGAGGCATCCCTTAAGATAAGATTCCCTGGCAGAGTGTATTTCTGCATGGCAGCGACTGCAACACCACATCTCTTTGTCCAGGTCGATTTCCAGAGTTTCTGTAATGCGCGTTCTGGTCATAGCTAAACCTCCTCTAAAACGCCCTGTGAATATTCGCCGATATAATATGATTTACTGGCCGGTATAATATACGTCGTGTCTTTAGCTTCAACAACCGCCGGGCCGATAACTCTGTTACCGGGTACCAGCAACTCCCTATCGTAGATGGGGGTCTTAAGATAACCGGCCTTGGTTGACCAGTAGATGTCCCGTTCCCCCCTCGACGCACCGCTTGGATCCTCAACGGTCGTCTGGCTGGAAGTCAGTTCATAGTGGGGCATCGGCACAACGGCATTCAGGATAATGGTGGAGATGGCAATCCTGGCCTTGCCGGGCACCCCGGCTTTAGTGAATTGAGCACAGAGTTGTTTCACCTCTTCTTCAGACTTCAGCTCTAACTTTGCCGACCTAACATTGTAATCCGCCAGGTCGCCATCCCCGATAAGCTCCAGGTAATAATCCGCGTTATCGGTAGAGAAACCCTCTCCCTCAATATCTCTTCCGGCTGCACTCGACAGTTGTGCTACGGCCTCATTGAGTTTCTTGAAGTCCTGTAAATAATTATCGCCATCAAAAAGTGTGAGCGGTAAATATTTTGAATAACGATGAAGTAGATCTGTTGTCAAAAAGCCAAAAGCGCAGAAGGTTGAGGCATAGGGACTCGTTAAAATTTGCCCGAATTTCAAACCGTTGGTAAAGCCGGCATACCGGGTCGGGCCACCACCGCCGTAAGCCACCAGGGCAAAGTCACTTAAGTTATTTATCTCTAGTCCTTTATCTTTCAGGAATTGCAGCAGTTCTTTCTGGATATTATCTTCGGTGGTTTCCTTGACAAGACAGGCTGCTTCCTCCACGGTGATTTTCAAAGGGTCAGCTATTCTCCTTTTAATGGCGGCAATGGCTTTATCTTTGCTTAACTTGACCTTACCGCCGAGGAAATTATTGGGGTCGATGAATCCCAGCGCTACGTCGGCATCCGTGACAGTTGCCTCCATCCCTCCGCGGTCAAAGCAGGCCGGACCGGGGCTGGCGCCGGCGCTCCGGGGGCCGACATCTATCCCTCCGGAATTACTTGTTTTAATAATGGAACAACCGCCTATACCCGCCGAGTCGGTAACAATCATAGGAACGCTTACAGGAAGCCCGGAAATGATCGGGGTTAAAGTGTAATTATGGGTACCTCCGCGAATTATGCCGATGTCCAGACTGGTACCACCCACATCGACGGTGATTACCTCGGTGAAGCCGTGAGCCTTGCCTACCAGCCCGGCCCCGAATACTCCCAGGACAGGGCCGGATGAATAAGTATCAATAGCTCTCGTTTTGGCAACTCTGGCAACGCCTCCGTGAGAGTGCCCTAACATCAAAGGCCGTGTATAAAGATTTGCTCTCAGGTCGTCCTCCGCACGGTAAAGATAGCGCACCATGGCATCGTGAATGTACCCGTTTATCACGGCCGCGTTGGTACGGGAAAAGGCATCTGGCTGGTCTGATATGTCAGAGGCCAGCAGGACTCTGATGCTCCCCAAAAAATAGCTGGGAGACTGTTCTTTTATTATCGCCCTCACCTGCTCCTCGTGTGCCGGATTTATGTGTGAGTTGTTCAGACTTACGACGATGGCGCGGGCACCCATATCAATTAAATTCTGCATTTTGATGATAAGGTCTCCGGTATCTACGGGCTTTTTTATTTTGCCATTGTTATCAATTTCCTCAATTACCTCATCAATCATGCCCCTGTCTATGAAGGAAAATATCTGCTCCGCTGCCCTCGTATCACGGGAATACAGCGAGTCTTTGAATCCCTGGCTCACAAGTAGCCCGATTTTTGCTCCGGTTTTTTGAATTATCGTATTGACGCTTACCGTGGTTGAGTACCTTACAATATCGGTGTCTGCCAGCATTTCCTGTACTGAAACCCCAAACTGTTGGGCGCCTTCTCTTATGCAATCTGTCAGGCAGACTGTTAGATCATGGGGTGTTGTTAATACTTTAACCGTTCTAAGGTCCCCGTTACGGGTAAAAAAACCGTCTGTAAATGTGCCCCCGGTATCAACGCCGATCATGAAAGACATTCTTGCTCCTCCAGCTGATTATTGACTTAAAAACCCGAGCTACTTGATTAACACTTTTATATCATATAATCAAAAGTAGTGTCAAGTGTTACAATCACATGTGTTATTACTTTGATTATCTACTCGATATTTGCTACAATATTTCAAAATACCTCGGAGTTTTCCATTAAGGAGATGTTGTGAAAGTAAATTCACAAAGGCTGGACTCCTTGGCCAAGCGTCTTAGAGTCCAGGCTAACGATTTGAGATTTGATAACTTCCTCTCATTTATATACACGTTCGAGATAGTTAACAAATATCTGGACAATGAGTTGAGGAAATTCGGTCTTAACCGGACGCAAATGAACATCCTGCATATTCTGATAGCACGCGGCGGTACCCTGACACCGACCGAATTGAGCCGCCGTATAACGCGCTCCAAACATGCTACTACCAGGGCAGTTGACAGCCTTGAGATGCTGGGACTAACCAGGAGCGCCAGAACCAGACGTGATCGCAGGCTTAGAAAGGTAACCATCACCGAAAAAGGTCTGGATCTGGTGGAGCAAACCATGTCTCTACGGCACAATATTGGCTCACAAGCTATGCAGTGTCTCAATCAGGAAGAGGCAGAAGCATTTCAAACCATTTTAAGGAGATTCAGGAAACACGTCCTTCAGCTTATGGAAGAAAATCAGGCTTTATCGTAATCGGTTTCCGTAGCTTATTCCCATACCGTTAGATGAGTCGAGGTTTAGCACAGGTTACGCATCAAGTACGAATACGCGAGTTATCTGCCGAATGCTCCACTAGTTTGCGGTAGAATTCTGGCCTGCGGTCTTTTATAATATCAATCTCTAACTCACCCGGTATTATCACCTGGTGTTTTTCTTGGGCCAATGCCGGAATAATCTCGGCGTAAAGGATATCTTCATCATAGGGTTTGCCTTCGGCCAACAAGGCACCCGTACAGTCAAAAATCCTGCTTCTCCCAAAGAACCTGACGCCACGCTCCTCGCCAACGCGATTGATGGCGATATTATGGACACGGTTCTCACGAGTTCTGGTTGGAACAACGTGTTCAGGAACAAATTCGATACCTTCAGGCCAGTTTGTTATTGTAACAATAATTTCAGCTCCCAGTAGTGCTAAAACGCGAGCGTGCTCGGGAAAATCCAGGTCGTAGCAAATACCCAGGCCGATTCTACCTATATCAGTATGGTAGACTTCCAGAGGCATGTCGCCGTGGTTGAGAAAACGATCGATGCCGATATAGGGCAGATGAAGCTTGCGATATTTGCCAATCAATCCGGACGGACCTATTAATGCTGCGGTATTATAATACCTGCCTTTGTCCTTCTCCAGCAGACCGATGACGATATGCAGATTCAGCTTACGGCAGGAATCCATAATTTTCTCCGTACTCGGCCCCGGAACTGACTCGGTTACCGGAACCGCCTCTTTCAGGCTGGAAAAAACGTAGCCGCTCAAACAACACTCAGGGAACACAATCAGTTGAGCCCCCTCTTGCGCTGCGGTCTCCATCAGTGCGAGGCTCCGTGTAAGATTTCGCTCCTTATCCAGTATAACCGGTTCCATTTGTATGCCAGCAATTTTTATCGTCTCGCGCATATTGAGAAACCCCCGAAATACGTTATTAAACCAACCTGACTATAATCCTCAAGATTTGCGTTGTCAATCTCATGATAATCAATCTAATTAGATGGTGGATTTTGGTTACATAAGGGTTTTGGCGAGACCCGAGAGTTCTGTGCTAAAATTGGGCCAAGCAGTGAAAATAAGAAAGGTGAGATTTGAGAATGAAAGTAAGAGAAATATATCAAGGTTTTCCACGCCAAACATTACTGGATAAAGCTCATGAACTGGGCGCTAATTATGAGAAATATTCAACTGGTTGCTCTCAGTCCACAGTAGCGGCATTACACGACATTCTTGGCTTTGATAACTCTCTAGTTAGAGTAGCGAGTTCATCCTGTGCCGGTCAGGCCGCTCAGGTAGTAGGAACATGTGGGGCACTGATAGGAGGAACAATGGTTCTGGACTATTACTTCGGTCGCCCGGTAGAAAAGTTGTCAGACAAAGAGGTTATCCAGGAAAACGTGGACTCGTTGCTAAGTGCTATGGGCATAGCCAAATTGCTCTATGATAAGTATATTGAAGAATATGGAACCATTATTTGCCCGCATATTCAGACACAGCTTTTCGGGCGTCACTTTTACCTGTGGGATCAAGAGGAGCTGGCACAGTTTGAAGAGGCAGGGGGTCATTCAGATTCCGGGAAATGCATTAATATTGTTGGGAATGCAGTACGTTGGACCATGGAGATTCTGGTTGACCAGGGTGCTGTTGAGCTATAGCTAAGATAGCAGGGTGCCTGCTTAGTCCGATTCATTATAAGCTGTTAGTGCTACCGGATGGGAAAAAGACATAACGTGAGGAAGTTCTGCCTATTATCACCCCTGGTGGAGCCGGGGGGACAGTTCCCGAACTACTCTTTGAGAAGAAGAAATCAAGAATGTTGAGAGAGAAATTCCGGAGAGAATCAAGGAATTTAAGCCGGAATTGATTTACTGGTTATGCGGCATGGACACTCACCAGGATAGTTACGGCACCGCGGCGTTAACCGAAGGAGCTTATCCCAGGTTAGCCAATATCGTGAAACGAGCTGCCGATGATTGTTGCCAGGGCAGGTTAATCGTTAAGACCTGCTGTAATGCCCCTCCTCATGCCACCCGCTACGCAATACCGAGAATCGTTGAGTGTCTGGCTGAACTTGGCAAATATTCGTAAAAAAGTAGCCAGGTATATAACTTAAACAGCGGGGAAAACTCTAATTATCAGGCCGGGACATGAACAAGCAGGGTAGTCCCCTGTCTCGGTTTCGAATTCACCTCTATGGTCCCGCCCAGTAACCATACCCGCTCCTTTATTCCCATGAGACCGAGCTTGCCGGTACGGGGAAGGTCATCCATATTGCCTTCCAGTTCAAAGCCGCTGCCATTATCGCTTACGGTGAGATTTATCCCTTTTGCGGTAAATTCTACTGTTACCTTGGCCTTGGTTGCCTGGGCGTGCTTTCGTATGTTGTTAAGCGCTTCCTGGACGATGCGGAAAAGCGATAATTCAATTTCACCCGTAAAGCGCCGCTCCTCGTCATTTACGGTAAAGTCGGTGATTATCCCTTCCGTGTTTTCCAGGTTGTTGGTTAAAGAACGTAAAGCCGGTATTAAACCCAGGTCGTCTAATAGTGAAGGGCGAAGATTCTGAATAAAACTGTGCATGGACTGTAATCCCTGGTTAAGAAGGGCTTGGATGTCCTGCAAGGAGGAAACCTCGTGCGGCCCAAAATTATGCTGCTTACGGAGCAGGTTGTCCACCTGCCGTGAAAGAGACCCCAGAATCTGGGCCATATCATCATGGAGCTCCCGCGCGATATATTTTCGCTCCTCCTCCTGGGCCTTGGTTACTTGCTGTAAATAATACCGCAGGTTATTTTCAAGTATTTTACGTTCGCTGACATCAATAACGGTCTCTATAGCCCCGATTATCTCTCCCCGGTCGTCCTTAATAGGACTCGCTGTAAAGTGGAGCCATTTGCCCTGATTGGAGAGGGCCGGGAAAAAATCTTCGGCCTCATAGGCGTCTTTGATAAGAGGGGATTTCCGGCATTTATCCCGGTAGTGAACCTCGATTTCTTCAGCGGATGAACCGCTCACGATTAAATCGGCCATGCACGGTCTTTTTTCGGAATAAAATGCGTGCCAGTGGTTATCGCTCCCGACTATTTCTTCCCTTCTTCTTGAAGTGAGGGCCTCAATAGCGCTGTTCCAGTGCGTGACGGTGTGGTCTCTGTTAATTACGAAAGAGGGGATGGCCGAGCCATCAATAATCTTTGAAAGTGTTTTTGAACTAAGTGGCATATATATACTGTACCGGTTTGTTAAATTTCATTATCAAAGGATGCTTATACCAGCTCCTCAAGCGTGAACCAGCCCTTCTTTAAACCGTAAAGAACCGCCTCGGTACGCGAGCCGACTCCCAGCTTGTTGAAGATGTCTCTCAAATGACCTTCAATTGTGCGATAGCTTAGGTGCAGATTATCTGCAATCTCTTTATTCGTCAGGCCTTTTGCCGCCAGCCTGATAATATCAAGTTCCCGGTCGCTTAGGTGCTCGGAGTCTCCTTCCATCGCCGGTACCTTTTCCGGAAGTTTGAAATAATTCATCACCTTCATCGCAATGGATGGGGCGAGTACCGGCTCTCCTTTATTAATTGCTTTAACCGCACGTATCAACTCGTCGCCGCTGACACTCTTCAGGAGGTAGCCGGCCGCGCCGGCTTTCAGCAAAGCGAAAACGTATTCGTCGTCATCATAAGCGCTTAATATCAATACGCCGGTGCGGGGATTGGACAGCTTGATTTGTCGGGTGGCTTCTATGCCGTTAAGCTTGGGCATGGCGATATCCATAATAACCACGTCCGGTTTCATCTCGGTTACCAGCCGCACTACCTCTTCGCCGTTGTTGCCTTCGCCTACTATAGTAAATCCCTGTTCATCTTCCAGCAGGCGGCGGATACCTTGGCGAGTTATCATATGGTCCTCGCCGAGGATAATACTTATCTCACTCATGACTCTCTAACCCCATAATATCATATCAAACAAAGTAACCGTACTCAAGCCTGGAGACAAATGCCGCATTATTACGCACAAGTATGACTAATGGCCTAGAACTTTACCCTTGATATAAAAGGTGTAATTCCGCAATAGACGGCGAGAAACACTCTGTATATCAAGGGTTAATTGCAGAGGATATAGGCGTAATAACGGGCGATACCACGCCGCATTAAGTATTAACCTTAGTATAGAAAGGTCATTCAGGAGGTAGGCAAGTGGACACTGAACTGGATTTTGATACCATACGCACTATTATTGAAAATAATGCCGGCAAGATTGAGTCCCTTATTGACAGCTATGTCGATAAAAAGGAACAGCTGATATCTTTATTACAGGATATACAATCTGAATATAATTATATCCCGCAGGATGTCCTTATTAAAATCAGCCAGAAACTGGATATTCCCCTAAGCCAGGTTTTCAGCGTGGTCACGTTTTTCCAGGCCTTCAGTCTCAAGCCAAGGGGACGCCACACCATTACCGTTTGCCTGGGCACGGCATGCCACGTGAAAGGCGGTCAGAGACTCGTCGATAAGATGGAGAGAGACTTCGGACTCAAGCCCGGTGAGACGACAGACGATGATAGGTTTACTCTGGAGACCGCTAACTGCCTGGGTTGTTGCGCCCTCGGTCCGGTGGTGGTCGTCGATGGGAAATACGAGAGCCAGGTGAATCCGGAAAAGCTCGGTAAAGTTCTGAAAAATTACGAATAGGCAACAGGGGGCTGAAATATGGTAGAGCAGGTTAGAAAATTACTGGATAAAAAGCTAAAAAACACCGGAGAACTGGAGAAGCTTCGTCAGGCCGTACTGGATAAACGGGATACCAGCCGCATCACCGTATCGGTTTGTGGCGGTACCGGCTGCCGTGCCTCGGGTGCCGAGGCGGTTGTCGAGGCTTTCGCAGAGGAAATAGAAAAGCGGGAGCTCCAGGTAAAAATAGATTTTAAGGAAACGGGATGTCACGGTTTTTGCGAACGCGGCCCGATTGTAGTCATCGGCCCGAAGAAAATATTTTACCAGCATGTGCAGCCGGAAGATGTCCAGGAAATTATTAACGAGACAGTCCTTCAGGGTAAAGTAGTCAAGCGGCTGCTCTATATTGACCCCGCCACCAGCGAGGAAATTACCTACGAGTCGGACGTTCCGTTTTATAACAAGCAGACGCGCCTTATCCTGGGTGCCAACGGTGAGATAGACCCCACCGATATAGAGCAATATATTGCCGCCGGCGGTTATTCCGCCTTGAGCAAAGCCCTCTTCCAGCTGAACCCGGACAAAATAGTCAATGAAATTACCAGCGCCGGACTGCGCGGCAGGGGCGGCGGCGGCTTCCCTACCGGGCGTAAATGGCAATCATGCCGCACTGCCAAGGGCGATGTCAAATACGTCCTGTGTAATGCTGACGAAGGCGACCCCGGGGCCTACCAGGACCGCAGTATCCTCGAGGGAAATCCCCACAGCGTTATCGAGGGCATGATTATCGGTGCCTATGCCATCGGTGCCAGCCAGGGATTTATCTATGTCCGCAACGAGTACCCCCTGGCCGTGGAACATGCCAGGATAGCTCTGGAGCAGGCGATAGACTACGGCTTTCTCGGCGAAAATATACTGGACTCCGGGTTTAATTTCAAGATAACCATAAATAAAGGGGGCGGCGCCTTCGTCTGCGGGGAATCAAGCGCCTTGATAGCCTCTCTGGAAGGCAAGATAGGAGAGCCGAAGTCCAAATACACCCACATGTCGGAGAAAGGCCTCTGGGAAAGGCCCAGCCTGCTGAACAACGTAAAGACTTGGGCCAACGTGCCGCTGATAATCAATAAAGGTGCCGACTGGTATTCAAAAATCGGCACGGCCGGCAGCAAGGGGACCATGATATTCTCCCTGGTCGGTAAGATAAACAACTCCGGTCTGGTGGAAGTACCCATGGGTATCACCCTGCGCGAGATGATATATGACATCGGCGGAGGCATCCCGAACGGTAAAAAATTTAAAGCGGTGCAGACCGGCGGGCCTTCCGGCGGCTGCATACCCGAGCAGTTCCTGGATACGCACGTGGACTTCGACGAGCTTACCAAAATCGGCTCCATGATGGGTTCCGGCGGCATGATAGTCATGGACGAGGATACCTGCATGGTGGATGTCGCCCGCTACTTCATCAATTTCCTTAAAGGAGAGTCCTGCGGCAAGTGCGTTCCCTGCCGGGAAGGACTGGCCAAGATGAGCGATATCCTGGACAGGATTACCCACGGCGAGGGAAAACCGGAAGACCTGGATACGATGATGGACCTGGCGGAAATTCTAAGTGCCGGGGCGCTTTGCGCCCTGGGACGCACCGCCGCCAACCCCGTTATCAGCACCCTGAAATACTTTAAAGACGAATATATGGCTCATATTAATGATAAAAAATGCCCTGCCGGTGTCTGCCGCGAGTTGATACAGTACAGTATCGACCCCGAAAAATGTACCGGCTGCGGCGTATGCGCACGTGCCTGCTCCATGAACGCTATCAGCGGCGAAAAGAAAGAGCCTCACGTGATTAACCAGAATATGTGTATCAAATGCGGAGTCTGCTATGACTCCTGTAAATTCGGCGCAATAACAAAACAGTAGAAGGAGGCTGTAGATGACTAAATATTGGGTTGATGGTGAGAAAACGATAGATATAAACGAAGCGGATGATGTTAATAGCGTATGCTTTACCGTTGACGATAAAGATGTTGTGGTGTCCGGTGGTCAAACCATACTGGAAGCGGTACAGCGTACTGGTATCGCTAATATCCCGGCGCTCTGCTACCATCCCGCAGTGCGGCCTTACGGCGCCTGTCGGTTGTGTACCGTTGAGGTAAGCGAGGACGGCGGCAAGAATTTTAAGTTCGTGGCCTCATGTCTTTATCCGGTGAAAGAGGGCATGATAGTAAAAACCAGTACCGAGAAAGTTAAAAAGCTGCGCAAGGGAATTATAGAGCTTCTGCTGGCCAGGTGCCCCAATACCAAGATAATTCAAGAACTGGCCGAGGAATACGGAGTGGAAAAACCCCGTTTCTCCGTGGGTGACCAGGACTGTATTCTCTGCGGATTATGCGTAAGAGCCTGTCAGGAGATAATCGGCAAATCGGCAATAAGCCTGGTCAACCGGGGTATATATAAGGAAGTTGCCGCCCCCTTCTATGCCTACGAACTAGGTGAAGAGTGTATCGGCTGCGGCGATTGCGTCTTTGTCTGCCCCACGGGAGCCATTACCATGGGCGATAACGGCAAGCCGGTTTTACCGCGGGTAAAGATACCTTACGCCGAAATCGGAGCTATGAAGTCCGAGGAAAAACTACTCGCATCCCAGGGGTAAATAAAAAAATATAGTAAGTTTTATATAGGCACAGCCTATCAGGCTGTGCCTCTTTTTTTTACGTTTCCATGGATTTTGACAATAACAAAAATATTAAGATATGCTTAAAATCAGGATGAAGATGTGGCTGGGGATGAAGGTGTAAATAATTACCCCACACCCTCGTTGCAATCTTTTCCCACCCTAACCGCCCTCGTATCATCCGTGGCTTAGCCCGTTAGTTTACGCCCTTCCACTCTATTTAACGAGGCTTTCCATCCCCAGCGATGCCAGCGTATCTTTCGTGGGCAGTCCCGTCTTCTCGTCCCAGCCGCGCAGCTGATAGTACTCCTTCAGCATTTCAGTAAATTTATCCCTGTCGAGAACGTTGCCGGTCATGTCCACGGGAGTAGCGCCGGGACCGGGCATAATCATCTTGGCGCCGTGGACGCTGGCAAACAGCGGTTCGGTAAAGTTGAATTCCGGCGGGAAATCGTCCTCGGGAACTCTATGCCCCTCCCCCACCCTGATGATTCTCTGCAGGTTGAAGATACGCTCGGCGTATGGGCCGAGCTCGGAGGCATCGATGCCGGTAACGGCGGTAAATATCCTGCCCTCCAGTTCGGGGTCGCCGATGCCGTCCGGGGTGGTCAGCGAGTAGGTAATCGGCCAGATAAAGTCACACAGTCCCAGGCTGTCGCGGAGGTAGGTCCGATTCTGTATATTTCTGGCCGCCATGGCCTTGCCTTCATAAGTGGTCTGGTCGGCGGCGGCCTCACTTCCCCAGAAAAGCTTTGCTATCTTGAGGAAGACCTCCGGTGAAATCGGCGACGATTTGGGGTCGTCCTGGTACATCGTCCACGGCATGCGTACATAGGTCATTTCGTGGACGGTGATGGGGTGCATCCTGTTTTCGAAAGGGTAAAGCAGGGCGTGGGCTATAAAGGCCCTGGGTGGAACGCCGTCATGCTCGCCGATGGGGGCGACGGAATTCATATACAGGTCGCGCGCTTTCCGGGGCAATTTATCGCGCACTCTCATCATGCCCTCGGCCAGGATGTCCCCGAATCCCTCGCGGTAGGCTATCATATGGAGCAGTTTTTCCAGGAACTCCCGGGTGCCGATTTTTGATAGCGGCAGGCCGGTCTCGGCCTCGGTAAGCGCCCCGGCCTTGTAGCAGGCGTAAAGCCACTCTACCATATGCTGGAGCTCGAAGGTGCCGATTGAATAGTCGTTGGCGAGGGTAGGGGAATCGAACAGGGTTTTTATCGGCTCGTCTTCATGCCCGAACATCCAGGGCAGGTAGTATTCCATGGCCTGGCAGCCGCGCAGGTCTTCCAGTTCGGGGTCGTCGCCGAACCTGTATATATATTTGGAGCAGACCAGCCCGCACTGGTAGCAGTGTCTCTGTCCCACTTCCTTGAGCACGTGGCCGTGATTGGTCATGCCTAAACGCGGGGTTATGGCAAGGCTCACGGTGTTTTTAATTTTTATAGTGTACCGGTTGAGTTCTTTAAGCCCGGCAGGGTCGGCTACGGTGGGACTCCCCGTGCCTCTGACGACGATAGCTTTAAGGTTCTTGGAAGCCATTACCGCCCCGAAACCGGCGGTAACCGCAGCCTGCTGCGAGCCGAAGATGGTGGCCGTCCTCACCAGGTTTTCGCCGGCGACGCCGGTGGTGGCGAAGCGTATCTTATCGCCGTATTCCCGGCAGAGCATTTCTCCGGTCTCATAGGCGCTCTGACCCCACAGCGACGATGCGTCGCGGATTTCCACTTTATCATTATTAATGGAAAGGCAAACGGGCTTCGAAGCTCGCCCGTCGATGACGATTCCGTCCCAGCCGGCCCGTTTCAACTCGGCCGGCAGAAGCCCGCCGATACTCCCGTAGCAGTAGCCTTCCGGGTAGGCCATGGGAGACTTTCCCGAGACCGACATTCTGGCGGCTCCCTGGGTGCCGGTCGCCAGCAGCGGCCCGGTCATAAAGATTAGTCTATTACCGGGGTCGAAGGCTTTGACTTCAGGCGTAACCTTTTCCCGGTAAAGTCGTGAGGCCAGACCGCGTCCCCCGAGGTATTTCCTAGCGTATGGCTGTGTCAGTATCTCGCCTGTTTTAGAGTCGGTCAAATCAATGTGAAGTATTTTACCCATCCAGCCGTGCATGTGCGCCTCCTGAATATACGTATATACAATCATAGTTTATCAGGGGATTGCCTGCGTTGCCAAGTAAAATAAATTTTTATCTACCTCACCCCCTGTGTCCCCCTCTCCTGACAAGGCGTTAGAGACGCCCTTTGGGCGTTCCGCAGGAGAGGGGGAATAATAAAAAGAGGGGCTAAACTCCTCTTAAACGCCCCTGTAGTAGTGTCACTTAACAGTCAGGGCAGATTGTATTACAGATGATACTAACTTAAAGAGTGATAGCCTATTGGAGGGAAAATCAACCTTAGTGTCCTCCGTATACAGGGATTCCTTCCAGTCTTAACGCTTCGGCTATTTTCCCTTCTAGTTCCTTCGCTTCTTCTTTGGAAAGCGGGTTGAGGTGATTATACAAAGTCGGCAATAAGCATTTATGATGTTTATATACTACGCGGGAAAACAGAGGGCCTTTTTTATTCCGTTTTCTTTGAGCATGCTCTTTAAACCTGACGACCGGTGATTTTGAAGTTTCTCCAACGTATAAACCATAACCGGGGATTTTCCCTTTTAGCTCATACAGTAAAATGATATATAGATTATGCTTCCCGGTTGTTTGAGGGGTGAACAGGCTGGTAATTACTGCGGCTCTTTCCAGCCAATCAATCGGTTCTAATCCCAGCTTTTGAGCAAACTCGATGATATTCAGCCAGGCTGTCAAATCTATATTCCTGTGCCTTGGCGATAATTCTGCTAAGCAGTAGCTTAAAGTCTCAAGGTCACCTTTAGAGGCAGCATTATAGGCATGTTTTTCGATTTCTCGAGTTTTCCATGAGAAAAAGGGGCGACATGCTGGATTTATGGCACACATAGTTTAGTCTCCTGCCGTCGTCCCCGGCATCTTGCCGTCCACCAGCGGCACCACGCATATCACCCGCATCATTTCTTTACCAGTGTTGAGCAGACTATGTAACTCGTCCGGCAGTATCGTGACGGCGTCGCCCTGCTCCAGTGGTTTTTCGGTATCGCCGCTTTTAAGCGTGCCCCGCCCCTCGACCACGAAAACTTCATGTTCCCAGGGGTGGGTATGGTGGGGAGTGGCGCTGCCCGGCTGTATCTCGAAAACTCTCATCACGAAGGTCGGGGCGCCCTCGGCGGGACCGGCCACCACGCGCATGACGACCCCCGGCACGACCTTGTTCCCCGCTACCTCCCGGTAGTTCTGTATTTTCATCATATCTCCTCGTCGTAGATGATAATTACCTGCCAATTATCAACGACGGTTTTGGCATTGTCAAGGAATTGACCGTTGTGTATGTGTCTGTTATTCTGTTAATAACAGGTATAATCAAAGCAGGGGGATGATTGGATTGGACTCATTTACCAGAGACTGGCAGCGATGGTTCCCGGAGGATAAAACAAAAGAGCCAGGAACTCCTTCAAGGCGCGGTAAAATAGCCGGCAGGGTAATCATGGCTGTGGCCGGTGTGATTATCCTTTTTATCCTCGCCAGTGTAGCCAAGGATTTTTATACGGAGTGGCTCTGGTACAGCAGTCTGGGTTACGGCAGCGTCTACACCACCATCCTCAAGACAAGGTTGCTGGTCTTCTTTTTAGCAGCCATCATCTTCTGCCTCCTGCTCATGGGGAACCTGGTGCTGGCCACCCGGCTTACCCCCCAGAAGGAGGCGCATTTCTGGCCCTGGGCTATCGTAAGCTCCCTCCAGAACATCCTCCGGTGGAACGTTATCCTGGGCACGGCCGTTCTCTCCCTGATATTCGGCATGGTAGCTCAAGGGAACTGGCAGACTATTTTAAAGTTTTTCAACTGGCAGCCCTTCGGCATCACCGACCCCGTTTTCCATAGAGAAATCGGCTTCTACGTATTCTCCCTGCCTTACATGAACTTTATCAAGGGGTGGTTCCTGGGGGCGTTGATTGTTATTTTCCTGGCCGTAATGGCCTCCTACTTTTTTAGCTATGCCGCGCAACGGCTCAAGTTCGATTTATCCCGTCCGGTGCTGGGCCACATCGGCGGGCTGGTAATGGCTATACTGGGTCTTTTTGCCTGGGGTTACTGGCTCGGCATCTGGGAGATGGTCTACTCGGCACACGGCGCGGTCTTTGGCCCCGGCTACGCAGATGTGTATGCCAGGCTGCCCGCCCAGTGGATACTCCTGGTGGTGGTCGTTGTTGTCATGGGGATTATCCTTGCCTCCGTAGTCAAGCGCAAATTCCGCTGGCCTCTCTACGGAATCGCCGGATGGATAGTAATGGCTATCATCGTCGGGGCAATTTACCCCGCCATAATCCAGCGCTTTCAGGTGCAGCCCAGCGAGCTGGTAAGGGAACGCCCTTACATTGAATATAATATCGAGTTCACCCGCGAGGCCTACGCTCTGGACCGTATCGAAGAGCAGTCCTTTCCCGCCGAGTCGTCACTGACCGCTCGGGATATCGCCAATAACCAGGCGACGATTAATAACATCAGGCTCTGGGACCACCGCCCGTTGAAGGACACCTATAACCAGATACAGTCCATCCGACTCTACTACGATTTCTACGATGTTGATGTCGACCGCTACGTTATCGATGGCGACTATCGTCAGGTCATGCTTTCCGCCCGTGAGCTTTCCGCCGAGAAGCTGGCCGGCGAGGCGCAGACCTGGGTCAACCGCAAGCTCCAGTTTACCCACGGCTACGGCGTCGTGTTAAGTCCCGTCAACGAGATAAGCACCCAGGGACTGCCGAATCTCTTTTTAAAAGACATACCGCCCGTTGGTGCCTTTGAAATAGAGCGTCCCCAGATATACTACGGGGAGAAGACGAATGACTATGTCATCGTGAAAACGAACACGCAGGAGTTCGATTATCCCCGCGGCGACGACAATGTCTACGGGCGTTACGAGGGTGAGGGCGGCGTGGGACTGGATGGTTTCTTCCGTCGTCTTGTATATGCCTGGCAGTTCGGCGACCTGAATATTTTATTAAGCAGCGAGCTGGCGCCCGAGAGCCAGGTACTGTACTATCGCAACATCGGCGAAAGAGTACATCATCTGGTGCCGTTTTTGGAGCTGGACAGCGACCCTTACATGGTCATTATCGACGGCCGGTTGTTCTGGATTCAGGATGCCTATACCACGACCGACCGCTATCCGTATTCCGAGCCGATTGGCGGCGGGCTTAACTATATCCGTAACAGCGTAAAAGCCGTTATCGATGCCTACAATGGCGATGTTACCTTTTATGTTACCGAGCCGGATGATGCCCTGATACGTACCTACCAGGCCATTTTCCCCGGTCTATTTGTGTCCGCCGAACGTATGCCGGAGGCTTTCCGTGTCCACCTGCGTTATCCCGAAGATATGTTCAGTGTACAATCGGTAATGTACCGCAGCTATCATATGCGCGATGCCCGCGTATTCTATAACAAGGAAGACCTCTGGACGGTGCCGAGAGAGGTATATGCCGGACAGGAACAGGCCATGGAGCCGTATTATGTCATCATGCGCCTGCCCGCGGAAGAGCAGGAGGAGTTCCTGCTCATGCTCCCCTATACCCCGGTTAACAAGAACAACACCATCGGCTGGCTGGCAGCCCACTGCGACGGTGATAACTACGGCAAGCTGCTGGCCTATTATTTCCCTAAGGGTGAGTGGGTGGATGGTCCGAGCCAGATTGAGAACCGAATCGGGCAGGATACCGTTATCACCGAGCAGCTGGCGCTGTGGGGGCGGGGCGGCTCCCAGGTCCTGCGGGGTAACCTGCTGCTGATTCCTTTAGGTAAGTCCATCCTGTATGTCGAGCCGGTCTTCCTCCAGGCAGATGCCGGGGGACTACCCGAGTTGAAACGGGTCATCGTAGCCGTCGGAGAGCAGATAGCCATGGAGAAGACGTTGGTGGAAAGCATCGAGGCTGTCTTCGGTGCGGAGGTACCGTTGCCCGAACCTGTTCCCGAACCACCGGCGCCAACCGAGCCGATAGAGCCGTCTGAGCCGGAGAAACCTGTAGAACCGGAGAAACCGGCAGATGCTGAAATCGCTTCCCTGGTGGCGGAAGCCCGCCAGCATTATGAGCAGGCACAGGAAAATCTCAAGGCGGGCGACTGGGCAGGCTTCGGCGAGGAGTGGGACGCCATGGAAGAAGTGCTCCAAAAGCTGGCGGAACTTGCGGCGGGAGAATAAATACACCCCGCCGGAAAGATAAGACTTTCATGACGCTTAAAACGAGAGTGCTTCTGGAAGGCCTGACATTTGGGGAAAGCCCGCGCTGGCACGATGGCAAGCTCTGGTTTTCTGATTTCCATACAAATCGGGTGATGAACGTCGACCTCGATGGCGGGGCTGAAACAGTTGCGGAAGTACCAGGCGTGCCTTCAGGACTGGGGTGGCTTCCCGACGGGCGTTTGCTGGTGGTCTCGATGACCGACCGGCGACTGTTGAGACTCGACCCCGGCGGACTGAACGAAATCGCCGACGTGAGCGGGCTTGCGTCCGATTACTGCAACGACATGGTAGTAGATGAACACGGGCGGGCCTATATCGGGCATTTTGGCTTCAATATATTTGAAGGACAGTCCTTTGCTCCGGCCAGCTTAATCATGGTCGCGCCTGACGGAGAAGCGCGCGTCGTCGCCGATGATATGTATTTCCCTAACGGGTCTGTCATAACCCCTGACGGGCGTACGCTGATAGTCGCCGAAACGATGGGCGCGCGTCTTACCGCCTTCGATATCGAGTCCGACGGCTCCCTGACGGGACGGCGGGTCTGGGCAAAGCTCGGTGAGGCGTATCCTGCCGGAATTACCTCGCCGGCCGAGCACGCCAGCTGGACAGCCTCAAACGTGCTCCCCGATGGTATCTGTCTCGACGCTGAAAATGCCATGTGGGTCGCGGACTCGTCCGCCAGCCAGGTCCTCCGCGTGCGCGAGGGCGGAGAAGTGACGGACCGCGTAGAGTCTTCCGCCGTGGCTTATGCCTGCATGCTCGGCGGGCCGGAACGCCGCACGCTTTTTATAATGACGGCGGGAACAGCCAGTCCCGGCGAGGCAAGAGCCGGAATGAACGGTCGCATAGAAATGGCCGACGTGGAGGTTCCCGGCGCCGGGTTGCCCTGATTTTAATCTTGCTCTATAAAGATACTTTGAGGGGATATTTTATATGTTTGACTGGGATGTCGTCATTGTCGGGGGCGGGCCGGCCGGGCTGACGGACGGACTGTACTTAAGCAGGGCCAACCGGCGGACTCTACTGCTGGAAAAAGAGACCGTCGGCGGTTATATACGAAATATTGAGCTTATCGAGAATTACCCCGGCTTTACCGAAGGCGTCCCCGGCGCCAAACTGGCTGCGGAGATGGTTGAACAGGCCAGGAGGTACGGACTGGAGACAGAGCCGGGCGATGTCACCAGCCTGGAAATATTCTCCGGCACCCGCTGGGTGGGCTGTGGCAACGGGCAGGGATACACCACCAATATCGTCATTTTCGCGGGTGGCTCGAAGAATAAAAAGCTCGGCGTCCCCGGCGAGGAGGAGCTGGCGGGGAAAGGTGTTTTTGAATGTGCCTTCTGCGACGGCGGCCATTATGCCGACCAGGTGGTGGTGGTGTGTGGCGGCGGGGATGCCGGCGTTATCGAGGCCCTTTACATGGCGAAAATCGCCTCGAAGGTGATTCTCATCGAGGCCATGCCGGAGCTGACCGCCACGGCGGTACTCTGCGACAGACTCAATGCCGACCCTAAAATAGAAGTCCGCTGCGGTATGATGGTCGAGGCCATCACCGGCAAAGATAGGGTCGAGGCGATAGAGCTTCTGGATACTGTAAGTAAGAAAAAGGAGACTCTTAAAGTGGACGGCGTCCTGGTGCATATCGGCCTGGAGCCGAATACGGACTATCTCGACGGTATTATCCCCCTGGACGACCACGGGCAAATCATCGTTAACGGGAGAATGGAGACGGAAGTCCCTTATATCCTGGCGGCCGGTGACATTCGGAGCGGCTCGCCCCGGCAGGTCGTCACGGCGGTCGGCGACGGCGCCATCGCCGCCATCACGGCGCAGAGATTGTTGCAGGAAGAGGGGATAAAAATATAAAGACCCTCTGAAATGTCATTCTGTACTTGATGCGGAATCCAGAAGAGGTGGACCGGCTGAATTCCCGCTTTCGCGTGAATGACGGAAAGTAAGCGTGAATGACGGAAAGCTAGGCCGCGGATGCCACCTGCCCTATTTTCCGGATTTTCACCGCCGCTACCTTGTATTCCGGTATCTTGGATACGGGGTCGAGGGCGGGGTTGGTCAGCTCGTTGGTAGGTGTTTCCGCAAAGTGGAAGGTCATGGCGACCGTTCCGGGTGGGGCGGACTCCGTCACGCTGGCTCTGGCGGTTACTTCGCCGCGACGTGAACTCACCCGCACCATTTCACCGTCTTCAATGCCCAGGGCTGCGGCATCTTTGGGATTTACCGTCACCAGCCCCTCGCCCAGGAACGTATTGAGACCCCTGACCCTGCGGGTCATCGTGCCGGTGTGAAAGTGGAACAGGCTACGATTCGTGGTGAGTACCAGTGGGTATTCCTCGTCCGGCAGTTCGTCGGACGGCCTGTATTCCAGCGGGACGAAATGCCCCCTCCCCCGCGAGAAGAGCTCGGTGTGGAGTATCGCCGTCCCCGGGTGGTCCTCGGTAGGGCAGGGCCACTGCAGGCCTTCCTTTTCAAGTCGCTCGTAGGTGATGCCGCCGTAGCTCGGTGTGACTTCGGCAATCTCTTCCATAATCTGCGAAGGATGTTTAAAATCGAACCCGGCGGCTCCCATACTTTGAGCAATCCGGCAGGTAATCCACCAGTCCGGCCGGCTTTCACCCACCGGTTCTATGGCTTTCCTTACCCGCTGGACGCGGCGCTCGGTGTTGGTGAAGGTGCCGTCCTTTTCTGCGAAGCTGCACGCCGGCAGGACGACATCGGCCAGCAAGGCGGTCTCATTGAGGAAGATATCCTGCACCACGAAGAATTCCAGCCGCTGCATCGCCTCGCGGACATGGCTGGAATCGGGGTCGCTCAGCGAGGGATTCTCTCCCATGAGGTACATGGCTTTAATCTTGCCTTCGTGGGCCAGCGGCATAATCTCGGTAAGCGTTTTACCGGGGATGGGGTTAAGGGTGGCGCCCCAGGCAGCCTCGAATTTCTCCTTGAGGACTTCGTTGTTGACGGCCTGGTAGCCGGGGTAGACATTGGGCAGGGCGCCCACGTCGCAGGCACCCTGGACGTTGTTCTGTCCCCGCAGCGGGTTGACGCCGGCGCCGGGCTTGCCGACATTGCCGGTAAGCATGGCCAGGTTGGCGACGGCGATAACGTTGTCCGTGCCGTGAGTATGCTGGGTGATGCCCATTGTGTAAAGGATGGCTGCCGGGCTGTTGCCGGCGTAAAGGCGGGCAGCTCTGGTTACTTTCTCGCCGGGTACGCCAGTGATGTTCTCCACGAGGTTCAGCGGGTAATTATTAAGCGAGTCCTTGAAGAAATCGTAATTCTCACACCTTTCCTCGATGAACGTGGTATCCATCAGGCCTTCGTCGACGATTACTTTCATCATGCCCATCAGCAGGACGACATCCGTGCCGGCGTGGTGTTGCAGCCAGACATCGGCGTCACGTACCAGGTCTATCTCCAGGGGATTGGCTACGATTAGTTTGGTGCCTTTGCGCACGGCCCGGCGGATATTCATGCCGATGATAGGGTGAGCCTCGGTGGTATTGGTGCCAATGGCCAGGATACATCTGGCATCACTCATATCTTTAATGGAGTTGGTCGAGGCCCCGCTCCCGAAGGTTGTGACCAGACCGGCCACGGTGGGGGCATGTCAGAGACGGGCACAGTGGTCCACGTTGTTGGTGCCCAGCACCGCCCGGGCGAACTTTTGCATGACGTAGTTGTCCTCGTTGGTGCTCTTAGCGGAGGAGATTACCGCCACTTCGTCTCCGTGGTAGTTTTTCAGCTTACCGGCGACCAGGTCGAGTGCCTCGTCCCAGGATGCTTCTACCAGCCGGCCGTTCTTCCTGATAAGCGGCGCGGTCAGCCGTTCACGGTGATTGACGAACTCGGCAATGCCGAAGCGGCCCTTTACACAGAGACGGCCCTGGTTGGCCGGGCCGTGTTCGTCACCGCGAACGCCGGTAATACTGTTATCTTTAACGCCCAGGTACATTGAGCAGCCGACGCCGCAGTACGGGCAGACGGTCTTGACCTCGCTTTCCGGGCTCATGGTTTCCTTGGGAGTGATAGCGCCCACCGGACAGCGTACCATGCACTCGCCGCAGGAACGGCAAATCGAGTCCATCAGGGGCATATCGCCGAAGGTGGCTACTTTCATACCGTAGCCTCGGTAGGCCATGTCGATGGCGCCGACGCCGGTTATCTCCTGACAGGCGCGCACGCAGCGGGCGCAGAGAATACACCGGTTGCGGTCGATGTCGAAGAACGGATTGCTGGTATCGATGGCTCGGGGTACGGTATCTCTGGGGATGCGTAACTCGTGGACGCCTATGTAGTCGACGACCTTCTGTAACTCGCAGTTGCCGTTGGCCGGGCAGACGACACAGCGGTCGGTCACGGCGACATGCCGCAGGCAGATATCGTAGGGACCGCAGCGTTCCCGGCGGTGACACTCCAGGCAGTCGCAGGGGTGGGTGCTAAGTATCAGCTCCAGCGAGGCCTGCCGTACTTGCTGGATAGCGGGCGACTCCGTGGTGACGACCATCCCGTCGGTGGCGGGCGTGGTGCAGGAGGTAGGCAGTCCGCGCATCTTTTCGATTTCCACGATGCAGAGTCGGCAGCCGCCGTACGGGTCAAGGTCGGGATAGTGGCAGAGGGTGGGAATATAGATATCAGCCGACTGTGCCACTTCGAGCACGGTCATACCCCTGGTCGCCTTAATTTCCTGCCCGTTGATGGTCAGAGTAATTTTATCCATATTAAGTTTACTCACCCTGTGACGCTGCAGCGACTTTCGGTTTCTCCTTTACCGGTATCGGCTCGTCTGGGACATCCACTTTTTCCGCGGATACCTTTACCACGGCGCCGAATCTCTCCGGGCAGACTTCAAGGCAGGTGCCGCACCTGACGCATTTATCCTGGTCGATGACGTGCACCATTCTCTTATCGCCGACAATGCATTCCGACGGGCAGTTCCGCGCGCAAATGCCGCAGCCCTGGCATTTGTCCGGCAGTATATAAAATGAAATCAGTTTAGTACAGGACAGTGCGGGACACCGTTTCTCATTGATATGTGCTTCGTATTCATCACGGAAATAGCGGAGGGTGGTCAAGACGGGGTTGGGAGCCGTTTGCCCCAGTCCGCATAGAGACCCGGCTTTAATTTGCTCGCCTAGCTGCTGGAGCAGGGGAATATCTTCCGGCTTGCCCTCGCCGCGGCAGATTCTTTCCAGGATGTCGAGCATCTGCTTCGTGCCGACGCGGCACGGAACGCACTTGCCGCACGATTCGGCCTGGGTAAAGGAGAGGAAATAGCGGGCGACATCTACCATGCAGGTCTCTTCGTCCATGACGACCATGCCGCCGGAGCCCATCATAGAGCCGGCGGCGCTCAATGATTCGTAGTCGACCGGCTGGTCCAGGTAGCTTTCCGGCAGGCAGCCGCCGGAGGGCCCGCCGGTCTGTACCGCCTTGAATTTTTTACCACCGGGGATTCCCCCGCCGATTTCATAGATGATTTTACGGAGGGGGATACCCATGGGTACTTCGATAAGGCCACTGTTGGCGATTTTACCGGTAAGAGCGAAGACACACGTGCCCTTGCTTTTTTCGGTGCCGGTGCCGGCATACCATTCGGCACCCTTGGTGATAATAACCGGCACGGTGGCCAGCGATTTTACATTATTGATAGTGGTTGGTTTGCCCCACAATCCCGAGTTGGCCGGGAAGGGGGGACGGGAGCGGGGCATGCCGCGTTTTCCTTCGATAGACGCCATCAGGGCTGTCTCTTCACCGCAGACGAAAGCGCCGGCGCCTTCTTTAACGTGGATATGGAGGCTGAAATCGGAACCCAGTATATTATCGCCGAGGAATCCTTTTTCCTCGGCCTGCTGGATGGCCAGTCGGACACGTTTCACGGCCAGCGGATATTCCGCCCGGATGTAGATATAGCCTTCCGAGGCGCCGATAGCATAAGCGGCGATGGTCATACCCTCGATGACGGTATGGGGGTCGCCTTCCATGGTGCTGCGGTCCATGAAAGCCCCGGGGTCGCCTTCGTCGGCGTTGCATATCATGTATTTCTGGTCGCCGACGGCGTTATGGCAGAATTCCCACTTGGTGCCGGTGGGGAAGCCGGCGCCGCCGCGTCCCCGCAGGCCGGAGCGCTTAATTTCGTCGATGAGCTGCTCCGGGGTCATCTCTTTCAGGACTTTATTCAGGGACTCATAACCTCCGGTGGCCATGTAGTCCTCGATTCTTTCGGGGTTAAGTCGCCCGCAGTTGCGCAGGATGATGCGCTGCTGCATGCTGTAAAATTTTATGTCTTTATGATAAGGTATAGCCTCGCCGCTAACGGGGTCTTTATAGAAAAGACGTTCGACCGGTTTACCGTCCCGCAGGTGGGACTCGACTATTTCCTGGACATCGGCCACGGTGACGTGGGCATAGAAGATGCCTTCCGGCTCGACGATAGCCACCGGCCCCTGCTCGCAGAAACCGTGGCAGCCCGTAAAATCCACCTTTGCGCCCTGCAAACCCTGTTCCACTATGGCTTTCTTCAGGGCTTCTGTGATTTCAAATGACTTGCCTGATATGCAACCAGTTCCCTGGCAAATGTATATTGTGCGCTGCTTATTTCCGTTACTCGGCTTTGCTTCTGACACCTAAAACCTCCGCAACTTTCTTGGTCGTCATCTTGCCATAAGTCTCACTATCTATCGTCATCGTCGGTGCCAAGGCGCAGGCGCCGATACAGGCGACAGTCTCCAATGTGTATTCCATGTCGTCCGAGGTCTCTCCGGCCTTGAGTCCGAGCTGTTTTTCAATTTCAGCCAGGACCTTAGCGGCGCCGCGCACGTGACAGGCCGTGCCGCGGCAGACCCGGATAAGCTTTTTACCCAGAGGTGTAAGTTTGAACTGGGAGTAGAAGGTGCTGACTCCGTAGATGGTGCTTTCCGGCATGCGTAAAAATCTGGCGATTTCCCGCATGGCCGCCGCTGGCAGATAGCGGAATTGCCCCTGTGCTTCCTGCAGGATGGGGATAAGCTCCTGCTTCTCTCCTTTATAGTGCGAGAAGATTTCTTCTAATTTATCCTGGACGTCCGCTTTTGTTAAATTATCTTTTGTCAGGGGTATCACCTCCAGTCTTAAGAAGTCCGACTAATCTCCAGATAATTTTTTCGCAGAGCGTGTGTATATCGTCGTTGGTAAGGTAATCGGATACGGTGCTATCGAAAAGTATGCTGCCTTCCGGTGGGAACTCATGGTCGCCCCGCCACAGGGCGAGAGTGACGGGTACGCGGGTAAAGGCGTCGATTGTTACGGCTGTATCACCGCAATCGGCCTTACGCCCGCCCAGGCTTTCGGCGATTTTCAACAGCTGCTCGGGGGCATCACCGAAATGCGTCACCAGCGGCTGGATGGTCCTTTTGGAAAACGTGGGATAGTAGTTGATGCCGTCGTGCAGCTCTTTGTAGGTTATTGATTTCCCGGTTAGCGGAGTTCCCTTGGCGCGCGTAAAATAGTCAAGTATCAGGATTTTGTCTTTCATGGGTACGGTTTCCTCGCTATCAACGAGTGATATCTCGCCGCCGGGGAAGCCGATTCGATAAGACCTCTGTAGATGCTCGATGATTATGGCTTTTTGGGAGGATATGTATTCGGTGCCGGCTTTCCGGCACTGCTCTTCAATGTCGGTAATACCAACCAGTTGCTCGCAGGCAAGCTTGTAAGCCAACTCATAAGCATATTTGCGTACGTTCTGTTCCGGTATTGTCAGGCGTTCCCTTGTCATATCTGCACGTTTCTTTTATTTATAGAGCCGCCTTATTCCGTTTTTCAGCTGTTAACGAGCAGCGGGAATCTATACTTCCAGCCATGAGTGCGAATAGAGCGACTCTCCCATAAGTACTCTAACTGTCTTGGCGTAATTAGCCATCTCTTTGGACAGGGAGGATATGTCCGGTTTATCTCCGTCCATCATCTTATGTACCAGTTCGACGATATCGGGTCTCTGGCCGCGGGCTATCGCTATCAGGTCTTTATCAAAGGCATCAACGATGGCAGAGTAAAGGCCGTACTTCATAAGCATTGTCATGTAAGTCCGGTTCAGCCATGGCCTGAGCTCGGCGGGCGCACCGTTAGAGACATTAGATAAGCCTATCGCGGATTTGCACCCTGGAGCGACATCACCCAGGCTGCTCATAAATTCCATACATGGCTTTGCCTGGTTTGACTCAATATTAACTACCGGCGTGACAATAGGGTCGAGCCAGATACTCTCGCTTGGGATTCCCATCGCATTGGCTGTAGTCATGAGCTCAACGGCTATCATGGCTCTCTCGTCAGCGTCCCTTGGCATGCCCTCGCGTCCCCACAGGAGCCCGATAAAGTCGGCACCGTATTTTTTAACCATGGGTAATTCCTCTTCCATTCGGACAACAGAGATAGAATTAATCAGCACCTTGCCCTTGTGCACCTTCAGCCCGGCCTCCATAGCCACTGGATTGGTGGTATCCAGTGATAATGGCAGGTCGGTTACTTCCTGTACGGTGTTCACTACCCACTCCATCAACTCATCCCCGGCCTTTCGGGCGGGCCCAATGTTAATGTCAAGGTAATCTGCGCCAGCTCTAGCTTGAGACTTGGCCAGGTCCTGGATAGGTTTTGGGTTTCTCTCCTTCATGGCTGGCCCAATGGTCTTGGACACAACATTTATACTTTCACCAATAAGAATCATTGTTTCCCTCCTATGGTTGCCATGACTTGATATAGCCTGGAATATGAGCCCCGTCTCTGGGACCGACCAATATTTCCCAGCCGGGCAGCTCTTCTTCCAGACCGCCGCTTTCTACCGCGGCATAGCCGGGAATTATCAGTTTTTGATGTTTAACCTTATCCATAATGCCGCACTTCTTAACAAAGGGGGCAATAATGTCAGCACTGAACTTTCCGGCAGCCCAGGCGGTCATCACTGAAAGTCCTTCGGTGTCCTTAACCAGAAGCCAGCTGGGAATACGGCTGCTTTCCAGGTAGCCGGAGACGAGGAAGTAGGTGAGCGAGAAGTTGGTGGTAATCAGCACCGGAGAGTTTTCCGCTGGCCCACCAACCTCGTAGATGCCCTCGGTGGTGGCCAGAGGCCGCTGCGGGTCGGTATAGATGTTCAGCCTTGCCACCAGCAGCGGGAAGAGGCTTTCTCCGTTGAAATCGGACAGGACAATGATACCGGCATACTTGGCGATGAACATGGAAGCAAGCATGGCCTCTTTCATGGGATTATCGGTCATCTCGCAGGGGAAGACGATGGTGGGGTAGCCCAGGGGACGGAACTTCTTGTTGAGAGCGGCGCCCCTGATGACTATCTGGTCCTCCAGCGATTGGCGGACTGTCCTGGAACTGGAATCAATCACGATATTTTTAAGTCCGGCCGCGGCCAGTTTCTCGGTCAGTTCGGCAAGCTCCTCCAGACCGGGGGCTTTCGCAGCTACCGGGCAATCATTCTCCTTGGCCAGATTCGCCACAGCATCCGCGTTATCTTTAGTGGCGGCGTATATCAGCGGTTTGCGGTCGGCGCAGGCTTTCAGGCCGGTGGCCAGTACATCGGTTTTATCGCTCATCAGGATGATGCTGGTGTCGCTGCTGGCCTTTACCTTACCCACTAGAGCTTCAAACTTGGCGGCATCTCCTGAGTCAGCTTTGAGGGCTACCAGGTCAGGGCGGAGGGTGAGCCCGACTCTGTCGTAAATCAGCTCCTTGGATTTCTTCAGTCGGGCGTCGACCTCGGCGTCGGCCATAGTATCGCTGATAAGCAGGGCGATACCTGTCGGGTTCTCAAACCTCTTTTCGTGGCGGAACAGGACCGTCTCGCCGCCAACCTTCAGTGCTTTATCATCGGTGCCGATGGTAACCGGAAGGATGGGTGGCGCCGATGCCTCCGATAGTGTCTCTTTGGCTTCGTCGGAGACATAGGGGCAGGCGCTCAGCTCGGCTTTGCCGGCGGCGAGGTTCATGGCAAAGGCAAGGCAGGTAGGTACGCCACATTCGCCACAGTTGGTCTTGGGCAGTAGTTTAAAAATTTGTATTCCCGTGAGTGCCATATTATATTCTCCTTTCCCAAGATGAGAATCTGGTTTGTAGGCCTTTTATTATTCTTCCATTAACTCTTTACCCTTTGGCAGGGTTTGTCCAAAAACTTCCTTTTATCCAATTCTGTTATTCTGGCGAAGGCCAGAATCCACTCCTCTTATCCCCTCCTCTGGATTCCAGCTTGCGCTGAAATGACATTTTGGGAGGGTTTTTGAGAGGGGCAAAGCCCCCCCTCTCAAGCTTTCACTTTCCTAGCCCAATATCGGGTCCATAGTCAGGGCGGGGTGCCCTTTCTCCTGAAGGAAGGGGAGAATCTGCTCTTCGGTGACGCCCACGGTTTCATCGGCAATCTTGTCAGGGAGGTCGGGCACACCCAGTTCCTCAGATCTCGTCTTAAGTCGGTCGGCGAGTTCATCCTTCAACATCTTGGGCATCCACACCATTCTTAGTAAACCACCGTCAGAGGAAATGAATTTCCTCTGGCAGATATTGTACTTGCCGTGACCGATAAAGCCGGGGGTACTTACACCGCCACCAACAGTGCCTGCCAGGGTGCTGAACTTCATGCCACAGGGGGTTTCTCCGGTGTATTCACGATTCACCGTCATTATCCCGTTACACAGGGGGAGAACAGCGGCAACACACTCGCAGCAACCACAGGTTGTCCACGGGTCGTTGACGATGCTGTACATATTATAGTGGTCCAGGTTGCCGCGGGAGGCCTTATAGATAAACTCATTGACGCCTTTCCACTGCCCGAGTTTGTCATCAAGAGTTTCTCCTTTGGGCACTGGCTGGTTGGGTCCGGTAGGGTTAATCTCGGAGGCGGCCTTGCAGTCCATCCAGTTGTAGGAGCCACAGAGGCCGGTTTTCTCGGGGGTAATAACACAAACATGGTTAGGGGCGAAGGACTGGCAAAGGGTACATGAGTAGTATATGTCGGTGGTTTCGTCAGTCATGCCTTCAATTCGGGCATCTCTGGTGCTGTAGACTGCTCTTGCCCTTTCCGCTATCTCCTTTACCTTATCCTCTTCGGTATAGATTTTCACTTGTATTTTATCGAAGATACGGCCGAAGTCCTGGTGCAGCTTGGCGTGGAGAAGCTTGCCGATATGCTCAACCTTGAAGCCCTTTTCCACTGCCTGTGTACCAACTCGTATCCAGGCGATATCTCTCTGCCCGATGTGCATCACCCCCTGAGCGTAGTTAATGAGGTGGTGAATCTGCCGCTCCAGGATAGGCTCGTAGTCGTCCTGCATCTCGCGGCCGGCTACCTCTACGGCTATCGCCATGGGCAGCCTGGAGCCTGCCTCTATATCGGACAGTTCCGGGCCGATTACCTCAATCTTGCCATCTTCCACCTCTTCCATCCGCTTGCTGGTGACCCACTCTACCATAGGGGTATAATTGCCGCCGCATTCCAGATACCACTCTCCTTTGCGGATCCTTTCGCCCTCAAAGGCAGGGCCATAGGCTAGTGGAATCGGCACTTCAGTAACGCTAACCTTAAGTCCCCTGACCTCGATTGCCTTTGAGACTATTTCGTCGTGGGGGACATTGGAGACGACGTGCTCGTAGGTGCAGACACCGGTCGGTAGAATCTCGGGTATCGGGGTGTCGGCAATGGTGGGGAATCCCCAGTTGATTGCCCCGGCGGCGTTAGCGTACCACTCGTCACTGACATAGCCTAAGGGCAGGGCAAAGGCAAAGATGCGGTCTTTGTTATAGATTAGAAGCTTTCTATAGTCGCCAGGTTCAATCCCACCGAAGGTAAGAGCAGCCCTGGTAGCGAAGCCAGCGGCAAACACGGTGGCGCTGACATCAGGGCCGAAGGAGACCAGACGAGTTGGCCACCCAATCTGTACCCCTGCTTCCATCAGCTGTTCTGAGAATCTCTTGCCGTTGTTCTCAGCCGACATAAATATATAGAGGTTCTTCTGCTGGAGCTCTTCTCCGATATTCTTGGCTATTTCTGGGGTTGGTGCCGCGCCGAGGATGGCGGCAAAGCCGGGGGCGGTGCCATCAACGAACTCAACGCCTCTCTTCCTGAGGATGATATCATCGGCGGCACCGAGCCAGATGTTACTATCTGTAACGTCTTCTCCTCTGACGTAGAAATCAGGGTTCTCCAGATACCTTATCGCTTCGATGATTTCTTCCGCCCAGAATGTAATCATGCCGGCATCAAGAGTAGGTCCCAAGTAGGGCAGGTGGTGTTCTGCCTTAACCGGCGGTGGTAACAGGGCTTTGCATTTCTTTAGCACTGCTTCCATATCGCCGAGCTTTTCAACCTTCATGCCTAAAATCCCGTAGATAACCGGTAGGTAATAGGCGGTGTTGGGAAAGCCGATCGGTTCGTTGGCTCCCCATTTATCCATCGCCTCCTGCCACTTCTTTTCAGCCTGGTCTACAATCTTGTGGGCACCCCTGATGGCTGCTGATGCAATTATCTTGGACATATCCTCATAACCTCCTTATATTAGCGACGTCGGAAGCCTAACCTTCCAGCTCGCGCCTCATTTCCATGTCGTAGAGTACTCTTTCTCTGGCCTTATCGATACCCAGTGCCTTGCGCTTCTCATCGATATGCGCAATCATTTTATGAGCGGCTTGAATCGGGTCGGGTTCAAAGTCCCACATGCCGCCTACCATATCCTCCATGCCCTTGAACAGATAATCGGTGACTTCTTTGCTGCCAGAGGTAGGCCAGGTCACGCCGAACACGGTATAGACTCCTGAAGCGACAAAGTACTGGCCGATGGAGATGGCTTTCTCGCTCATCCACTCCGGCGCCGCACCCGCGACGGGCAGGTCGCTGATATCGTCGCCCAGTCCGCCGTCTTTAACCATGGCGGTGGCGGCAATCAGAATACGGCTGTTGTCCACGCAGGAGCCCATGTGCAGTACCGGAGGAATGCCGACGGTCTCACAGACTTCCGTCAGTCCTTCGCCGGCGTACTTGGCAGCAGCTTCGGGGACCATGAGTCCGGCTTCGGCACAGGCAATGGCATTGCAGCCGGTGGTAATCACCAGCACGTCATTCTTTATCAGTTCCTTTACCATGTTGACATGTCCCTCGTTGTGCTTGACGCGGGCGTTATTGCAGCCGACGACGCCGGCCACACCCCGGATGCGGCCGTTGATGATGTTATCGTTCAGCGGGCGGTAGGAGGCACGGAACATGCCGCCCAGCAGGTAGTTGATGGTTTCATGGCTGAAACCGGCAATCTGGTCGGTTTTCTCATCGGGAACGTAAGTATTTCCCTTGCGATTGGGGAAGTTCTCAATGGCTATCTTGACTATTTCCCGTGCCGATTTCAAAGCGTCGTGCTCGTCAAACTCGATATGAGTAGCTCCGGGAATTTTAGCTTTGGAAGCGGTGGTGACAATCTTGGTATGGTAGCACTCGGCTACCGTCTGGATGGACTGCATAATACACTGAATGTCTACTACCATGGCATCAACCACGCCGGTTACTATCGCCAGTTCCTGCTGCAGGAAATTCCCGGCGATAGGCACTCCATGGCGCATCAATAGCTCGTTGGCCGTGCAGCACATTCCGGACAGGTTTATCCCTTTGGCCCCTTTGGACTTGGCTAGCTCCAGCATTTCCGGTTCTTGAGCCGCGGCGACAATCATCTCGGAGAGCAGCGGCTCATGACCGTGAATGACCAGGTTCACCTCGCTTTCCTCGAGCACTCCCAGATTGGCCTTGCCTAATACTGGCACAGGGGTGCCGAAGAGGATATCCTGAAGCTCGGTGGCAATCATGCTGCCGCCCCAGCCGTCACCGATAGCTGCCCGGACTCCCTGCTTGAGCAGGTTTTTATAGTCCTGGTCGACCCCGATGTGGGTGCGGTGCATTATCTCCACTATTTCTCGGTCTATGCCCCGTGGGGCGATGCCCTGCTGGCGCCATAGCTCCTGGCGCTTCAGCGGTGCCTTCCTTAAGGTAATAAGCTCACCTGACTGCTTACCGAATTCGGCCAAGGCCATTTCACCGACATCAACGGCTATTTCATTGTTGCTGCGGTCTCCGATTTCTATGTCCCAGTCCAGGGCCAGTTGCAGCAGTTTCTGTTCATCCTTTATCTCATAGCCCGGTGCCTTTCCCTTGGCTACCGCCAGGAAAAGTTCGGCTACGCCCCGGCCGTGGTCGGAGTGGGCGGAGGCGCCACCGGCGACCATCCGGATGAAATTGCGGGCGGCGATGGTCTCGGCGGTAGCGCCGCAGATGCCCCGTCTCTTCAATTTATCCTCCGGGGTTTCCTCCTTACCTTTGGGTAGGGGCACCCGACACGGCCCCATGCCGCAGTTCTTACAGCAGCTGCCCACGGAACCTATGGGACATGGCTTCATCGTGTCAGCCCTGTCAAAGACGGTGTTAACCCCATCTTTGGCTGCTTTCTCTATTAGTTCCAGAGTTGCTTTATCGATGCTCTTATTTATCTTTTCTTCTTCTGCCATTAATTTTTACCTCACTTATTTAGCGGTCAGGTCGGCTATCATTTCTCTGACCAGTTTTATCGCTTCGGGGTGTCTCATAATTAATACGTCGCCTCCGGCTAGAAGCAGGATCATGGCCGACATGGCTTCCAGCAGGATGCCCCGTTTCTTGGCGTCCCCCATCGTGGGTTCCTCCGCCTCGGATATTTTAGCCTCTTTGGCCTTCCAAGCTTCCTTGGCTATGTTGCAGATAATAGGGAACTGGAGTTTTTCATCCTGTTGGGTTAAGGCTGCCATCCTCATTCTTTCCATGACCGAATAGCAGTACTCGATGCCGTAGCCTATGCAGCTAACGGTGGGGTCTATGATAAGCAGATTGTCGGGAACACCAAGGTTGCCCAGCAGGATATTGAGTTGCTTGGCCAGGTTGATGTCTATGGGTGTTGAGGCGATAACGGTATGCTTGTAGCCAATGGCGGCGGCACCGATTTTCTTGTAGTCACCTTCTTCGAGCGGTCCCAGAATCAGGCTCTTATCCTGGACGGCCTCGGCGACGGCTCTCAAGACCTCGGTATCTTTATCGTGGTTGGCCGTACCCCAGACAATCAGCGGGACGTCAATAGCGTCAGCCACTTTTTTCACTATCTGAGCCGCTTCGTCAGCCGGGCGGTCGAGTCCGTTAGGGTCGGTGCTGAGCATTTGCAGGCATATCATCTCCGCCCCATAGTCGTTTATGCACTTCTGTGCCCAGGCTACCGGGTCGTCGGTAACGCCGGCGAAAGGCTCCATAATAGCTTCCGGCCACTCGTCAGGAGGAGAATCGTAGACATCCATAGCTATCTTGGGCAGGTTGGGCATTTCGCCTTCGAAAAGATAGAACGGATAGGCTGTTTCACCGCCCACGGTTACCGCTTTGTCACCCTTTCCCAGGGCCATCTCCTTTATTTTACCGCTGTATGCTGTCTTTGGAATCTCAAATGCCATTTTGCCTCCTTTGTTCAGGCCGGATTCTCCCTTTTTTCGCTGCCAAACCAGTCGTCACTGTACCAGTATCGCTCGCCGGATTGCAGGTATTTTAGTTTATCTTCCCGGCTTTCCAATTTATGGCGCCATTTACCGGCATCTTCCCCTACCGGCGTATCCGCCTCGTAGGTTTCCGCCAGTACTTCCACCTGACCTCTACCGGGCGCCTCCTTTTTTACGGTCTTGTAGTCCATATTTCCTCCTCCTTTATTATGTCAGGCCGGCCGCGACCTTGGCGGCTCTTACCGTATTCATCATAAGCATGGTAATGGTCATGGGACCGACACCTCCGGGAACCGGAGTGATGGCTTTGGCCTTGGCGCTGACGCTTTCAAAGTCGACATCGCCTTCCAGAATTCTCTTGCCTTCGGCTGTCGTGCCGACCTGGTTGACGCCAACGTCAATAACGACGACGCCTTCCTTGACCATATCACCGGTGATGGCCTTGGGTTTCCCCGCCGCCACTATAAGGATATCGGCCCTCCTGGTATGGAAGGTCATATCCCGTGTTCGGGTATGGCAGACGGTCACCGTGGCGTTGGCTCCATCTGCTTTCTGCAAGAGCATGTTGGCGATGGGTTTGCCGACGATGTTGCTCCGGCCGACGACGACCACCTCGGCGCCTTCAATTTGAGTCCTGGAGCGAATCAGAAGCTGTTGAATGCCGGCGGGGGTGCAGGGCAGGTAGTCCGGCTCGCCTATCATCAGCTTGCCCACGTTCACCGGGTGGAAGCCGTCGACATCCTTCCTGGGGTCGATGGCGTAGAGGACTTCCTCCTCGTTTAAACCTTTGGGGAGCGGCAATTGTACCAGTATGCCGTTGATTTTAGGGTCTTTATTGAGCTTGTCAATCATTTTCAGCAGGTCTGCCTGGGAGGTATCCGCCGGGAGGTCGTATCTCTCCGAGTAGATGCCCAACTCTTTCGATGTTTTCTCTTTAGCGCCTACGTAGACCTGTGAGGCGGGGTCGGCCCCGACGAGTACGGTAACCAGGCCCGGCACTATGTTATGCTTGGCTTTGAGGTCGGCAATTTCCTGTTTTAGTTCTTCACGGATTTGCCTGGCAACCTCAGCGCCTTTGATAAGTTGTGCTGTCATAGATTTACCCCCTTTTCATCTCGACATTTGTGGTTTTTAATAGCCTGTCCATCAGGTCATTCACTGCCGCTACCGCCCTGGTGGTATCCGGCAGTGAAAACAGCGGTTTCTGTTCCAGGTCGTATCTTTGCAGATCTTCATCATCCGGGATGACGGCCGCGGGCACGATACCCAGCCTCTCCATTTCCTGCTGCAATAGCGGGTCTATCTCGCCGGGAACCTGGTTGATGATTACGGATTCTCTTTTTGGCGCGAGTTTCAGTTCTGCTATCAGGTCGCGGACACGGGCTATCGCCCGCAGTCCCTTCACCGAATGGTCGGAAACCAGGAGAAGCTCGTCCACGTTCTGCGTGGTTCTCCGGCTAAGGTGTTCCATCCCGGCCTCGTTATCCATGACGACGAAGGCATAGTTCTTCGCCCAACCGTCGATGAGTTTCCGGATAACCACGTTGGGATAGCAGTAGCATTCCGGGCCTTCCCCCCGCCCCATCGTGATAAGGTCCAGGTTCTTGCTCTCCGTTATTGCTACGTTCAGCTGGTATTCCAGGTAGGCTCCCTTGGTCATTCCGGGGGGAATGTTGATTTTTTCCCCCTGAAAATTGTTCAGTATCCGGCCGACCGTCTGCCTTACCTCCAGGCCGAGATTCTCGGCCAGATTGGAATTAGGGTCGGCATCAACGGCCAGGACCGTCCCGAGGTCGTTCTTAAGCAGGTAGCGAATGACCAGACTGGTTACAGAAGTCTTACCAGTGCCTCCTTTTCCAGCTACGGCAATGTTTATGCTCAATGTTCATTCCTTTATTCTGCCTTATTCCGGCAGGATAATAGCGCTCTACTACAAGATTACCATTTTATAAGGAGACTAGAAAAGTCCCTGAACTTTACCGGTTGCGGTATCGACATCTATCCTTCTGAAGGCGGGATTGGATGACGTTCCCGGCATGAGGGTAATGTCCCCGGCGCACGGGCAGAGGAACTTGGCACCGGAATAGATAAGCACGTCGCGGATAGGCAGGGTCCATCCCTTGGGCACTCCCTTGAGGGTCGGGTCGTGAGTGAGGGACAGGTGTGTCTTCACCATCATGGTAGCGTACTCATCATATTTCGGGTCGGCCTCAAACGCCTTGGCTTTAGCCTCGGCGGCGGGAGTCCAGGAGACGCCGTCGGCGCCGTAGACTACTTTAGCGATTTTGTCAACCCTCTCGCGCAGCTTCATTTCATTGGGGTATAGGAACTTAAATTCGTTGGTTTCTTCACAGGCATCCTTGACCGCGTCGGCCAGCTCCAGGGCGCCATCGCCGCCATCTGCCCAGTGAGTGGAGAGGGCGCAGCGGGCTCCGGCGGCCTCGGCCGCTTTCCTGACCGCGGCAATTTCATCCTTGGTATCCGTGTGGAAGGCGTTGATGCAGACTACCGGGTTGATGCCTGATTCGCGGATGACGCCGATGAGGTGCTCCATATTGGCCAGCCCTTTTTCAACGAGGCCGACGTTTTCTTTGGTATATTCTTCGGGTAACGCCAGGCCGGCGACCACTTTAGGGCCGCCCCCGTGCATCTTGAGGGCGCGGATGGTGGTGGTCAGCACGGATACGTGTGGTTTCAGGCCGCTGTAGCGGCACTTCACATTCCAGAATTTCTCGAAACCGATGTCGGCGGCAAAGCCGCTCTCGGTAATATGATAGTCATACATCTTCAGGCCGATACGGTCGGCGATGATGGACGATTGGCCGACGGCGATATTGGCGAAAGGTCCGGCATGCACGAAGCAGGGCTGGTATTCCACCGTGGACAGGAGCGTGGGGTTGATGGCGTTGCGCATCCAGGCGGCCATGGCGCCCCCAACCTCCAGGTCGCCGGTGGTAACCGGCTTTCCTTTCTTATCGTAAGCAAGGGTAATTTCATCCATTCTCTTACGCAGGTCGGCAAGGTCGGTAACGATGGATAGCATGGCCATAAGCTCGGAGCTGACGGCGATGCCGAACTTGGACTGCATGGTGTAGCCGTCCATGCGCCCGCCGAGGCCGATAACGATGTTGCGCAGGCTCTGGGCGCAGAAGTCCATAATCCAGCCGAACTCCACCCGGGTGGGGTCGATGTTCAGGCGCGGCATCTTCGTCAGTCGCGCCAGCTGTTCGTCGTCATAGTTGCGCTCGTGCTGCATCCTGGCGGTAAGGGCTATCATAGCCAGGTTATGGGCGTTCATAATATCGTTGATGTCACCGGTAAGTCCCATAGAGAACTCGGTCATGGGAATCAGCAGGGCGTTGCCGCCGCCGGCAGCCGTCCCCTTGATGTTCATGGTAGGGCCGCCGGAGGGCTGGCGGAGAGCGCCGCCAACGTTAAGCCCCCGCTTGCCCATCCCTTCCATGAGACCGCAGGATGTAGTGCTTTTACCCTCACCCAGCGGGGTGGGGGTGATGGCCGTAACTTCGATATATTTGCCATCCGGTTTATTCTTGAGACGATTGATGATTTTTAGAAAATCAAGCCTGGCAATTCTCCCGTAAGGGAGTATTTCATTTTTCTCCAGCCCCAGCTTTTCCCGCCATTCTTCCGGGGTCGGCATGTTCGCTTCAGCCGCCTCCGAAATTTGCCAGTCCTTCATCTTAACTGCATCGTAAGCCACGTAAGACCTCCTGGTATGTATTAATATTTTTTTGCGCTATGTTTTACTGTTATAGTCTGATTGAGTTTACATAAAAAGCAATCCGTCAACAGGGGGAAAGGAGCGTTAAACCGCTCCCGCGGTATCTTGCCGGTTACTGTTATCCTAATTTCTATGCCTTCCTAGTGCCACTTTCAGCTTTTCATACTGGGCTGCCGACTTGCAGACAGAAGTCTATCGTAGATGTTTCTGACCTCTTTCGCGGTCTGCGGGCTGGCAGTAAAGAGTGGTTTGTTAGCAAGATCAGCTTCGTTAATGGCAGGGTCATAAGAAATAAAGCCGAGAATTTCAATACTATGCAGACTCGACTTAATGAACTCATTATCCGCTTCGCTGCGTATTTTATTACCGACTACGCCAACGTTTTCAAGCCCCAGGTCCTTGGCCAGCTTGCTGATGGTTTGGGCGGTTTCGATGCTGCGCCGTCCCGGTTCCACCACGATAATCAGCTTATCAACGGCTTTTGTGGTGCCACGGGAAAGATGCTCAATACCGGCCTCCATGTCCAGGATAACCACCTCGTCCCTTTGCAGGAGCAGGTGGCTGATAAGGGCCTGAAGCAGAGCGCCCTCCGGACAATAGCATCCGGTGCCTCCCCTCTTTATCCGCCCCATAGACATCAGCCTTATGCCGTCCATCTTTACGGAATAACTCTCCGGCAGGTCGTCAACTTTGGGGTTTAGCTTGAAGAAAGCGCCGGGCGTCCCGGGTCGAACTCCCACGCGCTCTTCGATAAGGTCGCTCAATTCGGAAATCGGGGTGATTTTTCCCGGTTCGGGGAAACCGAGTGTAGAAGCTAAGTTAGCATCCGGGTCGGCATCGATAGCAATAACGGAATAGCCGGAATCGGCGAATATGTGTGAAAGGAAAGCTGATAGGAGAGTCTTACCTACGCCGCCTTTACCGCTTATTGCTATTTTCATGCAGACCTTGCTTCTGGCATATTTTGAATTTGTCGCTTTCAAGGGAAGCACTGTCAAATGAAGTGCTGTGTTACACTGCCACCCAAGCTATTAGTTTATATTATACCGATATAAAAGTCAAGAATTTCATGTACTTAAGGCCTAGCACTTCTGGTCTATACCGCCAGTGTGGAAAGGTGCTTTATTCTTTTCAACATATTGGGGTGTGTGGTAAAAAGCTCCATCATCTTATCGCCGGCGCGCAGCCGCACCTTTTTCTCGCGCAGCTCCAGAAGCTCGTCAAAGTCTATCGTGCCGCTCATATCGCTATCGACCTGTTTCAGCTCGTTTATTTCGTACCAGGCGCGGGAAGGGTCGTTAATGAAGAAGGCTTTAACTCCCTCCACCCTTTTCATTTCTTCACTGTTCCTGTGCCGGGCGTCGCCGTAGGCCAGTTTGTACAGCGCCGTGGCCAGGTGGTGAGGCCGGCACCCTAGGCTGACGCTCCCCTGGTCGGCATAGTACTCCCGTATTCTGGAACCGTAAAGCACCAGCAGATTGGTGATAAAGTAGAGTATCATGGCCCCGAGGCCTATAAGCACCGCGATACTGCCGCCGCCCTGTCTGCTCCCGCCGAAAGCGCCGCGTAACATAAAGCTAAAGGCCAGCCAGTACATTATCAGAGGTATGGCGGAAAGCAGGGTGATGATGGCCATATCGCGGTGTTTGATATGGGAAATCTCGTGGCCGAGCACAGCTTTGAGTTCCTCCTGATTTAACAAGTCCAGTATGCCGCGGGTGACGCATACCCGCCCGTCGCCGCGCGTCCGCCCGAAGGCGAAGGCATTGGGTATGTTCAGTTGAGATATGCCGACCTTCGGCTTGGGGATTCCGGCGGCAGAGGCCAGGTTCGCCACCATGTTGTGCAGTTCCGGCGCTTCTTTTTCCGTTACCCATTTTACCTTCATCGTCCAGCCGACCATGGCCGGGCCGACCAGGTACTGAAGGCCGAGGAAGACGAACGCCAAAATGATATATACGTATGAATAGCTGGCGCCCCCCGTCCAGAAGCCTATGCCGGTAATGACCCCGTATAGTATACCGAACATGACGGCCATCAGCAGCCACATTCTCGTTTGAAGCCACATATTTTCCTCCCTGCTTACTATTGTATATTATTGGCCTGCTGGCGGCAATCAACCGGGACGGCCTTGGTATTGCAGCAGAGTCCGGGCGTTTGTCTTTTAGTCGGCAAGTAACTAAAATAACATTGAAGACAGGAAAGGAGAAGTCACATGGTAAAAACCAGGTATCCGATGTGTGCCCATTGTCCCACCAGGGTCTGCGAGAATATGGGCGCAAAGGCAAGCGACGGCCCGATATCGCTGGAAAAGGCGCCCGCTTTTTGTCCCATGAAGCTCATGCCGGAGGTATATGATGAGGCGATGGCCGAATATAACAAGCCTGAAATTAACGAGTTCGCCCGGCTGGCTTCCATACAGGAGGCGGAGTGCTACGAACGTCTGCCCGGTGGTTTGAGAACGAGACTGCCTCGCGTCGAGGAGTTGATTCAATTCTCCCGCAAATGCGGCTACAAGCGGCTCGGCATCGCCCACTGCGGGGGACTCTTTAAGGAAGCTGGTCTGCTCTCCGAGATTCTGGAGAATAATGGTTTTGAGGTTGTTACAGTCATGTGCAAGACGGGAGCTATCATCAAGGAAAAGATTGGCATCCCGGCGGACAAGAAGATTGCCCTGCCGGAGGAATGGGAAAGCATGTGCAATCCCATCGCCCAGGCGATGATAATGAACAAGGCCGGGGTAGACCTGGCCATCATGCTGGGACTCTGCATCGGCCATGATACGCTGTTCATCAAGTACTGCAACGTCCCGCTGACTGTGATTGCCGTCAAGGATAGAGTTTTTGGGCATAACCCCCTGGCGGCTCTTTATCTTTCCGAGAGCTACTATCGCCGACTAAAGAATAAAATCGACTGAAGAAAAAATTCCGGAGGTCCGGGAAAATGGCAATAATTGATATAAGCGTCGTGCCCGTGGGGACGCAATCGCCTTCGGTAAGTCAGTACGTTGCCGGTGCGCTTCGTATACTGAAGAATGAACCGGGCATTAAATACGAACTGACGCCGATGAACACGATTATCGAGGGCGATCTGGAGAAGCTTATGTCTCTGGCGCAAAGGATGCACGCGTCTGCCTTCGATGCCGGAGCTATGAGAGTAGTGACCACCATCAGAATAGACGACCGCCGTGATAAGCCGCTTACCATGAATGGTAAAAAAAGGTCGGTTAATGATAAATTGAGCTGACTATAAGCCGGTTATCTTCATCAGAGTCAGGAAAGATACTGGATGGAACTATCACATATCATAACACTGCTGGTAACCGGCACCGTGACCGGTTTTGCCGGCGGTCTTCTCGGCGTCGGCGGAGCTTTTATCATGACGCCGGTGCAGTATGTGGTATATACCAAAATGGGATTATCGGCGGACCTGGCCATCAAGACGGCCTTCGGTACCAGCTTGCTAGTTGTTCTGCCCACGGCCGTCAGCGGTGCCTGGCGGCATCACCGTGAAAAGTCCGTTCTATGGCGGGCGGCACTGGTCATGGGGGGTGTCGGCCTGGTTTTTGCCTTCGGCGGGGCTACTCTTTCGACGCACCTCTCCGGGACGATGCTCAAGCTGGTATTCGGCATCATTATCCTCCTCGTCGGTATCAGGACGCTTGCCGCCAGGGAACCCCGGAATAAAATAGAGGCCGTCAGCAAGCCCTGGCTGTGGATGGTCTGGGCTATTCCTATCGGAATTGTATCCGGGGTTTTCGGCATCGGCGGTGGTATCCTGATAGTTCCGGTGCTGATGCTGGCGCTCCGGTTTGAGATACACTACGCCATCGGCACCTCGCTGGCCGTAATAATATTAACCAGCATCGGCGGCGTTATAGGCTATATCATTAACGGTATCGGCGTGGCCGACCGCCTGCCGTATTCCTTGGGCTACGTCAATCTGTCTTCGTGGTTGCTGCTGGCATTGCCTGGTGCCGTCATGGCGCAGGTCGGCGCGATAACCGCCCATAAAATACCTCGCAAGCCGCTTATATATATCTTCGTCGTTATATTGTTCTATATGGGATTGAAGCTGATTGGCGTTTTTGATTGGCTTGGCTGGCCGCTATAGGTGTAAGATAAATGTATGCATTAAAAGGAGGGGTAATGGAGATAAAAATTACCACATTAAGCGAGAACACGGCAGGCCCCGGCGCTCTGGGAGAATGGGGTTTGAGCATGCTTGTGGAAGCCGACGGACAGAAAATACTGTTTGATACCGGCGGCGGCATGGCCGCGGTGCCTAATGCCGAGTCTATGAAAATCGACCTGGCGGCGGTCGACCGTATAGTATTGAGCCACGGACATTACGACCACACTGGCGGGCTGCTGGAAGTCTTGAGGAAAGCCGGCGGGAAGGAAATATACGCCCACCCCGATGTCTGGGCGAGAAAATACGGCAGCCTCGATAATACCCCCAATAGATATGTCGGCATCCCCTTCGTTAGAGACGCGCTGGAAGTGATGGGTACGAAGTTCAACCTGTCCAGAAAGCCGGTGAAGCTTTCCGAGCATATCATGACCACCGGGGAAATACCCATGATTACGGACTACGAGATAGTCGAAAAGTACCTGTGCGTCATGGAGGGTGACGAACTCAAGCAGGACCCGCTCGATGACGACCTTGCCATGATTATCGATACCGAGTTCGGGCTGGTGGTTATCCTGGGCTGCGCTCATCATGGCATCGTCAACACGTTGATGCATGCTAAGAAAGTAACGGGCAAGGAGCTTATCTACGCTGCTATCGGCGGCACGCACCTCATACATGCTTCTAAAGAGCGACTTGAAAAGACGGCGGCGGCCCTTAAAGAGATGGGGGTGCAGTACCTGGGGGTTTCCCACTGCACCGGCTTTAACGCAGCGGCCTACCTTGCGGGGGAGTTCGGCGACCGGTTCTTCCAGAACAATGCCGGAACCATATTGACGCTGCCGTTTAAGGAAAGATAGGCGGTTTTTCACAGGCAGAAGATTGACTTCGTGCTCTATCGGGTGTTATAATTTAATATAATTTAACCGCTAGGGGTGCTCACAGCTGAGAGTCCTTCGCTATATGAAGGGCGACCCTGGGAACCTGAACTCGATAATACGAGCGTAGGGAAGCGGCCGAAACTTCAGACCAAGGGTCTGGCATTATCAGCCGAAGCCCTTGGTTTTATTATTATACGGAGGTGCCAAAATGACACAGCTGGAAATAGCCAGAAAAGGTGATATTTCTCCGCAGATGGAGAAAGTGGCGCAGACTGAAGGCCTTGACGCCGGGTTTATCCGTGAAGGGGTGGCGAAGGGCACGGTGGTTATTCCGGCCAATGTCGGGCATAATAACCTTGTTCCCTGTGGTATCGGTGAGGGATTGTCCATAAAGGTCAATGCCAATATCGGGACTTCCTCCGATTTCGGCAACGTTGATACCGAGTTGGAAAAACTGTGCGCGGCCGTCGAGGCCGGGGCGGATACCGTCATGGACTTGAGCACCGGCGGCGACATACCGGCCATCCGGCGTGCCGTTATCGCCGCAAGCTCCTGCGCCATAGGCACGGTGCCCATCTACCAGGCGGGCATCGACGCTATTGAAAAGCACGGCGCCATCGTGAAAATGACCGTTGATGATATTTTTGCCGCCATTGAGGATAACGCGAAAGACGGCGTCGACTTCGTTACCGTGCACTGCGGCGTTACCCGGGCGGCCATCGCCCGTCTCAAACAGCAGGGCAGGGTGACCGATGTCGTTTCCCGCGGAGGCGCCTTCATGGTCGGCTGGATGTTGCACAATGACCGCGAAAACCCTCTCTATGAGTATTATGACCGCCTGCTGGATATCGCCCGGGAGTACGATGTTACCTTGAGCCTCGGCGACGGTATGCGTCCGGGTTCTCTGGCCGACGCCACCGACCGTACCCAGATAGATGAACTACTTACCCTCGGCGAACTTGTACAGAGGGCACAGGATGCCGGCGTTCAGGTGATGGTGGAAGGGCCGGGGCATATACCCCTCGACCAGATTGAGACCAACGTGCGCATTCAGAAGTCTGTTTGCAATGGCGCCCCGTTTTACGTGCTGGGTCCGCTGGTAACCGATATAGCCGCCGGTTACGACCATATCACCGGGGCTATCGGCGGGGCTATCGCCGCCGTTTCCGGAGCCGACTTCCTCTGCTACGTAACGCCCTCGGAGCACCTCGCCATTCCGGATGTCGATGATGTCAGGGAGGGAGTTATCGCCTCGAGAATCGCCGCACACGCCGCCGATATCGTTAAAGGCGTGAAGGGCGCCGCGGAGAGAGACCGGCAAATGGCCCTGGCCAGGAAAAAGCTCGACTGGGATGAGCAGGCCCGGCTCTCCCTCGACCCGGAGAAATTCCGCCGGGTACATCGGGAGCGGGCTTCCACGGGAGCGGCCTGCAGCATGTGCGGGCAGTACTGCGCTATGGACCTGGTGGGGCAGTACCTGGACGTTAAAGCAGGCAAGTGCTAACCGGTTCGTCTGGCGCCGCGCAGGTAGATTACCCAGTAAACCAGGGCGACAAAGAAGACGCCGCCTATCATGTTGCCTATGGTAACCGGCAGCAGGTTATGAAGGAAAAACCCGCCCCAGGTCAGGCTTTGATAATTGGCGGCGCTGGCTCCGATTGTCTGCCAGAATGTATCGGGAGTACCTGCCTGAATAAGGATAGCATAGGGCACGAAATACATATTCGCTACACAGTGTTCGAAGCCGGCGGCGACAAAACCGCTGATGGGGAAGATAATAGCCGCAATTCTACTAAGCGTGGTGCGGGCGCTATAGGTAAGCCATACCGCCAGGCATACTAGAGCATTACAGAGTATTCCCAGTATCAATGCCTGTACGAAGTCCAGATTCACTTTAGCGAACCCGATATCGAGGGCGGTAGCACCGACAGCCCCGCCAGCCATTTCATAGTGTTTCCCCCAGTATACGAACAGGGCAGTGGCTACCGCGCCGATGAAATTGCCCAGGTAAACTATTACCCAGTTGCGCAGCAGCCGCAGAGTCGAGAGCTGCCGGCTCGCCCATGCCATGATAACAAGATTATTACCCGTGAACAGCTCCGCCCCGCCCACTATAACCAGTATCAGGCCAAGGCTGAACGTCACTCCGCCGATAACCCGGCCTATCCCCCAGGGAACGGTAATGCCGGTTGAAGTCTGGGATACCGTATAGAATATACAACCCAGGGCAATAAATGCACCGGCCAGGACGGCCAGCGCAAAGGTGCTCAAGAAGTCGAGACTGCCTTTTATCCTGCCGATGTCCTGTGCTTTGAATGCCATATCGGTAGGCAGCAGCTCATCGAAGCTGCTTACGACAGTTCTATCGTCATCGTTTGGCACGGTCATACCAATGCTCCCCTCGTATTATATTCTTTCCTTTAGTTCTCCACAATGACCTTTGGTCTTAGGTATTAGTTCGGATTCAATTGAATGTCTTCTACAATCGGAAGTCCCCCGGGATTTCGCTGCCTGCTGGATATCAGGGGTGACTTGGTTGACATTTGTCACGATAGTAGTAGAATTAATGTAACATGAAGTTGTTTGGCTCTTCCGGCATCCGAGCCGTTTTCGATAAAGACCTGCTTAATCTGGCGTTCCGGGTGGGGCTGACGGTGGGTAAGAGCCACGTTAATGTGGTCGTGGGTAAGGACACGCGAACCTCCGGCGACGCCATGAAACATGCTGTTATGTCCGGCTTGCTGGCGGCAGGCGCCCGGTGCAGCGATGCCGGTGTAACGCCCACGCCGACTCTTGCCTTTATCACCCGCGAGTTCGATGCGGGTGTGATGATTACCGCCTCGCACAATCCCCCGGAATACAACGGTGTAAAACTCCTCAATCCTGACGGCTCTTCCTTCGATTCGCTTCAACAGGCGCAGATTGAAGAGGCGCTGTCTGAAGAATCGTTCGAGACTGCCCGCTGGGAGGAAATTAAACACGGTGATGTTTATAACGGCGCCGTCGAGCATCATATTGATAGTATATTACCCAACTTTACGACCGGGTTGAATCTTAAAGTGGTGGTGGATGCCGGGTGCGGCGCTGCCTCTGAAGTCACGCCGCCACTGCTCCAGAGGCTTGGCTGCGAGGTGATAGCCTTGAACTGCTACCCCAGCGGTTTCTTCCCCCGCGGCATTGAGCCGGTTGAGGCCAATCTACAGGACCTGTGCCGGGCTGTCAAAGAGTCCAATGCCGATGTGGGTATCGCCCATGACGGTGATGCCGACCGCCTGATGGCGGTGGACGACCGGGGCAGGTTTATCTCCGGCGACCGGCTGCTGGCGGTTTTGGCGAAGGGATTGGAAGTGAAAGAACTCGTGACGACCCTGGATGCCTCCATGGCTATCGAAGAGATGGGTTTCAACGTCAGGCGTACGAAAATAGGGGATACCTGGGTATCGGAGGAGTTGAGAAGCGGCGGCGATTTCGGCGGCGAGGCATCGGGGAGCTGGATTTTCCCGGTTATCTCCCTCTGTCCCGACGGCATCTATGCTGCGGCCCAGCTCGTGGCTCTCGCTGGCCGTCAGAAACTCTCCGATATGGTTGACGATATACCCGTTTATCCGCTGCTTCGCGGGAACGTTGGCAGCGATGGCTTATCCATGTCCCGCCTGGAGTCAAGTCTCCTGAAAATGAATCCACTTTCGATTAATAACACCGACGGAATAAAAATGAACTTTAAGGATGGCTGGTTGCTCGTCCGCGCTTCAGGCACCGAACCCAAGGTTAGACTGACTGCTGAAGCTATAACTCTAGAGAGTGCACAGCAGTTGTATGATAGCGGACTGGCGGCGGTCGGGGATTCCGTAGATACCGGGGAGATAATAAAGTGAAAGCAGTTATTTTAGCAGCCGGCGAAGGTAACCGCATGCGTCCGCTTACCAGCAGCAGGCCCAAGGTGATGCTGCCTATTGCCAATAAACCCATTCTGGAGCACCTGCTCATCGAGGTCAGGGAGGCCGGAATTAAGGAATTTATCTTCATCGTCGGCTATTGTGATGAACAGGTAAGGAAATACTTCGGCAAGGGGGAGAGGTGGGGGGTGACTATCGACTATTCCGAGCAAAGGAAGCAGATGGGTACGGCTGATGCTGTCAGGATGGTGGGTGGCATGGTAGAAGGCAACTTCCTCACCATCAACGGCGATGTCGTTATCAGCCGTCAGGATGTCAGCCGTTTGATTAATAACCGCCATAATACCATGAGTATCATCGAAGTTAAAGAACCGCAGGGACTGGGAATGGTCGAGCTGTCCAAAGAGAGGGTGGTCAAAATTTATGAGAAAACGCAGAATCCCCCGACCCTAATGGCAAATACCGGGTTGTACCTCTTTACTCCGGATATATTCGATGCTATAGCGCATACGGAGAAATCAATCCGGAGAGAGTATGAAATAACCGATTCGCTGCAGTTGCTGATGAAGACGGAAGATGGTCTGCATTATCAGGAAATTGAATCATGGCTTGACTTAAGTTACCCGTGGGACCTGCTGCGCGCTAACGAGTCGATGCTGGCCGGGCTGGAAGCGCAGAACTTGGGCGAAGCGGAAGACAACGTGGTACTGAAAGGGCCGGTCGCCATCGGCAAGAACACGGTAATCAGGTCGGGCGCCTATATCGTCGGGCCGGTAATAATAGGGGAAGACTGTGAAGTCGGCCCTAACTGCCATATTCGCCCCTCGACCGCCATTGCCGATGGCTGTCACATTGGCGCCGCGGTTGAGGTCAAGAACTCCATCATTATGAAAGGCACCAAAATCCCGCACCACAACTACGTGGGCGATAGTGTCATCGGCGAGGGGTGTAACCTCGGCGCCGGCACCAAGATTGCCAACCTGAGGCTGGATAAACGGAATATCCAGGTAGCCGGCATCGATACCGGGAGGCGTAAGCTCGGGGCAATTATCGGCGACGGTGTTGAGACCGGGATAAACGCCTCGATAAATGTTGGCAGTGTAATTGGCAACAATACCTTTATCGGGCCGGGGGCGGTGGTCAGTGGGGTAGTTATGCCGGATTCAAAGATACATTAAGGGGTGGTCTATGAAACAGGCAATTGTATTAGCCGCAGGCGAGGGACAGAGACTAAGGCCGTTTACCGTTACCCGGTCGAAAGCAATGCTTTCCATAGCGGATAAACCGATACTCCAGTTCGTCGTTGAATCACTGGCGCAGAACGGTATCCGCGATGTGATTCTGGTGGTCGGCTACCGGAAAGAGCAGGTGTACGACTACATGGGCTCCGGTGAGCAGTTCGGCGTCGATATTACCTACGTAACTCAAGAGACGCAGCTGGGTACCGCGCACGCCCTGTTACAGGTGAAAGATATGACCGAGGACGAGTTCCTGGTGCTGTCCGGGGACAACCTGATTGAAGCCCACACTATCGCCGATTTTATGCAGGTAAAGCCGGAAGCGGTACTGGTAAAGAGAGTCAGCGACCCGGTCAGGTACGGCGTCGTCGGTATGAAAGGTAGCGAGGTAACGGATATTATAGAAAAACCAAAAGAAGCGGTAAGCAACCTGGTCAATACCGGCATCTACGCCTTTACCAAAGATATTTTTAAGTTCACGGAATCCGTGCTGGATATTCCGGATGCCCTGAACAACATGATAGCTGAAGGTTCTACTATCCAGGCTCTGGAAACCGGTGGCACCTGGCTTGATGTGGTTTACCCGTGGGACATTATCAGCCTTAACGACGCCGTCCTCCAGAACATTAATGTCAGTTTGAGCGGCACCATCGAGTCCGGAGCTTCGCTGAAGGGGAAGGTCATGGTAGGTGAAGGTACGCTGGTACGGGCCGGCTCCTGCATCTACGGGCCGGCGGTTATCGGGTCGGGGTGTGATATTGGGCCGAATGTGTGCATTATGCCGGCTACCAGTATCGGCGACAACGTCGTTATTTCCCCGTTTACCGAGATTAAAAACAGCGTTATCAGTAATGATGTCGCCATCGGTGCCGGATGTATTATAAGCGATTCCGTTATTGATAAAGGCTGTGTACTCAAAGGGCGTTTTACCGCCGTCGGCGGACAGAGCGAGGTCAGAGTCAACGGTGAAAGCCCTTCGATAAACGTGGGCGCTATGATGGGCGAGGATTGCATTGTGGAAAGCAATGTCACGGCGCAACCGGGTGTGATAGTCGGCAATTACTGCCAGATACAGATATCGAAGATGATAAGCGGTCGTTTGCCGGATGGGAGCCTGGTGTATTAAGCGAAGCCGGGCACTTTTTAAGGGTTTGGTGTCATTCCCGTGAAAACGGGAATGACATAATAAAATAATGTCTAGGAACTGATTAACTATGTGCGGAATTGTCGGTTATATCGGAGAGAAGAAGGCACAGCCGATTCTTCTTAATTGCTTGAGCAAGCTGGAGTATCGGGGTTATGATTCCTGCGGTATTGCCATATTGGCTAAAGACATAGAGGTCTACAAAGATATCGTCAGGGTAAAAGCTTTGACCAGGGCACTGCCGGCACTGGATGGCGTGGCAGGCATCGGGCATACTCGCTGGGCGACCCACGGTGAGCCGTCAAAAGTGAACGCTCACCCGCAGGCCGACTGCGCCGGCAGGATTGCCGTGGTGCATAACGGGGTCATCAATAACTTTAGGGAATTGAGAGAAAAGTTGACTGAAGAAGGCCATAATCTGACCTCCCAGACCGACACCGAAGTCATACCGCACCTGATTGAGAAATATTATAACGATGATTTCGAAGAAGCCGTGGGACTGGCTCTAAAGGATATTGAGGGTTCTTATACCATGATTGCGCTGATGGCTGGTGAACCCCGGCTTATAGCTGCCAGAAAGGACAGCCCGCTGATTATCGGCATCGGCGACCGGGAAAATTTTATCGCCTCGGACGTACCAGCCCTGCTGGATTATACCAGCCGTGTTATCTATCTGGAAGACGGTGATATCGCCGTGGTTACTGCCGATGCTGTAAAAATCAAGGAGAACGGCACCGTTATCACCCGGGAAGAACATAAGGTACTGTGGAATGTAGAGGATGCTCAAAAGGGCGGCTACGAACACTTCATGCTCAAGGAGATACATGAGCAACCCAAGGTGATACGGGATACCCTCACCGAATATATCTCGGCGGCGGAACCGGCGGCCGACCTTACCGGAGAAGAAGGAGGTAGTCTTGGTGACATGGTTATTCTCGCCTGCGGTACCTCATACCATGCCGGGCTTATCGGTAAATATATAATTGAAAGGCTGGTAAATGTACCGGTAAGAGTCGAGCTTGCCGACGAATTTAACTACAGCGGTCACGCATCGGCCAGGAACAAAGCCATTGTTATTACACAGTCCGGTGAGACCACAGATGCTCTCAAGGCAATCAGGAAGTTGAAGGAAGCCGGCAGCCATGTTATTGCCATCACCAATGCTGTCGGCAGCACGGCCAGCCGGATTGCCGACCGTACGGTTTATACGCGAGCGGGGCCGGAAATAAGCGTGGCGGCAACCAAGACTTTTATGGCCCAGCTTATTGCCCTGTACTGGCTGGCTTTACCCTATTCCAAAGTGGATATCAGTAGACTGGATGACCTCGTCCTGGAAATAAGGCAACTGCCCGTAAAAGTACAAAAGGTACTGGATAACGAGTCAGCGATTGCCGATTACGCCCGCTACCTGGCCGGGTTCGATAATGTATTCTTCATCGGCAAAGGCATCAATTACCCGGTGGCCTTGGAAGGCGCGCTCAAGCTGAAGGAGATTTCCTATATACACGCCGAAGGCTATGCGGCCGGCGAGTTAAAGCACGGTCCTTTCGCCCTGCTGGGGAGCGGCACTCCGGTTGTGGCTATCGTGGCCCAGGACAACACCTGCGAGCCTATGGTGACCAGTATCAAGGAAATCAAGGCCAGAAAGTCTCCGGTACTGGCGCTGGTCAGTGAAGATAATGAGACCATGGAGGGACTGGCCGATTCGGTAATTACCGTGCCGCAAATTGAGCCCCTGTTTTCCCCGGTGGTAAACTCGGTGGCGCTGCAGTTGCTGGCCTATTATGTCGCCAGGGAACGGGGTTGCCCGGTAGATTTCCCCAGGAACCTGGCCAAAAGCGTCACCGTAGAATAGCGGTCATGTCAATTCTATCGGTACGGTAGTGAATCTCCTCTTGGCCAGTTTTTCGGCGGTTACCAGGACGGCTTCGGCATCATGGTTTAATTGTGATACCAGTAGTATCATGGCTGGCGCCGGTATCTGCCGGGCAGCGGCCGTCATCGCTATAGTCGCCGGGTGGCTCTTGGCTACCTCCTCGATAGAACGGTGCTCGAAATTGAGAATACCGAGTAGCCGCTGCGCAGGTTCGGAGTCCGTTTGCTGAAGCTGTCTTATATTTCGCCTTATTTTGGCGATGTCCGTTGGTTCCAGGTAACGGTCGGCGAATTTCACCACCTCGATTTCTCTGATAAGGGAAAGCGCCTGTCTGAGCATTTCCATTGGTTCGATGATAATAGTGTTGAGGACGATATTCTGGTGGTTATATGCAGCCAGTGCGGTGGGTATGTTTTCCCGCGCCAGTGTCAGGGCTACAGTTAGCAGGTTGAAGGCTAGGTTATCGGCTGCCTCTGCATCTGCTACCGATAAATTTACGGCGATGATGACCGCCTGCTCGCCGGCTTCCTGATACTCTCTCACTATCAGCTGGCTCAGTTTCAAGGTATGTTTCCAGTCTATGTATCTTAACGGGTCGCCGGGTTGGTAGGTGCGACTCTCCATGTATTCAATACCCCGCTTCTGGTTTACATGGGCTTGAGAAGGCAGACTGGTTGAGGGGATGACTCCGGAGCCTGTCTGTTCCAGGTATTTCGCGGCCAGCCATTCGGCGTATTTTGCTCTTGGGATTATGTGCAGGTTGAGCGGTTCGAGCAGTTGGTTTATCTGGATAAGACCACGCGGGTCAAACGCCGATACCTGAAGCTGGGGTCGGGATTCTCCCGCCAGCGGCGGCGTGAAACTTAATTCCAGGTTCGTATTACCTTCTTCCAGTATGGTTTGTTGCGGCGTGACCTGGGCCCAGGGAACGTTAAAACTAAGCTGACTGTGCATTTTTACCCATGTTTGGCTGGTCAGGTTCAGGCGGGTGCTCCCGGTGGTGCCGACGATTATCCTTCTCATCAGGGTATGGGTGGTAAAAGGGCGGTGGGGAATAGAGAACAGTACCCCTATCAATACCCAGAGCAGGTACAGGGCCAGAGAGATTCCGGTAAACAGCAGAACGGGTCGATTAACCACCGGCGCTATCAACATTACGACCAGTGCTGCAATCAGCAGCGATGCGAAAGTACGGGTAGTATTTCTTTCGCCTTTCCCTTTCGTAAAAGCCTGCGTATGACGGACGTTTTCCCGCAGATTAATGTCGAGTAGATATAAAACGGGGAAGATGAGCGCGGTGGCTATAATCTGGGTGCTTATCGGCCCGAGGGCTGTTATTCGTTCCAGGCACAGTTCCAGCGCCAGCGGCGCCAGAAATATTACTGCCAGGTTAGTTACAATATTTAGCCTCGGAGGCTGCGGGCGAATTACGGTAAACAGAATCGCCAGCAGCAGAACCAGCGACAGCGCCATATAAGGTAATGGCGATATTACGGCGGTTGCCAGTAAAACCAGCCCTGCATATATTTGGATTAATAACTGGGGCGATGCTCTACGCATGGTCTATTTTTGGTACGGTTACCTGGGTAACTACCTCATTGATGATAAGCTCGGAGCTGATATCCTCCATCTCGGCTTCGGAGCTTACCTGAAGGCGGTGGGATAGGGTAGGGACGACGATATTCTTAACATCGTCGGGAATAACAAAGTCTCTTTCCTGTAAGAAAGCCCTGGCCCTGGCGCCCTTCAGCAGGGCGATGCCGCCGCGGGTGCTAAGACTTAGCACGATATCTTGATGGTGGCGCAGATTATCGATAATTTCCAATATATAGTGGCGGACACTATCGGCGACATGCACCTTTTTAACAGCCTGCTGGAGCGCTACTATATCCGCCGGCGTTGCTACGGTAGTAATGTGCGGCTCGATAATATCATCGATATTTTGCAGAATCTTGTCTTCCTCTTCCTTGGTGGGGAGGCCGCTCCACGTCCGGAACATAAAGCGGTCGGTTTGCACTTCGCTTAGCTGCGATGTTCCGGGGCCGCCGTAAGGTATCTGGCTGGCGATAACTATAAACGGCTGTTCCAGCTTGTGTGTCTCGCGCTCGATGGTAACCTGTTGTTCCTGCATAGATTCCAGAAGGGCCGATTGCGTGCGGGGGGTGGTACGGTTCAACTCGTCGGCCAGCAGCACGTTAGCAAAGATAGGCCCCGGCATGAACGTGGCGCTGCCGTCACCGCGATAAAGGTAGAATCCGAGTATATCGGAAGGCAGCATGTCGGGAGTGCCCTGTACTCTCTTGAACGTACCGCCGATAGTATGAGCAAAAGTACGGGCAATGGTGGTTTTTGCCGTGCCGGGCAATCCTTCTATGAGTACGTGTCCCTGGCTAAGTAAGGCCAGTAGAAGAAGCTCCTTGATATCATCTTTGCCGACTACTACCTTGGATACTTCATTGATGATGTTTTTAAGTATTTCCTGCCCTTGTCCCCGGGGTTTTACCATTACCTTCTCCTTTCATAAAGTTTATCACGTTTGCCATATAGCAAGAAAGCGGGTGTTTTTGTAATACTAGGTGTCTATGTCAATTTTCCCCTTATTATGCCATATCGGTATCAGAACCAAAATTATTACTGCCAGGACCAGGACCGCTGTCCCGGCAGGGGTGGATAAAAAACGGCGTGCTTGCTGCAGCCAGCTTCTGGTGCGGTGAAGCTCGGAAAATGCAAGGTGAGACTGGTCGATATAAACTGCGGATGACGTGGTCACAATGTTTTTTATAAAGCTGTCATTGTCTTCAATAATATTCATACTGTTGATTAAGAGGCTGGGGTCAGAGACAAGTATTACCTGCCCTTGGTTTAATTCGTGGCGTGAAATTACCGGTAGCGGACCCGCCGGTTCTCCGGCTTCCCGGGTTCCGTTGCCGTTATAGTCGAGGAAGCTGAATGGAGAAGACAGGGCAAGTGCCGTATCGGCGGTGATGTTATTTAGACTGGTGGCGTGGTTTAAGACCAGATTATCAGTATTGGCGGTCAGGGGGTCGGGTCGGAAGTGATGAATCTTCGGGAAATGCTTATTCGTGTAATTGACCAGCGGGTCGAGGAGGACTTCCCCGCTGAAGCGTACCTGGAGCCCCAGATACGTCAATATCTGGTTGCCATATCCATAGTCGTCAGCTATTATCAGCCTTCCTCCCTGGGAGACAAAGCTATTCAGCTGCCACAGTTCAGTAGAGGTAAAGCTAAGATAAGGAATAACGAGCAGAGTGGTTCCATAAGGCGAGAGAGGAAGATTGGAAAGTAAATTTATGGTTTGAACATCGTATTTAGCTTGAATATCATCAAGGCCGTTCCAGAAAGGGTTATCAACCCGGAAATCGTCGTTCGATGGGAAAAACCACACGGCCAGAATCAGGGCGATAATCAGAGTCACGGCGATTATTATCAGGAATTTACGGAGTCCCATAGCCAAGCTCCTCTTTAATATTTAAGGCAAGCTCTTTAGCTCTGGCGGCGGTGTCCTTTTGCGGACTGCGGGCAGAATAGAGAGTGCTCTCGGTTATATCGGTCAACTCGGCAAAATGGTCGGTAGCTGTTGGTGAAGGCAGACTGGCTGTGTTTAGGAACTCTCGCAGGGTAATATCCGGCGACATAATTACGCCGGAAAATCTCTCCACGATTGCAAGAACGCTTCGGTAGGTTGATATTACCTGGCCTTTAATACCTGTAAGCTTCGGGAGTTTTACAGGTTGGGGTGTGCCAGCAGGGAGTACCGCCCTTTCTGCCGGGGTCATTTCTGCTTCGGTGCGGGTTAACGTGCGGCTCCTCCTGCGCACAAACAGCCACGATGCTGCAAATGCAGCGAGTATCAGGCAGATGCTTACCGGGTTGATAGTAATTACCTGCCTTTTCACCTCGAGTATAAAGCCGGGTGACTGTGGTGTATCTGCGGTTATATTTATCTCCCGGATGCCGAGCGGAGAAAAATCGAAGGTGGAATCGGCGGCGGAGGTGGCGACATAGAATGGGTTGGTTGTCGGAGGCGCATCCTCGGGCAGCAAGCACGATTTGATAGTGCCTTGGAAGCTGCCATCGGCGCGTGAGGCGGTAGTAACCGATGCATCATCCAGGTTAAGATTTATCCTGGCATCATTAACGGGCCCGAGTTCACTGTAAACCCCTCCGCTGATTTCAATGTCCCCGGGAGAGAGAACGACAGAAGGCATCCGGGTATCAACATATATCGGCAGCAGGGATACGGTGACCCCCCTTTGTAAGGAAGCGCCAGCGTACCGTCCTTGGGGGCTTATGTCGATTGTAAGGTTCCCCGAGCCCGGCAAAATTTCATCGGGAGGCATTATCTCAAAGCTGAACCGGCCCGATACTGTATCAGTAGCCAGTAAGGTTTTATCCAGTAGCACTTTAACGCTTCGCGTGTTGTTATCATTATCCGAAGTAACTTCACCGCTTAAGGTAAATGGCAGACCCACGTATATTTTCAGGGGTACGGAGGCTTCGAGCATGGTCTGGTAGAACATAGTTTTGATTAATACCGGCGGGCTTTCACAGGCTAGATAGCTATCAACGTCATTGCCAACAGGTGAATACACCGCGGTAACGGTCATATTTTCTATATATTGATAAGGTAGCGTTATACTGGTGACGTATGAGCCGTCAAATCTGGTGGTCGTGGTGGTATTAGTGGTCGCCGCAACCATAACATTATTATTAGTATTAGCCATTGTCTTATATTCAAGGGCTAGGATTATCCTTCTTCTGGTCAGGGGTTGGCCATCGCTGCCAAGCTTGCCGGAAACAGTCACGATATCGCCGACATAGGCTGATGCCGGGTTAATGCTGAGGCTGAGCTCGGTGGGACTTAGCCTCGTCTTTTGCACGTATCGCTCAGACAGGCTCTGGTTGAGACTGTTAAGCTTACTGACGAGGTTGCTGAGTCTTTCCAAGCCCTCTTCCAGTCGGGTATGGGACTGTGTTAACTGGCTTGCGGCTGAGATGGCAAAAACACCCAGCTTGTCACTTAAGCTATTGGTGGCCACCTCGATGTCTTCCGGCAGGGTATAGGCATCCCGGATGTCGGCACGGGCGAGGTCAAGCAGGTGTTTGACTTCACCAATCTGATTGCGAGCCAGCAGGTCTGACGCTTCATCGAGGAGCGCTTCGAGGTTATCCAGGGTGGTGAACAGGCGCTGGAGGAGATTGCTGTACCGGTTAATTATATACTGGATTTCATCGGGGATATCGGCGTGCTCTAGTTCATTCAGCAGGTCCTGGGCATTCTGGTACTGGCGATCAGTGGCCAGGTTGATAATCTGGCCGTAAGAGAGCAGAAGTCCCGCTTTATCCAGTAAGCCTGTGGCTGTGTCCGGGTTTTCGTGGGGAACTCGGACTGGTTGAGCAGAGGTGGGTAGACTGGGGTATATAACTCCCAGCATGACTAATATAGAGAGCGTAATAATAAGCTTTTTCATAATGTGCCGGGTATTTATTGGAATTCATGCCAGTATCCTGACGATTTGAAGGCATAGGGTAATGATAAAACCCCCGAAAAGTATGGTGCTGACGTAAGCCAGTCCGCGACGGGCTTTATTATTGAAATATACAAATAGTTCTGTAATTAACAGAGCTTCAATAATATATATTGATAAATAAATATCCAGAGCGTTCTGCCCCACGGCAATCAGGATAACAGTGGTCAGTAACAGAAAGAGGGCAACGGTTATAATATAACGGTTATAGAGTGTCACTTAGCTACCTCAAGCTCAACGCTGTATTTACCGTTGACCTGCACCTCCTGGCTGATGGTCATCGGCTTGTCCCAGGCCTCGGCAGCCACGGAGGCGACTACTGTGGCCAGTGGACTGCCCAGGCACTGGTGCGACCAGGAAGCGCCGTTTTCAAGACGCGGCCGGTGTATTTCTACCTGGATGTGGTTGTTATTACAAATGACTCTGGTGCTATCAGCTATACCGAGCTTTCCGGTAAGAAGCGAGGTGAGTGCCGATTCAAGCTCGTCCGGTGTAGCTCCCGGTTTTGACTCCAGCATGCTGGTAGCGGTACTCCCGATAGTGGAGATTAACAGACCAATATCTTCAGGGCTGGAGCCGTATCTGGCAATAAGTCGTTGCGGTAAGGCTTTCGTTATCTCGGGTCGTGACCCGTTGGAGTGCAGTGGTATAAATGCCCGGGGGTATTTGTTGGCAAGCGAAGAGGGGAGATAAATAGCCTTACTTTTAATTCCGAGTTCCTCTATCAGAGTGGCGATATTGTCGATTCCGGTTTCCAGAAGAAGGCTACAGACTTCAGGTGGCAGCTTGGGGATAGTCTTCCCCAGGGCTACCAGGATAAACGATAGGATAAGCATACAGATGCCCAGTGCCGTTAGCCAGATCAGGTGAAAAATAAAGTAAGCCGGTAGAGATATTATGCCGCCAGCAATCAACAGACTGAGACCAGCCCACGTATAAGCGTTTTTGTTCTTCAAGTAAGTTGCCCCCACCCCTAAATGTGCTAATTGGCACAATTGTAATACTTATGGTGACAAATGTCAAGTTTTCCTGCCTGCTTTTTGTCAAATATTACATAAAGAACTGTATTACATGCTACAGCAATTGTCAAGAGGGCAGTGGAAATGCGGTTGAAAGCTTTGCTGGAGAAAGAGGTTGCCCAGGCAATGACTGCCTGGGCAATATCCTCTTAGATGCCTGGTATTATATTTTCTTTCGTTTATTGGCCTCTGCGGCGGAAGACCAGCAGCCAGACTATGATGGCGACGATTATTACCACCGCGATGATGCCGCCAATGAGCCACCAGTTAGCACCTTCCTCCGGTGTTGGAACCGGCGCTGGTGCTGGTGCAGGAGGCGCGGGTTCGGGTTCCGGTTCGGGAGCCGGAGGCACAGGTTCGGGTGCTGGTTCGGGTGCCGGAGGCGCGGGTTCAGGTTCCGGTTCGGGTGCCGGTTCCGACGGAGCGGTGACGGTGAGTTCGCCGGATAATGCGTCTATGCTGATTGTGTAGGTTCCCGCCGCATCCGGTGAAACCGTGAAGCTTACTTCCTGGCTGGTATGGCCGGCCAGGGTGACCGTCTTGGTTTCTGATACGGCATTATTAACCTTGAGAGCGATGTCATAGGTGCCGGAAAGGTCACCGGTATTGGAGATGGTAACCTTTACCATCGACGCCTTGCCGATTTCTGTCGTTGACGGACCGACAATAAGGTCGCTGGCGGTGAAGGTAGCAGGTTCCATGGCAGCTATTATCGCGAAGGCCGTGAAGTGGCTTACCTGTCCGCTGATGGTGTTATTGACCGTATCCACGGTTACGCCTTCAAGGACGACCCACTCACCCGCCGCGGAATCGTAGAATGCGATTGTCAGACCAGCTTCATCGACTCCTTCAGGCAGGCTTGCCGGGTCATAGTCGAAGGTGAGGGTTATCGGCGGGTCGAAGGTAGCCCCGGCGGGTCCGAAGTCGTAGGTGAGACCGATGGTTGACGAATCTACTGGTGGTGCCGGAGGCGCCGTCATTGGTTGAATGGTAATCTTGGATAACGACTGGCCCGTCTTGGACTTGCCGATGACACCTCGATCGATGTCCAGTTCGACTTTATTGTCAGCTGATTTGGCTGTCACGTCCTGTGTGAATTTACCTTCGCTGGTGACCGCTCCATACAGGTAAGTGTTACCTGATGAAGATGTAGTACCACCACCACCACCTCCGACTGCTGCCGGTGCCGATAGTGCGAATGGACCGCTGGTCGCGGTGAAAGTCTCGTCATTGGTAGGTCCGCTGGCATAAACCTGGGTTTCAATTCTGTAGTTACCGGCCGGCCAGATTGCTGGCGATGTCCAGGATACGGCATAGGTAACGTGCGTGGGGCTACCTCCATAGCCGTAGCCTTTCGTGGTACCGAATGAGTAACCTGTAGTCTCCCAGAGGGCGTAAGTAGCCCCGGTGGTATAGCCAGCTGCAACACCTGCGCTGGAAGTGATAGTAACCGTAGCCGCACCGCCACTGGTCTCCGCACTCGAATAAATCACGGTATCTGTGGTGCCGGGGATAGGCAGGTCGGCAAGCGTAGCTTTATTGGGGCTGGTGGCGCTGGTGTAAATGGTATTTTGAAATATTATCATGTCGATTGTTATTATGGGTATTAAATCTGGTTCTTGAATGTTGACCGTTACCGTGAACTGGTGGGTGCCACCGAGGGTCCCCGGAGGCGGGTTGGTATATTCTATAGTAAGGGCCTGTGATGGTGCGGCGTACCAGATTGAGAGGGCTACTGCTATTACCAGGAACACGGGCAGCGCCAGCCGGTATAAGCCCTTAAGCGGAAGGGAGACCTTTGGCATAGTCGGCATTTTTATTCCCGTAGCCTTAGCCCTCTTGGCCTGTTCGGCGCGTAGCCTCTCCCGTGCCTTCCGATCTTTCAATATCTCGGCGATATCAGAAGGTATTATTCCGGCAAGAGCAAGCAGTTCGTCTTTATCAAAGTCCAGGACCTCGGCAAGATGCCGTATAACTTTTTCACTGGGGGGCGGCAGGGCGCCGTTTTCTATTTTACTAAGGTAGGTGAAATTAACATTGACCTTTTCGGCCAGCTCGCGGAGAGTCAGGTCGGCCTTTTTCCTAAGTTCTCTAAGTTGAACCCCGAATTTAATATTACTGTCCATAATAAACTCCCAAAATATAACATCAGGTTATGCTACAAATATTATTATAAGTAATGTTGAGTAGAAAGTCAAGCTTTTTTTGGGTTAATATTGGTCTTTATGGCATATTTTAGCAAAAATTTAACATTTGTTGAGTAAAAAGTCAATTTTAAAAAGATGCCATTGTATAGCGTCTTTTCGCTATCGTTTCAATTATTCATTTTGTTGAGTAAATTATTCATTCGGGCGTTATGGGAGATATTGGAATGAGAGTTGTTATAATCAGTTATATTGGGTTGAATTATTAAAGTATGGTAAAATTTGAAGGTATGGTTATCAAAACGGTAGCGACCAACAGGAAGGCTTACCATAACTACCATATAGGTGAGAAAATAGAGGCGGGAATTGCCCTTACCGGCTCGGAAATAAAGTCGATAAGGAGTGGCAGGGTAAGCCTCGGCGATGCCTATGTGAAGCCGGAAAACGGTGAACTGTGGCTTGTAAATGCACATATAGCTCGCTATCAGGCCAGCAGTTACATGAGCCATGAACCCACCCGACCCAGAAAGCTGCTGCTGCATCGCAAAGAAATTAATAACCTGACCAGTAAAGTGGCAGAAAAAGGGCTGACCCTGGTGGCTACCAGATTATATCTCAAGGGGAGTATAGCCAAGGTGGAAATAGCCTTGGCTAAAGGTAAAAAACTTTATGATAAGCGGGAGTCTATCAGTCGACGCGAGGTGGATAGAGAACTGGCCAGAACGGCGAAAATACGTTAAAATATTTATAGAGGATGGGTGTTTGTTACTACCCTCGGTAAGTGGGGACGCGTGGTTTCGACAGGGGAGGTAGGTTACAGGATTGCAGGTTGAGGTGCCACTATCTCATAAAACAGGTGGCAAAAAAACAACTGATGAACCAGTAATGGTTGCAGCCTAAAAATTAGGTTGCCATCCAACTCGCCCCCGCCCTGACGGGACGGGATTGGGTGCCGAAAAGTCGGGGTGCCATCGCCCCCACGCCGGTAAGAGCGATGAAAGATTTATCGGCTGGTCCGGCTTAACTCGGTCAGTTGAGGTGAGCCGGGTGAGATTAAAGAGCTGACTAAGCCTGTAGTATGTCCTGGACAGCTTCTTCTGGACGGGGAGTTCGACTCTCCCCCGTCTCCACCAGAAACACAGATGAGCCATCAAGGGGCTCATTGATAATACGGATCTCTGATCCATCACGCGAAGCCGCCACCTGGAAGACAGGTCTAAATGGCGGCTTCGGCTTTACGGCGACAATCAGGTTATTCTTTGTGTCGATATAGACAGCATCCAGCATGCTGACGAGGAGCTTTCTCTGCTCTTCGAGATTGGCGAGGGACCATAACCGGGGGAAGTCTTGGAGCAGTTTTCCGGCTTCCTCAGTGGCCTGAACTTCCGGGACGACTAGAGACTCCAGTTCCATTTCCAGCATACGCTTCTGGCGGTCGTAGTCAGATTCGGCAAGGTGCCCCTCGATAAAGACTTTGACGATCCTGCGGATTTTGGCTTCAACTTCCTGCTTTCGTTTCTTGATCCTCTCGGCTTCATCTTTGACACTGATGATGGTGAGGACTTCCTCCAGCCACCGGTCTCCGAGTTCGATATTCTCAACCAACTGAATCACCTGGCTGTCAGCGACGTGGCAGGGGATTGAGCCGGAAGCCTCAGGGCAAACACCATGACTTCGGGAATTCTTATGCTCGCGGTAATAGGTATGTCCGTTCCTGTAAGTCTGTGCCCACATCGGCATTCCGCAGTAGGCACATCGAGCCAAACCTTTGAGAAGATACTGACGTACAGGACGGGGAGCGAGGGTTTCCGACCTTCCGCTGTTCTTCTTCGTGGTAATTTGAACGGCATCGAAGATATCTTGACTGACAAGAGGCTCATGAGCGCCCGTATACAGCTTGTCCCTGTGTTTCACCTGCCCGGTATAGAATGGATTGTGGAGGATACCTCGAACCGAAGCGGTTGTGAAGAGCCGGGGGCCAGCCGATAGAGTACCATCGGGACCCGTCAGTTTATGCATGTTCCGGGTACGCAATCCTTCCTCGTTCAGCCAGGAAGCCAGTTGGCTCAGGGTAGTCGAACCGGAAACGTACCGATTGAATAGCTCAGTGACGGCGGGACCTTCCTGGAGATGGACGTGAATCCCGGCCGGATGTTCGGGGTTACAATTCAACTTCCTATTGCCTTTTTCTCCTGTCCAGCACGACTCATACCCGAAGGGAATCCCGCCGGTATGCTTGCCTTCATGGGCGCGCTGGTCAAGGCCTTTCCTGATATGGGTAGAAAGAGAACCGGAGAAGTATTCGGCAAATGAACCGAGCATCTGGGTAAAAAGCTTCCCCTGGGCGGTTGAATAGTCGATATTCTCTGTAATGGAAACGAGTGATACGTTATATTTGGCGAGCGTGGAAAATGATTCCAGCATGACCCGCTGGTTCCGGGACCATCTATCAAGGGTATGGACGACGATGATATCGAAGTTCCCTATCGAGGCATCATCGAGGAGCTGGCGGAAGGCTGGTCGTTTCGAGATAGCCTCAACATGGGCTGACTTCCCCTCCTCCCGGTAGATCCTGACCTGCTCCCAACCCCGGTTCTTGCAGAGTTCGTGGAATAACCGTTCCTGAGCGGCGAGGGAATGTCCCTCGACCTGAGAGAGGGAGGAAACCCGGACGTATCCGACCGCTTTCATTGGTTCTTCTCTCCGTTCCGGGAAGCGATAGAGAGGGAGACTTCGGCTAATGTATTCAGGAAGTCCTTCACTATCAGGCTCTCCGTTTCGTTCGAGTCGGGTTCAGGTGTGTCGAACAGTGTATACGACGGGTGTATACATGTCAACGCCTTTTCCTCTTGGTTTTCGGGTTTATCCCTGTCCACCTTCACGCTCCTCGGCGTACAGGCAGACTTTCATGGACTAACGTTCTCCAATGGATTTATTATTTGAAGTTAAAGATGTGTTTGCGTGATTCTGAAGTATTCGGCGGACGAAGTCCTGGTCGGTGATAAATCCCCGGAAATGCCGTCCGTCGACGCCACATTTAAGCATGATGAAAGGCTTATTGGACTTCCTTCCTTTGGCAATAGATATCGTGAGGGGTTTAGAACATACCGGGCAGCCGATGGTGTTCATTTGTTGTTTCTCCTTTCCAGGTAGAATTTGCAGAGCAGGAACACAGCGTTCCCTCTGATATTCGGGTTATCGAATCCATTCTCTTTGGCCTCGTGTATCACCAGGGAAATGGCCTTTTCTACTGTCTCCAGTTGCTTGTCAGTGAATTGAAGTTGCATATGCCGAAGTCTAGCGACCTGTGCTTCCTCCCAAGTTTTGAGGTTCTCGGCAAGGTCCATCTCATTGATCAATGAAAGGGACTTCAGGCTCTCGGTCGTTTCCGGGAGCAGGGAAAGGACCTCACCCTCTGAGACACTGGACAGGATCTCTTTCAGTAGAGCCCCTTTGAGGGCCAGGTCGTCCTCGCCGCGGAGACTGTTCAAGGCCTGTGCCAGCAGCATGGCCTTGATATCATTGAGTTCTACTATTACGCAGGGGATAGACCCTAAATCCATGTCCTGTAACACCCTGAGCCTCTGGTTGCCGGACAGGACTTCGTAAAGAGAACCATCAAGCGGCCTTACCACGAGGGGCTCAACCAGGCCATACCGGGAGATACTCTCTCTGAGACGGGCTATCATCATTTCGTCCATCTGGTTTGGGTTCCAGGGAGCCGGTCTCAGTTCGGTTAAGTTGATATCAATGGTTTTCATCAGTTACCCTCTTTGGATAGGGGAGCTCAGGACTCTTGAGCTTGTTCTGGTAATGGCGGTCCAGGAAGTAGATATATCTGTGCTTGGGAATCTGCGGCAGGACTTTGATTTTCAGCCCGCGTCCGGAGAGATATTTCAGAGAATGACTTCCGAAAGCATGGGCCAGACTTCTTGAGTGCCTGGCTACACCGTCGCCAATATCGAATTTAGGAGTCGCTTCTGATAGGCCGGTATAGAGCCAGCCGGTGGCCTGGTAGATGGTCCCGACATGTCCCTGGGCCGGGTCGGCATAGGTTATGATAAATTTAAGCGCGGTGTATTTCTTGAGAAATCTCAGACAGACCGATATCACTCTTGATTCAGAATTAGCAGGTAGTATTTCCGAGAGCCAGAGGCGGGTTAGGGTCAGGCAATGATCGGGGTGGGCCCCCTCTACCAGCGCGAAGGCATTTTGAGGCCCAACACCGAAAGTGAGTACACCAAACAGTTTTCCTTCGACAAATGCTCCGAAAGCAAGCTTTGTTCCACCGGGGAGCGAATGGAGGTAGTGGTGCTTTACCAGTATTTTCTTGGCGGCGACAAAGGGGATCGGTTGTACGCGGATAGATTGGAGCGCCGGGCTGGGAATCGAACCCGCTCTTCCCTCATGGATAGAGGTCGTGCTGACCATTACACTACCGGCGCTCATTCTTCCTCCCTGTATTCGGGGTCTTCCAGAATCTCACGCAGCATCCGTAATATCATGGGTGTTTTGTTGCGGATAATCCGGGCATTCATTTTGTAGCTGACTTGAAGCTGATGTTCAGGGGACATAGTTTCCCCCTTCAAATCCTGGTGAATCTTCAGGTGAAGTGTTGTCCGGAATGAGCAAGTCGAGGGTCAATCGTAATTTTTCAAATTCCAGACGATCGACTTGCGCTAATACGTCATCGGATGCCGATTCTACCCGGCGTTGCCAATCGAGGAGGACAGTTCGTTTGAGGAAAGCCAGGAGGCGAGGGTTGTGGGAGGCCACAACTGGTGTCCCGGCGGCGAGTCCCTTTGCAGGAAGATTCAAAGTTAGAAATGCGCTTGACATTTTACCCCTCTATGTATAAAGGGGCAAAACGGAAGAAAGTTAACAGATTTTTCGGAAATATTTTACGAAAGCGAGTTGGTTCGCAGGAATGACCGTGGAGTCTACATCACTTCTGTGAAGCTATCTTTAGTTTTGAACGCACCCGATTCGCCAGCACTGGAATGGATTCCCTTTTCAAAGAATTTCCCTCTGGCTGTTGAAGTACGTACTCCACCAGATCTGTTCCCTGAAGGTTGCGGAGCAAACCAGACAAAATAATGCGCTCAGCCGGGCTAAAATGCACTCTTTCAATAAGGCGTTCGAGTTCGTCCTTGGTTTCAAGTTCTCGGATGAATCGAGTATAGCCATCGTCCTTCTTCGCTTCCGGTAAAGGGCTTAGCCGTTCTCGGCTAACCGAGACACGGCTGGCATCTTGAGCCGAGCTGTCAATATGTTTGGCCGCGCGCCGACCGAATGCGTTTCGGCGCTCCTTGTCGTTCCACATAGAAAACAACTTCGTTATCTGCTGATCAGCTGTCAGCCTGTTCCATTCCCCTTCGTCCTTGACGCCCAGAACACGAAGCAGGGGATGTTCCGGAGGTAATGGCTTCAAAGTTGGTTGGAGCAGTAAGTTACTCACCAGGTCTTCCGCGCTGAGTTTTCCTGGTACAGCCAACTTAGTACGCATTGATTCGACTGCTGCGGCAACGTCGTCCCAGTGCTCATTGAGGGCTCGCATTGGGTCTGCTCCCGCCGCGAAGATCTGATTCAGTAGGGGATCCACCTCTGTCAGATGGGCTTTCAATTGAGGTACGAACTCATCTTTCCACCAAGAAGAGAAATACTCGTCGAATCTCTCTTTTAGCCATGTTTCATCGTATCCTTTTCCGGATACACGCTCTTCTATTTTAGCCTTGAAATCTAGCCACGCTAATGTGCGTAGAAGCTTGAGGCCTTCCAGAAGAAGGTCATACGGTAAAATGGTGGACTCAGTCGGAGGTTCCTTATCATTAAGCGGTTCCAAAATCGCCCCCTGATATAGATATTTCACTTAAATATGACCCTATTATAATATTGCTTGTCAAGAATTTCATACAACCGCAGTTGATATTATTAGGTGGGCACGCCTTGGAATCGGAGGCCTTAAAGAGCTTTGCTCGTCTAAATAGATACCGGCGAGGATCTTGGATTGAGAACCGTTAGTCGGCCTTCCGTGTGTCCCGGCGATAGGGATACCCCTTGATATAGTTGACTGCAGTCCCCCTGCTCACTCCCAGTTCACGTGCTATTACCCCGTAAGAGGCACCTTGGGCTCGTAGTTCTAATGCCCGTTTTTGCCGGTCGCGGGATGTCATGGATTTCGGTTGTCTCCTTGTCGGGGAAGCGGGACCGATAGCAAATAAGCGACTGAGCCTTGGTTTCCAGAAGGACGGGAGTTCGTTTTCCATCAATCCCCGGAAGTCCGCGTCGGGTGCATACACGAAGCTCCATCGTTGTTTATTACCCTGGACTGAATCCAGGGCTTGCTTTGCCTGGGTTGCCAGTTTGGTTAGTTGTGGCCGGTCGAACTCAAGCTGGAGCATTCCTAATTCTTTGAATACGAGAACATTAGCTGAGCCGAGGATGTTTTTGTCAATTTGCCCGGCGTCCTGGCTGATGAAGATGATGGTTTGCTCTTTCTGGCGGGAGAGGTTCAGGGCCTGCGACATGGCCTTACTTTTCGCTGTCATGCTTCCTCTGGCATGGTAGGGTAAATATGCTTCATCTACCAGGGCGATACATTTGGCAGGTAGATCTTCGAGGGAGGGCACAATACCGATCCATTCCGGAAGTAATTTCCTGGCTTCTTCCGGGATTCCTACAACATATATGTCCGCCACATATCGAAACAACTCCAGGAGACGATATCCTAGGGCGGACTTTCCGCTTCCACGCTTGCCTAGGATAAGGACCACCGAGTGTTGTCAATCAGCGAAATGGGACACTTTTTAAACCGAACACTTTGGTATGATCAGGCGGCATCAACAAGCTCCCTGAGGCCCTGGTTGTAGTCTCTACGACGATTGATTGTTTGTATTTGCACCT
>Ga0315547_1000202_pt1 | contig 66062 bp, 66 predicted proteins | sample SalMarSW160240MG_2_FD_202542 | JGI IMG/M metagenome (GOLD analysis project Ga0315547, IMG submission 202542) | Salt marsh sediment microbial communities from the Plum Island Ecosystem LTER, Massachusetts, United States - Salt Marsh Sediment SW1601-240 ...
GGACACATTAGCTCCTTTCTATATTGAGGTTAGTCTACTACCTCTCAGGAGCTTGTGCCAACCTGTCTAGAGTGTACGGTTTTAGTAGCCCCTTTCGTGTCCCATTATCGCTGACGGTCTACAGACGATAAAGCAACTGGAGAGCTAAAAAAGATTAAGTTGCACCCCGCCTATGAAAAGAAAGAGACAATCTTTCTACCTCCGCATCGGTTCGAGGTTACATTTCGTGAAAGAAAAGACTCTGCAGATTGGGATAACGTCAAATATCTAGAGAATTTTCATTATCGCGGTAAAGGCCTCAATAAGATAGTAGGAAGAAGAACTGTCCTACTCGCTGAAATAAAAAAATTTAGCATAGTAGGATTTGGTATTCTTTCCGCTTCTGTTGCAATTTCGTCGCCCCGCTTTAAGTTGTTGAATACAAATTTCACAGAGCTCATGAAAAGTAGACTTATTAACAGAATCATTCGGATACCCAGGATCGTCATCCATCCAGAATTTAGAGGAGTAAATCTGGGTGCATTAATGGCTAGACATCTAGTGGACTATGCAAAAGAACGTTGGGACATTAATCACTATACACCTATAATGGTAGAGGTCATGGCAGCAATGACTGAATATCATAATTTTTTCGAAAAAGCTGGATTTGTTAAAGTTGGGTATACTACCGGTTATAAAGGGAAAGCCATCATCCCCAAATACGGAACTGGTAGTTTCGCGCCGAGAAATCCTACTCAGTATGACTTTATGGAGGATCAGAAACAAAAACCTTACCTTGTATATCCGTTGCATCCAGACATTAAAAAGAAGGTGGAACCTTATATGAACTCTGTATCGAGACAATTCTTTCCTAAAATCCCCAAATTAGCCAAGCCATTAATTTTTCAAGATATTTCTCTTGAATATAAAACAAAGAACGGCTCCACCGAAAGAACACGTATCATTAAAGAAGCTTTCGGTGTCGATTCCGAACACGCTTTTTCAGTTGTAGTGGATGATTTTTCGGTAGTTATTGAACCCGGGGATGTTGTCTTAATTACAGGAGCCTCTGGAAGTGGTAAAAGTACACTCCTTAAGTTATTCACATCGAAACGTTCTGTTTTACGAAACACATTACACTGGTCAGGTAATTTCCCAAGATTCTCAAGTAGATTAGTCGAAGTATTAGACACTAAATCTGCCTTATCGAAATCACTCGTAGATCAAGTAAAAACTGATAAGAATATAAAAGAGGCAATTGGGTTACTTAATTCGGTGGGTTTGACAGAGGCTTATTTATATATAAAAAGACCAAATCAAATATCTGACGGACAGAGATATAGATTTGCAATCGCAAGACTTTGCGACTCAGAAAAACCCTTATGGATTGCGGATGAATTTGTATCAACTCTAAGTCCAGAAATGGCTGCAATTGTCGCGAAAGGTATAAGGAAACTCGCATACAAGTACGGGGCAACTTTGATTTTGGCTGCTCCTCATATCAATAACTTCCTTGGCTCGTTATTGCCTAATAAGCTGATTAAACTGACGTGGGGATCAAAAGCCATGATGTATTCATTAAAGATATTGAACCTTTCACAAAACGAAAAGACAATTTCATTATCGATCCTTAATAATGGCTCTTTATCCCTTAATAATCTTCAGGTCGGGTTAGTTTCTATGAATGGCGAATTTATGGCACAAGGTCAATTCAAGAGTGTTAGTCCCAAGCAATTAATCAATACGACGATTAAATTGGGTAAAAAAGAGGGTGTCAACGCCTACGCAATAAGGACTGAAGAAGGTATTGGAGAAATTCTATATTTGAAATAGTTAAGCGAAGCTTCTCACTAAATATTGTTCCTTATTGTAAATCTGTATAATAATATTCAACTTCTTAACCCATTTTAACCTTCCTATTTAGGTCATTTTAAGGTCAATTTTCGTGGAAAATTTTCGGAAATTTCAGGTGGCGGCGGGGTTTTTTCCACATATCCATGCCTATTTCCCCCCGCTGGCCTCACCCCCTGTGTCCCCCTCTCCTGACGAGGCGTTAGAGACGCCCTTTGGGCGTTCCGCAGGAGAGGGGGGGTATTTTAAAAGAGGGGCTCCGCCCCTCTTAAACGCCCCGTTTTTCTTCCTTCCATATCTGCCCGCCCTCCGGCAGGACGAAAAGGTCTTCGCCGGCGAGCTTGGCCTGGAGGGTGTCTCTTAAAGCGGCGATGGGGACGCGTATCTGGTTCATGGTATCGCGCTCGCGGATGGTGGCCATTTTGTCTTCCAGCGATTGAAAGTCCACGGTAACGCAGTAGGGGGTGCCCAGCTCGTCCTGGCGGCGGTAGCGGCGGCCGATAGCCTGGGTATCGTCGTACTGGGTGACGAAACAAGGACGCAGGTCGGCATAGACGTCTTTAGCCACCGCCGAAAGATTTTCCTTGCGACTCAACGGCAAAATGGCGACCTTTATCGGCGCCAGGTCGGTGTGGAAGTGGAACAGCACCCTTAGCTCATCGTTGACTATTTCCTCGTCGTAAGCGTCGCAGAGGACGGCCAGAACGGAGCGGTCGACTCCGGCGGAAGGCTCGATGACATAAGGGACGATGTGTTGCTTGGATTCCTCGTCGAGGCAGGTAATGCCCTTGCCGCTGTATTCCATGTGCTGCCTGAGGTCGAAGTCGCCCCGGTTGGCCACTCCCTCCAGTTCCGCCCAGCCCATCGGGAAATTATATTCGATGTCGAAGCATTTCCGCGAGTAGTGTGCCAGTTCGTCCTTAGCGTGCTCGCGCAGCCTGATATTCTCTTTCTGGATACCCAGCTTTGTATACCAGTTAAGGCGTTCTTCCACCCAGTAGTCGAACCATTTATCGTCGGTGCCCGGCTTGACGAAAAACTCGATTTCCATCTGCTCGAACTCGCGACTGCGGAAGATGAAGTTGCCGGTGGTAATCTCGTTGCGGAAAGCCTTGCCTATCTGGGCGACGCCGAATGGCAGCCGCTTGCGACTTGTATTGAGGGCGTTCTGGAAGTTGACGAAGATGCCCTGGGCCGTCTCCGGGCGCAGGTAGACAACATTGGCCGCCTCCTCCACCGGCCCCATGAAGGTCTTGAACATTAAATTAAATTGCTGGGGGTCGGTAAGCTCGCCGCCGCAGGCGGGGCATTTGTTCTCCTTCAGGTCATCGGCGCGCCATCGCTGGTGGCAGCTCTTGCACTCCACCAGGGGGTCGGAGAACTGGGTTAAATGCCCGCTGGCTTCCCAGACCTTCGGGTTCATCAGTATGCTGGTGTCCAGTCCCACCATGTCGTCGCGCTCCTGGACGTTGGCGCGCCACCAGGCCTCCTTGATATTACGCTTCAGTTCCACGCCCACCGGCCCGTAGTCCCAGCAGGCGGACAGTCCCCCGTATATATCGCTCGAGGGGAAGATGAAGCCGCGCCGCTGGCACAGCGAAACCAGTTTTTCCATACTGACTTTACCCGGTTTATTTTCTGTCATTAATATTACTCCCGGAGACTTTTATCCTGCTGGCGGCGAACCAGACGGATTGACCGAATGAAGTAAACGCCCAGAATAACGCCGCCCAGCACCAGTATAATAATCGCGAATACCCAGAGGGGTATAAGCTTTATTTGATATGCATTGTATAGAAAAATATCCAGCATTGCAAAGAGAACGATAATCTGGGGCAGCGCCATCAGGTTTCCCATGATGGTAAATAACGACCGGTTAAGGTCGGGTTCACCTATCTGTAAGCGCCGGCTGGTGCTTGTCGCTACGCAGGCGATAGCCAGCGAAATAATGGCAAAAATAACCTGTAGCGCCATTACCCAGGCGATAACGCCCCCGCGGCCGTACAGGCGGGACGGTTCGCCGCCGGAGAAGCGGTAAGCTACCTCGTCTGGCAGCAGGTGATAGAAAAAGGCGGTCAGAATCACGGAAAGAATGAGAAGCGCCGCCGGCAGGACGATGTACGTCCAGCGGAAGGAGGCTTTATTTTCCGAGTTTTCGGAGCTAATGGCGACCACCTGCCTGTAAGCTATTACCGTTAAAGATTAACAGCTTTGAGGCTGGGGTGTCAAAGATTGTTCCTGCCGCTTAGTCGAAGAAGCCCTTGTCCAAATCGGCTTCGTTGGAGTAGCCGCGTTCCTCCCAGTAGCCCCGGTAATTGATGTCATCGGAAAGCTCGATTTCGGTTATCCACTTCACCCACTTGTAGCCCCACTTGCTCTCGGCTACCAGTTGAAAGGGGAAACCCCTCTCCGGCGGAATGGTGACATCGTTCATCTTGTGGGCCATGAGGATGTCGTTGTCCATGACGTATTCTATCGGGAAAGAGGTGGTATAGCCGTCATAAGCGTGGAAGATGACCGCTTTAGCTTCCGGCAGGGGGCCGGCCTTTTCCAGTATATCCCTGACCAGCACGCCTTCCCAGAGGATATTAACCGCCCACCCCTCGACGCAGTTCAGCCGGACGACCTTCTTATAGTTGTCATAGTCGTCGATTACTTCGTCATAGGTGTAGCTGGCAGGTTTGCCGGCAAGTCCGGTAATTTCCAGGCGGTAATTTTCAATATCCACGTGCTGGGGCCCCTTGATGGAGTTCTCCCGGAAATCGTTTATAGAGGAAAGATTTTCGCCTTTGTATTCTCTCACTTCGGCACCCTCCAGTTCTTCTACTTTATCCCTGCCCGGGCCGAACGCCGCCATGCCCGTAATGAATGCCGCGATAACGACCACTATAATAACCGAACCGATGATGGTTCTCTTTTTCATTACATCAACCTCCCATCCGCATAGACGTGCGCAATTATCTCTGTCTACTTGGATTATAGGAGAGTTGAAGGCGGAAGTATGTGATTTTTATCCCAGCCGCGTCCGGTTCAGGAAGCGCAGGTGCTGCAATCACCGGAGCTGCAGCTGGAGCAGGAACTGCCTCCGGCGCCGGGTACGGCCTTGGGCACGCCGCCGAGGCTGGCGCTGAAAGCGGCAAAAGTGGACATCTTACGCGGGGCGGGTTTATGGCACTCCGGACATTCCGCCGGCTGGTCGGATTCGCTTAAAAGACGCATTTTCTCGAACTTTTTATTGCATTTTGAACAAACATACTCATATATCGGCATGATACTTCTCCTGCTTATAGTTTAACGTGTTTGCCGGGTGTGGTCAAGGCATATTGCCAGCGGTAATTTTACGGTGTAGTATATAAAAAAACCAGCGGGGGAGGGCCTTGATTAACAAAGTTGACATAAAGACTTCTTCTAAAGTGGAATTTCAGGAAATTACGGCTAAAGTCAGGGATATCGTCGGGGGGAGTGGGGTAAAGAGCGGCATCTGCTACGTTTTCGTGCCGCATACCACCGCCGGAGTCATGGTTAACGAGCACGCCGACCCCAGCGTCGTCGAGGATATTGCGGCGCAGCTCGATAAGATGGTGCCGGAGCACGGGAACTACCGTCACCTGGAGGGGAACTCGCCGGCGCATATCAAGGTCACGATTGTCGGCGACTCCGAGACGCTGTTCATCGAGGACGGGAGTCTGGCGCTGGGGACGTGGCAGGGCATCTTCTTCTGCGAGTTCGACGGGCCGAGGAACCGGCACGTTCTGGTTAAAATCGTGCCGGACAAACCGTGATATCCGCAGGAAAATTCAACGGAAAATTAACCGGTAAGCCAGCACGTCGAGCAGGCTGTGCAGGAACGCAAGCAGATCTTTTCCCAACCTCATTACCCCTTACTCCATCTGGATGAAAAACCTGCCCCGATATTGATGTGTAAAAAACCCCTGTAAATGACTGTTTGCAGTATGAATAGCGTATCTTACACGGTAATCACAAAACATGTTAATTTCGTCACAGATATGTCACAAACGGCAAACGTAACAAAGGGAGCAACGGGGTTACGGGGTAAGCGGTCAGAAAGAATAACTTGGCTATACCTGGGTACTCTATGCTATAATCTGTTTCAAATGACAGTGGTAATTACCGGCGCCAACGGGCACGTTGGCGCCAATCTGGTACGCGCTTTAATTGACAAAGGCCGCCCCGCACGCTGTCTGGTTCATGTAAATTGCGAGGCCATTGAAGGACTGGATACCGAGATTGTCCAGGGAGACATAAGCGACCCCGCTTCCCTCTGCCGGGCCTTCGAAGGCGCCGATGTCGTCTATCACCTGGCCGCCTGTATCTCACTATCAATGAGCGACTGGTCCGTGCTGGAGAAGGTCAATGTACTCGGAACCCGGAACGTGGTCGAGGCCTGCCTGCGTACCGGAGTGCGCCGTCTCGTCCACTTCAGTTCTATCCACGCGCTGGTACAGGCGCCGATGTCTGTCCCGGTTGACGAGTCCCGTCCCCTGGTGGCCTCCCGGCATTATCCTCCATATGACTGCTCTAAAGCTGCCGCCGAGATTGAAGTGCGGCGGGGAATAGAGAAAGGGCTGGACGCCGTTATTATCAACCCCACGGCGATTATCGGGCCCCACGATTACCAGCCTTCTTATTTCGGGGAGGCCCTGCTGTCGCTGGCGCACCACCGGCTGCCGGCCCTGGTTACGGGAGGGTTCGACTGGGTGGATGTGCGCGACGTGGTGGCGGGGGCATTACGGGCCGAGGAAAGCGCACCGGCCGGCGCGAAGTATCTCCTTCCCGGGCACTGGGTATCGATGCGCGATATCGCCGCCATGGTGGCCGAAATCACCGGCGTACCGGCTATCAGGTTCGTCCTGCCTCTCTGGCTGGCTCATATCGGCGCTCCGTTCATTCAGGCTGTAAGTCGTGTGAACGGGAAGCGCCCGCTCTATACCGGTGTTTCTTTGAGGGCTTTAAGGAGCAACCGGCGTATCAGCCACGAGAGGGCCAGCCGCGAGCTCGGCTACCGGCCGCGCCCGTTCCGGGAAACATTAGCCGATACCCTGCGCTGGTTCGAAGAGAGCGGGTATTTTACCCGCCCTGTGAATCTGAAAAACGGAGAATCCGGATGCAAGAGCTGACCATTTTCAACGGTCTGCTGGTGGGATGGTTCGTGCTGGCGGCGGTGGTCTTCACGGCGCTATTCTTCGTGGCGGCCCCGTACGGACGCCATACCCGCAAAGGCTGGGGTTACACCATCGGCAATAAAATGGGCTGGGTACTCATGGAGGCTCCGGCGCCGATTGCCTTCGCGGTGTGTTTTCTACTGGGGGGCAACGGTATTACTACGGTGACGCTGGTCTTCCTGTTTCTCTGGGAGGCGCACTACCTGCACCGCGCTTTCATTTATCCCTTCAGCCTGCGTAGCGCGGTCCGGCGCATGCCACTGCTGGTCATGAGCTTCGGGTTTATTTTTAACGTTATGAACGGCTATCTTAACGGCCGCTATATCTTCGGCTTCTCTGGCGGCTACGGCAGCGACTGGCTGTCCGACCCGCGATTTATCATCGGGACGGCGCTGTTCATCGTTGGATTCGCCGTCAACCGTCAGGCCGATGTAGCCTTACGCGAACTGCGGAGGCCAGGCGAGGCCGGCTATAAAATATCGTACAGTCGGTTCCACCGCTGGGTATCCTGCCCCAACTACCTTGGGGAAATAACCATCTGGGTCGGCTGGGCGGTAGCGACCTGGTCACTGCCGGGGCTGGCGTTCGCTTTCTGGACGGTAGCCAACCTGCTACCGCGGGCGAAAGCCCACCACGCCTGGTACCGGGAGACTTTCCCGGATTACCCGCCGGAGCGTAAAGCGTTATTGCCGGGTGTGTGGTGAGGTGGCTGCGTTTCTCTTAATTCCTCGTACTCGCGGTGGCGCGCTTCGAAGCGTCCGGTCTTAGAGGGATTTCACCGTGATTAGGGAGGCGGCTTCTCTGCCGATGGCCCTGGTGGTATCGTTGACTTCGATAGTCAGCGTCCCGTCGTAGGGGGCTTTCTCGAGGACTTTTAAAGTGGCACCTGGGGTAAGCTCTAGGCTGGTCAGGTAATGCAGGAAATCCGAATTGTGTTCGATAATTACATTGAGCACGCTGGCGGATTGACCGATTTCGAGGTCGGCCATGGTAATACCGGCGGTGGTGGGGTGTTTGAGGTTCTTTTTCGGTATCGGACTGCCGTGGGGGCAGACATCCGGATAATTCATATATTCATCAAGCTTATCCTCCACCAGGTCGCTGGTGGCATGTTCCAGAACACAGGCATGTTCGTAGACATCCTCCCAGCCGATTCCCAGGTAACGGTTGAGGAATACCTCCCAGAGGCGGTGCCTCCGGGTCAGTTTCAGAAAGCGCTGCTGGCCTTCATCGGTCAGGCTGGCTCCCCCGTAGGGGGTATGTTCTACCAGGCCTTTTCCCGATAGCCGGCGCAGCATTTCGCTTACGGAGGCCAGCGACAGCCCCATGCTCTGCGCTATGGAAGAGGTGCTGACCGGGCTTTCACGCTCTTCCAGGGCGCCGATTGTCTCCAGATATTCTTCTATCGTCCGCTGACTCAAAATTCACTCCTGGCGGGGATACAAATCCCCACTGATATGATTTTAACGCAAAAATTAGGATATGTCAAGTTTTATTTAAGGAATTTCCAAATAAAATATTAGGATAACCTTGACTTTTTAAATATACCTCTGTTATAATATTTTGGGAGGGTGGTAAACCATGGTTGTAAGGCCGCTTAGCAAGCTTGAACCCCCGGAGAAGGGCAGGATTATCAGGGTAGGTGGAAGAGGGGTAATACGCCGCCGTCTTCTTGATATGGGCGTGGTTAAGGGGGCGGTAGTAGAAGTGGAGAGAGTGGCGCCTCTGGGCGACCCCGTTCAAATAAAGGTAATGGGGTATTCCCTCGCCCTGCGGAAAGAAGAAGCCGAGAATATACAGGTCGAGATGACCGAGAGCATACTTTCCAGAATGGCATCCGGTGAGAAAGTTACCATTTTAGCGCTGGGAGCCGGTTGGGGGCTGCAGCGACGGCTGGTTGACCTTGGCCTTACTCCCGGGGTGGAGATAAAGGTTATCAGCAGCGGCAGGCCCGGTCAGGTGGTCATTGATGTCCGCGGTTCGCGGCTGGCCCTAGGACGCGGCGTCGCCAGGAGAATAATAGTCAGGCCTGTGTGAGTAGAGACCGATGAGTAAAAAAGAAATTACAATCGCGCTGGCCGGAAATCCTAATTCCGGTAAGACCACCGTGTTCAATAATCTTACCGGGGCCCGACAGCACGTGGGTAACTGGCCGGGGGTAACGGTGGAGAAGAAGGAAGGTTTCTGCAGCTTCCAGAAACATCGCATCCGCGTGGTTGACCTTCCCGGTGTTTACGGCCTGACGGCATACTCGCTTGATGAAATTATCGCCCGCGACTACGTGGTCGATGAGAAACCCGATGTTGTGGTGGATGTCGTCGATGCTTCTAACCTGGAACGTAATTTATATCTAACCGTGCAGCTGCTTGAGATGAAGGCAAATTTGATAGTATGTCTCAACATGATGGATGTGGCCGAATCCAGGGGGTACCAGATTGACGTAAAGGCGCTATCCTCTCTTCTGGGCGCTCCGGCGGTGCCTATGGTGGCCGCCAGCAATCGGGGGACCGGGGAGCTGCTGGAGACTATTTATGGCGTCGCCATGGGCAGTATCCCGGTGAGTGCAATAAACTTGCAGTACGGTCATGATGTGGAGGCGGAAATCGCCAAGCTGGAAAAGCTAATCTCCGGCAATTCTCTGGCGGGAAGTTACTCTCCGCGGTGGCTGGCTGTCAAGCTGCTGGAAGATGACCGGGAGATAATTAAAAAAATCGGGCAGGCCTGAATTGGAGAACATAGAAATTATAAGCGTCAAGGATGAAAGCCTTGAGCATTTGAGGAAGGTTCACGGCGATGATGCCGAAACACTGATTGCCGATGCCAGATACGGTTTCATCAGCGGGCTCATGAAAGATGTCCTTAAGAAACCCGCGGTCGAAAAGGAAACGGTTACGGATAAAATCGACCGGCTGATACTTAACCGGTGGCTGGGCATCCCTGTTTTTTTAGCGATTCTCTACGGGGTATTTGAGTTTACCTTTGTTGTGTCCGGACCTTTAATCAACTGGATTAATGCTGGTCTGGACTGGCTGGCGGGGTTGACTTCCGGGATATCACCCGCCTGGCTGGGCTCGCTCCTGTCGGAAGGAATCATAGGCGGAGTAGGGGCGGTGCTTTCTTTTATTCCCGTGATTTTCCTGCTTTACATCGCTCTCTCAATTCTGGAAGACACCGGCTACCTGTCGCGGGCGGCCTTCGTCATGGACCGATTGATGCACAAAATCGGCCTGCACGGTCGTTCCTTCGTTACGCTGATGTTGGGCTTCGGGTGCAGCGTTCCGGCCGTAATGTCCAGCCGCACCATTGAGAATCCCCGGGACAGGCTGGTCACCATTCTGGTGACGCCGTTGATGTCCTGCGGCGCCAAGCTGCCCGTATACGCGCTGTTGGCCGCCGCTTTTTTCACCGCTTATCAGGGACTGGTAGTATTCTCAATGTATGCTATCGGCATTATTCTGGCTATTTTAATGGCATGGCTCTTCCGCAAGAAGCTGATTTCCGGTGAAAGCGGGCACTTCGTCATGGAGCTGCCACCGTACCGGCTTCCCACAGTTGTTACGGTGCTGGCCCACATGTGGGAGCGCGGCTGGGCCTTTTTATCGCGCGCCGGCACCCTTATTTTCGGAGCGGTGGTGCTCATCTGGCTGCTGAATTATTTCGATGTCCTGGAGCATATCGGCAGGGCTGTTGCCCCCATATTCTCGACGGCCGGATTCGGACAATGGCAGTCGGCGGTGGCCCTGGTCTTCGGGGTACTGGCCAAGGAAACGGTGGTCGGCGCTTTCGGCACTCTTTTTGCCGGTGCTGAAGCCACCGGAGGGTTCGGGAGTGTTATCGGTATTCAACTCGGCTGGACGCCGCTGGTAGCCTTTGCCTTTATGACCATGATTCTGCTCTATATTCCCTGTGTAGCTACTCTAAGTATCATTAAGAAAGAAACAGGCTCGTGGAAGTGGATGCTCTTTACCGTCGCTTATACACTGGCGCTGGGCTGGGTGGTAGCCACCCTGATTTATCAAATCGGCAGCCTCTTCTTATAAGGGGAGGAAAAGTGAACATGGGAGTCAATCATGCTTTCTAAAATATTAGGAGCATTTAAAAAGTCCGGAGAGCCGATGGACCTGAAGGAATTGAGCCGGCGACTCGGCACCGGGCGCAGCGCCCTGGAAGGAATGCTGGGATTGCTGGTACGCCAGGGCAAACTTAAGGAAATTTATATCGGTTCGGAGGAGTGTGCTCATTGCAGCGGTCGTTCAGGCTGCGCCCATTTGCAGACAGGCGATTCATTGGGTAAGGTTTACGAGCTGGCGGAAAAACCCCGGTGAAGGAGGTATCCGATGTCGAGAACGGATGAAAACCTGAAAATAGCTTTCGCCGATGAAAGCCAGACCAATATTGAGTATCTTGCCTACACACAGCAGGCTATTAACGAAGGACTAACAGAAATAGCCCAGCTTTTCCGGGAGGCAGCGGGTGCCGAGGTGGTGCATGCCCTGACTCACCTCAAGGCGATGAATGTCGTCAAGACCACCCGCGAGAACCTGCAGGAAGCTGCCGAGGGTGAAAACCTGGAAATTACTTCCATGTACCCCAAATTTATCAGGGAGGCGGATGAGGAGGGGAGGCAGGAAGCTGCCAAATCTTTCCGGGTCGCTTTCGAGCGGGAAAAACATCACCGCAGTATGTTCCGGCAGGCGCTCAAACAGATGGGATAGCTTTGCAATTGACGTGTTCGTGTTCTCACGATATTATGAAATTAACTGCAAGGCGGAGTGCTTGAACTATGCCGGATTTACAGCAGCGAATAAGCGATTTAGCGCGGTGGATGCTGGAATCGAAATACCCGGTGGTCTTTACCGGCGCCGGCATCAGCACGGAATCAGGACTGCGCGATTTCCGCGGGCCGGACGGGCTTTGGACGCGACGTGACAAGGGACTTTCCACACCTCGCCAGGACTTTACCGGGGCCGAACCCAACTCCGGTCACATAGCTATCCAAGAGCTTCAGAACTTGGGCAAACTTGCCTTCCTCATCTCCCAGAACGTGGACAACCTGCATTTGAAATCCGGCATCAGGCCGGAACTGCTGGCGGAGCTGCACGGCAATCTCACCAAGGTGCGCTGCACCGGGTGCGAATTTAAAATGGACAGGGTGGAGGGGGAGAGGAAATGCCCGCTGTGCGGCGGCAAACTGGTATCCACCGTGGTCAACTTCGGGCAGTCGCTGCCTCAAAAAGACCTGGCGGAATCTTACGAACATTCGCGGAAGTGCGACCTTTTTATCGTTGTCGGCTCCAGTCTGGTGGTTACCCCGGCGGCGGATATGCCCCGGATAGCGTTGCAGGCCGGGGCGAAGCTGGTCATTATCAACCAGGGCGAGACGCCGTTCGACGAGTTTGCCCACCTGCGCTTTACCGAGGCTGTCGGCGAGGTTTTACCGCCGGCGGTGGAGCAGCTTAAAGGGTTTATATCTAAAACTTCTTAATCTTCTCGCCATTCGTAGGTCGTGCTCGACCATACGCGGATTATGGCGTCTTCCAGTACCGCCTGGCGCGGCTCCGGTATATCCAGCAGAGGCGGCAGGGTAGGTGTTGCCAGCTTTCCGATAAACGCGCACTGTTTATGCAACAGCTGTATGGTCGTGCGGGCGCCGCCGTAGACTAAGTAGTCCAGCGACTTTACATAAGGTTCCAGCTGTTCGCGACTGCGCTGGCAGACCCGGGTGAGGAATGACTCTATCTGCTTATCGCGATGACGCTCGAACCGGTGCGCCGATGAGCCTCCCTTGTGGTGACGTCCGTGGACGAGTCCCGTGCCCACCTTGCTGCTGACGCGTTTCTCACCGTTAAAAACGCCGATGGCGTAAGAGCCCAGCCGCACCAGCACTATGCCGATGAGACTGTCCTGACCGACCAGTGAACGCAGTGGTTCGGTATCCAGTGAATAAATTGATTTTTGTTCAGCAACTGGGAACGGCGGCAGGACGGCGTATTTTATTTCCGGACTCCAGAAAATAACGGAGCCTGTTTTAGAACCTCCGGCGATTTTGATAAGCTCCGCGAGGACATCCGGTGGTTCGGGTATTTTTTTCAGAGTACGGTCAAGTTCTTCGGTGGGAAGGTGGGGCGGCAGGTAAAGCGTAAGGGACTCGTTACCGGGAGTAATGGACAGTTCATCGAGGAATCCCGGCATTCCGGCCCGACTGAAAATGCGCTTTCTGGATGAAAGTGTCAAATTTCAAGCTCCTGCTAAAGCCGGATAACGGTGGCGCCGTCGCCGCCTTCGTCGCGCTCCCCGGCCCGAAAAGATTTTACCAGCGGGTGTCTGGCGAGAAACTCCCGCACGATACTGCGCACCGCGCCCGTGCCGATACCGTGGATAATGCGGGCTTCCGCGAGGTTGGATTGCGCCGCGTCGCTAAGATAAGTATCCAGAGCCACCTCGACCTCGTCGGCGCGTCTGCCACGCAGGTCGAGTTCGAGTGGGACTCTTTTAACGGCAGGCTGCGTTCCCGTAGAGGGCGCCGCTTCCTGTGGCGCGGTCGTTTTAATCACGCTGTCCAGGCCGAGTCTCATCTTCGTTCTTCCCGACTGTACCTCTACCTCCCCGGTCTCTTCCGAAATCGATATTACCGTGGCTATAAGCCCGGCTTCTTTCACCCGGATGGTATCCCCGACCTCTATAATACCGGCATCCCTCGCCTTTTCCCCGCCGGCTCCAGGCTGCCATGCCTCGCTGTCAAGTCGCTCGCGGACTCCGGCGAGGGTGCGCCGGGCCTGCTCGGTACTGGCGGCGGACTTTTCTTTCTTTAACTCCGAGGTCGCCTGCCTTATTTCCCGGTGCAGTTCTGCTGCCTCGCGAACGACTGCGTCCCGTGCTTCCTGTATCGCTTTTCGTTCCTCGGTCTTGAGTCGTTCGAGCTCGCCGTTCAATTCGGCGTTCTGCCGGGTAAGCTTATCCCGCTCTTTTTTGAGCTCCTTTTGCAGGGAGGCTATTTTCTGTTTTTCCGTCATCAGGTTGGCCAGCAGGGTCTCCAGTTCCTGACTGCCTTCCGTCAACATACTCCGGGCGTCTTCGATAATTTCGTCGGGGATGCCCAGTCGGGCGGCGGTGGCCATGGCATTGCTGCCCCCCGGTATCCCCACTGTCAGGTGATAGGTGGGGGTCAGCGTCTCCGCGTCGAACTCCAGCGAGGCGTTCTCCAGTCCGGCGGTGGTATGAGCGAAGGCCTTGAGGTCGCTGTAATGCGTGGTGGCTACCGTCAGCGCCCCCCTTTCCAAAAAGTAGCGCAGTACGGCCTGCGCCAGGGCCGAGCCCTCGGCGGGGTCGGTGCTCGTTCCCAGTTCGTCGAGGAGCACCAGGCTTTTCCCCGTAGCCCCCCTGATGATGCGGACGACGTTTCCCATGTGCCAGCTGAAGGTGGAAAGCGTTTGCTCGATGCTCTGCTCGTCGCCGATATCCGCGAAAACGCCGTCGAACATTGGCAGGTGGCTATCTTTCGACGCCGGAATAGGCATGCCCGCCTGCGCCATCAGGCTAAGCAGCCCGATTGTCTTCAGCGTTACCGTTTTACCGCCGGTGTTGGGGCCGGTAATTACGATTATGGAGAAATCACGCCCCAGTTCCACCGAGAATGGCACGGCTTTATCGCCGAGCAGGGGATGCCGCGCGTCTACGAGCTTCAGAAAACCGGCCTTTTCCCTTCCGGCTGCCGCGGGGGTGGTATCGGGCTTGGTTATAACCGGTTCTGCGGCTTTGATATTCCGGGCGTACCTGGCCTTGGCGAGTACAAGGTCGAGCTCGGCCGCCAGCTCAATGCTCCGTGAGATATCCTCGCTGTGCGCCCCAACCTCGGCGCTAAGCAGGCGCAGGATTCTCTCCGTCTCGCGCCTTTCTTCGATTACCAGTTCCCGTATAGCATTGCCCAGCCCCACGGTAACCGTAGGTTCCATGAATACCGTGGCGCCGGTATTTGATATGTCGTGGACGATGCCCTTAATATCGTGGCGGCATTCCATCTTGACCAGGATGACGTAACGTCCTTCCCTCTCGGTGACAATGTCTTCCTGGAGGATGCGGTTGCCCCGCGGCGACCTTACAATGGATTCCAGTTTTTCCAGTATTTGCCCGCGGGTTTCCCGCAGTTGACGGCGTATATCGGCCAGGGCGGGCGTGGCCGTGTCCAGCACTTCCCCGGCCGGGTCGAGGCAGGCGGCGATATCTTTCTCAATCTGCCGCAGCTCGGCGATGCCCTCGGCGATTTCCCACAGTAGCGGAAAGTCGTCCGATATACTCTTGAGATAGCGGCGCAACTCGTGAAGGGCGGCCAGAGTCTGCTGGATTTCCACGAGGCTCAATGGCTCCAGGATGCCTTCCAGCGCGGCCAGTCCGGCCTTTTCGCGGACGTCCAGCACGCTCCCGATAGAGAAACCCCGGTCGAGGCCTAACAGCTGGCGGGCTTCCGCCGTCTGGCTAAGCAGCCGGGATATTTCTTCGTAGTCGTACTGCGGTTGCAGGGCAGCGGCCATCTCTCGGCTGGCGGGAAAAGAGGTATAGCCGGCCAGTATTTCCCTTATCCGGGGGAACTCCAGCATTTTAAGGCTTTTATTGTCCATAACGCAGGTATATTATAGCATGCCGGAAGTCGGTAAGGGGTATTCCTGAAACATTGGTATTAAATGACTCTAAGGCTTGTAGTTTTTTATGAACCTGTAAATCCCCGCTATCAGGTTTACCTGGGGTACCCTTTTCATATACGCCTTATAGTCGTCACCGAAGCGTTGTACCAGGGTCTTGTCCTCTAATATTGTACTGAAATAACATAAGGCGACCCCCGGGATGCCCAGCGCGACGAAAAGCCAGTGCGGGTACAGGAGAAGGGTGGCCAGGAAAACGGCGAGGATACCTCCAAGATATTGCGGGTGCCTGACGACGGCGTAAATGCCGGTATCCACCAGCTTGGTGGTGTGCACGAATGCTTTCCCTTTGGCGACGCCGCCGCGGCGCGGGAACATGATAATCGGTGCCATTACCAGCACCATGCCGATGGCCCATACTATCCAGCCGAGGATAAATAAAGGCAGGTAGAAACCGGGCTCCAGCACCCCCGTGAGAACCAGGGGATTGAGCGGAAAGCAGGCGATACAAAGCAGGGTGATTGTGGTTGAGTAGATAACTTCTTTAGCCTTCGTCCATTTCACAACGGTATTCTTTTTCAATATATTCAGCCTGTCCTGTATTTCCGGTGCCAGCGCCGCGGAAGCCAAGCTGATTTTTACCTCGCCATCGCTGATGACGACGTTACGCAGCAGGTTCATTTTCGTGAGACTGCGCATCACACCGGGGACGATTACCTTATCCAGCCTTTTCCTGATTTGCTGTTCGGTTGTCATTATTCTAGTGTCAGTAATGGAGTATTCAGACTATCCGTGGTCGCAAATGTTATCTACCGTGTCCAGAGCACCGTTTAGATGGCTGATTACGGCCTGCTCCGGGTCGCTTTCAGCGGCGCCGATTATGACATCAATGCCATTCTGTTGAAATAGGTCTACCGCGCGCGGCCCCATGCCGCCGGCGATGATTATATCTGCCCCTTTTTCCGCCAGCCAGGCGGGCAAAAGGCCGGGTTGATGCTCGGGCGAAGGGATGTTTTCTTTACTGGTAATTTCCCGGCTTTGCTCTTCGACATCGAAGAGGGTAAAGTATGTACAGTGACCGAAGTGCGGAGAAATTTTTCCGCCGGATATGGGTACAGCGTACCTCATAATATGCCTCCAAAATATATTTATTCTATTACTAGTTCGTAACTCTGATTATTGGTATCCTTGTCCAGGTTTATTCTCAAGGTAACGTGTTTTCCTTCCGACATCAATTTCTCGGAATCATCGCGTAATTTCTTGGACTCGGCCGACTGGAGAAAAGTAACCAGGGCCTCGAACCTCTGTTTAACCTCATCATCGTCCTCTTCGTTTCCCAATAGCTCCAGAAGACAGTTGTTGAGTTCATGTTCCCCCAGGCATTTCAGGCATTTACCCGGTATTTGACTCGTCCCGTATTTAGGCTCTAATTCGTATGATTTCACGTGTTTACTCCCGTTTAATTCATCATGACGCAAACGCTGTGCACCACTTTAAGATTATTTTCCTGGCAGAAGCTGATTGCGGTTTCGCTTTCCGAGCCGGGCTGGAGCCATATCCGGTCCAGTCCCAGTTCCAGGCATTCCTTGAGAATAGCTTCAGTGGCCTTCGGAGGCACGACGAAGTCGACCACATCTACTTTCTCCGGTAGCTCGGAGAGCCCTGCGTAGCACTTTAAGCCCTCAATCTCCTTCAGACGGGGATTTACCGGATAGACCTTATAGCCCCGGTTTTTCAGGTTGATAAGTACCTGGTGACCGTACTTTTCCGGGTTATCGGTAGCCCCGACGACGGCGAATTTATTCTGCGCAATAAATTCTTTAATTAAGTCCTGCACGTATCTCCTCTTTGGCTATAGTAAATATTATCCTCTTCCCGCACCATCTTTCTACCGCACCCGGGACAACTTACATTATAACATGGTATCCCCTGTGAGTGGGGCAACTTTTCTCCGCAACCCGGGCAAACACAGTTTCCGCTGGGCCCGGCCCCGGGTTTGTTCCCTCCCATCCTGCCTCCCCTCTGACCGCCGCCTTTCGGAGGCCCCGTTCCATCTCCTCCGGGCGTATTACACCTCCCGCAGGTTATCTATCCAGACTTTATTCCGTTCTTTTGCCGCGGCGCATACCCGAGTGGGCATTGGCGTTCGGCTGGGAAATGGCCTGAAGTTTACCTGCCTTGTAGCTATCTATGGCTTCTTTTACGGTACCTGCAGCTCCCGTGATAACCTTAATACCGGCGCTGTTGAAAACGCCGAAGGCATTGGGCCCGCAGTTGCCGGTAAGCATGGCCTCCACTCCTTTGCCGGCAATCGACTGTGCAGCGGCGATTCCGGCGCCGCCCGATGCTCCCGCTGAATCGTTGACCACCGCCTCGAACTCCATCGTATCCGTATCGACTATGATAAAATTCTGGCAGCGACCGAAACGCGGATCAACCTGGGCATCAAGGTTTTGCCCGACCGCTGAAACGGCGATTTTCATAAAAATCCCCTTTATTATTTCTTTTCCAGTGCCTGAATTCGGCGTTTCATTTCCGCCACGTCGCGTTTTATCTTCTCGGCCCGGGTTTTGAGAACGCCCAGCTTGTCCTCGCGTACCGGCGTATGGATAGCCGTCCGTGAGGCAGGGCGGTACATAACTCCTCCAGTCAGTCTGCGCTGCCGGTAACGCGGCGTACCGCCGCGTCCGCGACCCATGTTAGGCCGCGAAGGAGATGCACCTCTGAATCCGGGTGCTCTTCCGTATCCGTATATACCACCGCCCTCATTCGCCGGTTCCCTGGCGGCAGGCGCTTCTTCGCTGATAGCGCCCGAAGGGCATGCCGCGGCGCACCTTCCGCACTCTATACACAGGTCACGGTTAATCATTGCCAGGTTGTTGCGTATGGTAATAGCCTCTTGCGGGCACGCGCTGGCACAGCTGCCGCAACCGGTGCATTTGGTTATATCTATTATCATGGTCGATATCCTGCCTTGTATTCTATACTACTTGGTAATCTCAATGCGGTTGAAAGCATAATCTCTCCAGGCCGAGCATGGCGGCAACGCCGGCGCCGGTCACGCCAAAGGTAATCAGTCGTTTGCCCCGGGATGAAGCCTCTTTTCTGATATTATCAAACGTGTTGTTAACTAGCGTGCTGCTCGTGACCAGGAGGATGTCGCACCACTCCATGAGTTGCTCGGTTTGTGAATGGCCGTCCCATATTTCGGCGCCGTATTTCCGGGTGCCTATATTTCCGGGATTGAGGTCGGTGCAGCGCACGTTTTCCGCGCCGAAGGTGATGACAAGGTTCTCCAGGATGGCCGGCTGAAGGCCTATCATGAAGATTTTAGCCCTGCCCGCTTCGCCCAGAATACACCCGGCTATCTCTTTGGCGCATTCCTCCGGCTCTTCATCGTGGCAGTGACGGAAACCGCTGGCCATGCCCAGATACGCCATGACGGCGTTAAGGGTGGCGACGAATATTGCCCTGTTTTCGCTGGCATTCAAATCCAGGTCGATAACATCGTTTAATGAGCCGGTAAAGTCGCTGGGACGGTCGGTAAAGGCTTGGCCGAAACTACCGCGCAGTTCCGCTTCGACCATTACCTCTTTCCCCTCCAGCAGGGGGTAGTCCTGCCGGGTGGGATTGCCTATCGCCTGCTTTACCGTAAGCGTGCCGATAGTCACCTGCACAACCTCGTCTCCCAGGCTGTATTCGGCGATAATTTCCCGTAGCTTTTCCTTCACTTCTTCAAGAGCGGGTTTCAATACCAACGAAGTTAACCTCCCCTTTATGGGCTTAATCTTTCTCCCTCGTCATCGTCAGTAAACGTATGCCCTTTATCTGGCGGAAGGTGGCGCCTTGGCTGACATAGCAAAAAACGAGTTCGGAGTCGGTTACCAGCGTCCCGGAGACTGCATTGATGCCGTAATCGAACAGTATCGGGGAAAGTGGCGCCGTTCCGCCCAGTACCACGACGTAGGCCCCGGGACTGCACAGTTTTAACAGGCTCTCCATGGTGTGGTTGGTAAGAGCCGTGCCGGTAATGCCGATGACGTCCGCCTGTGGAATGAGATTTTCGGAAGAGCTTTCGCTGAAGTCTCCCTCCTGCGGATTTTTCTCTATCACCCATAATTCTTTTACTATGGGGCGGAGCCTGGTGATAAAGGGGAAATGCCCGACTATCGCCACTTTTTTATTTTCTCCCTTTCGGGCGATAAGGTCGGCGGCATTGAGTTCTTCGTATTGCTGGGCGTCAACGTCAAGCATGGAGTTTATCGCCGCCATGCCGATGGACGCTTCATTAGGGCTTGACGAAAGGGCTTTGCGAGCCAGCCCGGCAGCGTCGTGTTTGAGTAGATGTCCCGCTTCTTTTACCGGGCTTTTGTCATAGTGCGAGCTGGAGTCGTGAGGTGTGGAGGCGAGCCCGCAATGACGGGTAAGTACGGCCGTCTGGAATGCCCCCTGTACGATGCGTTCCACGGGCACCTCGTGATTCAGGGTTGATAGTAAATCGTTAATTATCTGCATATATATTCACCTAAAATATCCGTTTTTGCAATATCATGATTTTTTACCCGTTTTTCCTCTGCCCTGTTTTTCCCCAGTTTGCTCTAATTTCAGTGGTAAAAGCGACCTTGTTCCCGGGGTGTTGCAGGTGGGGCAGAGCACCGGGGCATCGTCTCCCATCGGTGTGAGGGGGGCGTCCCACTCGTGTCCGCGTCGGCAGCGGAACCGGTGAGAAACCATCTCATAATTGCCGCCGGCGATTCTTACCGCCCGGCCGTTCAGGAGAGCATCGGCGATTTTCCGGCGGGCCGAAGATAAGACCCTCTGAAAGGTCGGCCGTGAGACGTTCATTTTTTTTGAGGCCGGCTCCTGCTCCATCCCTTCAAGGTCCTTCAGGCGCAGGGCTTCGGCCTCCTCCAGGGAGAGATGGATCTCTTTGAGAGACCTCATCGGCGTACCGGCCGGCTTGAAATATGTTACTCCCGGCATGTAAGCGATACGCCGGGACTTTTGCGGTCTGGGCATTATTATATTTTCCCTCGTAGATTATGGGCATATGCTCATAATTAATGATAGCATACATATATTTAAAATGCAATAGTATCCCTTTGCTTAACGCGGCGCTTAAAGGGATAGTCAGGAACATAGCTGGCGGTTATTCGTGGTCCATGCCCCAACTTTCAAATACGTGCTTGTAAAGGTCCGGCTGGGGGAAATCCGGCCTCATCATCATTTGTTCATGGGCGAACCCGGACTCGTTTTTATCAAATTCCCTTAGACCCTCTGTCAATTCGGCAAATTTCCCCACGGGCACCGAAAACATCATTTCACCCGCGATAGTCAGCGCCCGCGCGTATTCGCCGGGGTCGGGGAGGTTGACCCAATACTCGTTGTTCAACATTGTATCCACCACGGAACTGGCGCAGGAGAAAGGAAACAGGTTAGTTTTTACAAGCGGTCTATCTTCGTTTTTTAACGAAAGGAGGATAATGCGGAGTTGATTGGTATCACAGTAAATAATCACGACATCCGGCTCGAAGGTAGCCTTGGCTAGCGGGGCGGTAAGGATACCGATATACTTGCCATATTCAAAACAGACATATGGGTTCTGGACCCTGGCAGCAGGGTCGTCCGGCTTGGGTACCAGCCCGTAGACTATCACGGGACCCGGGCACCAGTTGTCTTCTTTCAACATGGCTACCGTAACTCTATCGCGGCGGGAAAGGGCAAAAGCCTGGCACTGGGCGTAGTGATGGCCGCGGTCTTTTTTGGGGCGCAGGGCGTCGGCAGGGATGTCCTCTTCTTTCTCAAGCATCTTTACAGCAATCGGCGATGTATGCAATCCCAGCAGTCTCTCCAGTTCTTCACCATATCCGTTGAATTCTTTTAGCGTCGTCACGTGCTTTTCCCCCATATATTTTAGTATTGGCAGTTACATTATGAATACTGCGGGGCTGTTTTGCAAGAACCTGTAAAAAGGGGGAGCGGCCGGCTCCCCCTCTGATTAAATCGATTGTTCTTGTTAACGTTTGCCCCTTTATTCCGACCTTAATGCTTCTATGGGGTTGAGTCGGGAGGCGTTCCAAGCGGGGTAAAAACCGAAGAATAGCCCGATGCCGACCGATACGGAGACCGCCAGGATAACTATATCGGGAGTTACCAGGGTTGTCATTATTCCCATTTTGGCGATGGCATACGAGATTCCCCACCCCGCAATAACCCCGATGATGCCGCCGGCGAACGAAAGGAAGGCCGCTTCGATGAGAAACTGGCCCCAGATATCGCGTTCACGCGCTCCCAGCGCCTTGCGGATGCCTATCTCGCGAGTCCTCTCCAGCACCGAGACCAGCATGATATTCATCACGCCGATGCCACCCACCAGCAGGGAAATGGCGGCAATCGCCCCCAGGAGAAGGGTCATTGTGCCCATAGCTTCGGAGAGTGTACTGGCTATTTCCTCGGTGGACATGATATTAAAATCGTCGTCGGCAGTGATAGCCAGATGGTGACGCGTGCGGAGTAGACTGGTAATAGAATCGATGACATTCTGTGTTTGTGTCTCATCGCTTACGGTCAGAGATACAGCTGAAACGATACGGCCGCCCTGTGGTGTCCGCGGCTGGGCAACCGTCTGTTGCATGGCGGTTAAAGGTATGAAGACGATGTCATCCGATGAGCCGAACATAAATCCTTTGCTCTCCAGAACGCCGATGACGCGCACGATAATCGTGCCCATACGTATCTGTTGACCGATGGGGTCGGTGTCGCTGAACAGTGTATCGGCGATGTTGCTGCCAAGCACGACTACCTTGTTACCGCGCTGGTAATCATCATAAGAGAAGAAAGTCCCGCCGGCCATTTCCAGGTTGTTTACCGCTATGTATTCCGGGGTAGTACCGGTTACTTGTGAGTTCGTATTGCTGCCCCCGTACACCAGTTGCAGGCTGCTGGTGTAGGAAGGGGCTACGGCGGATATGTTGGAGACCTGCTCCGATATTGCCTGGGAGTCCTCTATCGTCAGCGTTTGTGACATGCCACCCCTGACGCCGCCGAAGGTGAACGCGCCGGGACGGACGGTAATCAGGTTCGAGCCCAGGTTTTGTATGTTGGAAAGAATCTGCTCCTCGGCGCCCCGTCCTACGGACATGAGCGTAATTACGGCGCCAACGCCGATGACGATGCCCAGAATGGTTAAAAAGCTGCGTAATTTATGAGTGACTATCCCGTTCCAGGCGGTAGTTATGGGGTCCAGCCATTTCCTCATGCGTTTTCCTCCGTGACTATCTGGCCATCTTTAAGGTGAATAATACGCTGGCAGTGATGGGCGATATCGGCATCGTGGGTTATCATGACCAGGGTGATATTCTGCTCGGTATGCAAAGAGGTAAGCATGGAAATTATCTCTCCGCCGGATGTGCTGTCAAGGTTGCCGGTAGGCTCATCGGCAAGGAGCAGCGGCGGATTTTTTACCAGCGCCCGGGCGATGGCTACCCTTTGTTGCTCGCCCCCCGAAAGCTCGGTGGGACGGTGGTTGATGCGTTCCTCAAGTCCCACTTTCACTAGCGCCTCTCTGGCTTTCTTGCGGTCGCTGCCGCCGACATACCTCATACCGAGTTCCACGTTGGCCAGCGCCGAGAGGCGCGGCAGCAAATTAAAGGTCTGGAAAATGAACCCTATCTGGCGGCCTCTGACCTGCGCCAGTTCGCCGCCGTTTAAGCGGCTGACCTCTCTATCTTCCAGGTAGTATGTGCCCGAGGTAGGCTTGTCCAGGCAGCCCATCAGGTTAAGCATCGTGGACTTACCCGACCCCGAAGGCCCCATAATCGCTACCAGCTCGCCTTCCTTGATATGGAGGTCTACCCCCCTGAGGACGGTCAGCTCTCTTTTACCCATCGGGTACGTTTTGGTAATACTTTCCAGTTTAATCATAGGTATAATTCCTCATCTAGTGCGGCGGCCCGCCGAAGAACATCATGCCTCCCTCTCTTTCCGTTGTGGATAAAATGCCCATATTCATCGGGACGATAATCTGCTCGCCTTCGGTGAGTCCGTCGGTTATCTCGGTATATTGCCAGTCGCTGATACCTGCCTGCACGGCTCGCTTTTCGGTCTCGCCGGTGTCAGTAACAACCTGCACATAGCTCTTAAATCCTTCCTGAATAACGGCGCCGTTCGGTACCAGCAGCACGTCGGTTCTTTCAGCCACGATGATACTTACGGTAACGGTCAGCCCTTCTCTTAGCTGGAAGTCGGTTAACTCCATCGATGGTAGCTGTCCTTGTGCCGGACTCTCTGACATAGCGGGGAATTCCATTCCCTCCGGTGGTTGAAAACCTTCCGGCGGGGTGAATCCCTCCGGAGGCTGGAAGTCTCCGGACTGAAACCGCTCCTGCATTTCCTCGGCTTCTTCCTGGGTCATCCTGCCTTCGTCGACTGCCGTTTGCAGGAATGGCGGCAGTTCTCCTTCGGCGATGTCGGTCATAATTTGCTTTCCCTTTTCTCCCTGTTCCTGCGCCATCGATTCCAGCGATAGTACTTCGACCTTGACGGAATAATTCACCACGCCCGACTGTATGGTAGCGGTCGGGGCGATATGGGCTACCTTGGCGGGGAGGCTTACACCCTGCATGGCGTCTACCTGAACTACGGCGTCACCCCCGAGCTTCACCTGGAGTATATCCATCTCGCTGACGAGGATGTCCGCCTCGAACCTGTTAGGGTCGGCAATCTGGACGGCTAATGTGCCGTTTACCACCTCGTCACCACTCTCCACGTATACACTCGTAATGAAGCCGTCGAAGGGTGCTATAATTTCCGGGCTTTTACTTTGAGCTTCTTCCAGGTCTTCATTTGCATCTGTCAGAGCTTTCTCGGCGTCCTCGAGGTTGCCCTGGCTAAGCGAAAGGCTTAATTCCTTTAAAGACACGTCATCTTTAGCGTCGGTGAGGTCTTCTTCAGCGGAGGCCAGCGATAGCTCGGCTGACTCCACCTGTTTTTTCTTGATAGCGATTTCCCGGCTGTCATACCCGGATAATACATTATCGTAAGCGGTCTGTGCCACAGTAAGTCTTTCCTCCGCCTGTTCCAGAGTTAGGAGGTAGTCATCAGGGTCCATACCGGATGTCAGGAGCCCGGTCGTGACATATGTATACCAAGTCTGGGACTTCCTCAATTCACTCAAGGCTGCCTGATAGTCGATGGCGGGAATGCCCGCTGCTAGATTACTTTCTGCTTGGTCAAGGCTTATCTGGGCATTGAGCACCGCCAGTTCCTTGGCAGCAATGGTATCCTGCGCGTTTTTCAGGTTTTGTTCGGCGGTTTTCAGGTTGATTTGTGCCGTTACCAGCGCGCGTTCCTTGGTGGTTACCAAATCCTCCAGTGCGCTAAGCCGGTCATCCCATTCATCCCTGTCTACCGTGACCATCACTTGGCCTTCTGTAACGGTATCTCCCTCTTCCACCAGCACCTCGCCAATCGTGCCTTTTGTTCCTGTTGTTCCTGATTGTCCATAGAAAAGGTCAACCGTAAGGTCTTCCGTGTGTGATAAAGCGAGGTTGCCGGCGGCGGTGATATCTAGCGATAGGTCGCCGCGTGTCACCGGGGCTATCTGGTTCTCGGGCGTCACTTCGTCCGATGGCGCGCTACAGCCGAACAGTCCGACTGTAACAGCACCCAGAGTAAGAATTGTCAGTAGTACCTTGATGACTTTCATGTGATTCTCCTGTATCTTCCTTCGTAGTATTTGCCGTATTTTTCGGCAAGATATTTCGCATCAATTATGCCGTATAATTATTAAGATAATATTTAATTTTCATGCACTTTTTCAACCGGGAGCGTAATGGTAAAGGTGCTCCCTTTTCCCGGCTGGCTTTCGACAGTGATAGTGCCGCCGTGAGCTTCCACCATGCGTTTGGTGATGGTGAGACCCAGACCGCTGCCGCCCGTAGACCTGGTGCGGGACTTATCCACGCGGTAGAAGCGTTCGAATATCATCGGCAGGTCTTCCGGCGGAATGCCTTCGCCGGTATCAGCCACGCTGATATATACTTTGTCGTCCCTGTGCCGGGCGGCAACACTTATCTGTCCTCCCTTGCCGGTATGGGCCGTCGCGTTATCCAGAAGGTTGTGCAGGGCCTGCCTGATTCGGTGCGAGTCTATGTTTAGTTCCGGCAGTCTGCCCGGCAGGTTGGTCGACATGGTCAGGCCTTTGGCAGTCGCCTTGGCCTGTAAAGCGGTTACGGTTTCTTCAATCAGCCGGGAAATATTTTCCGGCTGTGTAATCAACTTCAGTTCGCCCGCGTCGGCCATGCTCAATTCCTGGAGGTCGTCGATGAGACGTGATAGTGTTAAAGCCTCTTCGTTAAGAGAGCGGAAAGTCTTATTATCCGGCTCGACTACGCCGTCGTTGATTGCTTCAAGGTAGCCCCCGAGGTTGGACAGGGGAGTCCTCAATTCATGGGCGATGTCAGCCACCATGTTTCTCCGTAAACGCTCGGTATGTTCCAGGTTTTCGGCCATGGAATTAAAGGACCGGGCGAGTTCGCCCACCTCGCCTTTGCTCTTAAAGTCGACTCTGCGGGAGAAGTTGCCTTTCCCGAATTCTCTGGCGGCATTGCTAAGGGCTTTGACCGGTGCCAGGATGCGGCGCGACAGGAAGAAAGTGAGCAACAGGGCAATAGCCACCGCTAGGAGACCCGCCCAGATGAAGAAGTGTCCTATCGTGCCGTAGGTGATTTGTAATGCGGCGCGGTTGATGTCCGGTGATTCCCCATGTCTGATGTGGAGTGTGCCGATAATACCCGTTCCCATCATTGGCGACATAGACCGGCCCTGCGTCGTATCCGTATAAAGTGTGCCCAGGAGCGTTTCATCGGAGTCTGCGACCACCGTGCTTTCGTTATCGGTCAGGATAATCCGCCGACCGTAAAGGTTGCCCCACTGTTTTACAATGGGTTGAACGTCCTCCCAGGTCTGGGTGAACTGGAAATAGCGGACAAGTTCCATTTCTATCCTTCTGTCCTGTGCCTGTTCTACGCGCTCACCGATGCGGCCGATTTCACCGCGTGTGGTATGGTAGGCGAAGAGAAACATGGAGCCGATGATAACGATTATTACAAGAGCGAAAGCGGCCAGGAGGCGAAAGCTCAGACTATGTATCACCTTTTGCCTCCATGAGTTTGTAACCGGCTCCGTACACCGTTTTGATATACCTGAGATGACGGGGGTCCGGTTCCAGCTTCCGTCGCAGCTTGAGAATGTGGACGTCTATGGTGCGGTCGAAGCCATCGAAGTCGTATCCGAGAGCCTTTTCAATAATTTGCGCCCGACTGAATACGCGGCCGGGCTCTTTCACCAGGGCTCCCAGCACTTTAAACTCTATCGGCGTGAGGTGAAGTGGTTTTCCTTTAAGGAATGCCTCATGTTTTAAAAAGTTGACGGTAAGCGCGCCGTGCTCTATTTTATCCGGTCCGCGCTCTCCGGGCAGGCGGCGTAGCACCGCCCGTACCCTGGCCGCAAGCTCCCGTGGGCTGAAAGGCTTGGTCACGTAGTCGTCGGCGCCGATATCCAGTCCCTTTAACCTGTCGTCGTCGGTTGTCAGGGCGGTGAGCATGATGATAGGCACGTCGGATTCCTGCCGCAGAATGCGGCAGATATCGAGTCCGCTAATACCCGGCAGCATGAGGTCCAGCACAATCAGGTCCGGCTGGTTTTCACGGGCTAATTTCAGGGCTTCGTTGCCGTCGTAAGCGGTGAGAACGCGGTAGCCGTCGCGGTTCAGGTAGAGCTTGACCAGTTCCACCGTTTTAACGTCATCATCGACTACCAGCACCCTTTTTCCTGACACGTATATTCCCCCGTAGTTTAATGGTTTCATATAATGTTATAACACAAATGTTAAGAAATTGTGAAAAAAAGGAGAGGAGGGGGATATCCCTCTCCTCTCAAATGGTATGCATTATTCTTTTAAGATGTTAGTAAATTACTCTTCGGCAGGGTCCGGCTCGCACCAGCCGTGGAATCCGCCGCCGAATCCTTTAGCGAACCCGTGGAAGTGCCGGAATGCCTTGCCGAAAGACCTTTCGCCGTCTCCGTTATGCGGCCCGAACGGTAACTGAATATCAGGCCTGGATTCCATCCATTCCTTGAACTCTTCGGTCATGAAATCAGGCCGTGACTCCAACCACTTTTCAAACTCGTCGAGCTGTTCCTGGGTTATCGCGCCTTCCTCCAGCAGCCTCTGGTGAAATCGTTCGCGTGCCTGGTTCCCCAGTTCTTCTCTGGCCTCATTAAAGGCATTTTGAAGTTCATCCGGGTCGATAGCGACACCGGTGTTCTTTTCGTAGATTTCAGCGGCCTTGTCCAGGAAATTAAATTCTCCGGCCGGGGGAGGGCTGGTATCTTCATCATCAGCGTTAGCCACAGCGTAACCACCCAGAATACCGCCCAGGGCTACAACCGTTAACAGCACGGTGAAAATGAATTTCTTGCTTCGCCACATGTTGTGTTACCTCCTTTCCTTTGATTTTCTATAAAGAGAATAACAGCTAAATATTAAAATCTGATTAATATTCGTGAGGCGTTGGGCGCGTACTTCAGGGCTTTTCTTCGGTCATGCCGGATTTAGATATAATCCGCTGCGGGTTTGAAGAAGGCCTTGGACGCTGGTGTGTAAAAATATCTGGCAAAAGAGGGTGGCATTAAAGGCGGGACGTTACAGGGCAGGAGATTGACAGAAAATCAGGAATTTCTTGACCGTCTCCTCATTATCAGCAGCACGACGATAATCCCCAGTCCCAGAGCCGCGCCGCCGATGATAATGAACTTATTCATCAGGATATCCCGCCAGCCGGTCGAAGGCTCCTCGGAGATATTGGCCGCTATATCCTCCTCGTCGGTCGTATTATCGGCAGGTAAGACGTCTTCGGGTTCGATGTCGGCTTCCTCAACGTTAACTGCCGCCTCCGGCTGTTGTATTTCCGGGGTATCCGTAGCGGCGGCTTCCGCGGGATTCTCCGGTTCGGGTATGGCCTCTATGGGCTCGCCGGGGAATGGCAGGTTAATATTTTCCTCGTTATTTGTTTCGTCGCTCTCTGTGATGATATCCGTCCCGTCGGCAATTGCCTTGAAAACGTGTTCACCGGATGCAACATACCAGGTGAAACTCCCAGCTGCGGTAGCGCCGCCGGCGATAGAATCCAGGGTGATTCGCTTCTGTAGCGTATCATCGATATAGCAGTTCAGGTATGATAAATCGGTCGGGCCGTCGCCGATGTTCCTGACGGTTATCCCGAAAGTTACCGTGCTGTTTTCCGATGGCTCGGCCGGTGACCATGTAATCCATTCGATGGTAAGGTCGGGGGTGGGGAAATTGACCGTTCTTTCATTATTGGATTCGTCGCTTTCCATCACTTCATCAGCTTTATCAAGGATTGCCATAAAGGTGTGAGAATCCGCCAGGAACGTATAGTTGAACGTCTTGGTGACGGTAGACCCGGGGTCGATATTTTCAATATTATGATTGCCCCGGTATATACCGTCGACGTAGTAGTTTACGTACGAAGCTTCGGTCTTGAGGTTGCCCTGGTTTTTAATGGTTAATGTAAATGTAACCTCATCTCCCGTAGCTGGAATCGTCGGCGACCAGTCTATGCGCTGGATAACTAGGTCGGGGGAGAAGACCTGAAGGGCCGCCGATATTTCATTATTTGCTTCGTTAGTCTCATAGATGCTGTTATTATAATCTGCTATTACTTTAATGGTGTGGTCGCCGGCTGCGGCGGTCCATGCGGCATTATTCGTCATGCTGGTGTCCGCATTTATTTGATTGATATATACGATTTGAGTGAGTATGTCGTCGATATAATAAGCAACATGGGAAATACCCGCCAGTCCGGGGCCCCGGTTCTTGATAGTCGAGGTGATTGTGACCGTATCGCCGATTGACGGAGTCGCTGGTGTGAAGGTAATATCCTGGATAATCAGGTCTGCGTTGGGAGAGCGGGCTGCGAAGGTTACCGTTTTCGTCATAGCGTTGTTTGACTCGTTGCTTTCGATTACGTAGTTGTCCTCGTCGACAATTGCTCTGACCGTAGTTGAACTGTCATGAGTCACCCACGGGATGGTCGCTGTCGCGGTTGAGCCGGCAGGAATGGCTGGTAGGCTGTTCTGGTATTTGTAGGTCTCGTCGAAGTAGGTATCCAGGACGACAGGAGACGCCTGTGCTTTCCCCTGGTTCTTTACAGTTATGGTACACGATGCCTTATGGCTTTTTAACGGCGGCGAGGGTGACCATGAAATACTTTCAATGATAAGGTCGGGGGCAAGAGCAGGCAGGGTAGTCGTCCCGGTATTGTTGGTTTCGTCCATCTCGGCAATTCTATCGTTGGCGTCGGCAATCGCTTTAAATGTGTAAGTATCTACCCCCATGACTTGTGAAAATGTCTTGGTGGCGGTGGCGCCGGGACTTAGCCCGCTGATATAGACTACTTCCTGGCAGGCATCATCGATGTAATAGGCTAATAAAGAACTGGTGGCCGTACCACTCCCCTGGTTCTTAACGGTTACCGTAACTGTTACATTGCTGGTTGCCGAGCGATTTTCAGGCGAGTAACTTATTGCGTAGATGACCAGGTCAGGTTTGGCGGTTGCGTACGTTACCGCCTTGGTATTATTGTTTTCATCGCTTTCCTTGACTTGGTTGAGAAAGTCGGCGATTATCTGGAAGCTATGTGAGCCTGTCGTAGCGGTCCAGGGCCAATTCATGGTGCAGTTATCACCGGATTCCAGCACCGGAATCGCTCGATAGCCTCTGGAATTGCCATCGATAATTAGGCCTACATTGGAGCCGCCGGCCCTCTTGTTCCCCTGATTTTTTACTCTAATGGCGAAGGTTGTCTCGTCGCCCATGGATGGATTTCCCGGCGACAAGGTTATATCATCGATGATGAGGTCCGGGGCGAGGACGGAAAAGGCGTATGTATTTTCATTGTTGTCCTCATTGCTTTCTGCGATTTCGTCATCGTGGTCAACGACTGCCCTGAAAATATGTTCGCCCGCTTCTGCCTTCCAGGTGAAATAATTAACCGTGCTGGTATTCGGGCTCATCCCGCTGTTGGGGGCGTAATGCGATATCTCGTTATCGATGTAGTAAACGAGACAAGAAGGCCCGGACCAGCCTTCGCCCAGGTTTCTGATGGTTACGGTAAAGGTAACCGTGCTGCCGATTGATGGCAATTCAGGCCACCAGAAAATAGATTCGATAATAAGGTCGGGGGCTCCCGGAGATTGGGCGGATGCTTCGTAATTATCACCCGGCACCGGTACCGGAGTGAATAAGCCTGCTAAAAGAGACAATAGCACCAGTAAACCGAGCGTTGCCCGGCGTTTGTAGTCACTCATAAATCCAACCTTCAGGTGTCGGCTGATTATAGAATACCTTGATGGGTAAACGGGCGATTGGGCTTTAGCTTGGATTTCAGAATGGTGCTATCACCCATTTTACGGAGCCTTGAAAGTTAAATTTATAAAAAAATCCCTCTCCCGGCGAGGGAGAGGGACGCGGGTATTTTAATGGTAACAATTGAGACGGCTTAGATTTTTCTGTCTGAATCCGCCCAGTATTTTTCGCGCAATTCGCGCTTCATTATCTTCCCGGCGGCGTTCTTGGGCAGGGCATCGATGATTTCTACGGATTTGGGAGATTTATATCCCGCCAGGTTCTTCTTACAGAGGGCGATGAGTTCTTCCGCAGTGGCGCTGGCACCCTCCTTCAGGCTGACGATGGCGTGTACTTTTTCCACCCAGTACGGGTCCGGGATGCCGATTACCGCCACTTCATGAATGCCGGGGTACCGGTACAGTACTTCCTCTATCTCCCTGGGGAAAACATTCTCGCCGCCGGTGATAATCATGTCTTTTTTACGGTCGACGATGTAAACGTAGCCGTTTTCGTCGTAGCAGCCGATATCGCCGGTATGCAGCCACCCATCGACGAGGGTTTTACTGGTATCCTCGGGCTTCTTCCAGTACTCAATCATGTTGTGTTTGCTGCGGACGATGATTTCGCCCATTTCGCCGGGGGCGATATCTTTATCTTTATCGTCGACGATTCTGACCTGCACGCCGATATCCGGCTGGCCGGTGGAGGTAAGTATCTTTTCTGCTGGCGTACCCAGTGTCTGGTGGTCTTCTTTGGAGAGATGGCAGATGGCGGGGCCGCTCTCGCTCTGTCCGTAGCCCTGCCCGAAGACGTTCCCGAAGGTCGCCAGGCCTCTTTTCAGCACCTCCAGGGGCATGGGGGAACCGCCGTACCAGATAAACTTTAGATTGCTGAAATCGTACTTCTGAATATCGGGTACGGAGAGCATGGCTACGAGGTGGGTAGGTACGATGGATACATGGGTGGCCTTTTCATTCTGGATTAGCTGCAGGGTGACCTCCGGGTCGAAAGTTTTTGTAATGATATTACAAGCGCCGAGGTAGATGAGGGAGCGAACCATGGTATCCCCGGCGATGTGGAACATGGGTGATACCTGGATATGCCTGTCGTCGGGCTGGATGCTCTGATTGATGATGTAGATACGGCAATCGTCCCAGGCCTCGCGGTGGGAATACACGGCGCCGCGCGGTACGCCAGTGGTGCCGCTGGTATAAATAATAAAGAATTTATCGTCTTCCTCTATCGTAACATCGGGTTCTTCCGTGGAATTGGAATCGAGAATGTCCTGCATGCAGGACATATCGGGGGCGGTCTTTTCAAGGGATATGAAATTTACAACCCCGGGTGTCCTGGGGCGGAGGGATTCGGCGGCGGCAAACTGCTCCGGGCCGACGAAAAGGGTTTTGACTTCCGAGTAGTTTATCAGGTATTCGAGTTCTTCCACGCCGAGTCTGGGATTGAAACGCGATAGTACGTAGCCGCCTTTCATCGCTGCCCCGTAAACGATGGCGTAATCGAGGCAGTTCCAGGACAGTATGCCGACGGCATCGCCCTTTTTCACGCCGAGTTTCAGCAGGGCGTGAATCAGGCTGTTTATTTTAGCATTGAATTCGGCATAGGTTAACCTCTGGTCCCCGTAGACAAAAGCCTCCTTGTTCGGGCGAAGGAGGGAGTGTCTGTGGATGATATGAGCGAAGGTGCCTGTTTTGTAACGTGCTAGTTCTTTCAGTATCAGACCTGCTGGCATTCTTTTCCTCCATATTTATATGTTGTTTTTAACTCTGGTTTAGCCGGCAACGATTGTTGCCATCTTTATTTACTGCATGAGGTGGGGAACCGGGGTGGCAGTAAGAGTGCTGTGCCGATATTTTCCTTCCGTAACAGATGTGGTGGGCCACTCTGGGTTCGAACCAGAGACCTCAGTCTTATCAGGACTGCGCTCTAACCAGCTGAGCTAGTGGCCCACGAACCAGGACAATATTATTTTAATTGATGGTTATCTAATAATCAAGCGTCAGCTTTTATCCGCGGTCCGGAAGCGCCCGTAGACCGGGCCTGCCAAGCCGATTGCTTCCGCCGCGGCGCGGTGCTTTTACGTGGCCCCGGTTTAATTGGCAGGTTCAATACTTACAAGCTCTATTTCAAAAGTAAGCGTTTTGCCGGCCAGTTGATGATTGCGGTCGCAGATAATGCTTTCTTCGGTGATATTGGTAACGACGGCCATTATCGAGTCGCCCTGGTTGGATTGCAGGGGCAGTTTATCGCCTATTTTTACCTGGAAGTATTCGGGTATCGTATTTCGGTCTATTTTTATCACCAGGTCTTCATCATATTCGCCGTAGGCGTCTTCCGGCGGGATTTTCACCGTTTTTACCTCCCCGACCTTCATGCCCCTGACGGCTTTATCAAAACCGGGTATCATTTGCCCCGCCCCGATGACGAATTCCAGCGGCGCTTTTCCTTCGGAGCTATCGAACACGGAGCCGTCATCGAGGGTGCCGGTGTAGTGAACGGCGACTTTATCGGCGTTTTTGGCTCCTTCTCCTCCCCCGCAGCCCAACGCCAGCGGCACTATGAGTATTATGATAAACAGCAGGGCTAAATGATGGGTTTTCATGTTTTGATTATAACATGACAGGGGACGGGGGGTGAAAGTTTGCCACCTGGTTTGTCCGAAGGGGAGGGGGCTTTTTACGATTCGTTATTCGTTTTTTTTATTTTTTTGTGGTTTTTCCGTAGCTAATCAGCTTCAATTATTCGTTTTTCGTTATATTTTAAGTTGCTCCGGGTGTGTGGAGCAGGAGTAATGGTCTTCATCTTTGTTTATTTTAAGCGAAATAGGGGTTATCGGCAAGGGGTTTTTGTCACGCGGGGGTAGGGGTGAGCAGGGGAGGGGCTAAAGGGGGTGGATGTAAATCCCTCTCAATCTCCCTTTACGAAAGGGAGACGACCCATTGTGCACTTTCTGTCTCCCCCTTTGAAAAAGGGGGAATAAGGGGGATTTTAGAAAGGGGGATTAAGGGGGTGAGGGTAGATAGAAATAATGGTGCGCAGTTGAATTAATGGAGTAAAATGTTATCAATTCAACAATATGTAGGGGGTAGAGAAGTGGATAACGAGGTACTAAAAGCTGAGAGATTAATAACTAAATATTGCAATACAGCGGGTAGGTACATAGAAACAGGTGATATAGCGGAGTATATTTATTATTTTGCTAATAATATGGAAGGTAACATTGATGGTTTTAGCGGTAGAGTACACCAGCCCCTAAAAGCGGCTTTATTACTAATAGTCCACGAACAATTTAGTTCAGAATTGCCATCAGATAGGAATGATTATGACCAGATATTAGCTGGTGGTACAGCATTATCAGCGATGTATCTTATGGCTAGGTTGGAAAACCTGTTTCGTATAAAAAGTCAGTACCTAAATGAAGACGGTACTTTGAAAAATGGGATACCCATGCAACTAAGGCAAATACTAAAAAGGGAATATAAAAAGGAATATAATAAGGACATTAACATAGGGAACAAATGGCGGTGTAGCAGAATAAATCAAGCATTTAATATCTTTCTATACCGTAATAGGACTTTGTTAGGTAAACGATTAAAAATAATGGATAAGAAGTTACGAATAGCTGATAGGTTAGATTACATACGTAATCCCGCGATGCATGGAGAATTAGACGACCCTGGTGTTGAGGCAAGATTTTTAGGTTTGTTAGTAGCAATGTTTTACTATGGTTTAGTCTCCCCAAACAAAAAAACCTTAACCCCTGGATAGCGGAAGGAAAGAGCTTCACCGGCCTGTTTATCAGCCGGCGACCGACCTAGGAGAATAGGCTCACACCAATTATATCTCCCTAGAAAGGAGGTGATCCAGCCGCAGCTTCCGCTACGGCTACCTTGTTACGACTTCGTCCCAATCACCGACCTCACCCTAGACAACTGCCTCCCCGCAAGCGGGGTTAGCTCATCGGCTTCAGGTGTTGCCGACTTTCATGACGTGACGGGCGGTGTGTACAATGCCCGAGAACGTATTCACCGCACCATGCTGATGCGCGGTTACTAGCAACTCCGACTTCATGCAGGCGAATTTCAGCCTGCAATCCGAACTGAGGATGGTTTTTAAGGATTAGCTCCGGATCGCTCCATTGCAACCTATTGTACCACCCATTGTAGCGTGTGTGTAGCCCAGGGCATAAGGGCCATACTGACTTGACGTCATCCCCTCCTTCCTCCCCGTTTTGCAGGGCAGTCTCGCCAGAGAAATTAACTGGCAACAGGGGTTGCGCTCGTTATGGGACTTAACCCGACACCTCACGGCACGAGCTGACGACAGCCATGCAGCACCTGTGATGGTTCCTGACTTAACAGGTCGCTAACCTTTCGGGTCGCTACTTCCACCATGTCAAGCCCTGGTAAGGTTCTTCGTGTTGCATCGAATTAAACCACACGCTCCGCTGCTTGTGCGGGCACCCGTCAATTCCTTTGAGTTTTAGTCTTGCGACCGTAGTCCCCAGGCGGGATACTTAAAGCGTTAGCTTCGGCACAGAGAGGGTCGATACTCCCTATACCTAGTATCCATCGTTTACTGCGTGGACTACCAGGGTATCTAATCCTGTTTGCTACCCACGCCTTCGGACCTCAGCGTCAGTTACAGCCCAGGAGGCCGCCTTCGCCACTAGTGTTCTTCCCGATATCTACGCATTTCACCACTACACCGGGAATTCCACCTCCCTCTGCTGCACTCTAGCCCATCAGTATCGAATGCACCCTCCCAGTTAAGCCGGGAGATTTCACATCCGACTTGACAGGCCGCCTACGCCCGCTTTACGCCCAGTAAATCCGGATAACGCTCGCCCCCTACGTATTACCGCGGCTGCTGGCACGTAGTTAGCCGGGGCTTATTCATCGGGTACCGTCAGTGTTTTCTTCCCCGATAAAAGGGGTTTACAACCCGAAGGCCTTCTTCCCCCACGCGGTGTCGCTGGATCAGGCTTTCGCCCATTGTCCAATATTCCTTGCTGCTGCCTCCCGTAGGAGTCTGGGCCGTGTCTCAGTCCCAGTGTGGCTGGTCGTCCTCTCAAACCAGCTAACGATCGTCGCCTTGGTAAGCCTTTACCCCACCAACTAGCTAATCGTACGCAAGCCCCTCCTCAAGCGCCCGAAGGCTTTAGTCCTTCGCCTTACAGCTAAGGACCACATGCGGTATTAGCTCCGATTTCTCAGAGTTATTCCCCACTTAAGGGCAGGTTGCTTACGTGTTACTCACCCGTCTGCCACTAACCGCCGAAACGGTTCGTCCGACTTGCATGCATAAAGCACACCGCCAGCGTTTATCCTGAGCCGGGATCAAACTCTCCAAAAAAAAATGGGTTTGCTTGTTTGAACCTTCCTTCCGCTATCCAGTTGTTAAGGTGCAAAATGTCCCGCTAGGGGACGTATAAATAATAGCACAGGCTATTACTGTTGTCAATAATTATTCCTGCTATTCTTCCGTCTTCTTCTTACCGGCCTGTGGCGACTGTGAAAGAGCCTCGGTCAGTCCCAGCACGTTAACCAGCCTGGACTGGTCGGACATGATGAGCTTGGTGTTATCTTCCAGAGAAGCCTGCGTTACCTGGAACTGTTTTAGCATTTGGGCGTTACCGATGAAATATTTATCCGCCGCCGTGGATACCGTCTCGATGGCTTTGGCCTCGCCCTCCGCCCGCAGGATAGCCGCCTGCCGGTCGCCCTCGGCTACGAGGATGGTATTCTGCTTATCGCCCTCGGCCTCCAGAATCTGTTTCTGCCGGTAGGCCTCCGCCTCCAAAATGATAGCCCGCTTCTCTCTCTCCGCCTTCATCTGCTTGCTCATGGCGTCGGTGATGTCATGCGGCGGCTCGATTTCTTTCACCTCCACCCTGGTAACCTTGACCCCCCATTTATCGGTGGCTTCGTCCAGCGTTGTCCTCAGGGCGGAATTAATACGTTCTCTCGAGGCCAGGGTTTCATCAAGGGTCATGTCACCGACCAGGTTTCTAAGGTTCGTCTGTGCCAGCTTGCTGACGGCTACGTAAAAATTGGCGACCTCGTACCTGACGGCCTTGGCATCCGTTACGTAATAATACACCACGGCATCTACGGTTACGCCGACATTGTCCTTGGTGATGACCGCTTGCGGCTCGACATCCAGCACCGTCTCTCTCATGTCTACCCTGGCCACCAGCGAGTCTATAAACGGGATGATAAACCGGAGGCCCGGCTCCAGTGTCTCCTTGTAGCGGCCAAACCTTTCGATTATGCCTTTCTGCGCCTGGTGGATGACGGTAATCGACTTCGCCAGTGTGATGATAAAGAGTATGACAAGTATAACGATTACAACGATAAGTCCTGCGTTCATTCTTTTTTACTCCCTTCCGTTTTTTTAACCGTTAAAGTAACGCCACTGATGCCAGTGACGGTTATCCCCTCGCCTTCTTTGATTATCTCCTCGGAGCGTGCCCGCCATTCCTCCATGCCTATTTTCACAAGCCCATCGCCGCCTTTATTTATTTCCTTCTGGACGATACCGGTTTTCCCAAAGATAGTGTCGATGTTGGTTCTCGCCGCTTTTACTGCCATCCTCCGGTGTATGTATCTGCGACCGATAACTACATAAAGTACGCAGATGATGCCGGTAACGATGGCGGTCCAGACCCAGGACTGCATGGCCAGGGTTATCAGCCCTCCCAGGACGAGAGCCGTGCCGATAAACACAAGGTCAAGCCCCGTGTCAATTCCCACCATGAGTTCCAGAATAACCAGCACCAGTCCGACCGCTACAAATATCAGCCAGGCCCAGGAATCGAAGAACACAACATCAACAGCCCCGTTTGTCATCGTTTAATCCTTCCTTTATTGTTTCATTTTAACAGTGCACGTAATTGTATTAGAAAAAAATGCGCTTGTCAATTATTTTTACTTCAATAATTTTTATACTCTTTGCAGGTTTATTTATAAAATGTTTACGCCGCTCGCTCCGCTGTTTATTTTCTTTTCATACCGTCCGTTCTATACTGGAAGGTCGGCGGGATACGAAAGAAACGTAACTCGATGACATGCTATTCTTGTGTCCTGGAGGTTTTATAGGCTTATGTTGGGCATGACGACAACGAGCGACTCCGGAACAACCGGCGTTCATGATATCGCCGAGGCCCTGGGTGGAGGTATCCACGAGAGTTCACTGGTGCTGGTGGAAGGCGAATCCAAGTCCGGCAAGAGCGTGCTGTGTCAGCATATAGCCTACGGTGTGCTGCACTCAAAGGGCAGCGCAGTTGCCTATTATTCCACGGATTATAATTCCGAGACTCTCGTTACCCAGATGGAATCCATGTCCCTGGATACCCGACATGATCTGGTGACCGACCGTTTTCGAATTTATACAATGGGTGCGAAAAACGTTTTAAGGGACGCCGAGAAGTCTCTTCAGATTATCCTCGACCACATCGTGGAGCTGCCCGAGCGGTTTAAGCTGATTATCGTAGACTCTCCGTCGCCGTTTTTATCACTGGTCAGCCGGGTGATGAAGATTGACTTCCTGCAGGCATGCAAGGAATTATGTGAGGAGGGCCGGTCTATCGCCTTGGCACTGGATACTCATGTCTTCGAGAGTAAAACACTGTTACGCGTCTATGCTATGAGTGATTATTACCTCCGGCTCCGGTCTCATGATGCGATGCTGAACACGGGTCAGTATGATACCCGGGTAATTAAGGTCCTGGAAGTAACCAAACTGGCCGGCGCGGAACGCTGGGGACAGGAAGGCATAAAGTTCGAAATCAAACCCAAAGTGGGCATTCAACTTCTTCCCTTCGTTCAGGTTAAAGTCTAGCCCTTTTTACCTCCTCAAGACATTCTTTAATCCATTCATTTGCATCGTCCTTTGTGGTATTATCTATCTGTGGTGTAATTCGGTTATCGGGCGGTTATGGAATAGTGTCTGAAAGCTATTCATCATCGTTAATTACCAGTGGACTGCAAACCTCCTTTATCGGGCAGAAGGTTGTTTATTATCCTTACCTGCCGTCTACTATGGACATAGCCCGTGAGGAGGCCGGGAGGGGGACCGCCGAGGGGACCGTCGTCATCACCGGAGAGCAGACCGAAGGTCGGGGCAGGATGCGGCGTACCTGGCTTTCGCCAGAGGGGAATATAGCCCTGTCCATCGTTCTCTATCCGGACATCGCCGGCCTGCCTTATCTGGTCATGATTGCTTCCCTGGCGGTGGCCCGCAGTATCGAGGCAGTCACCGGCCTGAAGACGCAGATTAAATGGCCTAATGATATCCTCATCGGCGGTAAAAAAGTATGCGGGATTCTCATTGAGAACGATGTGAAGGGGAACAGGGTAGACTATGCAATAGTCGGCATCGGTATTAATGTCGACCTGAAGGCTTCCGACGTTGACGAGATATCCGCCACGGCTACCAGCCTGAAAGATGAACTGGACAGGTGCGTGCTGCGGGCGACCGTTATCAGGCATCTCCTGACCGAGTTCGAAAGACTTTACCTGCTATTGCCGGAGGGCGAATCTATTTTTAAAGCGTGGCGGGCACGACTGGACACGCTGGGCAAAAGAGTAACGGTAAGTTCGGGTGGTGACGTACTTGAAGGTGTTGCCGAATCTGTCGATGAGAGCGGCGTATTATCAATACGCCAATCCGATGGCGTTCTGGTCGATGTCGTCGCCGGGGACGTCACCCTGCGCGATAATTAGTAAAGAAGAACTTCCCCACCCCCCAGAGGTGAAAAAGGGGGTGGGGAAATACCTTGAGCTGAATACAGTTACTGGCTATTTACCTTATTTTCCTTTATCCCCACTGCCGGTAGTGAAAGCTTTAAGAAATTCTATGGGTAGCGGGAAGATTATAGTGCTGTTCTTCTCGCTGGCTATCTCTGAAAGTGTTGACAGGAAGCGGAGTTGTATAGCTGCCGGCTCCCTCCCGAGGATATTGGCCGCCTGAGCCAGCTTCTCCGAAGCCTGGAGTTCACCCTCGGCGTGAATAATTTTCGCCCGCCGCTCTCGTTCGGCCTCGGCCTGGGCCGCCATAGACCGCTTCATTTCCTCGGCCAGCTCGACTTCCTTGATTTCCACCGTGCTGACCTTGACTCCCCACGGGTCCGTTTGTTCGTCGATGATTTTCTGGAGCATCTGGTTGAGCTTATCGCGCTTGGTAAGCAGTTCGTCAAGCTCGGATTGACCCAGCACGTTTCTCAGCGTCGTCTGGGAGATTTGTGACGTCGCCCTGATGTGGTCGAGTACCTTCACAACGGACGACTCGGGGTCGACGACTCGGAAATAGACCACGGCATTGACGCGGACGGTGACGTTATCCTTGGTGATAACCTCCTGCGACGGAACATCCATGGTCACCACGCGCAGGTCTACCTTCACCATGCGGTCGATGAACGGGATAATGAGGAACAGGCCGGGTCCCTTGGCACCGACCAGTCGTCCCAGGCGGAAAACAACGCCGCGCTCGTACTCCGTGACGATTTTAACCGCCATCGTGATAAGGATAAAAACAACGACAACTATAACACCTATGATGATTGGATTCATTTGTGCACCTCCTTTACTTTTTCTTGGTTACCATTAATTTAAGACCATCGACCCTGGTTATAATCACCTCCTCCTCCGGCTCTATCCGGTCTTTATCGACTATAGCCGTCCAGCGTTCCCCCTCGACGAGTACTATCCCTTTGGGTTCCAGAGCCACTTCCACCACAGCCATTCTACCCACCAGGTCTTCCTTACCGGCAGATACCTTCCTCTGGTGAGCCCGGACCGACCATATGACTACAAAGACCAGTAAGACAGCGATGATTAGTGCAACTACTACTATTAACCAAACAGGCATATAAAGCAAAGATACCTCCTTTGTTATCGATATTAATTTATTTGGCCGGCGGCTTTTTATTTACGTACAGGTTCAGGCCGTCGATCCTGTTAATGACCACTTCTTCTCCGGGCTTTATTTCACCGTCTTCGGATGTCGCGTTCCATCGCTCTCCCTTGAAGAACACGGTGCCCTCCGGGTTCAGGGCTACTTTTACCAGGGCTGTCTTGCCGATAAGCTCCTCGCGCCCGGTCTTGGCCTGCCTGCGGTGTGCCCTGATGGCCCGGTGGATGATAAAGCTAAGCGCCCCGGTGATAATGATGGTTACGGTGGCGATAAGCCACGGGTTTATCCTGAACACGGGGGACGCCCCCTGGAAAAGAATTAGCGAGCCGATGACCAGAGCTACGACTCCGCCGGCGGTAAATATCCCGAAGGTCGTCGTCAGCACCTCACCGACAAAGAGACCGATAGCCAGAACTATGAGTAATATCCCTGCGTAGTTAACCGGCAGCATTCCCAGCGAGTAGAAGGCCAGCAGCAGGCTGATGCCGCCCACCACTCCCGGGAAAATAAGGCCGGGGTTGAATATCTCTGCCATGATACCGAGCGTGGCTACGCTTAACAGTAAGTACGCTATATTGGGGTCGGCGATGGCGTAAAGGAAATTCTCGACGGTTCGCATGGGATTATCGTTGATGATGGCATTAGTGGTTTCCAGCGTGACCGCCTGATTGTTGAGCAGGGTTACCTGTCGGCCGTCCAGCTGCCTGACCAGCGTTTCGAGGTCGGGGGCGACCATATCGATAACGTTAAGGTCGAGGGCTTCGCGCTCGGTGGCGGAAACGCTCTCCCGCACGGCGTTTTCCGCCCATTCCAGATTGCGTCCGTGGGTCTCGGCGAGGCTCCTGATATAGGCGGCGGCGTCATTGACCACCTTCTCCTCCATCGTTTCGGACATGCCGGCCTCGCCCTCTTCGCTGATAGCCACCGGGTGGGCGGCGCCGATGGCGGTGTTGGGCGCCATGACAGCCACGTGGGCCGCTATGGTGATAAAGACCCCCGCGGATGCCGCCCTTGCCCCCGAAGGGGCCACGTAGACGACGACCGGTACGCGGGAATTGACCATGAGCTGGATGATATCGCGCATGGCGGTGTCCAGTCCGCCGGGCGTGTCCATCTGGATAATCAGGGCCTGGGCATTCGTATCTTCGGCCTGTTCGATGCCCCGTTTCACGTAATCGATGAGAACGGGATTGATGGTTCCCTTGATGGTGAGGACATCGACATGAGGAGTCTGCGCGTAGACGCCAGCGCCTGCGGACAAAGCCAGCAGCAACAATACAAATACCAGTAATATGCGCCTGATTTTTATCATAATTCAAATCCCGGGGAATTCATCTCATTATAATTGTATAATAGTTTTAATGCAATTAAAACCGATTCACCTTCGGGGTGTCTAAGAGGGGCGCCAGCCCCTCTTTCTTTATCTCCCTCTCTCCAACCAAATTATTTTACGTATTTACTAGATGTATCAGATTGGAGAAGGGGTAAGGGGGTGAGGTTAATACGTTTTGAAGATTGTGATATACAAAATAGCGTAAATAAATGTGAACAAAATTGAATAGCTGTGTGATATAGTGTAAATTATTATTGTATCTATGTGCTAACAATGCGAGGATAAAACGTGAAAATCCAGAGATGTAAAGGGATGCGGGACATCTCCCCCGCGGAAATGAAAGTATTCCGTCTGGTGGAGAGCATATGCCGCGACGTCTGTTCCGGGTGGGGTTATCAGGAGGTCAGGACGCCCACCATTGAGTACCTGCACCTCTTTACCTCGGCGGGAACGCTGACTCCCGGCAGGCTGGGGAAGGTGTATTCCTTCTTGGACTGGGACGGCTGGAGTGGGGAGAGAGTGGTGCTGCGCCCCGATGGTACTATACCGGTCGCCCGCATGTATACGGAAAGTATGCAGGGGATGGCACGGCTGTTTTACGCCGCGAACCTGTTTATGTTTGAAAGCGGCGGTGAGGAAACCAGGGAAAGGTGGCAATGCGGCGCCGAGCTTATCGGGGCGGGGTCGGCCATGGCGGACGCCGAACTTATTACGCTTTCGCTGGAAGTCCTGAAGAAACTGGGACTTAAAGGAGTGGAGTTGCGGCTTTCGCACGCCGGACTGATTAAAGCGCTGCTGGTAAAACTGGGTCTGACCCCGGAAGAGCAGAGTCGCATGTTCGACCGTATTCTGGATGGTGATGCGGCGGCTCTGGCTGAAGTCAGCCGCGAATCGCCGGAGGTCGGCGATACTCTAAAGCCTTTCCTGGGTTTGAAAGGGCAATCACCCGGATTTTTAAGAAATCAGAGGGCCCTTCTTGCCCGTAATATGCCGGAAATCCGCCGGTACCTCGATGAATTTTTAAAGACCGTTGACATCCTGGATGAACTGGGGGTGAAGTATCAGATTAACGTTGCCTCCGGGGCCGGCTTCGAATACTATACCGGGATTATCTTCCAGTTCTTCATCGGCAAAGAGAAGATAGGCGGGGGAGGGCGTTACGATGCCCTGATTCCCTCAATGGGGGGTGGGGACATGCCTGCCTCCGGATTTGCTTTATATGTCGACCGTTTGATGAATCTGGGAAGCCCGGAGAATTTTGTAAAGAAAGCGCCGGAAAGAGTTCTGGTAAGAGTGAAATCCGGCGGTGCCGTGAAAGAGGCTTTTGGGGCGGCCGATAAACTGCGTGATGCCGGCTATATCGCCGAGCTGGACCTCAATGGTGAGAAAGGCGATTTCCAGTGCATAGTCGAGGTGCGGAGCGCGGCGCCAGTATTTACTATAGTGAACACGGAAACGAAAAAGAAGATTGAAGCGTCAACTGTTAAAGAGCTTCTAAAACGACTGGAGGAGGAAGGTGGCGGTTAAAATAGCCCTGCCCAAGGGGCGTTTATTGAGAAAAACGGCGGCCATGTTGCAGAAAGCCGGCTGGGGGCTTGATGAGTACACATCGAACATGGGCTTCTACCGGCCCAAGTCGCGGAAATTCACGGAGTCCCTTATCAGGGTCTTTCACGAGAAGGATATACCCGTCCAGATAGCCATGGGTAACTACGACCTGGGGATTTGCTGTCTGGACTGGATTGAAGAATTGCTGGTGAAATACCCCAGCAGCGATATAGTCAAGGTGAGAGACCTGCTGTACGGGAAAGGCGCGCTGTATGCGGCGGCTGCTTCTCCACAGGTAGGCCTGCGTCAAAACGGGGCCCCGGTGCGTATCGCCAGCGAATATCCCAATCTGGCGGAAGCTTTTGCGTTGCGGAAACGCATGAGCCGTTTTAGCATCTTTCCGGTGTGGGGCGCCGCCGAGGCATACCCGCCGGAAAACGCGGAGATGGCTTTGCTTTCGGTTAAACACGGCGAAGGACTGGCCGATTATGGCATGGTGCCGGTGGGCAAGATGCTCGATTTCAGCGCCTTCCTCATCGCCAACCGGAACACCTGGGAGACCAAGAACCTTGATAAAATAGTAACATCTATTTGCGATAGTCTGCCGGAGGCCGGTAAAAAGATGACCGCCGGTGATGAAATCAATACGGTCGGGGCACCTGCGCGTAATCGCCCTGTAGAAACTAGAAGCGATACCGTCAGGCTGGCCCTCCCCGACGGACACCAGCAGCAGGCGACTGTTAACTTGCTTGATAGGGCTGGTATCAAGCTTGACGATTATCCCTCGGAGACGGGAAATCGCCGCCCGGGGATTAACGTAGATGGTGTAACCGTCAAGGTTATTCGTCCCCAGGATATGCCTTTGCAGGTGGCCAACGGTAATTTCGACATGGCTATTACGGGTCGGGACTGGCTGACCGAGCACCTGGACCAGTTCCCGTCGAGTCCGGTCGGGGAGCTTCTGGACCTGAAGTCCAGCCGGGTACGAATCGTGGCGGTGGTCAGCCAGAAACTAGCGGTAGATGACTGCGGCGATTTACGCCGATTCATCGCCGGCAGGGAAGAGCCGTTCCGGGTTGCCTCGGAGTACGTGAATATTGCGGACAGGTACGCCCGGGATAATCTCCTCGGGTGCTATCGTGTGATTCCCACCTGGGGCGCTACCGAGGCCTTCCTGCCGGAAGACGCCGATATGCTTATCGAGAATACGGAAACCGGCAGGACGATTGCCCGGCACAATCTTAAAGTAATTGATACACTTTTCATTTCGACGGGCTGTGTGGTCGGGAGTACGGACGTTGTATCCGGCGTCAAGAGGAAAAAGCTTGAGGCTATCGTTGCACGACTGCGTACAGCCGTTGAGGATAAATAGATGAAAATCATCGAAGGATATAAATCGGCTAAGTCGATACTGTCGCGGCGGATTTCGCAAAAACCGGGCAGCGACGAACGTGAACGGACGGTCAGGCAAATCGTCGATGACGTGCGTGACCGGGGCGACGTCGCTGTTATTGAGTACACTGAAAAGTTTGACGGTGTTAAGCTGGCGTCGCTGGAAATCGATAAGAAGCGGATAGACGGTGCCTGCCGCGATGTGGATAAAGAGCTTATCTCCGCCCTTGAACTGGCGGCGGAGCGCATAACCGCCTATCACGAGGAGCAGAGGAGCAGTCTTTTAAAGGAGAGCACCGGTAAAAAATTAGGCTGGCTGATACGTCCGCTGGGTAGAATCGGCGTGCATGTTCCCGGCTTTACAGCGCCTCTGCCGTCGTCGCTGCTGATGACGGCAGTTCCGGCTAAAGTGGCCGGCGTAAAAGAGGTTATTCTGGTGACGCCTCCGGGGAAGCGGGGCAGTGTTTCCCCGCTGACGCTGGCGGCGGCAAAAATCGCCGGGGTAGACCGCGCTTTTTCCGTCGGTGGCGCCCAGGCCGTCGCCGCCCTAGCTTTCGGCACGGAGTCCATCCCGCGGGTAGACAAAGTGTGCGGGCCGGGTAATATCTTTGTTTCCCTGGCCAAGAAGATGGTCTACGGAACGGTCGGTATCGATGGGCTTTACGGACCGAGCGAGGTGGTTATTATCGCCGATGATACGGCTAATCCGGAGTACTGCGCCGCCGACCTTCTGGCCCAGGCCGAGCATCCTGCGGCTTCGGCTGTCCTGCTCGCTACCTCGCGCCGCCTCGCCGACGAAGTGAACCGTGAAATCGAACGCCAGCTGGCCGAGTTTACACGTCCGGATGTCATCGTGAAATCGCTGAAAGATAACGGCCTGATTGCCGTTGTATTGACTATCGACGAGGCGCTGGAACTGGCTAACCTATTCGCGCCGGAGCACCTGTGCCTCGTCGTAAAGGACGCGGCGGAATATATTGATAAAGTGGAGAATGCCGGGTGTCTCTTCGTGGGGGAGAAATCCGTCGAGGTACTTGTCGATTACGTGGCCGGGCCGAGTCACGTGTTGCCCACGGAGGGGACGGCGCGTTTCAGTTCCACATTGAGCGTTCTGGATTTTATAAAAATAATAAGCCTGGTCAATACGGATGAGAGTGATATTGAACAGCTGGGTAAAGCGACTTCGCTCATTGCCCGCGCCGAGGGTCTTGACGCCCATGCCCGGGCGATAGAGAGGCGACTTAAAAATACGGGCAGGGGAGGCAGTTAAGTGGCTGATTCCGACGGCATAGAGAGGTTGATTCGACCTAATCTGACGGGATTTACCGGCTACAGCGCCAGCACGTCCCCGGATACGCTGGCGGGCAGGGTCGATGTGCCTCTGGATAATATCATCAAGATTAACGCCAACGAAAATCCCTACGGCTGTTCTCCTAAGGTGCTGAAGGCCTTGGCCGATAGTCCGCATTTCCACATTTACCCCGACGATGGGCAGCAGGAGATACGCCGTCTGCTTTCGGGGTACGCCGGCGTTGATACCGGGCGTATCGTGGCGAGTCACGGGAGTAATACGCTCATCGACCTTATCGTGCGGCTTTTCGTGGGGCCGGGCGACGAGGTGATAAACTGCGTGCCCACCTTCGATATCTACCGTTTCAGCACGGAGATATGCGGCGGCACTTTGGTTAACATTAACAGGGATGGTAATTTCGCCGTGGATGTTAGCAAAGTTAAGGCAGTTATCAGCAGCAAAACAAAGCTGATATTCCTGGCCACCCCCAATAATCCCACCGGAAACGTCATGCCACAGCGGGATATCGTGGAGATAATCGGAACAGACGTGCCGGTGGTTATTGATGAAGCCTATTATGAGTTTAGCGGCGAGACTGTTATGCCTCTGGCGGGCCGTTATAAAAACCTGATGGTGCTGCGGTCGTTCAGCAAGTGGGCGGGGCTGGCCGGATTGAGGGTCGGCTACGGCGTTTTTCCGCCCCGTATCGCCGATTACCTGTTGGCGATTAAGATTCCGCACAACGTAAGCGTGGCCGCGGAAATCGCCGTGCAGGAGTCGCTGGCAGACCTTGATTATCTTCAGGGCAGGGTGAAAGACATCGTGGCCGAGAGAGAAAGACTCTACGGCGAATTGCAGAAAATCCCGTGGCTGAAACCGTATCCGTCACAAGCTAATTTCATCTTCTGCGAGGTTCTGAAAGGAAGCGCCGACGTACTATATAAAAAATTACAGAAAAAAGGAATCCTTGTCCGTTACTTCGATAATCCACTTTTAAAGAACAGCATCCGCATCAGCGTGGGCAAGCCCGAGCACACCGATGCTCTTATAAAAGCTCTCCGTACACTGGAAAACTAGATAACGGTCAGCATAAGGTAAAATAGTAACCCCACCCCGCGTTTGTAATTTATTCCCACCCTGACCACCCTCGTGTTATTCTCCGCTTAGACCGTGTAGAAATTCCTCTCACTCTCCCTTTGTGAGACCCACTTTTCAAGTAGTAAAGAGGGGGATGAAGGAGGATTCACGCCCCCAGGGGGCGTCTAAGAGGGGTGAAGCCCCTATTCATAGTTCTATCCCTCTCCAAACGAATCTGGCTGCAGGTTTTCGTTATCCATAGTTTGAGGGGGGTAGGGGGTGAGGTGTGTGAAATGAGCCACCTTTATTCAATGTTAAAATAATTAACATTTATTATCGATTATCTCTTGACAAATAGCAAATAAATGCTATAATAGTTAACAGTAAGTATTGGGGAGTAAATATGGATTCTACTAATGAGATACTAAATAAAATAGTACGGATGCAGGACGGCTATGACTACTCCGACCAGCAGATGGCCGATAAAATAGGGTGCAGTCGGCCTCTGTACCAGAGGACGCGTACCGGCAAGATTCCGATGGGCGGAACGTTTCTCAAGGGGGCTATGAAGCTTCTGGCCTCTACGGCGCCGGAGGGCAGGAAAGCCGAAATACGGCGAGAGACGAAAGAGACTGCTATCAATCTGGAACTGGATATCGACGGCAGTGGTAAATGGGATATCAATACCGGGATTCGTATTTTCGACCATCTGCTATCGGCGATGATGAAGCACGGATTATTTGACATAAAGCTGTCGGCTTCCGGCGACGACCCGCATCACACCGTGGAAGACGTAGCAATTTGCCTGGGGCAGGCCTTCGGTAAAGCCCTGGGAGAGAGGCGGGGCATCGTGCGCATGGCCGAGGCTACGGTGCCGATGGATGAAGCATTAGCTACAGTAATAGTAGATATCAGCGGCAGGGGATATGCGGTGCTGGACATGGCCTTTGCCGGCAACGATATGCCGGGACTGCCCGCCGACCTTATCCGGCATTTCCTGGAGTCTTTCGCCATCGAGGCGCGCATCAACCTGCACGCCAGGGTGCTTTACGGCAGCAACGACCATCACAAGGCGGAAGCGCTTTTTAAGGCACTGGGGCGGGTGCTGGATGCGGCCACGCGCATCGACCCGCGTATCAGCGGGGAGCTGCCCAGCACCAAAGAGTTCCTGGAGCGATAGCACTTACTCCAGTAAAGCCAGCTGCCGTCCGGTCAGTCTTTCGTAGGCCTGTACGTATCGCTTTGAAGTCGCTTTGATGACGTCCTGGGGGAGTTCGGGGGAGGGAGGTTCCTTGTTCCACCCGGAAGCAGTCAGCCAGTCGCGGACGGGTTGCTTGTCGAAGCTTTCCTGGGACTGCCCGGGCTCGTATTGGGCGGCATCCCAGAATCGAGATGAGTCCGGCGTCAGTATTTCATCAATCAGTGTCAGACGGCCGTTATCAATCCCGAATTCGAACTTGGTATCGGCAATGATGATGCCCTTGCTCCGGGCGTATTCACGGGCATAGTTATAGACAGCCAGGCTCTTTTCCTCCATCTCCTGGGCGGTGCGCAGGCCAATCAACTTGATAATTTCCGCATTGGTGATTGGCATGTCGTGCCCGGTCTCCGCCTTGGTGGTGGGTGTGTATATCGGTTGTTCCAGTTCCTGGCACTCCTTCAGCCCCTCCGGCATGGGATTTCCCGAGACCGTGCGGTGTTCTTTATATTCCGCCCAGGCCGACCCCGATATATAGCCGCGGACCACGCATTCCACCGGAATGCGTTTTACTTTCTTGGTGACCATGGAGCGTCCCCTGAGATACGGTGGGTAAGCGAAGCGGCTCTCGGCGGGCAGGTAAGAATCCAGGCTGTGTACATCATCAACAGCTTCGGTCATGTGGTTGGGTATTATCTCCGCGGTGCGCCGAAACCAGAAAGAAGAGAGACGGTTCAGTACGTGGCCCTTGAGCGGGACGCCGTTGGGGAGCACCACGTCGAAGGCGGAGATGCGGTCGGTGGCTACCATGAGCAGGTGGCTGCCGAGGTCATAAGTATCGCGCACCTTGCCGCGGATGAATAGCGGCAGCGGGAGGTCTGTTTCCATCAGTATGGTATCCATAACTATACCTTTCTACTCCGGTTATCTCCTGATAAACAGGCTTTCGGACTATATGGCCCTCGGGCCCAGTTCTATAGTATCGGGCATGATTCCCCGCCACTGGCTCTTGGTCAGGCCCAGCCTCTGGAATATCTCGTCGATGTATTGCAGGTAATGCTGGTAATCGAACATGCCCTCGAGTTCGCTTGTCTTCATGGTAGCGGCAACTTCGGTATCGGCCTTGAGCAGAGTCAGGAAGTTCCTGTTTCCCTTCCATGCCTTCATCGCATTTCTCTGTACTATCTTGTAAGCGTCCTGCCGGCTTAGCCCTTTATTGATAAAGGCCAGCATGACTCTCTGCGAGAAGACTAGACCTTTGGTGAGGTCCAGGTTCTTTTTCATGCGGTGCGGATAGACCTGCAGCCTTTTCATTACCGAGGTAAACAGGGACAGAATATAGTCGAGCACCAGGCAGACGTCGGGGAGGATGATGCGCTCGTTGGATGAGTGGCTGATATCGCGTTCGTGCCAGAGGGCGATATTCTCCATGGAGGTCAGGGCACAGCCCCGCGCCAGTCTCGCCAGGCCGGAAACCCGTTCGCAGAGTTCAGGATTGCGTTTGTGCGGCATGGCCGACGAGCCGGTCTGGCTGGCGCCGAAAGGCTCTTCGACCTCCCGAACCTCGGTCTTTTGCAGAGCCCTGATTTCGGTGGCGAACTTCTCCAGAGAGCCGGCCATGATGGCCAGCGTGGTGACGAACTGGGAATGGCGGTCGCGCTGGAGCACCTGGTTCGATATCGGGGCGGGTTCGAGTCCCAGCTTATGGCAGGCCTTCTGTTCTACCTCCGGGGTTACCGTGGCGTAGGTGCCGACAGCCCCGGATATCTTGCCCACGGAAATTATTTTTTTCGCTTCAGTAAGGCGGTGCAGGTTGCGTCTCATTTCCTCCAGCCAGAGCGCCAGCTTCAACCCGAAGGTGGTCGGCTCGGCATGAATGCCGTGGGTGCGACCTATCATCACGGTATATTTATGTTCTATCGCTCTCTGCGCCAGGACAGCCGTAAGCTCTTTAACGTCCTCAATCAGGATATCGGTGGCTTCTACCAGCTGAAGGCTGGTGGCCGTATCGATAACATCGGAGGAGGTCAGGCCGAGGTGGATAAAACGCGACTCTTCCCCGAGGCTTTCGGCCACGGAGCCGAGAAAGGCGGTCACGTCGTGGTGGGTCTCCTTGAGGATTTCCGCCATGCGTTTCAGGTTGCACTTGGCCAGCTTTATCTTGGGGATGGCTTTACGGGGAATAACGCCGAGCTCGGCCCAGGCATCGCAGACGGCTATTTCAACTTCAAGCCACTTCTCATACTTGTTCTCGTCCGACCATACCTTTTTCATTTCGGGTCGCGAATACCGCTCAATCATATCGCTCTCCTTTGTTTGCCAGTTCCTTCAGTAAACACTGTTACAATTTAATCAATTAATATCGTAACGTATTTACGAAATTCCCTGTAGTTCGTTCCGGTATTTATCGTACGCCTGTCTGATTTTATCATGTTTCAGCCCCAGGATTTCCGCCGCCAGGTAGGCGGCATTCTTCGCCCCCGAACTACCGATAGCCATACAGGCAACCGGTATGCCGGCGGGCATCTGTACTATGGAGTAGAGGGCGTCTATGCCGTTTAGCTCGCCGCTGGACATGGGCACGCCGATTACCGGCAGGGTCGTCCAGCTGGCCAGGACGCCGGGCAGATGCGCTGCCAGCCCCGCCGCCCCGATGATTACCTCGATTCCCCGCTCCCGCGCGGACTGCGCGTACTGCTTGGCCTTTTCCGGGGTGCGGTGGGCGGATATGATATTGACTTCGTGGTCGATGCCGAGTTGTTCCAGTATTTCAAGCGCCGACTGCAGAGTTTCGGCATCCGATTTTGAGCCCATCACCACGCCAACAAGCGGCATATTATCTACCTCGCTCTTTCATTTCTGTCATTGCGAGCGAAGCGTGGCAATCCCTATCTGTGCCTTCGGGTAATTCCTGCTTCATTCTTTGTATCGCTGAATTGTTGCTTTGGGATTACTTCGTCGCTACGCTCCTCGCAATGACTTTAGGTAAGAGGGGCTTTCCCCCTCTAAAACTCCCCATATTATTTAATATCGGCAATGTCTTTACGGTAATGCCTACCCTCAAACTGGATGCGCGTTATGTTCTTATACACCTTTTCCCTGGCTTCCGCCAGGTCTTTGCCGGTGGCTACCACCGTCAGAATGCGCCCGCCGCTGGTCATTATCTGCCCCTCCGGGCTGACCCTGGTTCCGGCGTGAAATACCAGTATATCTTTATCCACATCGTCCAGGCCGTTGATTTCAAAGCCGGTCTGGTATTTACCGGGGTAGCCGCCGGAGGCCATGACCACGCCGACACAGGCATCGTCGCTCCATTCGATATTAATTTTATCCAGTTCATTATTAACCGTTGCCATCATAATTTCCGCCAGGTCGGTCTTGAGCCGGGGCAGAACCACCTGCGCCTCCGGGTCGCCGAAGCGGGCATTAAATTCTATCACTTTCGGCACTTTATTGGTAATCATCAGGCCCCCATAGAGGACGCCTTTATACGGCCGTCCTTCGTCTGCAAGCGCCAGGATAGTCGGCTCCATGATGGTCTTGATGATGATATGTCCCAGCGCGTCGTTGTAGAAGGGCGGCGGACTGTAGCTGCCCATGCCGCCGGTATTCGGCCCCTGGTTGCCGTCGTATATACGTTTGTAGTCGCAGGCGGCGACTGTCGGGACGACCTTATGACCGTCGGTAAAGCAGAAAAAGCTCATTTCCCTGCCGAAAAGGTGTTCTTCTATAACGACCCTTTTGCCGGCCGCGCCGAAGGTCTTGGCCTGCATTATATTGGTGAGGGCTTCCTGCGCTTTGGGAACGGATTCGGCGATGATGACGCCCTTGCCGGCGGCCAGCCCATCGGCCTTGATAACGATAGGCGGTTCCTGTTCCTGGACGTACGATTTGGCTTTTTCGTAATCGGAAAAGCTGACGCTTTTAGCGCAGGGGATGCCGTGTCTCTGCATAAGGTCCTTGGCGAATACCTTGCTGGATTCTATTTCGGTGGCCTTCTGGCCGGCCCCGAAGATGGCCATGCCGTTGGAGATGAATTTATCGGCGATGCCGGCCGCCAGGGGCGCTTCCGGACCGATGACGGTGAGGTCTATCTTGAGGTCTTTAGCGGTTTTCAGCAGCGCCTCTATCTCTTCGGCTTTGAAATCCAGGTTCCGGGCTATCCGGGCTGTCCCCGCGTTGCCGGGGGCTGCGTATATTTCGTCGACTTTTGGGCTTTGAGCCAGTTTCCAGACGAGGGTATGTTCCCTGGCCCCGCTCCCGACTACTAATATCTTCAGTGTGGCGCCTCCATAATAAAATTTTACTTATGCGATATATTTTAGCACATCATTACCAGTGAATGTACACGTCCTCAACAGTATGCGATGAAAATTCCGATTCGTACCAGTGTTTGCCCAGCTCTTTTTCCAGCTGGTTAAGCCACTGTTCCTGTTGATTTAGTTGTTCTTTCCAGGAAGAAATCCTTTTTTCTTCCGCAGAGCCGATAGTATATACCTTGCCGCTTACTTCGTTGTTGTAGCTGGCGACATCCTTATTATAGGCCTCCAGCAAATTACTATAGTCCTGCCACGCCTTCTCGCAGTCTATATAGAAATCATACTGAAACGTGTAGTAATCGTACGGCGCCGCCTCCACCCGGTCGATATGCAGTATACCATACCTCTGGCCCGTTTCAATGTAGGCCACGGTGTCCCAGCTTGGCGCATCATCGCTATCGTTTTCCGGGTTGCGGCCGTTGGTGCAGTCGATGTAAATCAGCCCTTTGTCTGACGTTTCAAAGGCGTTGATAGCGTGCCCCACCGCCATGCCGGTGAATCGTACGCTTGCCCACCCGGCCCGGATGCCGGCGGCCTCGGCGTTGTTATGTACTTCTTCGGCGAAATCAGAGCATACGTAGGCATTGGGGCCGTCTTTAATATAGTCTCTGGTATCTGTGGGGTCGGCTTTAATGAAGGCGACCAGTTCGGCGAAGGTGGGGTCGGTGGCCTGGGGGTTGTTGACGAGGATAATCGCTTCGCCGTCGCCGCCGCATTCTATTTTACCGTCTTTCGTATATAGAAAATCCGCCGATTTACAGGCGGCGAGGGAGAGCAGGACTACTATGAGAATAATACATATCTTAACCACAGAGTTAAATCTCTTTATCTACCTCACCCCCAACAACCAGTATCTTCAGAATTCACCTCCATGCAAATGTTCTAACTGGAATACTTGGCTCGTTTGTTTTTGATGGCGAGTACTACACTGCCCACTGCCCCTACCAGGAAGCCTATTGGGCATACAATGATTGCTATGATAAAGAAGACCGGCTCGTCTCCGCTTGCCCCCCAGAAATCTTCCCCAAACCATAGGATTAACAGGGCGTAAACAAGATTGTGCAGGATGACGAAAACGGGTATTCCCACCGCGGAAGCCCCGGTTAGAATCATAAAAGCCTTCGGCCTGCCCGCTACTTTCGTTTTGAAGGTTAGCACTATCAAGGTCACGCCAAGGCCGGCGAGGACAACTCCGGCGGGGAGAATAATAAAACGTATCAGTAATCCGTTGAGTGTTGGTATGAACATCGTACAGGCTATTATGACAAACACCCCGACCAGTATCCAGAATACCGACTGGATTAACTTTCTATTCACTTGACTACTTATTCCCCTCGTTTGTTATCTTTTCCCACCCGGCCGCCCTCGTGTCATCCGCCGCTTGGCCCGATAATTTCCCCCGCCAAAATCCCTCTCGGTCTCCCTTTACCAAAGGGAGAAGCTATAATGTCTCCCCCTTTTAAGTTTCCCCCTTTGAAAAAGGGGGATTAAGGGAGATTTTATTAACTGCTTTAGGACTCCCAATAGATTATTTGTTTTTAGAGCTACTCGTGTGTTCTGATAATTTTTCGCTCTTATTCACTATGATGTTGCCATCTTTATCTCTAACATATTCAATATACGAGCCAGGTGAATTGGGATGTTCTCTGTCTCTGACCATCCTTTTATATACAAGCTTGCCATCCCCACCTTTTTTCTTACCCTCTCCAAATTCATAATCTGCTCTCTTATTCTTATGTTCCGAGCCTTGTTTTTTGGCTTTTATCCCGGTGTATTCACTCAACCCCCAAGTTTCCTTGACAGATACACGTACATGTCGCCTAAGAGAACCGCAATTGGGGCACGGTTCATGCTCCCTTGGATGTTTACCTACTTCATTTCCCTGAAAAACAAAGCCACATTCACTACATTCTACAGACTCATTGATATCACTGGACATTTGTTCTTTACTCCCACTCAATAGTAGATGGTGGCTTGGAGGTTATGTCGTAGACGACGCGGTTGATGCCGTCCACCTCGTTGACGATGCGGTTGGAGATGCGCGCCAGCAGGTCGTACGGCAGGCGGGCCCAGTCGGCGGTCATGGCGTCGTCGCTGGTGACGGCGCGGATGGCGGCCAGGTAGCCGTAGGTGCGGTAATCGCCCATGACGCCCACCGACCGTACATCGGTGAGGACGCAGAAGCTCTGCCAGAGCTGGCGGTAAAGTTTGGCTTTTTTAATCTCGTTCATCAGGATAAAGTCCGCGCTGCGCAGGATTTCCAGTCTTTCTTTCGTGACTTCCCCGATGCATCTTATCGCCAGCCCGGGACCGGGGAAGGGCTGTCGCCAGACCATCTCTTCCGGCAGGCCCAGTTCGGCGCCTACCAGCCGGACTTCGTCCTTGAAGAGAAAACGCAGGGGTTCCAGCAATTTTAATGTCATTTTGGCCGGCAGGCCGCCGACGTTGTGGTGCGATTTTATCTTGGCCGAGGCCGTGCTCACCGATGATACGCTTTCGATAACGTCCGGGTAGAGCGTGCCCTGGGCGAGAAAGTCCACCTTGCCGATTTTGCGGGCTTCCTCCTCGAACACCCTGATGAATTCCTCCCCGATTATCTTGCGTTTCTCCTCGGGGTCGATGACGCCTTTAAGTCGGTCAAGAAATCTATCGGTAGCGTCGATATGTATGATGTTCATACCCAGGTTATCCTCAAATACTTGGAGCGTTCTATCCGCTTCCTCCCGCCGGAGCAGGCCGTTATTAACGAAAATACAGGTAAGCTGGTCGCCGATAGCCTGGTGGATAAGGGTGGCCACTACTGAAGAATCGACCCCTCCCGAAAGGGCGTTGATAACCTTGCCGCCGCCCACCTGTTCCTTAATCCTGGCCATACTGTCGCTGACGAAGTTCCCCATCGTCCAGTTGCCCTTGCAGCCGCACACCTTCTGGACGAAATTACGCAGGATGGTCTTCCCTTCCGGGGTGTGGGCTACCTCCGGGTGGAACTGGAGACCGTAGACGCCTTTTCCGTTGCCGATAACGGCATAAGGCGAGTTTTCCGTTTGGGCAAGGGCGGAAAAGCCAGGCGGCATTTCCTCGATTCTATCGCCGTGGCTCATCCAGACGGTGGTCGACTCGGGCAGCCTGGCGAACAGTGACGAATCCACCTGGCTGATATGCATGACGGCGTGGCCGTATTCGCGCTTGGCGCCCGGTTTTACCTGCCCTCCCAGCTGCTTGGTGATAACCTGCATACCGTAGCAGATACCCAGTACCGGCAGGCCGCTTTCGTACACGTAGGCCGGGGCGAGGGGGGCGTCTTTAGCGTAGACGCTGGCCGGGCCGCCGGAGAGGATGAATCCCCTGGGATTAAGCGGGGCAATTTTCTCCCAGGGCGTGTCATGGGGCAGTAGCTCGCAGTAGACCTGGCACTCGCGCACGCGGCGGGCAATCAGCATGTTGTACTGCGAGCCGAAGTCCAGAACGATGATGGCCTCTCGCTCGGCGCCGGAAACAGCTTCCTCGCTGACCGCCGGTTGTTCGCCGCCGATTTCCTTGGCAATCTCAAGATAGGTAGAGACCTCGATATCGTCGGTGGTGGCTATCCGGTGGCTGTCATCCGGGGGCGGGTTTTGATTTTCTTTAACCATGTTTATAGAACACAATTTACCATTATGTTATACTATCGTCAAGTGGAAAAGTTGGTTCTTCAGGCGTGAGGAACGACTGTAAAGAGCAAAAAATTTTCCTTTCGCTGTCTTCAAGCGGTAATCATTCCTGATGGATAGGTACGAATTTTTCAGCAATAGCCCCGCATCCACCTCGGCTCTCGGGAAACGGACGGGTGAGCGACTCGCCCCGGGTAGCATCGTTGCCCTGACCGGTGAGCTCGGGTGCGGAAAGACGCTGCTGACGCGCGGTATCTGCGCCGGACTGGGTGTGCCCCTGCGGCAGGTCAACAGCCCGACCTTCGTACTGGTGAACGAATACCGCGGCAGGCTGCCTGTTTTTCATATGGACCTGTACCGACTTGGCACGGAATCGGACGTTGTTGAACTCGGCATTACTGACTACCTGTCGCGCGCGGAGTCCGGCGTCATGATTATCGAGTGGGCGGAGAAAATACCTTCGCTCCTCCCCGACGACCTCCTGAAGGTGGAGTTCGAAATCCTGTCGCCCCGTAAACGGCGGATAGTATTTTCTACTTTCGGAGGCAGGTTCGCCGGTCTGTTTGAGGAGCTGCGGTCATGATAGTGCTGGGTTTGGATACATCTCATTACACCAACGCCGTCGGCGTAGTCGAAGGCGATAAAGTCCTGGCGGACTTCACTTATGAAGCAAAAACGGATTCCCTTGAACAGATTGTCGCCAATATCGAGTCTACCCTGCAGAGCGCCGGACTGACCCTTAAAGACGTTGAGGGAATAGGGGTGGGACTGGGTCCGGGTTCCTGGACGGGAATCAGAGTGGGGGTGACGGTGGGTAAAATACTCGCCTTCAGCGCGGGAAAGCCCGTCGCCGGCGTACCGACGCTGGAGGCCTTGGCATATGCCGCCCGTAACGAATCCCCCCTGATTTGCGCCGTTATCGGCGCCGGTACCGGGGACGCTGTCTATGCCGCCCTCTACCGCCCGGAAAACGGTGCCGTTGGCAGAATCAGTGAATACTATGTCGGAGATGTTAAAGGATTAACAGCGCTGTTAACCGGGCCTGCCGTGCTAGCGGGTAACGGCTCTCAAGCGTATGCCGGACTAATCAAGCAGGAAACGGGAATGAATATTAAAGCGGTGGAGGCTTTACCGGGCGGGGCGTCGGTGGCATGCCTGGCGTCGCGGCGACTCGAACGCGGCGAGAAAGATGACGTTCTCTCCCTGACGCCGTTGTACTTGAAAGAATCCACGGCGAAAGCCTTCGTTAACAAATATAAGAGCAATCATGCGTAAAGGGATGTAAAATATGCTGGTTCTGGGTATCGAGACTTCGTGCGATGAGACTTCGGCGGCGTTGGTGGTCGACGGCAAGATGATATTATCCAGTATCATCGCCACGCAGCTCGACCTGTTAAAGAAATACGGTGGGGTGGTGCCGGAGATTGCCGCCCGCCGGCATACCGAGCTTATCGGCTATGTTATTAAAGAAGCCCTCGATACAGCCGGAAAGACGCTGGATGATATCGAGGCCGTGGCTGTTACCTCGAAGCAGGGGCTTATCGGCTGCCTGCTGGTCGGCGTGGCCGCGGCTAAGTCTATCAGCTACTCGAAGCAGGTGCCGCTCATTGGCGTTCATCACATAGAGGGGCATATCTTCGCCAATCGACTTAGCCATCCGGATTTGCCGCTGCCCCATGTGTGCCTGACGGTTTCCGGCGGTCATACTATGCTGCTTTACGTGCCGGAAGACTGCCGGTACGAGTTGCTGGGCACCACGCTGGACGATGCCGCCGGTGAGGCATTCGATAAAATAGCTAAATTCCTCGGGCTGGACTTTCCCGGTGGGCCGGTCGTCGATAAGCTCTCGCGTCAGGGCAACCGTAAAGCTTATGATTTCCCCCGGCCGATGACAAGGGCCAAGACGCTCGATTTCAGTTTCAGCGGACTGAAAACTTCGGTTATCAATATGTTCAAGGACAGGGTCGCCCGCAACGAAGCCCTGCCCCTGGCCGATATCGCCGCCAGCTTCCAGGAGGCGGTCGTCGATGTGCTGGTCAGCAAGACGATGCGCGCCGCCGGGGAACGTGGCGTAACGGCGGTCAGTGTTACCGGGGGTGTCTCCGCCAATAGCCGACTCCGCCACGTGTTTGCGGAGACCTGTAAGCAGAAGAAAATTGATGTGTTCTTTCCGGATTTATCCCTTTGCACCGATAACGCCGCTATGATTGCCGCCGCCGGATACGCTAGAATGAAGCTGGGGGAGGTTTCCGGTTTAAGTCTGAATGTTTTCCCCAATGTCCCGCTGGAAGGATAATATGCAGACGAAGACAGAGAAGATAGACGCGGCCAGTCCCGATGAAGAGATACTGGAACATGCCGCCCGGCTGATTAATAAGGGTGGCGTGGTGGTATGCCCGACCGATACCGGTTATGCCTTCTCGGCCAATGCCCTGGATACCCGCGCCATAGCCAGGGTCTATCACCTGAAAAGCCGCTCTTTCGCCAACCCCATACATATAGCCGTAAGCAATATCCGGGAGGCGGAGAATTACGCCTATCTGGACGAGGCCGCCCGGTATCTCGCTGACCGGTATCTCCCCGGGGCGCTGACGCTGGTGCTGCGCAAGAAAGAAACAATCCCGTCCCTGCTCGTGGCTGGACTGGATACCATCGGCATCCGTATCCCCGATAACGCGGCGATATTGCGCCTGGTGGAAATGACAGGCCATCCCCTGACCGCTACCAGCGCCAATGTCAGCGGCAGGCCGGGAACTTACTCGGTCGAGGAGGTTGAAGCGCAGCTCGGCGAGAACATTAGCGACGTGGCTCTGGTATTAGACCAGGGGCCAATAAAGATGCGTGAACTATCTACCATTATTGATTTAGCGAAAAATCCGCCCCAACTTATCCGGCAGGGGCGCGTCAGCTGGCTGGAATTGCGTGAGGTATTAAAGAGATTCCAGAATCCTGAAGAATAAGGTACACTGGGACAGGAGGGTTTATCTATGCGTATAGCTATAGGCGGCGACCACAGGGGTGGTAAACTCAAGGAACTCGTCATCAGGATACTCGAAGGGCACGGGTATGATTATAACGACTTCGGCTGCTATACAGAAGAAGCGGTGGATTATCCCGATATCGCCGTACAGGTGGTCGAGGCCGTCGCCGGCGGAGAGTATGACCGGGGCATCCTGATATGCGGTACGGGTATCGGCATGTGCATCTCCGCCAACAAGGTGAGAGGAATAAGGGCGGCGCAGTGTTACAACGCCTTTACGGCGAAGCGGGCGCGCCAGCACAACGATGCTCAAATCTGCTGCCTGTCGGCGGAGCAGGGTAAGGCGCGTGTCCCCTCCATCCTGGAGGTTTTTCTCACCACCGAGTTCGAGGGCGGCAGGCATATTCCCAGGCTGAACAAGATAAAGGAAATAGAAGATAAGCAGTGCAAGTGTGATTAAATATTGTCATTGCGAGGAGCATAGCGACGAAGCAATCCCCACTTGTAATTAAGTCGATGATTGGAATTGCCGCGGCCTTCGGCCTCGCAATGACAGGAGTATTTTCGATTAAGATGAGAGAATATGACAAAATATCGTGAAGAATATCAACGCAAGCTGATTACCGCCGAGGAAGCCGCCGGGCTGGTGAAGTCCGGCATGTGGATTGACTACGGGGCTATTTGCGGCTTTCCTTCGCTGATTGATGAGAAACTGGCGGAGCGGGCTAAGGAGTTAAGAGAGGTAAAAATCAGGGCGGAGCATTCCCATACCCAGATTCCTCGGATTGACCCTCGCCAGGAGCACTTTATCCACAACTCCTGGTTCCTGGGGAAGGTGGAGCGGGAATATCATAAGGACGGCGCCTGTTCCTACATACCCTTCGGGCTAAGCGAGGGGCCGCGGATGTACCGCGAGTGGCTCAAGGATGAGGTGGATATCACGTTTATCGAAGTTACGCCGATGGATGAAAACGGCAGCTTTAATTTCGGCACGTCGATAACGCGGCAGAAGGCAGCCTGCGAGGTGGCCAAAACGGTAGTAGTCGAAGTCAATGAATACCAGCCGTGGGTCTACGGCGGCTATGACGAGGTCGTCCACATTTCCGGGGTGGACCACATCGTCGAGAACTACGAGTACAAAATACCGGAGTTCCCGGCGGCGGAGGTAACTAAAGAGGACGAGGCTATCGCCGGGCTGCTGGCGGAGCAGATAGAAGACGGCGCCACTATACAGCTCGGCGTGGGCGCGATACCCAGCGTCGTGGGGAAATTGCTGATTAAACACAGCCTGAAAGACCTGGGCATACACAGCGAGATGTTCAACGACAGTATGATGGAGCTTATCGAGGCGGGAGTGGTCACGGGAAAGAAAAAAACTATCAATCCCGGTAAGGCCGTGCACTGTTTTGCCGCCGGTTCGGAGAAGCTGTATAAATTCATGGATAGAAATCCGGCGCTGGCCGGCTTCCCGGTAGATTACACCAACGACCCTTATATCATCGCCCGGAACGAAAAGCAGATAGCCATTAACAGCACTTTACGCGTCGACCTGCGGGGGCAGGTCTGCTCGGAGTCGGTGGGCACCCGCCAGATAAGCGGCACCGGCGGCCAGCTTGAGTTTACCCGGGGCGCCTATATGTCGCCGGGGGGCAAGGCCTTTATCTGCCTCCACGCCACCCGCCGGAACAACGACGGCAAATTAATGTCCAATATCGTGCCCGTCCTGGAACTCGGGGACATGGTGACCGTCCCCGCGTCGGATGTTTCTTACATCGTTACCGAGTACGGCATGGTCAACCTTAAAGGTAAGAGTACTTGGCAGCGCGCTAAAATGCTGATTTCCATCGCCCACCCCGCCTTCCGCGACCAGCTTACCGAAGCTGCCCGCAAAGCAGGTTTCATTACTAAAGGGACGATGGTGATAGGGTGGTGATATCCGCCCCTTATCCCCCCCGTTTCTTATCTATTCCCACCCGTGCCGCCCTCGTATCATCCTCTGCTTATCCCGTAGCCTTTTCCCCACCCAGTTTCCCCCTTTGAAAAAGGGGGATTAAGAGGGATTTTTCTAAAAGAGGGGAGTGCGCAGCGAGAGGGGGTCAGGGGGTGAGGTTAGAAAAACTACCTGATTACAACAAATTTACACACGCGCCAGCTTGACAATAAACGGCCTCTCATGCTATCTTTAGGTACGGGCTTCAAGCTAAAAGTTGATTTCCCCGGTCCGTCTCAAGAGACGGCTATTTTTTTAGTAGAGCTTTTTGGAGGGAAGTAAAGTGAAAAGTGATGCCGCGAAAAAAGGAGTGGAAAGAGCGCCGCACCGGTCGCTGCTGTATGCATTGGGGTGCACGCGTGAGGATATGGAAAGGCCGTTTATCGGCATTGTCAACAGCTTCACGGAGGTTGTGCCCGGCCATATTCACCTGCGCGATATTGCCGAGTCCGTTAAGGCCGGAGTGCACGAGGGGGGAGGCGTTCCCTTCGAGTTCAACACGATTGCCGTCTGCGACGGCATCGCCATGAACCATGCCGGCATGAAGTACAGCCTGCCAAGTCGGGAGCTGATTGCCGACTCGGTGGAAATAATGGCTGAAGGCCATGCCTTCGACGCCTTGGTATTCATACCAAACTGCGATAAAATAATCCCCGGAATGCTCATGGCCGCGGTCAGGCTTAACCTGCCGGCGATATTCATCAGCGGCGGCCCGATGCTGGCGGGAAAACTCGACGGCGAAAAAATCGACCTTAGTACGGTCTTTGAGGGCGTCGGCGCCGTCACCGGCGGTAAAATGACCGAGGCAGAGTTGGTTCGACTGGAAGAAGCGGCCTGTCCCGGCTGCGGCAGCTGCTCCGGCATGTTTACCGCCAATACCATGAACTGCCTGACAGAGGTATTGGGAATGGGGCTGCCGGGCAACGGGACCATCCCGGCGGTGGACGCGGCGCGGCGCAGGCTCGCCAGGCAGGCCGGCCGGCAGGTAATGAAGCTCCTGGCGGATAATATACGCCCCGGGGATATTATAAACAGTGACGCGGTTTACAATGCCTTTACGGTGGATATGGCGCTGGGAGGCAGCACTAACTCCGTTCTGCATGTTATGGCCATCGCCAGTGAAGCCGGCGTCGACTTCAGTCTGGCCACGGTGAACGAGATAAGCCGGCGCACGCCCTATCTCTGCAAATTGAGACCGTCCGGCCCCTATCACATCGAGAACCTGGATATGGCGGGTGGTATACCGGCGGTGATGGGCGAGCTAAAGGGGCTTCTCAAACTGAAATCGAAGACCGTGACCGGAAAAACGGTGGGGGAGAACATTAAAGGGGTAAAGACACTGGACAGCGAGGTTATCCGCTCGGTGAAAACCGCCCACACGGCCACCGGAGGCCTGGTCATGCTTTTCGGCAACCTGGCGCCGGAAGGCGCCGTGGTCAAGAAAGCGGCGGTCGCCCCGGAGATGATGGCTCATCGCGGCCCGGCGCGTGTTTTCGAATCCGAAGAAGAGGCTACTAAAGCCATTGTGAATAAGAAAGTAAAGTCCGGCGACGTGCTGGTCATTCGCTACGAAGGCCCCAGAGGGGGGCCGGGGATGCGTGAAATGCTCACGCCCACCTCCCTGATTACCGGCATCGGCATGGACAAGGAGGTGGCATTGATTACCGATGGTCGTTTTTCCGGGGCAACCCGCGGCGCGTCTATCGGGCATGTCTCTCCGGAAGCGGCGGCCCGCGGGCCGATTGCCGCTGTCAGGGAAGGAGATATCATCAACATTGATATCGAGAACTGCAAACTGGATATAGAACTAACTGAAAAAGAAATAACCGACCGCCTGGGAAAGCTGGCTGACTTCGAGCCTAGGATAAAAACGGGTTATCTTAGCCGCTACATTGAGAAAGTAACCTCGGCCAGCACCGGCGCGGTGTTCAGTAAATAAGGGGGCTGATATGAAAAAAACTGGTGCCCAGATTATATGTGAAAGTATGATAGCCGAGGGAGTCGGTGTGATGTTCGGCTTTCCCGGCGGCGTTCTTTTGCCTTTTTATGATACCCTGCCTCAATATCCCCAGATTCGGCACATCCTGGTACGCCACGAGCAGGGTGCCGCCCATGCCGCCGATGGTTACGCTAGGGCGACGGGTAAAGTAGGCGTGTGCATGGCCACTTCCGGGCCGGGTGCCACCAACCTCGTAACCGGCATCGCCAACGCCTATCTGGATTCCGTGCCGATGGTAGCCATGACCGGGCAGGTCGCTAGGTCGTTTATCGGCAAGGACGCCTTTCAGGAAATAGACATTACCGGTATAACGCTGCCTATTACCAAGCACAGCTATATCGCCAAGGACGCCGGCTCGCTGGCCGGTATCATAAAAGAGGCCTTTTATCTGGCCAGGACCGGGCGACCCGGGCCGGTGCTTATCGACCTGCCCAAGGATGTCCAGACGGAACAGGCCGACTATACCTATCCGGAGAAGGTGGAACTACCCGGCTATAAGGTGCCCACCAGGGGGCATCCCACCCAGCTTAAGAATGCCGCCAAACTGATAAATGAGGCGAAAAGACCCCTCATTATCGCCGGCAGGGGTGTCATTATTTCTAGGGCCAGCGACGAACTGAAACAGCTTGCCGAGACAGGCCAGATACCCATTATTACCACCCTGCTGGGTATCGGCAGCTTTCCGGAAAACCACGTGTTAAGTTATGGCATGGCGGGCATGCACGGCACGGGCTGCGCTAATAAAGCCATAGACAGCACCGACCTGCTGATTGCCGTCGGCATGAGGTTCGATGACCGGGTAACGGGTAAGATAGCCGGATTCGCCCCTAATGCCAAAATCATCCATGTCGATTTAGACCCGGCGGAGATTGGCAAGAATGTCGGCGTTAACGTGCCGATAGTCGGTGATGTCAAGGCGGTGCTTCAGGCGTTAAACAAAATGGTTGAGACCGGGGAACATATAGACTGGATTAAACAGCTTGATGAATGGTTGAAGCAGCACCCCCTGGGGGACGTGAATGATAGCGCCGGGCTCCTGCCTCAGTACATTATTCACCAGCTTTATGAGGCTACCAAGGGTGATGCCATCACCGTTACCGGCGTTGGACAGCACCAGATGTGGGCTGCCCAGTACTACCTCCATAAAGAACCGGGTAGCTTCATTACTTCCGGTGGACTGGGCACCATGGGCTTCGGGCTGCCGGCGGCGATGGGGGCCAAGGTGGGCTGCCCAGATAAGACCGTCTGGTGTATTGACGGCGACGGCAGCCTGCAGATGACTATCCAGGAACTGGCGACTCTGGTTCAGGATAATATCGCCGTCAAGATTGCGGTTCTTAATAACGGTTACCTGGGCATGGTGAGGCAGTGGCAGGACCTGTTCTACGAGAAAAGGTATGTCGCCACGCCGATTTCCTGCCCCGACTTTGTCAAGGTCGCCGAGGCCTACCGTATCCCCGGCCTGCGGGTTACGCGGCGGGAAGACGTGACGGGAGCCATAGAGCAGGCGATGGCGTATGACGGCCCGTTTTTAATCGATTTCATGGTGGAGCCGGAAGAGAACGTCTTCCCGATGGTGCCGCCCGGAGCGTCCAATATCGAGTTTATCGAACAACCGAAGAAAGAGGTGTCGACATGGCCACGATGAAGCACACGCTGGTTGCTATTGTCCAGGACAAGCCCGGTGTACTCAATCGCATGGCGAGCCTTTTTCGCCGGCGCGGGTTTAATATCGAAAGTATCGCCGTGGGGCACTCCGAGGTGGCCTACCTCTCGCGCGTGACCATCATAGTCAACGGCTCGAACGCCATGGTGGAGCAGGTCAGGAAGCAGCTGGATAAATTAATTGATGTGGTCAGGGTTTCCGATATCACCGGTGATAATATCACCGTGCGCGAACTGGCGCTGGTGAAAGTAAAGGCCACCTCGCAGGCGCGGGGTGAAATTATCGAGATTGCCGATATCTTCCGGGCCAATATCGTGGATGTGGCCTCCGACTCATTAACAATAGAGATTACCGGGGACGAAGATAAAATCGAGTCCATGCTCAAGCTCCTGAAGGGATTCGGTATCAAGGAGATTGCCCGTACCGGCCGCGTCGCCATGGTCAGGGGAACTTTAGGCGGCGTGCCCGGGGAAGTAAAGACTGCCGGAAAACGCGTTAAGAAGCAATCGTAGCTTAGTGATGTGCTAAACTCGTAGCAAAGCTAATTCCCACGATTGAATCAAAATCAGAAAGATATTTCACCCGGGCTACTTGTGTAATTCAATGA
>Ga0315547_1000203_pt1 | contig 66038 bp, 54 predicted proteins | sample SalMarSW160240MG_2_FD_202542 | JGI IMG/M metagenome (GOLD analysis project Ga0315547, IMG submission 202542) | Salt marsh sediment microbial communities from the Plum Island Ecosystem LTER, Massachusetts, United States - Salt Marsh Sediment SW1601-240 ...
TAATTTTCATAATAAGTCAACTTCGTAATTAAAATGATACCAAATTTAATAATTATAATTTCTGATTACGGATTTCCGGGAAATTCGCTGGATTTAAGTCGCTCTTAAGACTCACCATCAATTACCAATATCCAACGCCCAATGTCCCTGCCTGCGGCAGGCAAGCAATTTCCAATAAATTACTACTTGTACTTCAACATTGGATATTTGTCATTGGACATTCGACATTGAATAAATACGGATTATTATGAACCTAAACTCTAAACATCTCAACTCAACTCATCTTTTCATTGATTAATTGATGAACTGGTAAACCGATTATCTGAAACCAAATAACAAGCACTGTATTCGTTTATGAGCATCATTTCATCGATTGCCCGATTCAACGATTCATCCTTTTTAACGATTACACGATTCAACAATTAAACAAGAAACTCTAAACTCATCGCCTCATCAACCTTCATTATTAATTATTAATTATTAATTATTCATTATAGATCCCTCTCATTCATACTCCCCTGCCTGTATCCCATAGGATCAATCTCTATGTTGGTAAAGCCTATGGATTGCATAGATCTTAATACTTCATTATACAACGTTTTGTCTGAAAACCATTCCACCTGGTCATTCCTTACTTCAATTTTTACTGTTTTCCCGTAGAATCTTGCCCTGACATTTCGAAAACCTCTGTTAATAAGCTCTTCTTCTGCTTTATCAATCATCTTAAGTTTGTCCTTTGTTACAGCCTCACCAAAAGGAATACGTGTTGCAAGACAGGCCAGTGCATCCTTGTCCCATGTAGGAAGATTTCGATATTTGCTTATTTTCCTGATTTCATCTTTTGTAAGTCCGGCCTCCTGCAAAGGACTTCGGATTCCTTTTTCACGCAATGCCTTTACTCCGGGACGATAATCGATCTGATCATCGTGATTCGAACCATCGACAACAAATTGAATTTGATTTTCCTTCGCTATTTCCTTTATTTTTGAAAATATCAGTGATTTGCAATAATAGCATCTGTTAGGGGGATTGCTTTTGAATGCATCGTGTTTCAGTTCATCCATTTCAAATGCAAGGAGCTTAACACCCAACTTTCGTGTAAAATTCAATACTTCATTTCTTTCTCTTTCTGGTTGTAAAGGGGATTCTGCATAGATAGCCACTGCTCTATTGCCCAAAACGCTGTATGCAATATCTAATAAAAGCGTACTGTCAACTCCACCGGAATATGCTACTGCCACACTGCGCATCTCTTTTATCGAATGCTTTACCTGGGCAAGTTTTGATTTCAGGATCTCAGGCAATTGATCTTTTGTGTGATTTTTATAGTTGGTCATTCTATAGTCTGTTCTTTAATATTTCATACAATTCCTCCCTCGTAAGTACTACAGGATGGTTTTTCATTCCCGTTGCTTTAATAATTGCCTCAAAATCCTTTTTTTTAACTCCATAAGTGCTTAAACGCGGAATGTTCATTTTCTCAATATACTGATTGATAATATCCAGTAATAAATCAATGTAATAATCGTCTTTTTTTCCTTTGGCTTCTGTAAATTTCTTTCCTATTCGAGCATATTTTCTCAAAAAACGGCTTTGCGGATCAGATTTCCTGACTTTATTAACAGTAATCGTATTTACAATTCCCATAAGTCCGCCACAAACAACTCCATGAGGTATGGGAAATAAACTTCCGAGAGGTTGAGCAAATCCATGAACAACACCCAGACCTGCATTTGAAAGAGTGATCCCTGAAAGCAAGGCAGCATAAGACAATCTGGTGCGGGCATCAGGATCATTGCCATTGCTATAAGCTTTCATAAGAGAATTTGCAATGCAACCTATTCCTGAACAGGCCAAGGCATCTGTCATGGCATTCGCTTTTGTTGACAGGTACGACTCCATCAATTGTGTAAAGGCATCCATGCCACTGGCAGCAGTAATTTCCTGCGGACATTCAATGGTAAGTTCAGGATCTACCAAAGCCAGATCAGGTACATAATTGTCATGTCGTAATGATTTTTTAAACCCCCTGATCCCCTGCTCCGAAATGACTGCATTTTTTGTGGCCTCACTGCCGGTTCCTGCAGTCGTCGGTATGGCAATGAAGGGTATTTTTTTGCCTGAAGGTTCCCTGGTACCCACTCCTTCAAGGAAATCCTTTACACTTCCTTTCTCTTTCAGCATAGCCGATATTGCTTTGCCCGCATCCATCACACTACCACCGCCAACAGCCACAATCACATCAATAGTTTTGCTTTTGAATACAGATACTGCCGAGTCAACATCTTCAGGTGAAGGTTCTCCTTGAATAACATATCTTATAAAGTGAAGATCTGCTTCGTTCAACGACTTTTCTATATTGCTTTGAATCAAAGTGTTTTCAAAGGACGCCCCCCCTGTTACCAACAATACATTTCTTCCCAACAAAGAGGTATGTTTTCCAAGCAGGCTGACAGTGCCTGCTCCAAATACAATCTGTGGTGTTTTAGCGAATGAAAAAACAGGGAACTGATCTACCATTTCAATTTGTCTAGCGGACACAATATTTTATGCTTTATACCTTCTCTGGGAGATTCCATCCAGTTTGCAACAGTATCGCGCCAGGTTTGATAATGTAAGGTGTCTTTATGTGCTTTTGCCGCCTCTTCACTTTCATAGGCTTCATACAATACAAATTTTGAAGGATCTCCTTCTTCCTGAAGAAGGTCAAATCGTAAATTTCCGGGCTCTTTCACCGATTCATAATGATTTGCTTTGCATGCCTCAATAAAATCATCGATGTTTTCGGGTTTTACCCATACATGAACAAAAGTAACTATCATAGACTTTGGAATTTTTTTTTGCAATATTATAAAAATTGTAACTAAGAGTTGCCCGTAAGACCGGGCTTATCTTTTCCTGATAAAATTTACTCCGGTGTAAAGGAAAATGGAAGTAATGACAATACCGAGGAATATAGCACTTACAATAACAAAATATGCTGAAAAAAAATCGGTTCTTTCATCCACTTCAAAAAAGAAAATATCGAATATTGATCTTACAATCAGGTATATCCCGGTAGTAAGAAACAAAATATGAAATACCACATACAAAATTCTGGCAGTTAATGAATTTTTTAATACCTCTCTTAAGGTATATCTTTCCACAAAACCAGTCCTGAATCTTTTCAATTTGTTGGAGTTGGTTGATTTGGCAAATCTTTCTTTTGCCTTATCTGAAATTATTTTTTGGTAGTATTTGATATCTTCCTTATTATAGGGATGATCCAAAAGGTACTGATAAGCATTTTGAAGTATAATAAAATACTGATGTGCTTTTTCTGAATCATTGATATCAGGATGCAATTCTTTTGCAGATTTTCTGAAAGCCGATTTGATTTCTTTGATATCAGAACCCGGCTTTACACCTAATATTTTACAGCACACGAAATACAATGGACTATTTGTTTATACCAGTCAATAGCTGTTCAATAGAATAAAGTTAATTGAGATTATTGATTTTTTAAAATAAATACCTGATTTATTGCCTGGTATTCAATATATGATTGGGAATTTAGAATAAGTTGCAAGTCTCAAGTCACTAGTTTCACTTCTTATAATTTCACTTTCTCATCTTCTCATTTTCTCATTTTCTCACCTTCTCAATTTCTCATTTTCTCATTTTCTCATTTTCTCATCTTCTCATCTTCTCATTTTCTCATTTTCTCACCTTCTCAATTCATCTTTTCATTGATGAATTGACTTCCCTGCCAACCGGTTCACATGCCGAAAGTTTAACAGCCTTTGGAAGGCATGGCAGGCTGGGTCGAGCTCGTATTGTTATTCCCTTCGGTCATGAACTCCCTTTGGTCGGTTCACCCGGTAGGGCAACTGATGAATTGAATTAACTGATATTTTATAAAAAACATTTTGTTGGTTGATTAACTTCATTTCATCAGTTCACCGATTTCCCGATTAATCATTTTATAATAACCCGATAACCTATTGAACCGGATAATAAACCTGTAGCATCCATTGCGAAGTATCAGGTTCCATTTCAGGATCACTTAAATAAACTTCCCATGGTTCGCCCGAGATCTGCAGATTGTGATCTTTCAGGTATTGATCAAGCACAATCCATGGTTTTTCACTTCCATACCTGCCCCAATGGGTTATCATTGCTACTTTGCCTCCGGGAAGTTCCAGACAATTGTATTGTTTCCAGCCCCATGTTCTTTTTTCAATCGGAAAACCACATGCAAATTTAGTTAGTCCATTAGGATCCCGGGCATAATATACCGTAAATGCAGCTCCTGTCGGATGAAGCTCTCTTCTTTCCAGATAACTGGTCAATTGATTATAAATCACTCCCATTTTCTCTCCCATATCTTCAAAATTGGATGAATCAACAATCACCATTGCAGGTTGAACTTCAAGAGTCAGGATCTTCACATCAGAAACCCTGCTTAAACGCAATTCCTCACACAGTTTTTTTAAATTTTGTAAACCACTGGTAAGATCCTTTCGAATGCTATTCTCAAACAAGAACATGAAATACCTTTCCATATATCGCATATCAAAACTCTCAAAACTCCAGGTGACCCTGACATTTTGTTCAGTGTCTTCAAATTTCCATAAGCCATTTGCATTTCCCTGATCTCCAAAATCGATGTATGTACGAATTAGTTTATTTGGAACACTTTCTTTTATCGTTTGATTGCCGGAACCTGATTTCTCACTGTTCCATCTGTAATATGCCCCTGTGCCTGCTGTTTTGTCACCAAATTCGAATACCATGGTCGAATCTTGGAGCAACCAGGGAGACCATTTCTCCCAGTTTTTAAAATCATTCACCTGATCAAATACGATTTCCATAGAAGCACCTATTGTTGCCGAAGATTCGATATGAGCATCTTTCGGCAATAAAAGGCCGGCTAATAATAAAATGATTACCAATGCAAGAATTAAGTAAAGAAGTTTAAGGAGAGCTTTCATAATCCGTTAGTTTAGTATTTTACCTGTTTACAATACTTGTTATGCTAAATTAGATAAATTCTAAATTAAGGAGTTAACTTTTTTGTTTGTATATGTATTTTCTATTATCGATGTTTGTAATCAAATTGATTGAATGATACCCTCATGCGCCATAGCCATAACAAGGAGATGAACCAAATATGAGAATTTCGCGATATAAAAAGTCGCAATGCTGAAATGTGCCATTATAGAGTATTAAAACATATATGTTTAACCTGAATTTATGCAAGTGAAAGCTATAGTAATCAACCGCTTTGGCCCTCCTGATGTTTTTCAGATTTCAAATGTTCCTGAACCTTCTTTGAAAGATGACGAGATTTTGATTGAGGTCAGTGCCGGGAGTGTAAATCCTATAGATTTTAAACAAAGGAAAGGAAATCACAAGTTTATTCTTGGATCAAATTTTCCGATAGTGCTTGGGTACGATGTTGCCGGAACAGTAAGAAAAACAGGTAAAGATGTAAATCATTTCAAACCAGGCGATTGTGTTTGCGGAGTATTAAATAACAAATATGGCGGCGGACTGAGTGAGTATACAAAAGGATCCGAAAAATGTTTTGCTAAAATTCCCTCTGATTTTGATCCGCACAATTTTGCTGCGTTACCTCTTGCGGGACTTACTTCTCTGCAAGCGCTTCGTGATAAAGGAAGACTCAAAAAGAACGAAAAAATTCTTATCCTGGGTGCTGCAGGCGGGGTTGGGCATTATGCTACACAAATAGCATCAATTCTGGAAGCAGATATCACAGCAACTGCAAGTGAAATTCATAAATCCTTCCTGAACCAACTGGCTAAAATCAACTTTATTGATTATACAAAAACCAACATCCTTGAAGTGAGCCAGACTTTTCATGTAATTTTTGATATTGTTGGGAAATACAACTTTATCAAAATGAAACATATGCTTGTGCCGGGAGGCATTTACATCAATATTCTTCCCAGACCAAAAATACTTATCCATAAGCTGATAAGCCTTTTCACAAGAAAGAAAAAAGTAAAAACACTATTGATGAAACACAACAGTGAAGATCTTCAATTGCTGATAAATTGGATCAACCAGGGAAAATTAAAAATATGCATTGACAAAACATTTTCAATTGCTGATATCGGGGAGGCGCACAAATACATGGAACAAGGACATACGGAAGGGAAAATACTGATCAAATACTTATGGCCGGAAGAAGAAAAAGAGTAAAATCAAACAGGAACAAGAGTTCATTGTTTAGTTGGATTGTATATCTGTCTTTGACAATTGCAGGAATTTTGCTATTGTTCATATTGATTATTCGGATTGGATTGTTCGGATCTGTTCCATCAAAAGAGGAACTCAGTAAGGTTCAGAATTATACTGCATCGGAAGTATATTCAACTGACAATGTCCTGTTGGGAAGATATTATGTTGAAAATCGAACCAACACATCAATAGAAGAAGTTCCTGAATTTTTTCTGAATGCTCTTATTGCTACTGAAGATGCACGCTTTTACAATCACAAGGGAGTTGATTTGCGAAGCACATTGCGTGTTCTCATCAAATCCATTTTGCTTTTTGACAAAAGTTCAGGCGGTGGCAGTACAATTACACAACAACTTGCAAAAAACTTATACCCCAGAAAGCGTTTAGGTATTTTTACTCTGCCTGTCTCGAAAGTCAAAGAAATTATTATAGCAAAACGATTTGAAAAAGTCTATACGAAAAGTGAAATTCTGCAGCTTTATATCAATACAGTTCCTTTTGGAGAAAATACCTATGGCATTGCAACGGCAGCACTTGTCTTTTTTGATAAGAAAACGTCAAAATTGTTACCCCAGGAATCGGCTATGCTCGTTGGTATGTTGAAAGGCAACACGAGTTACAATCCAAGAAATAATTACGAGGCAGCTTCAACCCGGCGCAATACGGTATTACACCAAATGGTAAAGTACAATTACATTTCAAAGGAGGAGGCCGATGCCCTGAAGAATACTCCTGTAAAAATCTTTTACCATCCTCTGCAACATGATGAAGGTCCGGCTCCTTACTTCAGGGAATATTTAAGACATGAGTTAAAAAAGTGGTCTGAGGATAATCCAAAAGCTGACGGTTCGAAATACAACATCTATACCGATGGTTTGAAAATTTTCACTACGATCGATTATCGTTTGCAGTCGTATGCTGAACGTGCTGTTGCAAAACATATGGCAAGGTTGCAAAAAGATTTTGACACCCACTGGAAAGGACATGAACCCTGGAAAAAAAATCCGGAACTTGCGAATAAGGAACTCTGTGCAAGCATGAGTTATCAGAAACTGGCTGCACAAAAGCCTGATGAAAATAGCATGCAGAATGCCCTAAATGATCCGGATAACCGAAAGATATTCACCTGGCAAGGTGAAAAAACTTACAAAATTTCAATCCTTGATTCCGTTCTTCATCATTTTGCTTTATTGCAAACAGGTATGATATCGGTTGAAGCGAAAACAGGTTTTGTTAAAGCCTGGATTGGAGGCATTAATTACAAGTACTTTAAATACGATCACGTTGTTTCACGCAGACAAGCCGGCTCAACATTTAAGCCCATAGTATATGCAGCTGCTTTGGAAAGCGGAATTTCCCCCTGCGATTTCTATGCAAACGACAGCATGGTTTATACAGGTTATCAGAATTGGGTGCCACGAAATGCAGACAGAGAATATGGAGGATTCTATTCTGTGAAGGGAGCTCTTACTCATTCAATTAATACGGTAAGCACAAAACTACTGATGGAAGTTGGAATAAAAAATGTGATCAAACTGGCTGAAAAAATGGGAATCGCGGGGGATCTTCCGGAAGTCCCCTCACTGGCTCTTGGTACAGGAGATGTATCGCTTCTGGAATTGGTCCAGGCGTATTCTGTCTTTGTAAATAAAGGCTACAAAATTTCACCTGTTTGCATTCGCAGAATCGAAGATCAGCAAGGAAATGTTTTATTTACCCGGGGACCTGAAATAAGTAATGATTCTATCATTTCAAGGAAAACAGCCAGTGAAATTCTAGCTATGCTCTGCAATGTGGTCAATCAGGGAACAGCTTCCTCCTTGCGCACTGCTTATGGTATTACGAGTGATATTGCAGGAAAAACAGGAACAACACAAAATCAAACAGACGGATGGTTTATTGGGATAACACCGGATCTCATTACCGGTGTATGGGTGGGTGGTGATAATCCTGTTGTTCGATTTCGCTCCATAACATACGGACAAGGATCCTATATGGCTCTCCCAATATTTGCCCGCTATATGCAGTATGTCTATTCAGACCCTGTTTTTGGAGGAATTCAAAAATCATCTTTCCACCATGCCGAAGAAACAATGAATAATCTGAATTGTGAAGAATTCAGGGAAGAAGAATTTGAAACTCTAATGGATTTTCTTGAAAAAACAGAAGAATCAATTGGTGATTTCGTACGTAGAATATTTAGAAGAAAAAAAGAGAAAAAAGAAAGCAGAGAGATGAAAAATAAAAGAAACAGAAATTAAATCCCATTCCAGTGAAAAAGATCATAATTGAAATAAATGAACATGCATTGGAAGCACAATTGTATGATACCCCCACAGCCCAAAAAATTTTAAATAATCTGCCTTTAGACGGTTATGCGAATGTCTGGGGTAAAGAAATCTATTTTACCATACCTATTGGTATTTCTGAAGAACCTGATGCCCATGAAATCGTTGAAGCCGGTGAATTAGGATATTGGCCTGTTGCTGCTGCTTTCTGTATTTTTTTCGGCCCGACTCCTACGAGTATTGGCCCGAAACCCAGAGCCTACAGTCCTGTGAATGTTTTTGGTAAAGTATGCGGCGATTTGACACCATTCAAAGAAGTTAAACAGGATGACAAGATTTATATTCGTGCGTTATAGTATGAAATTGTAATGAAGATCATCATGTAAGATGATGAATATCATTTCTTTATCATTTTTATCTTCTTTCAATAGTTATATTTTAGTAAAAAGGTTAGTTAGAAAAAATATCGGAGCGGTTTTTCATCTTTATACTTCTTCTATTCGACCTCAAGAACAAATTTCTTGAGGTTTTTTTATGTGCTTAAGCTTTCTTAATTTTAACAAAAATCCCAATTCCTGATTGAACACAAAATATCTGGAATATTATTGGCAGGCGGAATATATTTACGCTTGCAAATGGAAGATTGAATATGTCAATTTTTCTGATTGATAGCAGAATAATGAATTATTGTGTATGAAAACCCTGTCAAATTTCCTTTTTATTTCAGGTGAAGGACGCAATGTTGGCAAAACCATTCTTGCCTGCAACATTATTTCCAAATTCAGCAGAGATCATAATATTATCGGATTAAAACTCACACCTTATATACATGAAAATGTTGGTAATGCTGAAGTTGTAATTTCAAATGAAGATCTTGTTCTGCATGAAGAGACAGAAAATTATACCCGGAAAGACAGTTCACGAATGCTTGCAGCAGGAGCTCACAAAGCCTATCTTTTACATGTATCAGATGAAAAATTAATAACTGGTTTTGATGCCTTTATAAATCTCATGGAGAAAGATGCTCTTATTGTCTGTGAATCGGAAAAATTGTATACCATTATCAATCCGGGAATTTCTCTATATATTAGACATATTAGTTGTCAAACCGAAACAAATCAAAAACAATTGCCGGAAGAACGTGCGGCCAGGATAGTTAATTTTTCTATCAATAGTTTTGATATCGATTTGAATTCGATACGCATTGAAAATAACAAATGGAAACTTATTGAATAAACACAGCTGAAACAATAATTGCTTTAAAAAGCTATTAAAACCATGAGAGAAATCAAATTCATGATCCTGATTGAAAAAATCCCATAACACGTTCTATCGATAAAATTCTATGCGAAGACATTTATTCCGATATAAATATGCCTTCCTTCGAAACATCTGTAATGAATGGATATTGTTGCTGTTCAACAAGTTCCGATCATTAAGATTGACAGGTATTTTTAAAAAGAGATTAAATACACAAAATAAACTTACCAGACAGTTATCAGCATCAGCATATATTGTATTTATCATTCATCCGTTGGTTCTGGTTACTATCGGCGCGGTTTTTAAAAACCTGGAATTATATCATTTCCTAAAATTTCTTTTGTTAGCTCCTGTAGCCATACTATCATGTTTTATACTGGCCATAGTAATTCGCAAAATACCTCTTGTTGACAGGGTCGCATAAATCCGGATTCAATAATAATGGGAAAACTGATCAAGGTTATGGCAACATAATGATTCTGAATAAGCAGCTGCAATCATGGAATTTTTATGTCGTCGATTTCTGTATTGTTTTTTTTTGTAAATTGAAAAATGAAAGAATGATGAAAAATCATTTATGATTGAAGTATAGATATTATGCTGAACGATCTTAAGAGTTATCAAAATCTCTTCAACAAGTTGGATATTGGTGTTATTATCCTTGATAATAATGGAAATATTACTGAAGCTAACACCAGGGCTATAAAAATTCTTGGACTTGAGAAGAATAAACCTTTCAATATACTGTCAGATTATAAAAAATTGGGAGCTGTCAAAATGGATGGATCCGGTTTCTCCGGAACAGATCATCCTTTCCTGACAACTATAAGAACCGGAAAAGCTGTTAAGGATGTTGTTATGGGAATTGTGAACCGGAAAACAAAAAAACATCATTGGATAAAATGTACTTCTGAGATAGAAAATGAAAGAGAAAACAAAAAATCTACCAGAGTTTATTTGACTTTCTATGATATTACAGAATTCGTAAGAACAAAACTAACACTGGAAGATTTCAGGCATGCAGTTGAAAGTTCAACCAATGCTATTGGAATGTCAAATACTGAAGGAAGACATTATTATCAGAATAAGGCGTTCGACGATTTGTTTGGTGATATAGGTGAAGATCCCTCTTCAAGCGTTTTTGTCGATAAGAAAGTTGGACAGACAGTTTTTAACACGATAATGAAAGGGGAAAAATGGTCCGGCGAAGTTAAAATGTACGGGAGAAGAAAAAAACTTCTGGATGTTTTATTAAAAGCCTATCCTATTAAAGATCATAAAGGAGAAATCAAAGGTTCTGTGGGAATACTTGCGGATCTTACAAAACAAAAACAACAAGATGTTGCATTAAAAGAAAGTGAATTGAAACTGCAGCAAACCATTGATGAACTTGAAGGTATCATTAATGCCTTTCCCGGTATGGTAAGTGTTGTTGACAGAAAGTATAATGTTTTAATAGCAAATCAGAATGTAATACAAACTTTCGGGAACTCAGACAAAACGGAAGTAATAGGGAAAAAATGTTATCGCGTTCGAAAAAAAAGAAATAGTATTTGTCCCCAGTGTGGAATTAAGAAAGCGTTCAAAACAGGCAAAGTTGTAACCCGGGTTTCTATTCCTGAAGAAGAAGAAATGATGGGTATAATAACAAAAGCTTATGCTGCCCCGCTGAAAAATAAAAAGGGTGAAATTTGGGGAGGAGTTGAAGTAATTATGGACATTACAGACATCCGAAAGACAGAATATGAACTGCGGCAGAATGAAGAACGTTTTAAAACATTTATCGAACAAGCCGCAGATGCTGTTTTTGTCAGTGATATGAAGGGACGAATCGTAGATGTGAATAAGAAATCAGTTGAACAACTTGGATATACACGGGAAGAGTTATTAAACAAAACAGTAATGGAACTGGATCTCGCTTACTCGACACTGGAAGAATGTTTAGCCGTATGGTCAACTTTGGAAACAGGGAAATCAATTCAATTAGAAAGCAATCATATGAAACGAGACGGAACTGTGTTTCCGGTTGAAATAAACTCAAGCGCAATTCAAATCAATGGAGAAAAACATATTCTTGGTTTTGTCAGAGACATTAGCGACAGAAAAAAAGCGGAACAGATTTTGGAAAAAAGTGAAAAACGATTTCGATCAATGATAGAACACAGCACTGATGCGATTTCTCTTGTCAGTGCTGAAGGAAAAATACTATATGAAAGTCCTTCCGCTCCTTTGCTTACAGGTTATTCAATAGAAGAACGACTGACCCATAATGGTTTTAAAACTGTTTATCATGAAGATATTGAAAAGGTCAAAACCATTTATAATAACCTTGCCAGGGAACAAGGAAAATCAATCACCTTTCAATTCCGCGGAGTAAGAAAAGATGGTTCTGTCTGGTATGCAGAAGCCACGGCAACAAATCTGTTGCTTGATCCGGATGTGCATGCTCTGGTTGTCAATTATCGTGACATAACCGACAGAACAGAAGCAGAGAAAGCGCTTAAGAAAAGTGAAGCTCATCTTAGCAATACAATGAAGATGGCAAAACTTGGATATTGGGAGTATGATGTAATAAATGATGTGTTCACTTTCAATGATCATTTTTATGAAGTTTTTGGCTCATCTGCAGAAAAAGTTGGTGGTTATACCATGTCTGCTGCCCGATATTCCGAATTGTTCGTTCATCCGGAGGATGCAGATGTCGTTGCGGTGGAAACTCAGAAAGCAATGGAAACAGATGATCCCAATTATTATCGGCATCTGGAACATCGTATGGTATATGCAAATGGTGAAGTCGGGCATATTGCCGTTCAATTCGGTATAGTGAAAGATGAGAATGGACGAACAGTTATCACAAGAGGGGCAAACCAGGATATAACTAAATTGAAAAAGGCTGAAGAAGAACTTAAAAAACAGAATGAAGTATTTCAGGCATTAAATGAAGAATACCTTACTCAAAATGAAGAATTGGCTTTACACGTGAACCGGATACAAAAAATTAATGAGGAGCTTAACAAAGCCAAACTCAAAGCCGAAGAAAGCGATAAGCTTAAATCAGCATTTCTTGCCAATATGAGTCATGAGATAAGGACACCAATGAATGGCATACTGGGATTTGCCGATTTACTGAATGATCCTGATTTATCAGTAGAAGAACAGGAAAAATACATAGGAGTGATCAAGGAATGTGGTGACAGAATGGTAAAAATTATTGACAACATTATTGATATTTCAAAAATTGATGCCGGACAAATTGACCTGAATATTGAACCTACCAATGTGAATGAGTTAATTAACAGTCTTTTTGATTTCTTTTTGCCGGAAGTTGAAAACAAAGGATTGAAACTAAAGTGCAGTAAAGACCTTTCAAATTCTGATAGTGTTTTACGTACGGATAAAATTAAGCTTGCCCAGATACTCACAAATCTGATAAAAAATGCCATTAAATTTACTGATAAAGGTCAAATTAAATTTGGCTATAAATATACAAGTGAGGTGCTGGAATTTTTTATAAAAGACACAGGACGAGGAATAAGAGCAGAAAACCTGGAAGTAATTTTTGAACGCTTTCGCAAAGAAGAAACCTCAGAACTTAATACAATAGAAGGATCCGGATTGGGCTTGTCCATTTCAAAAGCTTATGTAGAAGCACTCGATGGAAAAATATGGCTGAATTCCACGGAAGGAAAAGGATCAGAGTTTTTCTTTACTATACCATTTAAACCTTTAAAAAGAAAAAAACTGGAACATGAGGCTGCCAGACAAGTATTGGACAATAAGCCGAAAGGCTCAAAGATCTTAATTGTAGAAGATGATGATTCCAGTAGTATCTATCTTAAAGAGATAATGAAAAAAAATGGAATTGAATATATTCATGCAAAAGATGGAAAAACTGCACTGGAATTGGCAATATCAAAATCAGGCATTGACTTGATTCTAATGGATATTAAAATACCTAAAATGGATGGCTATGCGGCAACAAAGCAAATAAAAAAGTTGCATCCCGAAATTCCGGTTATAGCACAGACTGCATATAGTTCGCCTTTGGATCGAAAGAAGGCAATTGAAGCAGGATGTGATGATATTATAACAAAACCCATCGACAGCAGGTTGCTGATTGAACTGATCTCAAAACATTTGAACCTGCTTTAATTAGAATACTATCAATTTCTTTATAGAATAGGTTATACTAAAATGCCTGACAGGTCGGTTACAAAAACCTTCAGAAATTATAGAGAACATACACTATTCCAATTGCAATTATTTTGCTATGAATTTTCACTGATGTTTGATTTTCACAAGTAACAGAAATCGAAAAATTGTTTTATTTGATTCTCTTCATAAAAAAAATCGGATAATCAACCGATATTCTTACCTGTTCCCTTGTTTAATGGTCATTTGAGATATTTATTTTTGCCTTGTATTCCCAAAAAAACTGTTTAATTTTATATTGTTAATCAACTACTATATTTATTGATCCGATCATGAAAAAAATACTATTCTTATCCGGTTTATTTGTTTTTGTATATTCTGGTATCTATGCGCAATTGAATTTACTCCCCAATGGAGGATTCGAAGAAGGATTATCTCCCTGGGTAGCTTCTGCAGGCGGAACTTCGCAGGCAAATACCAGTATTACATCTGATAATCCTGCATCGGGTGACAGCTGCTTACAGGTTGAAGTTGTTCAGTTAGGTAGCAATTACTGGGATATCCAGGTACAGAACTTCAGTTTTGGCCTGGAAGAAGGCAAAGGTTACAGAATATCACTCAAAGCAAAAGCCTCTTCCTCAGGCATAATGATGAATTATATTATTGGCAAAGCCACTTCTCCTTATACCTACTATTCAGAAAACAGAAATATCGAACTGACCGAAGAATGGATTGAATACACATTCTCTTTTACCTCGCCGGTTTCATCCGATGATGATGTTGTTGCATCCCTGCAATTTGTAAGCCTTGGAACTGTCTGGGTAGACGATGTGAAAATTGCAGATGCAACAGTTAATGATGTTCACGTAAATGCAAACGGCAGTGCGATCGATATTGAGTTTGTCGATGAGATGGAAGATCCGGCCCTGGAACCACAGATCACATTTTTTGCCGAAGTAAACGAAGAAAAGACGATACAGGTTACAAGTGTTGAACAGGACAATTCAAACTTAAGGATTTTCACTCTGCACCTGCAAGAAACTATATATGCCGGAGAGACTGTAACACTTCATTATTATCCTGGCACAATAGCAACAAGAGGTGGAATAGAAATCGATGCATTTAGTCTTCCTGCCACGAACAATTCAACCCAGGTGCCAACAGGTATAAACAATCCTGAAATCACTGATTATAAACTGTATCCGGTACCTGCAAATGATATCATATACCTGGAAAACAAGACCGGGTATCTGGATTGTTCTGTTGAGATATATGATCTTTCCGGTAAGAGATTAATTTCCGAAACACATTCCGGACATGCAAGAACCGGAATTCAAATTGAATCTTTGCAATCCGGTTTGTATATTCTAAGAATACTGAACACTGAAAACCATATGATCAGTCACCAGAAGTTTATTAAAAACTAATACAACTATTTCACTGGCATAATAAGAAACAGATCGTAATAAAACATACAACAAAATGAACAAAAGAAGATTAATCATTCAGGTTGCTTTATTATTCCTCACCTGCACCATGGCTTACACTCAGAATTGGTATGACCAAGCCGAAGAAAGAATTGATACACTCAGAAAAGGTGATTTTTCTTTTAAGGTAGTTGATCCCGGAAGTAATCCTATTCATGATTCGGTTAGCATAAAGTTGAAAAAACATGAGTTTCAGTGGGGAAATATATTAACTCATCACGCATACGATCAGAATGATTTTGACTGGTACCAGGCTACCATGTTAAAGTATTTCAATGCCGGTAATATTGAACGGTTCAAATGGAACTACATGGAACCTGAACCCGGAAATGTGAATTATTCCGAAATAGATACAATTATGGGCTGGGCTAAAAAGGCAGGCTGGTATACAAGAGGACACTGCCTGATCTGGGGCGGACCAAATTCCTGGCAATTGCCTTCGTGGATTGTTGCAGATACCATGTCAGGTGAAAAAATGTATGAAGCCTGTGAGACAAGGATCCGAAGGGATGTCACCAAATATGCCGGAGCCATAAACGAATACGATGTAATCAACGAACCGTTTCATGAAACCTGGCTTGCTGAGAGAACAGGCGATTCCATCAACTGGAATGCATTCAAGTGGGCAGAAGAGAGCGATCCGGCTGCAAAACTATTTGTAAACGAGTTCAATATTATTGTATGGCCTGTTATTGATGATTATATGGCTACAATCCGTGAATTGTTGAGCAATGGAGCTCCTCTGGATGGTATTGGCGTTCAGGGTCACATGGAAAATAACATCAACTGGCAACAAATAAAGACCAGTCTTGATTCACTGGCAAAATTCAATCTTCCGATCACGGTTACCGAGTTTGATATGAAAATTGATGAATACAGCATTTCCGAACAAAACCAGGCAGATTATTATGCAAGGATCATGAGAACTATGTTTTCCTATCCGCTGGTGGAAGGGTTTTATTTTTTCGGAGTATATGACAAATATGCCTGGCGTGAAGGAAGCGGTATTTTTAACGAAAACAAATTCCCTAAGATTGCAGCAGATACCGTCTATCAACTGATCCATGAAAAATGGTCCACTTCCGTCACTGATACAACAGACAGTGAAGGTATCTGCAAATTCAATGGTTTCTATGGCGATTATGAGGTAACGGTGAAAACCGGTGATTCAACAGCAATATTTGATGTTCCGTTTACAAAAGCCAATGAAGGAATTGAAATCGAGTTGAATCTCGTTGATGCTATGTATCCTCATCCTGAATTGCTTCAGGTTCAAACCAATACCGATGGCAGCCAGGTGGAACTGGTATTTGACATGGAAATGAATGATCCTTCTTCAAACATAGATAAGTTCAGTGTTTACAGTGTAACTGAAATACCCATAACCAGCGTCTCTCTCAAGACAGGAAATCCAAATAGTATAGTGCTTACACTTTCTGCACCTCTTATATATAGGCAAAAAGCATATGCAAGCTATACCTTTGGTGATTTAACATCGGTTAAGGGAGGTACTTTATCCAATTTTGGACCTGAAGAAATTGTCAATATGTTGCCCGGTTTCAAAGCCGGATATACCAATGAAGAAGGAACACAGGTAATAGTTACTTTTTCTAAGGAAATGAGTGATGTTATACCAATTGAATCCTTTGGTATTGAAGTGAATAATGAAGATCGAACCATAACCGGAGCAGAAATAGTTGCAGGCGACGCTGAAACCATTGCATTTTCACTGGGAACACCTGTTGAAGATGCTTCTGATATGATTTTTATCTCCTACAATCCCGGAACGTTTGCATCATGGGATGGATACTTACTTGGAGCATTCGGACCAAAGTATGTACAAAATAATGTTCCTCCCGATGTGGAATCATTAAATACAAGCAACAGCGATAAAGATATTTTAATTTATCCTAATCCCGCTGAGAATTATATTGTTATTGAAAGTGCAAAAGCTGCCGGACATGAATTTCGTTACAAGATTGTCGATATTTCAGGAAAACTTTGTTTGTCGGGAACTGCTGATTTTGGCAAGCAGCTTGATATTTCGCAAATTGATCAGGGTATATATTTTGTGAAAATTAACACGGACGATAAGCTGACAGTCAGGAAATTTATTCTTGAATAATCCTCCGTGCCATAAAGGCATGAATATTTTTCTTAACAACTGTTTGATAAAAAGTGTAATTCATAAAACAAACAATCTTACCGGAAAGAACACATTCTGTTTCGTGTTTATCCTTCTTTTCACGATTTCAGGATGTTCCCAATCAACGGATAGATCCCTCGCAGAACAACTGGAATATTCTCTGCATAAAGAACTGCTTGATGTCTGGTATCCCAGATCAATCGACAGCACGAACGGAGGATTCCTTAGCAACTTTAATTACAAATGGCAGGCTAAAGGACCTCAGAATAAAATGCTGGTAACCCAATCAAGACACCTGTGGACAACTTCACAGTCTGCATTGTTTTACAAGGATTCATTGTATGCCAAAATAGCTAAACATGGATTTGACTTTTTAAAAACCTTCATGTGGGATACTGAATTCGGTGGGTTCCATATGTTCTGCGATTCACAGGGAAATCCTGCAAACAGATCCAATTCTGCTAATAAAACTGCTTATGGCAATGCTTTTGCTATTTATGCATTGTCGGCATATTATTCGCTATCAAATGATACAAGCGCTTTAAACCTTGCAAAAAGGACCTTTTACTGGCTCGAGGCTCATAGTCATGATCCGGAATACAAAGGATATTTTGACAAGATGCTCAGAAACGGTTCACTGTATACGGATCATAATTCTGATTTGCATGGTATTGAATGGGAAAGCCGGCTGTGGAAAGATCAAAACTCATCCATTCACCTGCTGGAAGCATTCACAGCCTTATATGAAATATGGCCTGACACGCTGTTAAATGAACGGCTGACTGAAATGTTTTATTTAATAAGAGATACAATTGCAGGAGAAAAAGGGTATCTCACCCTGTTTTATAAACGGGACTGGTCTCCTGTAACCTATAGCGATTCGACAGAAACGAAAAGAAAAAAATATCACTATTTCGATCATATCTCCTTTGGACACAATGTAGAGACAGCTTATTTACTACTCGAAGCTTCGCATGCACTTGGTTTGAAAGATGATGAAAGAACAATTGTCGTTGCGAAAAAACTGGTTGATCATGCATTGGATAACGGATGGGATAACAAAAACGGTGGATTTTATGATGCCGGTTATCATTTTAAAAATGAAGATAAAATAACCATAATTAACCCTGAAAAGGTCTGGTGGACCCAGGCAGAAGGATTGAATGCATTATTGATGATGTCTGAACTTTTTCCGGCAGAATCCCGGTATTTTGAAGCGTTTCAAAAACAATGGAAATACATCAATCTGTATGTAATTGACAAAAAGCAGGGAGGATGGTATGAATCCGGGTTGGATAATAATCCGGAAAAAGCAAAAGTCCCAAAGGCACACGACTGGAAGATCAATTATCACAATGCCCGTGCTCTGATGAATTGCATTGACAGACTAAATGCTTATAGATAGAAGTTCAGATATTTTCCAATCCTTCAAACACTCAACCAAAAATGATTTTTTTGATTTCATCACGCATTTGTTAGCTAACGGATTTTTTATGATTTGGAACGAATATTAATCCGGTTCCGACAAATATCAATTTGCTGTTTACTTAAGGCTCCTCTGGCGTATAAATTAGTAGAAAATTAATTCAGATCATATGAATGAATGTCTACTTAAAACAAGCATTATGAAAACAAAACAAACAACAAAGATTTTACTGAGTATATGTTTACTTAGCATGTACATAAGTTTTCCTGCAAATGCAGAAGAAATCGATTTGAGCGGAAGGGTGGTTGATGAACAATCGGCACCTTTGTCTGGAGTCAAAGTTTATCTTGAAACAGCAAATATGACTGTTTACACTGATGCAAGCGGATATTTTAACTTTGTGCAAAACAATCCAACAGCCATTGAGTTAACTACTGCAAATTCTGAAAGAATAAATTTTGACGGTAACAGGTTGCTGTTAAACTGTGAAAGTCAGCATATCATCGTTGACTTATACGACATCACCGGTAAGTTTGTAAAACGTCTTCTGGATGAAGACAATTTATCCGGAGCTTATGCACTTTACCCGAAAGCATACCTTGAGAACAAGCCGCAGTCGATCTACCTTGTCAGGGCAATTCTCGATGGTGAATTGTTTGGTTACAAAGTATCCAAAATGAACGGTACGGCTTTTTCGCAGGGACTTCATGCAGTGGAAAAATCAGCTGCTACGGTACCTTCCATAAACATGAAAAGTACTCAATCTGTTGATTACCTGATATTTACACACAATTCTTATAAAACAAAACAAGTTCCTGTTGACAATTATGTAACCAATATAGGAAATGTTACGATGGAGTCGAAAGTTATCAATGCTCCTGTCCTTTCGGGTCCTTCAACAACATATTCATCGTTTGAGCTGAACTGGAGTTATAACTGGACGGGCAATCAAAGTGGTGATGATCATTATGAACTGGAATACTCATACCAGCCAAATTCCGGGTTCCAGGTTTTAATTTATTATCCTGATGGCGATCGTACAACACCTTATTCAGAAGTGTTATATCAGGAAGCACAGGATGTCGGAAAGACAACTTATTTCAGGGTCAGGGCAAAATCGGGAGGAGTGTATAGTGAATATAGCAATACGATCGGTGTGTATTGCCCAATGTTGGAAATGACATCCATAGCAGCCTTTGATAATCCAACGATGAAACAATCAAACAACAGTGCCGTGGAAAATACGAATTATAAGTCTTCAAATTTGGCGGTTGGTATCTGGTACCAGTATAATGCAGGAGGATTTACCGAATATGCCATCACCAACAGTGCCCTGTATTTTGATATTATGAATTTCATTGAAGGGAAAACCATACAAAGCGCTATTCTTAAATTGTATGTAATATCTATTCCCGGAGATATGAATACGGATTATATAGTAAGGGCATTGGCAAATAGTTGGAGTACCAATACAATCACCTATAACAATACTCCGGCCCGTTATACAAGCTATGTTGCAATTGAGGATCCTCCATATACCAATGCGATTCCATGGGAAGTCGATATCACTACAATTGTACAAGCCTGGGCCAGTGGAGCGATACCAAATTACGGGATAATAATTGAAGACAATCATCCCAGCTGGCCAGGGTATACAGCCATCCGGATATCTTATTTTCATAGCCTGGAGACTGCACCAAACGATAACTATAAGCCCCAGTTATACCTGGAAATAAAATAAGCCAAAACCAGGAATTTATTCTCGAGTCAGACCCGGTAGTATTTCGTCTATCGAAAAAGATACTACCGGGTTATTTTATTTTTTATCATGGATTCATGCCGAAGATCTTCCTATCTTTCCAAGCATTGTCATAAGAGTCTCTTTTTTCCTGTAGGAAACCGGTATAATGGTATCATCTTTCATTACGAGATATCCTCCGTCGTTTTTCTCATACCTGTCAATGTACCCAAGGTTCACAATATGTGACTGGTGAACTCTGAGAAACCCGCAATCAGCGAGCATTTCTTCGTACTCTTTGATCACTTTTGATACCATGATCTTGTGCCCGTCGTGAAAGAAAAAAGTAGTATAGGCTCCATCGGCATTCAAATGGGTAATTTCTCTGACATTTACCAGGTAGATACTTTCAGCAGTTTTTAGTATGATTTGTTCAAACTTTTTTTCAGAAGACCGGAGGTTTGCCAGAAGTGACTGCAGCATGACCTGTGTGTTTTCTTGTTCAATGGTCTTTGAAGCTTTATCTATTGCCTCGATCAATTCAACCGGATCAACAGGTTTTACTATAAAGTCAAGCGCAGCAAATTTAATCGCTTTGATAGCATATTCCCCGAATGCAGTAATGAAAATGACCTTGAAATTGATTTCATTCAAACCCGATAGAACATCAAAACTGGTACCTCCTGATATATTAATATCCGCGAGGAGCAAATCGGGTTTTGATTCTTTGATTTGCTTTATTGCGTCTGTAACATTGTCGCATGAACCAACAACCTGCAGATTTTGACAATTGGATTTTAGTATTTCAAGGATAGCATCCCGAGTAGGTTTTTCATCTTCAATAATGTATGTTTTAATCATTTCTTAAGTATTATTTAAAACAAACTTGTCAGGCCGAAATTATAAAAACAGTTTTGGCAAACTAATTAAAACCTTTGTTCCCTCAGGTTTATTGTTTTTATCATAGAGGTCAATTGTCGCAAAAGTAGGTTTCATTTTATATGCTTTGCTTAACAGAGCAATTCTGTTTTGTGTAATCTCAGTTGCTCTTGAACGATGCTTTTTTTCTCCCAGTTTTCCCGCCTTTTCTCTTCCTATTCCATTATCAATAATCTCAATAATTATTTGATCCAGCTTATCAATAAAATGTATGTCTATTTTACCTTCCACCGATTCCTTTTTTAGGATACCATGCTCTATTGAATTTTCAATGAAAGGTTGTGATAGCATAGGGGGTACACTAATTTCTTCTTCCAGTAATCCATCATCAGCACGAATTGAATATTCAAGCTTTTCCTGCAAACGAATTTTTTGAAGGTTAAGGTAGTTATTAAGTGTCTCAATTTCTTCCTCAAGCGTAATAAATTCTTTACTGGAATTGTCAAGAATTGACCTCATCAGTTTGGCAAATCTTGACAAATAAGAACCGGCTTCAAGTGCTTTGTTTTTCAATATATAACTCTGAATTGCCGAAAGAGAATTGAAAATAAAATGAGGATTCATCTGTGATCTCAGGAGTTTCTGTTCCGTAAGGAGTATACGGTGTTTCGATCGCAATTGCCGGTTATGGAAAAACATTGCTCCCGATAAGATGACGACAAGCACTGCTGCAATGGCCAGACCGAAAATGAGTCGGGTAAGTTTTAACTGTTTGGCTTTCGCTTCATTGATGTTTTCAAGTGATTCAATTTGTTGTTCTTTTTTCTCCGTTTCGTATTGTATTTGCAACTCGTTGATCTGTTTGTATTTTTCCTCTGAAAAGACACTGTCATGCATGGCAACACTCTTTTTAAAGTACTCTAAAGCTTTGTCTTTATCGTTTTTTCTCTCATAAATCTTTGATAACAGATCATAGTTTTCAGCCCTTGTTCTATAATCAGCAGTATAAGTATTACTGGTGTTCAAAAGATCAGTGGCTTTATCATACCGATGCATCACATACATAAGATCCCCAAGAAAGTAATATACCCTGGCCAATTGTTCTTTGTCATCAATTTCTTCCCTGATTTCCAAAGCTTTTTGATAATAGAATGCCGCACTATCATACTGAAGTAAGTTTTTGAATGAAATACCTTTATTCAGATACACTGATGATAAAATACTTTTATCAATATTTTCCGGATTAAGATCGTCTATCAGATTATATTGTTCAATTTCCTGTTCATATTTATGCAACATCCCATAAACAGAACCAATGTTTAAACGGGCATGCAAGATCATAATTTTCAGCCCTGTCTTTTTAGCAATCTTCAATGATTTGTTAAAATATTCCAGTGCTTTCTTATAATTATCCCACTCCTTAAATACTATCCCAATATTATTATACGTATACGCTTGCCCGACTTCATCATCATTTTGTTCTTCTAATGTTAAAGCCTTTAAGAAATAGTATATGGATTTTTCATAATCTGAGATTCTATGGTATACTATACCAAGGTTATGATACACATTGCTGAGGTTTTTATAATCGTTAAATTGTTTCGCTATGTCAAGTGCTTTAAGAAATATTTCTATGGTTTCACCATAATTGTTTTTTTCCAGTTCAATTGTGCCAATATTCATCAGGGTACTTCCAATTTCTTCCTTGTCATTACGCAAACTATCAATTTTTAATGCTTTATAATAATATTCCAATGCATCATCCAATCTTTGTTCGTATATATATGCTGTTCCAATGTTAAGCAGGTTGTCAGCCTGTGATTTTAAATCATTAATCGCTTCTGCTATTTCCAGACTTTTTAATGCAAAAAAAATTGAACTATCTGTATCAGCCATAAGAAGGTATGAAACTCCAATTAATTTCAATGCCTGGCATTTTCCTTCATCGTAATTACTTTTTTCTGCAATTTCTAATGCTGATCTTGAATAAAGAAGAACACTGTCTGCCGAAGATGACATATACTGTTTTGCAAGTATATTAAGAGCATCCACCTTATCTTTTCCACGTGACTTTTTTACAACAGCAAACAAACTATCTGTCGTGTTACTACCAGAATTTGCTGCGAAAAGAAACAGTCCGCATACAATACATATGCAAATGAGCAGGGATTTCATATTTGAATTATCAAAAACGAGTCAGATAGAATTGATATTCAAATATAACAAACAAAAATTCAAAACACCACCCGGATCAACTTAATGTAAAGCTCGATTGATAATTCAATAATTAAGAAAAATGAGTATAATTTTAGTTAATTTGTGCAGCGGTGTATCTATGAATTACGTCTATTAAATGGTAAAAGATCAAAAAAGAAATACTATTGATATTCATATTGATCTGGTAAAGGCATGCAAAAGAAATGACAGGAAGGCTCAGTTCAGATTGTATGAATTATACTCTAAGGCCATGTTTAATACAAGTCTGAGAATAGTGAAAGACAGGCAAATTGCGGAAGACATCATGCAGGAGAGTTTTTTATCAGCCTACACCGCAATAACAGATTTCAGAGAGGAAGTCCCTTTTGGTGTATGGTTAAAGAGGATCGTCATCAATAAATCACTTGATCATCTTCGTAAGAACAGACCAATATTTGAAGAATTAAAGGAAGAAATTTTACCGGTTGATGAACAAGAGGACCGGAATGAATCTCAAATTGATAATGAAAAGCTGATTCATTCAATCAAAACTGCTTTGCTTGAATTGCCTGACGGCTACAGAATTATTCTGTCATTGTCTTTGTTTGAAGGGTATGATCATGAAGAAATTGGTCGGATATTGAACATTACAACATCCACTTCAAGATCACAACTAACAAGAGCAAAAAGAAAGCTTAAAGAAAAACTAAATAAGATAATAAAACATCATGATTGAAGACATGATTCAAAATAACAGAAATTTGTTTGAAGAAGATCTGGCAGAGGGTCATCTTAAAAGATTTGAGAACAAACTTAATACCGCTTCAGATGAATCGTGGAGAACAGTTATGAACAGACTTCTGGTTGCTGCAGCTTCTGTCGTTGTGATCATTACTATCGGATTTATCGTTATGTTAACTTCAGATTCTTTTTCTGCCAATGATTACTTGCTTGCAAATATTACACCCGAATTGTACGAGGCAGAAACATATTATCAGAATAAAATACATCAAAAAATGGATATCTTATCGAATCAGAATGATGTCGATAAATCAATTCTAAAAGATCTCAGGGAAATTGATAAATCATTCGACACAATAAAAAAAGATCTTGACAAAAACCCGGGAGATGAAAGACTTATCAGTGCTGTCTTAAGTACGTATCAGATAAAACTTGATCTTTTGAATGAAATTCTTGAACAAATTCACTAAATGACAAATACATGCAGAAAAAACATATTGTATCAATAAAATATAAATCCCATGAAAAATAAAATTGAAAATAGAAATTTATTCCTGATTACTCTGGCATTGTTGATTTCATTTCTGTCAGCAGATTTATTTTCTCAGGAAGACGTGGAAAAAAATATCACCAAAGTATTTGCGGCCGGCAAAAGCAGTGTTTTAAACATCAATACAAAATATGGCGATGTTGATATCAGAGACTGGGAAAAAAATGAAATTAAAATTGATGTTCAGATTAAAATTCATGATCTAAGCAGCCAGAAAGCCCGACAGGTAATGGACTACATAGACATTGATATTTATGAAGAAGGCAATTCAATCTATGCCGAAACTAAATTTAGCGATGCTTTTTATAAAAGTTTCGGCAATAAATATACAGATGACAATAAGTTTGAAATAAACTATATAATTCATATGCCGTCCACTGTAAAACTTGTGCTGGAAAATAAATATGGCAATGTGTTTATCAACAAACTCGAATCCGCTTCAAATATCACAATAAAATATGGAAATCTCCAGGCAAACCAGCTTCTGTCAACCGGAAAAGAAGCTATGATTGAAGTCAATCTAGGGTATTCCAAAGGTACAATTGAAAGCTGCAAATGGCTCAAGCTGAATATAAAATACTCGAAGATAAATATAGAAAACAGCCAGGCATTAATGATTCTGAGTAAATATTCAAAAGTTTTTATCGAAAAAAACAGTTCCATAGTGTGTGAGTCAAAATATGACAGTTACCAGGTAAACAAAATCGCAAATTTTGTAGCGGATGCGCAATACTCTCATTTTAAATTTGAGAAATTGACAAATAAATTACGCATCGACACAAAATATACCGATACCAAAATAACTTATGTATCACCCTCTTTTGAATCTATTGACATCAATAACAGCTATGGTTCCATAAGCATTGGCATTGATCCGTCTGCATCGTATAAACTGAAAGGAAATGCCAAATATGCTAAAATTCATTATCCTTCAAATTCGAGGGTAAATAAATTTCAGGAAAACACCGAAATGAGTGTTGAAGGAGTTGTTGGTGATAAAAAGGGTGATTTGCCATACGTACACATCGAAACCAGATATGGAAGCATAAACCTCGTCAAATAATTTTACTTATCAGAGAATTAAGCTTCGCATTGTATACGATAAACCAGGGATTTAAAAGGTTCCTTTTGTTATATTCAACAGGCTTCCGGGTGGGTAAGCTTACGATTCTGCAACCCGCAAATTCTGCAATGGCATGACTGGCAGCCGTATCCCACTCCATTGTCGGACCAAGTCGCGGGTATATATCGGCACTTCCTTCTGCTATCATACAAAGTTTCAAAGAGCTTCCGTAAGAACGTATATCACATTGTCCGGCATTCTTTTCAAGCTTCCTTATGAATTGCCTGGTGTCTTCAGAAAGATGTGATTTGCTTGCAACAACCACCAGTTTTTTATGAATACTGCCTGCATGGATTTTTTTTGAAGCTTTCAGCAAAGATTCGGCTATGGCATCTTTGCTGACTTTAACCCTGTAACTTCCGGAATCTTTTATGCCATAATACAAAACAGATTTAGCCGGAACAAATACAACTCCCAAAACAGGTTGATTATTTTTAATAAGAGCAATATTGATTGTATAATCAGACCTCTTGTTGATAAATTCCTTTGTTCCATCCAGCGGATCAACAAGCCAGAGCATTTTCCATTTGGAGCGTGTAACAAAAGGCATGACCTTGTTTTCTTCACTTAATACAGGCAAATCCGTTTGATTTAAATATTTGTTGATTACTTCGTTCGATTCAAGGTCGGCCAGGGTTAATGGCGAATGATCATCCTTTAACAAGACATCCAAATCATTCTTATAATACTTGAGAGTTTTTAATCCTGCTTTCAACGCAGCTTCCACTGCAACATGCAATAAGTCTTGTGAATTTGTCATGCTAAAAATAGAGTAAAGAAAGAATTGTAACTGTTACAACCATATAGAGAACGGTAAGTGGGGCTCCTATTTTAAAGAAATCTGTAAAAGAGTAGTTTCCCGGTCCGTATACCATCAGATTTGTTTGGTATCCAATAGGAGTCATAAAATTGGCAGCAGAAGCATAGGCCACTGTCAGCACAAAAGGTGTTGCTGATACACTCAGATTGCTGGCAACCGTTAATGCAATGGGAAATATAATACCAACGGCTGCTTTGTTGGTTATATAGGCAGCAAGAACAGTGGTAATCAGATACACTCCGAACAATACCCCTACCTTTCCAAGAGGAAGAAAAAGTGAGATAATACCATCGGCTATGAGTTCAGCAGCTCTGGTTTTCACCATAGCCGTACCCAAGGCCAATGATAATACGATGATCAATGCCAGGTTGTAATCAAGACTCCTGGGAAAATCCTTTGGAGTTGTAATTTTGAATGTCATAGCCAAAACGATCAATATGAGCAATCCGTGGAAAAGATTTAGAATATTAAAGGCAGAAAGTATTATAGCCAATACAAGACCGCCAAGAAGTGTAAACACTTTATAATTTTCAACCTTTATATAGTCCTTTATTCTTGAAATGAAATAAAAATCCTGTGAAAGCTGGGTGCGACTATTGAAAGCAGTTCCTGCATATACCAGCAAGACATCGCCGGCCCGCAATTCAACATTTCCTATTTTCGTGCTGATATGTTCTGCATTTCTATGCACGGCAAGAACTGCTGCATCATATTTTGCCCTGAAATTAACTTCCTGTACTTCTTTTCCTATGAGTGTCGAATTCTGTGATACAACCAGCTCAACGACCTCTGCTTTTTTTGCTTTTGAAAGCATTCCAACTTCAGAAACCACTAATCCTTTTTCTGTTTCTACAAGATCTGCAATTTTCTGTGTATCACCAGCAAAAACCAGTACATCATCTTCACGAATAACCGTATCTGTCTTAGATCCATCAATAGTTCGCCCATTACGTACAATTTCAACCAAAAGCAAGCCCTTTAAGTTTCTAAGATTGGTCTTCCCTACCCGTTCTCCTATCAAATAAGAACCACTCCTGACCCTCGCCTCAATGAAATAAGTACGTGTTCTGACACCATTTTCATCGCCTCCTGATTTTCTGTCGGGAAGCAATTTTTTACCAATAAGCAGAATGTAAAAGAAGCCAACAAAAACCATAGGTATTCCTACATAGATAAAATCAAACATTTGTACCGGCCGTAAATCGGGTATAATTTTTTGTTCTGCTACCATACCGGCAACAATAAGATTTGTAGATGTTCCAATAAGTGTAATTGATCCACCCAATATTGCAGCATACGATAAAGGAATCAGAAATTTTGACGAAGCATAGTTATTTCTCTTGCACCAGTTATGTACATAAGGCATCATAATAGCCACCAAAGGTGTATTGTTAAGAAAAGACGAAAATGCTGCCACAATCAACATCATTCTGCTTAAAAATCCATTGTAGCTTCTTGCTGAGCGGAAGAGTCTGTCAAAAACCCTTTCAATAATTGCCGTTTTCCTGATCATATCTCCCAGTGCCAGCAACAACAGGATAATTGCTACCTGCACGTTTCCAAGTCCTGCTAAAATCTCACCTGCGGACAGAACATTGAATAATCCAAGAAAAAGAATAGCGAGAAGAAATGTAAAAGCAGGACCGAATATTTCCCGGTATAGCGATACAAGAATGAAAATGATAGCAATAAATACCAATATAATATCGAATGTCACCATTCTTTAACAGGGCTTATGCGTTCTCCATTGATGAATAATTCAGCGTAACGAAAGTATAAAATATCTTGGTTATTAAAAATATTGGAATTGCAAAGCATATATCGTCTATATTTATCTTCCGGTGAAAATGATTTTGCCTCTGTTTCCTATTATTTCTAACTTTATAAGAAAAAAATGACAGCAATAGATGATCTGAAACCACATCTCTTATGGAAATACTTTTCGGAAATACTGCATATCCCCCGACCTTCGAAAAAAGAAGAGAAGATAATAGCGTATATAATTGACTTTGCAAAAGAACATAAACTGGAATACAAAAAGGATGAAACAGGTAACATCCTGATTTCCAAACCCCCATCAAAAGGATTTCACAATAGAAAGAGCACGGTTCTTCAAAGTCACATGGATATGGTTTGTGAAAAAAATGCAGATGTAAAGCACAATTTTGAAACGGACGCAATAACAGCCTATATTGATAAGGGCTGGATCAGGGCCCGGGGAACAACACTTGGTGCTGATAATGGAATAGGAATTGCAACACAATTAGCCATTCTTGCTGACAATTCATTGAAACACGGGCCTATTGAATGTTTGTTTACAGTGGATGAAGAAACTGGTCTGACAGGGGCATACAATATCCGTCCCGGGGTTTTTAAAAGCAGGATATTGATCAATCTTGACTCTGAAGACGAAGGTGAACTTTTTATTGGTTGTGCCGGTGGTATGGACACCCTGATAGAAATGAGCTACACCAGCAAACCCTGTAAGAAAGTCCATTCTGCATATACAGTTACTATTTGCGGACTCAAAGGTGGTCATTCAGGCGATGATATTAACAAAGGTCGCGGAAATTCCAATAAGATCCTGATTCGCTTTTTGTGGGATTCGTCAAAACATTTCAAAATCAGATTGTTCGATTTCCAGGGAGGAAACCTCAGAAATTCCATACCCCGCGAAGCAGTGGCCGGAATCGTTATAAAGCAATCAAACATTCCTGAATTTCTTAAGAAATTCAACGACTTTAAAGTTGAGATTCAAAACGAATTCAGAAATACAGAGCCGGATCTGGATCTAATCGTAAAAGAAACCAAAATGCCTCAAATGGTATTATCAATGAAATCACAGAAAAAATTTTTGAATGTTTTGCATGCATGTCCAAACGGAGTAATTGAGATGAGTCCTGAAATTGAGGGATTGGTGCAGACATCCACAAACCTTGCGTCAGTGAAATTTTCCGGTGATACTATCATCAATGTTGTCACCAGCCACCGAAGCTCAGTTAAATCATCCATGCTAAACATTTCCAATCAGATAGCGGCTCTGTTTTCTCTGGTAAAGGCAGATATTACGCAAACCAAAGGTTATCCCGGCTGGAAGCCTGACACAAATTCTGAAATTGTAAACATTGCAAGATCTGCTTATCAATCACTTTTTCAAAAAGAGCCTGTCGTAAGAGCGATTCATGCCGGTCTTGAATGTGGATTGTTTCTTGAAAAATATCCTGATATTGATATGGTATCATTCGGCCCGACAATAAAGGAAGCACATTCTCCGGGAGAAAAAATGAATATTTCAACTGTAGATAAATTTTGGGAATTGTTGCTGAAAGTACTTGAGAATATACCCGAAAACTAGTTATTCAACAGGCTCAAAATCCTCTTTGGCTACACCACATACAGGACATACCCAATCATCAGGGATATCTATAAAAGCTGTTCCGGGAGGAATTCCGCCATCGGGGTCACCTTCTACCGGATCGTAAACATACCCGCAGATCGAACACTGATATTTTTGCATTGAGATTTGAAGTATTAATTTCTATTTATAATAAGGTTTAAAAATAAAATTTTTCAGCAAATCACAAAATATGAAAAAAATAAACTATAATGCAACATTTACATCTCTTTTTCTGTAATAATAGTGTGTACTGATTTTTTTATACTTTTATCCGTTTTAACAGTAACTTAATGATTTTGCAAGATAAAATTAATCGTTTTCAGTCTATCACTCTGCAAGAAATGGATAGTGTTGGATTAATGAACAGAGTTGATACAAAATATGTTCTGAATATTGATCTGTTGCCAGGTATCTTTCAGAGAATAAACTATGATTATAAAATACTTGAAATTGATAACAAAAGGATTTCCAGTTACAAATCACTATATTTTGATACATCCGGCGATGCAATGTACCTGGCACATCACAATGGCAAATTGAATCGATTCAAAGTCAGATTCAGAAAATACCTGGTTAATGATCTGTGTTTTTTAGAGATCAAATACAAAAACAAAGGCACACGAACCATTAAATACAGGATTCCGGTTAAAACGATTGAAACAGATTTATCCGATCTTTCGGTTGAATACATAAAAAAACACACTCCCTTCCTTGATGCAAAACTTGAGCCAAAGATCTATACAAATTTTTCCCGCATCACACTTGTAAGCAATGCTTTAAATGAACGAATTACAATTGATCTCGATCTGAGCTTCCAGGTCAATGGGACATTAAAAGAATTGGAGCAAGTTGCGATTATTGAAATAAAAAGGGATGCAACAGTGAGAAATTCTCACCTGATAAATACACTTACCGATTTCAGGATTTTCCCCCAGGGATTCAGCAAATATTGCATTGGCAGAGCTCTTGCAGAAGATGAATTAAAAACAAACAATTTTAAAGAACGCATTATACGAATTAATAAAATAAACAATGGGAAACATAATTACCGCCATCATGGCTAATGCTCAAATATTTGGTATTGAATTAATAGACCTGGAAGATTTTTTTGAACTGGCAGTCAGGTTTTCCTTTAATACCCTGGTGATACTTGTCGCTATTCGTTGGTTGTATTATCCGATTGCAAAAAGAAAAGATTATCTTTTTACCTACATTCTTATTAGCGTTGTTATTTTCCTGCTATGCTTCCTGCTCGAAAATGTAAAACTTCAACTGGGATTTGCTTTGGGTTTGTTCGCGATCTTCGGTATTATTCGTTACCGTACCAATCCTATTCCCATCAAAGAAATGACTTATCTGTTCCTGGTGATAGGAATTTCAGTCATCAATGCATTGGCAAACAAGAAAGTTAGTTATGCTGAACTCATTTTTACCAATTTCACCATTTTGCTGGTTGCATTTCTTCTTGAAAGAGTTTTCCTTCTAAAACATGAATCAACCAAAACAATTCTATACGAAAGAATCGATTTGATACGTACAGACCGCAGGGCAGAACTGATAAAAGATCTTGAAGAGAGAACCGGCTTGAAAATAAACAGAATAGAAATCGGAAGAATTAATTTCCTGAGGGATACCGTCAGGATTAAAATCCATTACTGGGAAGAAGACATCAATGCTTTTCAGAATGATGATTATGCAGCACCCAATGATGAGAGCAGTTTTTAAACTTGATCATTTCCTGATTGATAATAATAAAAAAGGGCCGTTTCAGATCATTGTAACAGCCCTTTATCTTTTTTCAGCAATATTTATTTTCTGTTAGGTTTGCATCGGGATCCCATTCTCCAATATCTGTTAAACTGATATCGAGGATTTGATTTTCCTTTTCGGAAATATCTCCCTTAACACCCAGAACATTGCTCGACACTGATCCAAATACCACACTTATTTCATCTGTAAAATTGGTTTTGGTGAACACAAAATCCATTTTTGCCTCAACGTCACCCATAGGAAATGTCTCAGCAGGAAATTTGCATTGCTCAGGGACCGGTAATACAAAATGAAAAAACCCCGGTATATTAAAGTACCGGGGGTTCCTTGATAATAAATTTCTTTATTTTCCAAAGAAATTTTGTATAGGCAGTTTAATTTCATGATGAAAACCCGAAATTATATTCCTGGTCGATTTTGTATTATCAACAGGTAACAGATAATATTCATATCCATACTCTGTTATTATTAATTCACTTGAAGAAACAACCACACCCACTTCATTGGTACCGTCGCATGTTGGTGCACCTTCCCATGAATAACACAATATTTCTTCACTTGGATCCTTCCATTGCCATTGTGCCAATCCTCCCGCATCCGGATCATTAAGATGGGTTACAAGGTAAGTTCCTGCCTCGGAAAATAATACGATGATTTCCAATCCCTGTTCAGATGCAGGAATATCGTCTATGGATATTAATTCCCAGGTTCTGCACAATAAACTCGTATTGATGCTTGAGGGCATCTCATCAGATTTGGCAGCCGTGATCGTCATTTCATTATCCGGATCGCTGTCAGGTTTTAATGAAAATTCAATGCCAGTCTCACTCAATGAGGTAACAGTTATTGTACCGAAACCTTCAAGATCCATTGTCGCATCGCCTGTGATTGTGTAATTGCCATAATGGTAATCGCCTGCAGATGTTGATTTTGCTGAACTGCTTTCAACCACGATGTAACTGCCACTTTGATTGAACTCAAATGATTCATAGGCAGCAGCATTGGACACATCCCATTTTGCACTTACTGACTCGGCTGTGATCGTTACATCATTCTGCTCTTCGTTTTTATCTTTTTCACAGGCAAGAACAATGAAAGAAAAGATAATAACAGCTAAAAATAACTTAAGGTTTTTCATGTTAACTAATTTAATTTTCTGATAATGAACAAGTATATTTTAAACAGAAGAATTTAACTTATCAATTCCATATACTAACTGGTATGTGGTAGCTGATCATAATATTCTTGCAGGCCTGAATATACAATTTCTTTTCTGAATTACCACAGGTTGTTTTATGAATATCCCATTCCAATGTATTATTAGCAGTTCGTTACAGATTATCAGACAAATTATAGAATTGCCCGATAAGGTTTATCCGGATTTGAAAGAAAACCGATCCGAAAATGCGTATTCTTGTTAAGAATAATCTATTTTCATGCATTGAAACCAGATAAAGATTGAATTATGAGAAAATTACTATTTGTTGCATTGCTTATCAGTACTTTTTGTATTCCATTTACACATGCAAAACTAACCTTGAAGGAAATACGAACTGCTTCGAATACTTTACTCGTACTATATTTTACAAGTGACACGCTTGATTTACAGGAAGTAACCATTGATAATACTTCATACTGGAAAATTAATGGTGAACCTGTTCAGGAGATCTATCGTTACGCAACACAAGCTGACGCTTGTGATCACCACATTTATCTGCAAACATTTCCTCTGGTGGAAGGTGAAAAATACACTATTGAAACTCCTTATGGCGATACGGATTTTCAATTTCAGGAACGTGAAATATTTTGCGAGTCCATTAAAACCAATCAGGCAGGCTACTGTGCATTATCCAATGTACGCTATGCGAATTTTGCCATCTGGCTCGGCACTGGCGGGAACAGAAAAATTGAAGGTCCCCTGCCCGATTATATTGTTCTCGATCAATATGCAAATAAAGAAATTGTTAAAGGAAAACTGCAGGAAATCGGCCCGGACAATTCTTCAGGAGATTATGTATACAGGATTGATCTTGCAGATGTGCCGGAAGGTGGTCCATATAAGATAATAGTTAAGGGGTATGGCTCATCCTATTCTTTTGGTATTGGTGGAGAGTTCTCAAAACGACTCGCATATTATATTTTCAGGGCGCAATACCTTCAGCGTTGCGGAACTCCGATAGAAAAACCGGAAATAAGAAAGAATCCGTGTCATACATTGATCTATGACGTAGACGGCCCGATTGGCGAAGCCAATATAGTTGTCGAGGGATCAGAGCCCACCTTTGCCTGTTATGGCGGGTATCATGATGCCGGTGATGCAGACCGAAGGGCCTATCACCTGGTAAATCCGATCATCAACCTGATGATTTATGAAGCATTCCCGGAAAAGTTTTTCGACGGACAGTATGATATACCGGGTGATTATGACGAAAATTACAACATTGTAAATTATAAGAATGGAATTCCCGATATTCTGGATGAAGCCCAATGGGGCACTCTTGTCTGGGAATACCTTCAAAATGAAGACGGCAGCATACACTTTGGCACGGAAACAAAGGGATACCCTCATCCTTTTGCTGCACCCATGGACCAGGATGATAAAAAATACGGAACCGTGAAAATCGATCCAAGAGCTACATGCACTTCCGCGGGTCTTTTTCTGCATCTTGCCAGGTTAATTAAACCATATCAGCCTGAACATTCGGAAGAACTGATACGCCGTGCCGAAAAAGCAATGGAATACGGAGAAAGTGATATGGCCGGCCCCGAAAAACTCTATTACTACATTCAAAAATATTTATTAACGGGAGATGAAAAAAACCATGACAAAGTGAAAGAGCTGTATCCAATGGCCGATTCCTTAAGGTATCATTTATTTACAACTCAGGGTTATTCCCTGAATGATATACATTTTGATAATCCGGCCTATATATTTTCATATATCGTGCAAAATGAAGTATCAACTGATCCGGCAATAGAGGAGTTCTTCAAATCAGCCATTCAGGCAGCAGCAGACAGTAATATTGCCGAATTGAAAAGACATGCCTATCCCGTTGGGAGTAAAACCGGACAAAAAGACTGGGGCCACAATGTAAAACAGCCTAAATATGCCTGTGCTCCCATGCTATACTGGAGTCTTACAAAAGAACAGAAATACATCGATGCAGCATCAGAACTCATGGATTACAAATTGGGACTGAATCCGATTGGCATTAGTTATGTAACCGGCATTGGATTCCTCCAGGTGCACAATCCTCACGACCGGGAATGTGCATATACAATGAGTATGGGTTGGGGACCCAAACCCGGAATTACTGTTTTTGGTTCGGGAATCCGGAGCTGGTGGAGAAAGTCAGAGGTTATACCGACCATTGAAGATCTGCCAAACGAACGAATTTTTGTAGATGATTTGAAAGCAATATCTTTTACCGAGTTTACTATATTCGAAACCATGTCTCATGATGCACTGTATACAGTGCTGTCAGGTGAAGGAAAATGGGATGGTAAAGATCCGTTTCTCCCGGGCGAAAATTGAATGAATCAGGTGTACTTTATTTTCCGACAATATCTGTAAAATGATCAGTTTATCTCCAGTTTTACAGTTGCTTTTATTTTGCTATCACTTTTCTTGTCCCAGATCGCAACCTCGCATGTAACAGGATTATTAATGTGAGTACCTGTAAATATAAAGTTTGATGCAATCCTTGTCTTCACTTCTGAATAATTCATAGTCGACTCACCGATCAGATCCTCTTCGTTCAATATTAGTTTATCATCTGAATCTTTTGCTGTTATACTTAGTCCCAAAAATACTTTCCCATCTTCAACTTTAAATCCTTCAAGACCTTCAAATAGCAAGTATATATTCTCATTAAACTTTACAGTATTTTCAGTAATACTGGTTTTGTCCTTCTCAGAAAACAGATATATCTCATCATAAGTAATAGCATTCCTTTCGATTTTAATGTGATTGTTTGGAACAACATTAAATTCCATATTCGCTATAAAAGTACCCTCCCCCATTTTATCCCAAATCATAACATGAAGTGAATATTTGTTATTTGAATGTATTGGATTAGCAACTGTTAGATTTGTATGCAATAACAAAGGTGAGATATTCATCCCATTCGGATAATCGGCATATAGATCATCATTCTTTAACACCGTATCTCCGGATTGACTTACAACTGATATTTTCATGCCCGGGAATACATAACCTTCCTTCTTTATAAAACCTTCAATGTTTTCGAAATTCAGATAAAACTTCTCTCCATAAGTAAAAGACTTTTTATTTATTTTACTATCGCCATCGGTTAAATAGACATTTTCACAGGAAAGCCCGCTGCCTATTGTGGCCAGACCGGTTTTAAAATCTTTATTAACAGATCTTCTGAATTCGCAGGATAATAAAGTCAATGCGAATAAAATGAATACAAATATTTTATGTTTCATGATTTTTTGTTTTTGGATTATACATTTGCTGCCACTTAATTATACCTCATTGTATTTATTTGTCCAGAAAGTTTAATATACACCAGATAAATTTATTATGAGTCACTACTCGTATTCCATATTTTGTTATTTATCTTGTATGTTTATAAATATAGCACACAAACTCAGTTATATGGAAAAGAAAATAGAATTATGCCACTCCAAATTAGAATTCAATCTGTTTTACTGAGAATTTGTTTTAAGCTGACAAATTATATAATACTCAGTATCCAACTGATAATCAGAAATCATCATGGAAAATCTGAGTTTATACCGTGAATTGAGGATTTATCAGACGAACAACTGTTTACATATAATCTGATAGTTATCTCCTTGAACGAGTTTACTTTTTTTAAGGCCATGTCTCATGATGCACTGTATACAGTGCAAGCAGGTAAAGAAAAATGGGATGGTAAGGATCCGTTTGAGAATGATAAGTAAGTAGAAGAAGTTAATGATAATATAACCTCTTTTCATCAGTAACTTTCCAGAGTAACAACAATTCAGCATTCAGTTCTGAATCTTCCGGATTTACTATTTTATCCCAGGATAATACAGTGCAATCATGATTTAATTTTACAATTTTTTCTGTCGATCCGGAAATCTCAGTTAAAGCTTCTCTCTCACAATTATTCCAATCTGGTTTATGAATATCTGCATTTGTATATATTAATAAAACACTTATTATAACCGGTAAATACCATATTTTTTTTCTCTTTGATAAATTCTTAATCAGGAATAATGACGAAGATCCAAATACATACATTAAACTAATCGTAATTGGTATTATAGTATCATATCTGAGAACATTTGGCCTGTAAGACCTGTATCCACCCAGAGGTAAAAGAAGAATGTAAAGCAATGCCCCTATTCCAATCCACTTAGAAATCATAATTATTTTTTGACCTTCTCTCGTCCTGTGCTGTTTTAAGATAAGCATTGTGTTGATGGCTAAAACCAAAAAAAGGACTGGAAAACCAAGCTTTTGAGTAAATTGAAAATAGATGCCTTTAGGCAGATTTAAATACAAATCAGTCAACGAATAACTGTAATTACTATTATTTGAATTGTATCTGCCAACATATAATGAATAGAGTGAAAATAAGACAATAGGAAGTATATAAAACCAATAGTACTTTGGAGTACTTTTTATTGCCAAGAGACTTCTTTTCGTAATAGTAATACCTTTCAATTTATTTTGAGAACTTATGCTTTTTATTTTTATGAATACGACTATTAAACAAAACACGATTACAATACCCGGATTGAGAGGCCCGCTTAAACTGACTACAATTGCCAGTGGCATCCATAAAGTTCTGATTAATAATTGCGGTTCTGGCATTTCATTAAAATAAGATCGTTTAATAAAAGGCATAAAATATAGTAATACCAGAACAGTCGGAAAAGCATAAAAAAAAGTATAGGTAATACTCGGATCAATAATACCCATATAACCTTGATAACCAATGGTTTGAAAAAGTGGAACTATTAGTAAAGCTGCCAGAATAAAATCCAACTTAAAAAAATTTCTATGACCGGAAATTAAAATAGCTAATAAAATAATCAAGCACAACTGTATTATGGTTTTAATGATTGCACATGAACAATATATACTATCAATTGGATTGGTAACCTTTTGTAAAACCAGGGGGGCATTTCTAAAGTATTCCTTAAATGTCCAATGAGAAAAAAAACGATTGGGATTAGGATAAGTCTGTTGCCGAATAATGGCTTGAAATCCAAATGGACTTTTAAATAAAGGTTTGAAATTATCAGCAGGTAGTATACTTTCTGCTATATCGCCATCTAACCTTGTAGAATAATGCTGGAGAAAAGAATAACCAGTATCAATAACGATTAAAAGAAAAAATAGTATATAGAGTATCTTCCTCTTATGAACTGAATTCTTCATTAATGACGTTATGCTCAGTATCTTGATAAAAGTAGTTATTTACCAGTAAACATTATTAAATTAATTTTATAAATACCCCAATCATTAAAAATTTATATATCAATAAAATCTTCCTGTGTTATCAATTTCTTTTTTGAAAATTATTGATAATCCTGAAACAATATATCTTCTTCCAGATTAACTCATCTGTATGATGGAAAAATAGAAGCAATTTATGAGATATGCAAATAATAAACACCCGTTCGCTAAAATTGGGAAATATTGCATTCTTATTTCCTCAACTGCATTTAGCTATATCACAAATGAAGGGTATTATCGTTACAATGGCCGAACAAAGATTCAGCTCATATTCGGTATGATGTAAAAACTGAATTTTATGGCTCAGATGAAGTATACCCAATATAATGGATTGTTTGAATAAATGTTCTGATTGTCTTTCATTCGTCCATTCAGGACGTTGTATATGACAGACAATTGCTAGTGTATATTCCCCTGAAGTCTGTCAGAATTGATCTCAAATCCTGAAATTCAATTATGGTGAGTTTTTTTAACCCGGAGCAGATTTATACTTTTTCAAATGCCATAATGGGCTGGTTCTTTGTAACCGTATCGCCATTATTAATAAGAACCTTTAGGACTTTCATTTTAAAGGGAGCTTTTATCTCATTAATGAGTTTCATGGCTTCCAGGATAAAAATAGTGTCACCTTTATTGGCAATTGCTCCTTCCTCAACAAAAGGAGGCTTATTTATTTCGGGAGCATGATAAAACGTGCCGGCCATAACAGCATTAATATAATCTTTGTATTCAGCAACAGCTTGCTCGGCTTTTTTCTCAATAGGTTCTTCTTCTGCTTTCCCGGCAGATTCTTCTGCTTTCTTCCCGAAAGATTTTTCTGCTTCTTCTGGCGTACCGGTGTCATTCTTTTCCTTTTTTTCAGCAGCTATTGCATCTTTAGAATTTGAGGAATCATTTGAGCCATTGTTTCCTTTCTTTAAGGCCAGATTAAAGTCACCCTTCTTTATAATAAGTTCATGCACCTCCATATTCGAGGCTTTTTCAATAAGGTTTTCCAGTTTTTCAATATCGTCGGGGTGAAGCATAGGATCAACAGTTTGTGATTGAGCTGCTTCAACAAGATATTTCTTTTTAGTTTCCGGCGGCAATATAAGTGCCTCCAATTCAATATCTGCAGGAGTTTTAGGTCTTTTGTCTTCTGGGAGTGCTCTCCATTTAAAATACTCCATGGATACCTCAGGGAAGATACAATAGGTCAGAATATCTTCCTCATTTGTAATTAGTTCCGGTTCTTTGATATCATCGGTTGCATGGGGCAGTACATTTTTAAGATCGTCGGCTGGACGATGATCTATGGGTTTTTCGTTACCAAGTATTTTTTTGATAAATTTTGGATCTAAGGGAGCAGGTGAGCGTCCATACAGGCCTTTAACATAGTTTTTAACTTCCTGGGGGACAATTTTATACCTTTTGCCTGCTATAACATTCATTACTGCCTGGGTACCAACAATCTGACTTGTAGGAGTAACCAGCGGAGGATATCCCAGGTCTTTCCTTACCCGACTAACTTCTTCCAGTGCCTCGGGCATCTTTTCAATTGCTCCCTGTTGTTCCAACTGCGAACGAAAGTTTGAGATCATTCCACCGGGAATCTGATGAATCAGAATTTCCGAATCGATTATAGGTTCAAAACCTCTCCCCTTTGATCGCCTTGGTGAAAGATCGGCAAAATATTTATTGACTTTTCTTAGCGCTTCAAGATTGAGATCAACTTCGAATTCTGTTTCCCGGAATATAGCATCGATAGTTTCAACCGGAGGTTGCGAGGAGAAACCAGCCATAGCAGCTATTGCACAATCGATAGCCCCGGCTCCGGCTTTAACTCCTTCATAATAAGTCAGTACTGCCATACCGCTGGTAGCATGGCAATGAATCTGAATAGGAATATCCAATTCGCTGATCAATGCTGATACCAGTTCCTTCGATTTGGCAGGAGATAATAAACCCGCCATATCTTTGATGCAAAGCGAATCGATACCAAGATCCACCTGTTCCTTTGCATCGCTGACATATTTTTCGACAGTATGTACGGGACTTACCGTATAGGAAAGTGTACCCTGGGCATGAGCCCCGTATTTTTTTACAGTCCTGATTGCCGATTGCAAATTCCTCGAATCGTTCAAGGCATCAAATATCCTGAAAATGTCTATTCCGTATTCCTGTGCAGTTCCAACAAACCTTTCAACCAGATCGTCAGAATAGTTTTTATAACCAACGATATTCTGGCCTCTCAGTAACATCTGCAATGGAGTTTTAACTGCCTTTGCCTTAATCTGTCGTAACCTCTCCCACGGATTTTCACGCAAAAACCTTAAACACACATCGAATGTAGCTCCTCCCCAAACTTCAAGCGAATAGTAACCAACAGAATCAATGGTTTCAATTATTCCAAGGATATCATCTGTCCTCATCCTTGTTGCCCAAAGGGATTGATGACCATCTCTTAATGTGGTATCAGATATTCGTAGTTTAGTCTTTTTCTCCATATGAATAAAGTAATAGTAACAAGATATAATTTTGATTCATATCTACCAGGATCAAAACATAGCAACAACTTATGATCAGCCAACGATAGAAAATTTTCCGATTTTGGAATATTTCCTGAATCTGGTTTCGATTAACTCGTTAGCACTTAATCCTTTCAGTTTCTTAATGTTTTTAATGACAGATTTTTTAACAGCGTTTGCAGTTTGCTGGTAATTTGCATGTGCACCTTCACTGGGCTCTTTAATGATTTCATCAATTATATCCAGATTGAGCAGTGAATTTGCAGTGAGGTTTAGGGCTGCTGCCGCATCGGAAGCATATTTGGCGTCTCTCCAAAGTATTGAAGCACATCCTTCAGGTGAGATAACTGAATATATAGCGTTTGATAGCATCAGGATCTTATCCCCGACTCCGATACCCAAAGCACCACCACTTCCACCTTCGCCGATAACTACTGAGATTATTGGTACTTCGATTGAAGTCATTTCCGTAATATTCTTAGCTATAGCTTCAGCCTGCCCTCTTTCTTCGGCTTCAAGACCCGGAAAAGCACCTGGAGTATCGATGAAAGTCACAATAGGAATAGCAAAACGTTCGGCTAATTTCATCAGCCTGAGTGCCTTTCTGTAACCTTCGGGCCGGCTCATACCGAAATTTCTTTCGACATTTTCCTCGGTGTTTTTGCCTTTATTATGACCAATTAGCATGATTTTTTGGTCGCCTATTTCGGCAAAACCCCCAATAATGGCCCGGTCGTCTGAATAATACCTGTCACCCCTGAATTCGACAAAATTTCTAAAAATCAATTCAAGATAATCTTGTAAAACAGGTCGTTCAGGATGCCGGCTCAATTGAACAATTTCCCATGGAGACAAACCCAAATGGAGAGACCACATCAGATCTCTCAGCTTAATCTCATATTCATTGATCTCTGAACTCAAACTGGTGTTTCCATTTTCGTCTCGCTCTTTGAGTTCTTCAATTTTCTCTTTTATTTCAAGGATTGATTTTTCTGGTTCCATAGTGTGTAATCTATATTAATTAATAATGGGATTTATAATATATAATAGATTATGGATTAAGAGAGAGCCAAGAAATTTTATCCAAATATATAAATATTTTCTTTTTTACTTCTTCCGTTCTATGTGCTATATAAATCATTCTATGCTACTCCCTGATTTTGTGTTATTTAATAATTAAAAAAACCAAGAACATTGCTTATATATTTTTTCAGCTCTTTCCTGTTCACAATTGCATCAATAAATCCGTGATCACACAGATATTCTGAGGTTTGAAAACCATCAGGCAATTTTTCCCCAATGGTCTGTTCAATGACACGTCGACCTGCAAAGGCTATTAAAGCACCCGGTTCGGATATATTAATATCTCCTATCATGGCAAAACTGGCCGATACTCCACCTGATGTAGGGTTGGTTAAGACAGAAATATAAGGTATCTTCTTTTTGTTTAACCGCGAAATCCCCGCACAGGTTTTAGCCATTTGCATTAAAGAGAGTGTGCCTTCCTGCATTCGCGCACCACCTGATGCTGAAAATATTATATAGGGTAAATTATGATTGTAGGCATAATTTGCAGCCTGAAGTATTTTTTCGCCGGTGCCACTCCCTAAACTACCTCCCAGAAATCTGAAATCCATGACCGCTAATACGATATGAATGGTATTAATGTTACCATGACCTGTAATAACTGACTCCGAAATACCTGTTTTTTTGGTTGTAGCATTGATATTATCCTTATAACTTCCTTTTAAATCAACAAATTTCAGGGAATCAAAAGGAACAATGTTTGAGAAGAGTTCTTTGAATGTACCTTTATCAATAATTTGTTCAATTCTTTCATGTGCTGTCAGACTTCCGTGGTAATTGCACTTCGAACAAACATTCAGATTTCTTGTCCATTCTTTATAATAAATATGTGAATTACAATGTTTGCATTTAACCCAAAGATGCTTTTTGACAGTTATTTTTTTTGTAGTAGTACTATTAAACCAAGTCATTTCTTTATTCTCCAATGATTTTATTTTAAAATACACTATAAAAAAAATAAAACCTGAGCTTCAAGTTTTAATGTCGAAAAAAATTGAACCGCGAAAAATAGCGAATTTTACTATATAAGCCAAAATTATTTAAGAATTTCATAATACTATCTTAAATATAAACAGCAAAGTAGTTAGTAGACAATAAGTTATGATTAGTAAACTAACGTTTCGCCTATATATAAATGAAGCCAAATGATCAGATAAACAATATATTAACATAAGAGTTGTGGTCAAAATAACCATATCATTTTAATTGTATCATCCTCATTCTGAAATCTTTATGTTCATCATGTATTTTTGGCTTATTTGACGAATTTGCATATCATTTTGGCAAAACATAGTATGAACTGTTCACAAAGCAGATATTCAGCATTACAATTGAGGTAAGTTCAAAATATAATTCGCAATAGATCAATTGTTTAAGATGAGCATTTTAGTGTATCAAGAACAATACAAATAAAAATTTGAAAATCATTTGATTTTATCTGATCTTTATTTCGAACTCATGAAAACACATTGTTCTACCTTAATAATTGCATTTCTTTTTGCACTTTTACCGCAAATTCTTTTTTCTCAGGAAACCCCGGATAAATGGATGGTTGCCATTGGCAATAACAACCTGGAAGAAGCGAAGAAAATGCTGGACGAAGGTACTGATCCTGATGAATATACCATGATTGGCGCTACGCCTCTTATGCACGCTATCTGCTTTGTTTTTAACGATATACCAATAACTCGTTGTGCTTCAGTGCCTCATTGTAAATGGGCCCCCGCGAAATAAAGGTTAGCCCCACCCCACTGCCTCTTACAGCCAGCAACCTTTTACCAGGTCTTAAGTCCAGTAAAGCAATCAAATCATTTGAAAGATAAAAGCTTTTGTCCTTGTGTAAATTTGTCCAGCAAATGAATCGTTCTCCTGCTTTTACAATTTTCTGTCTTTTTACTGTAAATTCATCTGATTCCTTTAGATATCCAATCAAACTTGTGATCCGATCGCCAAATTTTGAATTTGCAACGGAACAGGGTGTATTTATGCTGAAACCACCAGAAGTTTTGCTGCCAGATAGTAAAATGATCTTATCAGTACGAACAAAAGAATATTCATCGTAAGCTTCGTCGGGTATTTTGACTTTCAACTCATTGTTTATGATTGACCATCCGAAAACGTACTTTCCTCCTTTTACTAACTGAGGCATTAATAATTCGTTTATGATAAGATACAAAGGCTAATATAGGACAATTTTAAAAATAGCTATTGTCCGACGGCTTGTCCGTGTTTTTTCATCTCAAGAATAACTGCTTTAATATAATTTGTATCAACATACGCCAATTCCAACCACTCAATTGCTGCCGACAGAGTTGTGAATGTTTGTAACGGAACAGGCAAATCATTCAACAGTTTATATAGCATGGTTGCAGTAACCTGGCGAGGCGTACTCGCCAACAATGCACTTTTTCGGTTTCCGAAAAACCCGGCCGTGTTTTTTATTGTTGATACAAATTTTTTTACTTTTTCCTCCAGATTTTCTCCTTCGGTAACGATAATGGCATCACATAAATCTACGATATGTTTATAATTTATATTGTATTGATTGTCGTGAATCTCTGCTTCTTTGAAGCTAATATAATCGTCCAATTCTACTTTTCCTGATAACACTTCAATGACCAAACAATATTCGCTTAAAACCCGATAATCCAGTTTTTTACTCATGTTGTTCACGAATTAAATTACTGAACTCACATCAACATATAGGGCAAGTATTATTGCATATTACAGGTAATTTACGATTTTTTTTAATACGTATCATCATTCTTCTGATTTCAGAAATACAATGATTGAATTCAGATTACAAGAATTCAAATGATACACGCAGGTATTGCAAATGTCATATGTCTTTATACGAACCCAATAAATCGTATAAACGATACAGCCGGTTCACGAAAGGATATTTCAAACAGAATAGGTCGGACAAACAATCCGTCTCTGTTATTCTATAGCAATTTCTTTCACAAAAGTAAACCTGGCTTTTACCCAACCCCGGTAAAAATTGGGATTCGATTTTCCTTCCTTTTCTGATTCCAGTTCAATTCTAAGCTTTTGCGCTATATTTTCACCCAGATCATTGGCAAAGAGAGAGGGTGGAAACTTATAAGTATTCGATGCTGTAACATCAATCCATCCTGAAGGAGTCTTGTTCTCCGTATTGGCCCCTTCTTGGAAAGTTATGTGCCAGTATAGCTGGGTATTATAATTATTTGCCGGCTGGCTCCATGAAAATGTTTTTCAATCCCGGACGATATTTTTCATTCAATGCAATGAAAAATTCATGATTTTGGGCTCGTATAATACCTATGGTATTCAAATGAATGTTGTTTTCCATCGCTTCTAAATTAATGATTAATAATGCATAATTTGAGTGCCGGCAATTGAAATCAAAAATACAACACGATCATAATCATGACTTGACAGATCTTGCGAAATGAATACGAAGTATTTGATCTTTTTTGCGAAATAACAACACCCTCATCTCTGATGAAGCTCCTGATCAAAAAGAATCATTTGAATTGAGCTTTCATTTCTTCAGAATATTCATTTCGTTCCATGTAATGTTCTCCTCGCTGCATATCTGCTCTTTCATTTTCTTTTCCGGATCAAAAACACATTCAGCAGGAATAGGGTTTCCCTTTTCCGTACTTATCTTATTTACAAAGAACAGCTGGCCGGCTTCAATGTGAGAATGCTCATCTTTCTTAAACACATGCCTTTTTGTTATAAATACGCTTATATCCCAGTGAAAATCTTTTGGATAATAGCTTCCTTTATATTGCTCGTATTTCATTGTCCTGTTAAATACCGGATTTTTTACTCCCAGTCCCAGCGCCAACAAAATGGGCCGTATTGCAACAGGTACAATGGCCATCCCTGTGCTTTCGATAGATACAATGGCATAATTATCGGGATCCATCAATATTACTCCTGTTTCTTTAAAATTGTCAATTGCCCTTTTGGCTTCAAAATGTATCACCATTAACTTCTTACCCTGGTAAAACCTGTTTTTCCCAAAAAGGTAGGTGAATCGTTTGAAATTCGTACTGTCCAGAAATGCATCCTTTTTGTTTCTGATATTGAAGTCAAGCAACATCTCAGGTCCTCCAAAACTGACAAAAACATCCTCTTCAGAATTATCCGGATCACTTTTTTCTCCTTTTTTCTCAGCCTTTCTTGCTTCCTTTCTCTTTCTTTTTTCCCTCCATTCTTTCATAAAAGCAAACTCATGCATTTCTTCCGGTTCGCGATACAACACCAACTGATGTTGATTCTTTACCGAATCAGTGTATTCCGGATAATAGCTCTTAAAAATTGCTTCGCATGCCGAAATGTATAAACCGTTTTCTTTCACTTCTTCATTAAAACAGACAATTGTCATGAAAGAACTTTTGGCATAATTCTCATCCAGTCTGGCAACGGCTCTTTTAATGTATTCCTGTGGTGACAGAGGATACACATAAAGTTCATCAATGGCAATTGCAACAGGTTGTAATTTCAGTACCATGTCATTTCGTATTGTTCCGACCGGAATTTCTATTGACTTATATCCTACATAAGCAACAACCAGGGTATCGTCAATTGTACTTTGAGGTATGTAGAAATGAAATTCTCCCGCCTCATTGCTTATTGTTCCAATGGAATAGTTCTTCAATCTTAGCGAAGCATAAGGCAGTTTTTCTTTTGTTTCCCGGTCAAGAATTGCACCCTTGATCAGCAAAGAAGATTGAGCCTGTAATACAAATCCGGGGTGAACAGGAAGAAACAAAACCAGGAAAAACATTAACGAGCGTTTTGCTATTGACATAATCATTGAATTTAAGCAGTAACCCTGTATAATGATCTTATAATTTGATCTTTCAGAGAAAACCACAGGCATTTTACCGGCGAATGCAAAATAATGAATTTAGAAGCTAAAAAAATTGCTTCCAGAAAACATTTAGGGATTATTAACAAAATCTGTGCAAGGAATTGTTGTTATTAGAAATAATTAACAATTCATCCAAACAAATTGTTGCAGGATTAGGATAGATTTGTATTTCATGAAAAAGCTATGCTATATCTTGATTTGCATATTGCTTCAATTCAGAATTCTGTCGTTTGGGCAATACAGACATAGTTACCTTCAACTGGGGAAAATGGAACTTTGGCAGGAAAACTATGTCGATGCCATTAACTTTTTCAGTTATTATATCAAGGAACATTCAAAAATTTATGAAGGCTTTTATTTGCGTGGCCTGGCAAAATATTATCTTACTGACCTTACAGGCGCTGAAATTGATCTGACCAAAGCAATTTACCTTCTGCCCGAGTTTCCGAGGCTATATCTTGTCCGTGGCGTTATACGTTCGGAGAACTTTAAATTGCCTCAGGCACTTGATGACTTTGATAAGGCAATCCTATTGGACTCAATGTTTACAGACGCGTATTTTCACAGGTCACTCTGCCACCTGGTTCTGCGTGAATACGATTTGGCCCTCGATGATGCGAATCAAGTAATACTGCTGGATATAAAATATCCCAATGCATTTATTCTCCGCGGCGTTATTTATTCACAGCTTCAGGACTATGATAAAGCCGTTCTGGATTTTACGGAATGCCTTACACGTAATCCGGAAAATGGCAGGGCGTTTGTTGAAAGAGGTTCAGCCTATGCCCATCTGAGAGAAACAGATTTTGCCATGGCTGATTTTGATACTGCTCTGAATCTTGACTCTTTAAATGCTTATGCCTATTTTCAGCGTGGTATCACAAAAATGGAAATAATGGATTTTGAAGGGGCTTTAGCGGACCTGAATCGTGTCATTGAAATATCACCCGAAAATGAACTGGCCTATTTTAACCGGGCAATTATTAATTCAAACAAAAGTATGGATGGTGAGGCAATTGAGGATTTTCTTCATATACTGAATCAAAATCCTGACAACATGCTGGTCTATTACAATATGGGCATAGTATTTATGAGACTGGGACATCCTGATCAGGCCGATCAGGCTTTCAGTGCAGCGATTGACTTATTCCCCGATTATGCTGATGCATATTATCAAAGGGCACTTGTCAGAAAAGAAATTGGTGATATTGACAATGCAAAACAGGATTTGCTGTTTTACGAGAAACTTACTGAAATAAACAGGAACAAAGACGATAGCACAAAACTTGAAGAAGGTTTGGAAATTCTCCGTTTGTCGCACCTTTCAAACGATTTTATCAGGAAGGATGAAAAGAAAAACAAAGCACAATACATTGAAACAGAAATTGAGCTGCAACCGATCTTCAAAGCAATTGTTGACTCCTCTTTTTTCCTGCAAAAAGGCAAAAACCAGGGGAAGTATAAAATTGAATACAAGTTAAAAAGCAATAACCTGCTATCTGCAGATCAAAGTTGTAATAAGGAATTCATCCGAAAACAAATTGACATGATTGACAGTCTCACATTCCCGGAAGAAAACAATATGAATTTATACATCCGGAGAGGCCTGCTTCATGATATATCGGAAAATTACAACGAAGCCATAAGCGATCTTACCAAAGCCCTTTCATACGACTCCCGAAATGTGTTCGTATTGTTCAGCAGAGCAAATGCAAGAATAGGATTGCTGGAAACCTTATTGAATGAGCAGAACTGGTCAAGCAGAATTTCTGAGCAATATGATTCACGATTATTAAGGGTATATTCTGAGATCCTCTATGATCTCCACAAAGTTCTGGAATTTGATCCTGATTTTCTCTACGCCCGTTACAATATAGGCTATACCAGGTTTTTAATGGAAGATTATTCAGGTGCCCTGGCTGAATTCACAGAGGTTACAATGAAAAAAAAGATTGCCGAAGCCCATTTTAACAAAGCATTGCTGCAGATCTTCCTCGATCAGAAGGAAGAAGGCTGTATTGAACTGGGTATTGCCGGTGAACTGGGATTGAAAAAAGCCTACTCGATCATCAGAAAATTTTGCAATTAAATCCTGCTGAGAACAATGATACTCACCAATTTATTATTTCTCATATAACCTAAAACTGAATTCCAAGGCATACTTCCAGCATTCCGCCGGGAATAATAAGCGGATCTTCCTCAAATACCGTATTTGCATCGCTGGTGTAATACCATTCATTGACAAATATGGAAACAACACCCAGTTGCCCTCCTGTGCGGATAAAAAAGCCTGAAGGAAATTCAAATTTATACCCCAGGCTAACATAGGTTCCAAGTTGCAGTGCTTCACCCCTCCATTCTTCTTCTCCTTCCTTATCAAATAAGGTCCGGGTCTTTCCTATTTAGCCCAGGATACCAACATAAAAACCTCCGATTTGTGAAGGATTCAGATACTTGAAGCCCATACAGAATGCCATTCCTTCCAGATCGTCAGGTTTGCCTTTGTCTTCTTCCAGTACAAGAGGCATAATAAGACCTTCCGATGAAAAACGAACATGATGGTCAATGACTATGTGCGAAATAATGGTCATCTCGGCACCTATCTTTGGTCCAAATTGAAGGAATCCCAATGGTTCGGCATACAATTCTATTTTAAAAGGTTTGGTTAAGAACTTGTTTTCTGCCCTGCCGGATTCATTATCCTGTTTATGGAATACTTCTTCATCCGGAACAGAATAATTTCCGGAAGGTGAAAATGATGTACACCGATTTGAAACAAAGGCTAATTCAGACCGGTTGGGACCGGTCCCGTTTGTTTCATTGGCAAATGCGATTTCCTGGGCATGTAAAGGATACATTGTACACAATAGTACAATGATAGCAGGGAAAAAATTATTCATGGTATATAATGAATTTAGGTAGAATGATATACATGTTCACTGTAGTGGTTGAAATACAATACCCGAATTTACACTATTTGCTGAAAAATATCAGTGTGCTGAAAAAAAATGCAATTCTTTCGCCGAAAAAGTTATGTTGCTTTTATACTACAGAAAACAGAAAAACAGATTTTTGTTTCAACCCTTAATCCATCCAGGGATATTGCTCTCTGGTAACGCAATATGTTCCTTCCAGGCTGTCCGATAAATCCAGATCAAAATACAACTTCTCTTCGTCTCCCACATAGGGCTCAATAACTTTCATATAATATTCTTTTGGAATTACTCCTTCCAGTTTGATATCAAGATCGAACAGACACAGACAATCACAAAGGCCATCTTTCTCAAATTCCTCAATCACAATTGTATCTCCATCAACGGAGATAATGCAATACAGGCTGTCGGGACAACAATTAAACCCGGCATTCACGTGTTTCACCAAAAGTTCTTTGGCAGTCGGATCCAATACATAGTTTATGCAACTGACCGTACCCGGTATATTGTTTTTTACATTGTCCGATTCAAAACTCTTACAACCTGTATTACTGATTAACTGGCCTGAAATTTCGGATGTTGGCGGATCTACCTCATAATTGGTTTGTCCCCATGGATAAAGCTTTCTGATTACACAGTACATATCTGCCTGGCTGGTTTCCAGATCGAGATCAAATTCCAGCTTTAGCTGGTCACCGCAATAGGGTTCTTCAAAGGTTATACAATACTTTTTTGCTTCTATTCCATTCAATTCAATCGTCAGGTCGAAAAGACACTCACAAAAGCACCGGGGCATTTTTTCAAATTCCCGTATTACAATGGTATCGTTATTTAACGATACTTCACAATATATGCTATCGGGACAACAGTTGAAACCGGCATTTATGTGATGGACTGTAAGTTTATTGTTCAGGGCATCAAAATCGTAACTGACACAACTTAACGTGTCCGGAATTTCAGAATCATTGTATGCCGATTTGAATTGTTTACACCCAGTATAATCAATAAGTTCCCCGGTCAGAACCAGGGGGTCATCACCTGTTTGCTGTTCTTTCTTTTCTTCGCAGCTGTATAGAAAGAACGACAGTATACCTGCCAATAGGATAAATAATAACTTTGTTTTCATGACGTATATCTTTTGCATTTAATAGATGAAATTCAACCTGCAATGGTTGCTTTGCTATATTGTTACTACAATCTAAGCAACCAAAAGTAACCCGATTTTAAAGAATATAATTGACTGACTTTAAAATCAATTCTGTTTTTGTACATTTGTTTCAGCACAGTACAGCACAGTATGATCAATAAAAATTCCACCGGCATTTCAATTCAGGTCAATTCGGGTGAAACCAAATTGCAACAACTGATCAACGAATTGCTGCGAATGATCAATACCCGATACAAACAGGGAGATGTTCTTCCATCGGTAAACACACTGAACAAAGAATTAGGCATTTCACGTGATACTGTTTTTAAAGCGTATCGCGAATTAAAAAGAAGAAAGATTGTTGATTCAACACCGGCAAAAGGGTATTATGTAAACCGCGAATTAAAAAAAATACTTTTAATTCTTGATTTTTACAGTCCGTTCAAAGACATAGTGTATCGTGAGATTGAAAAAAAACTTGATTCGATATATTCCATAGACCTTGTATTCCATCATTATAACAGGAAATTATTTGATTCGGTAATTCTTGAAAGTGCCGGGCGTTACAATGCGTACATCGTTATGAATTTCGATACAAAAAAGCTCGAAATTTGCGACATTCTGGCAAAGATTGATCCTTCAAAATTACTCTTGCTCGATATTCCGGTTGAAAACTGGAAAGATTTCGACAAATCGAAATACAATTATGTATGGCAGGATTTTGATGAGGCCGTATTTCACTCATTGACAAAGATCAAAGACAGAATTAAACAATACAGGGTGTTCCATATTGTGAATCCGGACAGGTTAAAGCATCCTGATATAACCATTGAAGCTTTTTATCGTTTTTGCAGGAAACATAAAGTACAATGCAATACAATTGATTCTCCTGCAGACCTGAAGGCAATTGATGGCGACTGTTATTTTATACTTCGACAAAGAGATCTTCATGCTATTCTTTCTCAATGTTATGATAACAATTTGGAACCGGGAAAACATGTTGGCATTCTGGCTTATAATGATTCTCCGCTATATGAATTTGTTTCTTGTGGCATTACGGTAATTTCTACCGATTTTAAAACAATGGGAGAAAAAGCAAGTCAGTTTATTGTTGAAGGAAAAAGAATGAATGAAATCATACCAACAAAAATAATACTCAGAAAATCGTTATGAAAACTATAAATACCTATCCTAAAATTGGAATCAGGCCTGCAATTGATGGTCGTTTGGGAGGAGTAAGAGAATCCCTGGAAGATCAAACCATGAACATGGCAAAATCAGCTGCCGGTTTACTGTCCTCAACATTACGATATCCTGATGGCAGCAAAGTGGAATGTGTTATAGCCGACTCGTGTATCGGAGGAGTTGCCGAAGCCGCTGCCTGCGCGGATAAATTTAAACGCGAACATGTTGGAGTATCACTAACAGTTACCCCATGCTGGTGTTACGGCAGCGAGACCATGGATATGGACTCTCATCTGCCAAAAGCAATCTGGGGATTCAACGGAACCGAAAGACCGGGAGCCGTTTATCTGGCAGCTGTCCTTGCCGCACATAACCAGAAAGGATTGCCTGCATTTGGCATATACGGAAAAGATGTTCAGGATGCGAACGACATCTCTATCCCGGAAGATGTAAAAGAAAAACTGATCAGATTTGCAAAAGCCGGATTGGCCCTGGCGATAATGCATGGGAAGTCATACCTTTCCATGGGATCTGTTTCTATGGGCATAGCAGGATCTATTGTTGATGAGATGTTCTTCGGGGAATACCTGGGAATGCGAAACGAATACATTGACATGACAGAATTCCTTCGAAGAATTGTTTTAGGTATCTTTGATAAGACAGAATATAAAAATGCCCTGCAATGGGTGAAAACAAACTGCAGAGAAGGAACTGACTACAACAAAACGCCTGTATCTCCCGGGCAAAAAGAAAAGGAATGGGAAACAGCAGTAAAAATGGCCATCATTGCCCGCGACCTTATGACAGGAAATCCCAGGTTGAAGGAAATGGGATATGGTGAAGAGGCTCTCGGGCACAATGCGATATTGGCCGGTTTCCAGGGACAGAGACATTGGACCGATTACCAGTCTAACGGTGACTTTATGGAAGCGATTTTGTGTTCGTCGTTCGACTGGAACGGGATCAGAAATCCATACCTTATGGCAACCGAGAATGACTCCTTGAACGGAGTTGTTATGTTGTTTGGATATTTGCTGACAAATACCGCACAGATGTTCTCCGATATCAGGACCTATTGGAGTCCGCAAGCCATTGAACGTGTATCAGGTGCAAAACCCAAGGAAATGGCTGCAAACGGATTGATCCATTTGATCAATTCCGGTGCCTCGGCACTGGATTTTTCCGGACAGCAGGAAATCGATGGAAAACCAGCCATAAAACCCTTTTGGGAAATTACGAAGGAAGAGATAAGAAAGTGCCTTCAGGCCACTTCCTGGTGCCCGGCAAACCGCGAATATTTCAGGGGTGGTGGCTTCTCTTCCGAATTTCTTACCCGGGGAGGTATGCCGATCACTGTTTCCCGTATCAACCTTGTGAAAGGATTAGGTCCTGTACTTCAGATCGCCGAAGGTTATACGGTTGATCTTCCCGAAAAAACAAACAAAATACTTACGGAAAGAACAGATCCAAGCTGGCCGACAACCTGGTTTGTCCCCCGCTTAACCGGCAAAGGAGCCTTTGCGGACGTTTACTCTGTAATGGCCAACTGGGGAGCCAATCATTGTGCATCATGCTACGGACATACAGGTGCTGATTTGATTACCCTTGCTGCCATGTTACGAATACCGGTGAATATGCACAACATTCCTGAAAGTAAAATTTATCGGCCGTCAGCATGGAATATGCATGGTACGGAAACTGAAAGTGCTGATTTTCGGGCCTGCAAAATATACGGACCGCTATACCGATAAATAAATGAAGAAAAAAATAGTTTTGGTATTCGATTGTGGTGCAACCAATGTGAGAGCTGTTGCAATAAAAGAAAACGGAGAAATTGCAGCTATGCATTCCCTGCCCAATGCAACCTGTCCGGATCCGTATTTTCCTTCGGGACTGATCTGGAATGTGGATGAAATATGGCAAAAGCTTTGCAGCTGTACACATGCGGTATTAAAAAAAATCGATCCGGAACATATATCAGCCATTACAACAACTACATTTGGCGTGAACGGGGCACCGGTCGACAGGAACGGAAAATTGTTGTATCCTGTGATCTCCTGGCAATGTCAGCGCACTGTACCCATAATGGATACCATTGATAAGTACATCTCCATGCACCGGCTTTTTGAAATAAGCGGAGTAAATAAATACAGTTTCAATACAATAAATACTTTACTATGGCTTAAAGAAAATCGACCACATTGTATTGACAACATGGAAGGCTTTTTGTTTATGCCTTCCCTATTCATCCACAAGCTGACCGGACAACTTGTCAATGATGCCACCATGGCCGGAACATCTATGCTAACGGACATGAAAACCCGTTCTTTTTCAGATGAAATTCTTGCCGCGATTGGTATTCCAAATCGATTTTTCAAAACAGAAGAAGCCGGTAAACTTGTCGGTGAACTATTAAACAAACCGGCTTCTGAGTTAGGATTGCTTTCCGGTCTGCCTGTAGTGGTGGGCGGACATGATACTCAGCTGGCATTGATCGGATCCGGAGCAGGAGAAAATGAAGCGGTTTTAAGTTCAGGTACATGGGAAATATTAATGACTCGTACACGCAATGTTGATCTGAATAAAAGCATATTTTCAGCAGGATTGACAAATGAACTTGATGCAGTACCCGGATTGTATAATACAGGTATTCAATGGTTGGCCTCGGGAGTGCTGGAATGGATCAAAAATTTATTTTACAGCAAAGAATTGACTTTGACTCCTGAAAAAGTATACGGAACAATGATCCGTGAAGCATCCGAAACAGATGTAAGGCATAGCCGCATCAAATTCAAACCTGACCTGAATATCGAGAAGGGTATTATTTCAGGCATAGGTATTCATACTTCACGCCAGGAAATCTACAGGGCTGCTTTGGAAGCCCTCGCTGATAAAACAAAAGGAAGCCTTGAATTGCTGCAGCAAACAGGAAAGTTTAAAGCAAAATCGTTAATCGTTGCAGGAGGAGGTTCAAAAAACAAACTCTGGAACCAGATCAGAGCAAACAAACTGGGCATACCGGTGAAAATTTTGAAACAAACAGAGACTACCGTTCTGGGAGCAGCTTTATTTGCTTATGTGACAATTGGTACTTTTCGATCAATTCAGGAAGCCACAGACTCTATTTGCGGTAATTTTTATTATGTTTATCCTGAATAACAGACAAAAACTGAAAGACAAATGAAAATTTCTAATACATAAGGTAAAATGAAAACGATATTTTCTAAACAGGATAAAATTGATGGGATACTGGAAGAGGTTAAGAACATAGCCGGTATCTTATGGGAAAGAGGATGGTCGGAAAAAAACGCAGGAAATATTTCCATTGTATTGCCGGAAACTATTCAAACTTCTGAGCTATCAGGATGCCATGAAAACAAACTGGAGAGAACCTTTCCCGGTTTGAAGCAAAAATGTTTTTATATGACAGCCACCGGCAAACGGATGCAGGATATAGCCAAATCTCCCACAAACAATGGATTGTTTGTTCAGTTGAACAATTCCGGAAATGCATACAGGATGATCCGGGAAACCCCCGGCAATATTCAGCCTACTTCAGAATTCCCCACCCATTTGGGAATTCACAACATGATAGCAGACCGGGGAACTGGTGAAACCGTGGTGATGCATACTCATGCTACGGAAATTATAGCATTAACTCAATATGCAAATATTAAAAACTCAGAAGATTTGAACCGTATCCTATTGGGGATGCATCCCGAAACTATGGTTTTTATTCCAAAAGGTGTTGGATTGGTACCCTATATTTTGCCGGGAACACAGGCCATTGCTGATGCTACTATCAATAGTTTTAAAAACCATGATCTTGTTGTATGGAAAAAGCATGGAATTTTTGCGATTGGCAAATCCCTTACCGATACTTTCGATCATATTGATATTGTGTGCAAAGCAGCCAAAATCTGGTTCCAATGTAAATCGGCCGGGTTTGAACCGGAAGGTTTAACAGATGATCAGTTGAGCGAATTAAAAAAACTGGCTCAGAAATTTAATTTTTAATCTGAAAATATGAAGTATTGCCTTACACTTGATCTCAAAGATGATCCCAAACTGATTGAAGAATATAAACAATGGCATTCTCCCGAAAACATCTGGAAAGAAATACCCGAAGGGATCAGAAAAGCAGGAATTCAGGAAATGGAAATATTTCTTTGGCATACAAGGTTATTCATGATCATTGAAACAAGTGATGGATCTCCCTGGGAGAAACAGATAGAAATGCTATCAGCGCTGCCAACATACAAGAAATGGGAACTTCTAATGGACAATTATCACAAACGGCTTGAAAATACAAACGATGAAGGGAAATGGCAAAAAATGGAAAGAATATTTAAACTTACAGATTGTATTTAAGGATTGTATTATGAACAATAACAAACAAAGATTATTAGAATACAAAGGCCGGCGTTTTGTTCTGCCATTTATTTTATTGACCACTCTCTTTTTCATGTGGGGACTGGCAAACAACATGACCGATACCTTGCTGGCTGCCTTTAAAAAGATCATGAGCATGAGTGATTTTCAAACCTCATGGATACAGATAGCATTTTATGGTTCTTATTTTTGTCTTGCACTTCCTGCAGCTGTTTTTATTAAACGATTTAACTATAAATCGGGCGTATTATTGGGATTGGGAATGTTCATTATGGGTGCACTGTTATTTTATCCGGCCAGTAAAACCCAAATCTACGGACATTTTCTTACCGCCTTGTTTGTTCTTGCCGGTGGTCTTTCCATACTCGAAACTACAGCCAATCCTTATATGATCGTGCTGGGTTCACCACAAAGCGGTACCCAGCGCTTAAATCTCGCGCAAGCTTTCAATCCTTTTGGTTCGATTACCGGTGTTGCGCTGAGCAGGATTTTTATACTTCCTCACCTGAATCAGGCTTCAGTAGCAGAGCGGGCTACAATGTCTACCGCAGAGCTCGAAGTTATCAAAGCTGCAGAATTAAGGGCAGTTATGGGTCCTTATGTAGGCGTCGGTATTTTTCTTCTTCTGATATGGATGACCATAGCATTTCTAAAAATGCCCAAAGCACAGGACGAAGATCACAATGTACATTTTGGCAAAACTCTCTTAAAGCTTTTCCGGAACAGGAATTACCGCAGTGGTGTCATTGCTCAGTTTTTTTATGTAGGAGCTCAGATAGGAGTCTGGTCATTTACCATAAGGTTTGTAATGAACGAATTGAATATTAATGAGGCTTCAGCTGCCGAGTATTATTTGGCTGCCCTGATATTATTTGTTGCCTCCCGTTTTATTTTCACCTGGTTAATGAAGTTTTTTGCCCCGGTAAAATTATTAACCTTTGCAGCGTTTATGGCTACAATCAGTGCAGTGCTGGTTATCATTGGAGAAGGCTTTTTTGCAGTAATTGCTCTCGTTGCCATCTCGGGATTTATGTCGCTTATGTTCCCTACGATTTTCGGTATAGCAGTTGAGGGTTTGGGACCCGATACAAAGATCGGTGGTTCAGGTCTGATCATGGCCATTCTTGGTGGAGCCGTTCTGACAGCAGTTCAGGGACAGGTGTCGGATATATCAGGAAATATACATTATTCCTTTGTTGTTCCGTTAATCTGCTTCCTGGTTATTCTGGTGTATGGAATAAAATCAAACAAACCTGTTATTGATTAACAGTACCAGGTAAAAAATCAATTATGACACCAAGAATGTTCCTTTTGTTTTTCCTGACTTTATTCACACTCTGTTTGTATGTGTTTCCCCAACCTATACCTATCGGTCCGGGATGGGCTCAAAATTCTGTGAACGCCGTTGTTTTCAGAAAAAACTCGGTGGTAACTCACCATGGAAAGCAATATGTTGCCTATTACGATTCATCAGGATATGTTGTACTTGCCAGAAGAGAAATCGGTACTGAAAACTGGAAAACAGAACAAACGCAACATACAGGTGAAATAACCGATGCACATTGTTCAATCAGCATTATGGTCGATGGCGACGGTTACCTCCACATGGCATGGAACCACCACAATAACAGCCTGCATTATTGCAAAAGCATAGCACCCGATACACTGAAACTGACGGAAGAATTGGATATGATAGGTACTGAAGAAGATGATGTTACGTACCCTGAATTTTTCAAACTTCCGACCGGCGATTTGATCTTTCTTTACAGACATGGGGGTTCAGGAAACGGCAATCTGGCCATCAACAGATATAAGGTATCCGAAAAAAGTTGGGAACGGTTGCATGATGTTCTGATCGACGGAGAAGGAAACCGGAATGCTTACTGGCAATCCTGCGTTGATTCCATGGGAACAATCCACATTTCGTGGGTATGGCGCGAAACATGGGATGTAGCTACAAACCATGATATGTGTTATGCCAGATCAACGGATTTTGGAGTAACCTGGTACAAATCAACGGGAGAACAATATGCTATACCTATTACAGCCGCAACTGCCGAATATATTGCTGACATACCACAGGGAAAGGAACTGATCAATCAAACATCTATGTATGCCGATACGGACGGCAGACCATACATTGCCACCTATTTTGAACCTGCAGGCAGTTCAATACCTCAGTATCATTTACTATTCCATGACGGAAACGAATGGATTACCCGGCAAATTACGAACCGTACAACTCCATTTTCCCTTAGCGGAGAGGGCACAAAAAAAATACCTGTTTCCCGGCCCCAGATCGTTGTGGATAACAGAAACGAGGATAGAAAGGTATTTCTGGTATACAGAGATGAAGAACGCAATAGCAAAGTGTCGATAAATGTGAGCATTGATCTGGAAGAAAATACCTGGGAAGTATATGATCTCACCGGGTTTTCTGTTGAAAGCTGGGAACCCAGCTACGATACGGAATTGTGGAAAGATTCATTAATACTTCACGTTTTTGTTCAGAAAGTGGCACAGGGGGATAGTGAAAGTCTGGAGGATATGCCCGCTCAGCCGGTATGCATTTACGAAATGTCTTCAGATCTTCAATCCTCTGAAACCATCGTTGTTGTTCCTTTTGAGTAAATTTTCACTTTCTCACCAGATACCATGTAAGCGTTTGTCAGAAATGCCCAACCGTTCTTTTCATAAAACCCATCAAGATCAGCACGTAAATACAATGCCTTAAATCCAAATCTCAGGATCTCTTTTTCAGCATGATTCTGCAGTAGCAATCCGAATTGGTTACCTCATTTATAACTAAAAAGCACTTATAAATAATAGAAGATCGATATATACGAATTAATCAAGTATCGGTCAGGTTAAAATTCTAAATATTCCTTTGGCTTTAGATTATTCTCCATGGTCCAAAAGTGAGCTTGTCCATGAGAAATTCTAAATAGTGTTAGCTCCGGACTATCTGTTGTTAAGCCAAAACGTTTTAAAAACGGTCTGTCATTAAAGATCCTTTCTTTTAATCCGGAGTCCGTTAAAAACTCCACCTCCCCGGAAATCCTTAACATGGTTCCCATAATACCCTCATGTTTATAAAAGCAAATTTCTGTTTTCGGATTTGCCTTAAGATGGTGCGGAAATTCTTTCGTTGTGCTTGTCTGAAAATAAAAACCGGTTTCATCGGCAAACCAGAAGCCCAACATTCTTACTCTTGGCTGATCATTCTCAACGGTAGCCAGGGAACATATCGGGTTTTCATTAGCAAATTTTATGCAATCTTTTATTTTCATTATCTTAATAGTATCTGCAAAGTACAATACAAAGTTATTTTCTTTTTATTATGAATATCATTTATTCGGGCTATAGCATCATTCCAAAATCCGGACAGTTCCGGCGTTAATTTTTCTTTACCAATATTTGATGTATTGGAAATAATACCAGGGCAGCAGATTTGATCGAAAGAAAAAAAGATCTATTTTTTTCTGGAAGCAATCCTCAGCCTGATCGTAATGCCAAAGAGTGTAAGGTTTAAGAAAAATGCAATCCATGCAAAAGGATTGTAAAACATACAAATAACCGCAACTATTCCACTAACAGCAAGAAAAATTCCAATGATCAGGATGGGTAAACTTAAAAATGCAAATTCGCTGACTTTCCTGAACAATACGATTAAAAGCATTCCACTCAATATAAATGACGTGCCGCATAATAAACTCATATAGATCATGGCTTTTAAATTGCCCGGAGTCAGACAGGTCAGGCCTCCCTTTATCATAGGAGTGAAAGTTGCTACATCGTGGATAAATCCTAAGATCATTACGGCAATAGCCACCGAATTGCCAAAAGTGATTAGTCTTTTACTTATCATATAGATATCTTTTTAAAAATGATTTAATTATTAGTTTATGAAAGGGTTTCACAGGTAAAAAATAAATACGGTCCCACATGTTATTATATTGTACAACAGTGGTAAGAAAAATCTCCGAAGATTGTTTTTTTCTGTCGATCAGTACCGATGTTCTGAAATTTAAATGCTTATCATCTTCTGCCACAATAATTTCTTTGTCATTTCGGTCAATGACCGTAAAATAAATTGCTTTTGAACCTGCAGGATAGTACAGCGATTCATTTTGCTGGTTTTTATCCCCGGTTTTCAATCCAAACAGCTTTACAATTGAATTTCTGATCTTCATTAAACAATCGACCCATTTGCGAGGCTTAAACAGTTGTGTGACTATTGCATCCACATTGTCGTCGGTTTGCTTTTCTATTCTATACGAATCGCAATAATCAATCTTCCCAAAGCCATTTAAAATGATGGAGTCAGCAGGAACAACATTTGACTTTTCAATGCATTTCACGGGTCAGGGTAGATATAGTTCTTCTAACGATCCAAATCTATAAAAAATAAATTGTTCTACTACGGTTTGAAGCAGGTTAGTTTTTTAGACTAATCTGAGTACTAATCAGATATATCTTTACAATTCCATTCACAACAATCCGTATATTTTTCCCCATCATTTATCCCGATCACACCAATTTGATTCTGACCTTGCTTCAATTTGATATTTTCCCATACAATTTTATGAATAGCTGGATCCATAGGTTTTTTCGAGATAAACTCTCCGTTAACATAAAGTTCAACCTCTTTCAGATTGGTATATACAGCAATCTCAACAATCGATTCATTTCTTTCCAGGTTGCGTTTGCTAATGATGTGCAATGTCGGTTCATCCGACCAGTTGGCTTTGTAAAAATAAAAGGCATCTTTCTTTGTTTGCCGGTCGTGCGTTACCAACCCTTTGTAATTCATATAGGGTTTATCGCCCCGTGTAGCATACGTCCAGCTGAAATCAAACATATTCCAGACAAACTTACACCAGATATCTTTCCGGTCTTTAATATTCCGCCATACTTCCTCATGGTACTGGTTCTGGTATTGTTCCGGAAAAAATCTTCCCTGCGGATCAGGACGATCAGGATTTTCCTGCTGTTGTGAAATACAAGCTTCAGCTCCGTATTCGCTAAGACCGCCTTTTAATTCGGGATGTTCTTTATGCAGTTTATCATACCAGGGGGTATAATCGCTGAAATTACCATAATACCAGCCAAAATACCAATTATATGCTACTACATCGGTTACCGAATGCCTTTCTGTCGGCTGAACAAAGTCTGCCTGGGTAGTCAACCGGTAACCATCGATACTTTTGGCAGTTTCGTTGAGTATCTTTACATCATCAACCGGAATATCAATTTCGTTGTACAATCCCCAAAACAAAATTGAAGGATGGTTATAGTTTTGTTTGATCAATTCTGCCAGTTGCTCTTTGCAATTTTGCAAATAGCCGGGTATATTTCCACGGTATGCAGGTGTATTAGGAATTTCAGCCCAGGCAACCAGTCCATTTTCATCGCACAAGCGATACAGAATATCCGCTTGCTGATAGTGGGCAAATCGAACACCGTTGGCTCCTATTTCTTTTACAAGTTCAAAATCTTTTTCATGTTCCCTGTCGCTTAAAGCCGGCCCTTCCCCTTTCCATTCCTGGTGACGGCAAACTCCATATAAATCATACGGTTTCCCATTCAAAACAAGTCCGCTATCCCTGCTGACGTGATAATATCTTAAACCCAAAGGCTGTTCCAGTTTGTCAATCGGATTTCCCTTTTTATCGGAAAGGGTCATTTTTACCTTGTATAGATAAGGATCCCTTTTTGCATCCCATAAGTGCGGATTATCAATTAGTAATTTCTGTGTTTCTTGTATTTCAGCGCCATTTGCAATGGAGATCTTTGTCCTCTCCGTTGATACTGTTTTTCCCGCAGCATCAATGATCTCAGCCGTAAGAAAAGCCTCAACAGGAAGACTATTCTGCTTTTGATATAACCATCCAAAGAGTATGGAAGCCTCTCCGCCGAACTCGTTGTATTCTATTCTCAACGCGACTTCTTTTCCGGCTTCGAGAATAGTGTCACAGGTTTTTTCCCATGCAGCATGCGCTCCCCAATGATCAATCATCTTTTTGCTGTTTAAGTATAACCGTGAGCCATCATCGCTCTTCAGAATAAAATGATATGTTCCGGAATTTTGGGGAACAAAACGACCTGTCCATACAACTGAAAATCCATCCGATGGCATATCGTCAAAAGGAGCCTTGTTTTCAAAATTAAATCGTACCTCTTCATCCAGCTGTGAATGAACCGGTTTTCCTTTAAACTCCGGATTGGAATAGTACTCACCGTACAATCCCATACCTTTTTTCCTTGCAGGTGGCAGCAATTCCGTTGATTTTGTTTGAACAATAGGTATCGAGCGATAATTAATCAGTGCATTAATGTTTATGCTTGCCGATTTGTTTGATACGCTTTCAGGTGAAATATATACCCCACCCGAAGCACAATCGAAAGGAGAAATGCAAATGTCGTGAGTACTGAAGATTGTTACAGGCCGGTATATTCCGCCAAAAATAGGATACAAGTAGGTTCCCGACGGGGCTACATCCAATTGTGTGGCGTTGTTAACTCTAACAGAAAGATAGTTCTCCTCCCCGTTTCGGATATAAGGTGTTATTTCGTAAAGAAATGCGGAATACCCCCCTTTATGTGTCCCGAGATAAACTCCGTTAAAAAATACATCAGCCACCAGCGATACTCCCTGAAAACGAATAAAATACCTGTTCGATCCGGTATCGCGGTTCAGGATAAAGTTGGTTCTGTACCACCCGATTCCCTGGTAATAATTGGGCCCATCGGTTAAAACGTCCTGTGAATTCCATGTATGAGGAACGATAATATCCAGCCAACCGGTTTCATCAATTTGTCCACCGCTTTCCGCCGAATGAATTTCCCCTTTATGAAATTTCCATTTATCCAGATTAATAGTATACCTGTATTGCAAAAAGTCCTGGGAATATGCAATTCCTTTTGATAGAAAAATAAATAGTATGATTCCCAGGCCAATAGTAAATATGTTTTGTATTTTCATTTCTTTACCCGTCATTCATGTTGTTTTTTGTTGTTACCTTAAATATAACTCCTAATGTATGAATATAGTAAACAGACTTACTGCCTTATAATTTGACAGGAGTTGCTTAATCTTTGCTTTTTCCTATTGCCATCTTAAAGTGCCTGGCAGGACGGGCAAAAATATATCGCTCCGCCAAGATACGCCTCTTTTACAATCGCATTGCCGCAATTCGGACAAGGATTCTTCAATGTATTTTTTGAAAGTATGGTTTTGTATCCGCCAAAGTGCCCGAAAAGATCTTTTTCGGTATCCCTTCCTCCTTTGTCTGTCATGCTGTTTAATGTAACTTTCAGACTATGGAAGAGTTCGGCTTTTTCAAAATCGGATAAAGTAGATTTCTTGCGTTTGGGATGAATGCCGGCATGAAATAAAATATCCTGTAAAACTCCGTTCCCCAGACCCGGAATACGTTGTTCGGTTGCCAGCAGAGCCTTGGCAGAGATATCTTTGGTAACGCGCTCAATGATGGTAGTAAAATAAGACTCATTAAATGTGTCATCAAGGGGTGAAATACTATTCAGACTGCCCTGATAATACGGATTATCGAAAATTCCTTTGTATGCCCAAATTCCACCATACATAGCAACAGTGAAGGCAACGCAACTGCCATCATCAAATACAATAAGCAATTGGTGTTTTTCAGGACGCTGTTCCGAAGTCGAATAATATCTCATATTGGTACCATCGCCAATTGTGATAGAAACATTCGCATCACAATATATATCAACAAACATTCCATGTCCTTTTGTTGATATAACCTGTCTTCCCGAAAGAAGTTTTCCGTATTCTGCAGGATCGTCATGATAAAATGCAAACTTATGAGGACTTGTAGCACCAATTACTTCCGTAATCCTTCTGCCTGTTAATATATTGCCTGCCTGGTAGCTAATTGTTTTTGATTCAGGAATTTCTAACATAATCTTGTGTATTATCGATTTCTAAAAATTCATCTTGCGGTCAGAAAATATTGGATTAAATATCAGTCGATGCTATTGCATATTGATTATAAATGTACAAAGATCTTCGACCCCAAAAAAAACAGCTATTGGCTATACAGTATGTGTCTGTTGCACAACTGAATAAAATGTTCATAATGGCAAGATACAAAAATTGACTACAAGGGGATAAAAATGTACCTTGAAAATCAAAACACATGTTAGGAAAAAAGGATTATCAGGAAAAGCTGTTTCTTTCTTTCTCATTGAGTCAACGCGTTCCCGAAAGCAATTTTTATCGTCGTCTGAAGAGTGCCTTAGATTTACAATTTGTACGGGATATGGCACGACCCTATTATGGGAAAGAGGGACAGAAGTCGATAGATCCGACAGTGTTTTTCCGGCTGATGCTGATCGGTTACCTGGAGAACATCATATCGGATCGCCAGCTAATAGAACATGTAGGCATGCGTATGGATCTGCTATACTTTATCGATTACGATATAGATGAGCCATTGCCTTGGCATTCGACCATCAGCCGCACTCGCAAGATGTTGCCCAATGCCCTGTTTGAAGAAGCCTTTGAGCGGGTATTATCGCTTTGTGTTGAAAGCGGCCTGGTTGCAGGTCATACTCAGTCAGTTGATTCGGCGTACATAAAAGCCAATGCATCGCTTGATAGCCTGGAAAAGAAAAGACCAGCAGAAGCATTATCCACACACATAAAGAAAGTGCAGGAGGAAAATGAGGATAATGATGATCCTGCCCGCCGCAAAGCAAAGCAGGATAGAAGTACAGATGATCAAAATACCATTCAGGCCAGTTCGAAACAATTGAAAGATCTGGATACGCATCAAAAATGGTTTAAGGACAGGGAACAAGGTCCACTGGGCTCACAGGATTCACGAGCACGCTATCTGAGCAACAAGACGCATTACTCACCGGTTGATCCGGATGCACGGGTAGCCGTTAAACCGGGCAAACCCCGTCAGCTTTATTACATGAGCAGTATGAGTCCGGATACATTCCTACTCATGGGCAATACGAAGGTACCCGTGAAGGTTTTACCTATGAGCCTGAAAATGATCGCTGGCGTTGCAGTCAGGGGAAGTACGCTACCTTCAAAAAAATCCGTTATCAAAAGAACCAGCCTGAGAAACATTATCGTACTACACGAGGCGATTGCAAGGCTTGTCCCATAGCCGGTAAATGCATAGGACTCTCCCACGAAAAGCAGCTCAGGATTACGCTTTACA
>Ga0315547_1000205_pt1 | contig 65385 bp, 54 predicted proteins | sample SalMarSW160240MG_2_FD_202542 | JGI IMG/M metagenome (GOLD analysis project Ga0315547, IMG submission 202542) | Salt marsh sediment microbial communities from the Plum Island Ecosystem LTER, Massachusetts, United States - Salt Marsh Sediment SW1601-240 ...
TATGTCAAGTATAAATTTTGGATTCTATGCACGTTTTTAAATATAATATCATCTATTTTATTTGTATCTATAATATTTACAATTAGTTGTTATACTTTAACTTCTTTCAAAGTGGAAAAGATAGGATAGAAAAGACCAAATCGTCAAGTCAATCCGATAAGCAAAATTCTGCAGCCACTTGTTCATGGCGTAATAGGCGATAGGCCAAGCGAAAAAGTTGGCGAGGATGACCCATTTGGTGAAATCTTTGGTGAGCAGAGCAACAATCTCCGATACAGAAGATCCAAGCAATTTACGAATACCGATTTCTTTCGTTTTTTGCTCAATGGAAAATAAGGTCAGTCCGTATAAGCCGAGACAGGATATGAAAATTGCCAGGTAAGTTGCGTATTGAATGATTTGATTGAGCTGCATTTCATTCCAGTATAACCGGTCAATGGCATTATCCAAAAAATGGAATTCAAAAGGTGTGTCTGGATTGATACGCTGCCAAATATTCTTTATAGCTGTGATAGTTGCCTGAAAATTATCGGTGGCGACACACATCAAAACCACGCCATATTCATTCATTTCCTGCGAATTATAATCAGGAATCTTATAAAAAATTTGCGGACTGATTTTACTTTTTAAAGAACGAAAATGGGCATTTTCTGCAATCCCAATAATCGTTCCTTCATAGCCCCATAATGAAACCGGTTTTCCAACCGCATCTTCCAGTCCCATTTTTTGAATCGCTGCTTTATTAAGGACAGCCGTTAGACCTCTGTCTGAACCGAATGTTTTATCAAAACTCCTTCCTTCCAGTATTTTGATACCCATGGTATTAAAATAATCATAATCGACTGCAGTGGCTTCAATTGCAAAATTTTGTGTAGGACTCGAACCAGGCCACTGAATCTCATTTGTCTTATTCGCAACTCTGGTTGGTATTGAATTTTTTGCCGTAACCTGAAGTATCGACGGTTCGGATAAACATTGATTCTTAAAGGTCTCATAATGTATGCCCAGAGATCCTTTATATGGCAGATAGATAATATTTTCATCCCCGTAATGTTTGTTCATCGTTTTCATAAAATCCAATTGGTGGTTGACTATGAACGTGCAGCTTATGAGTAGAATCGAAAGTGAGAACTGAATCACGACCATGCTCTTCCTTAAACGAGATTTCATGCTGCCGCTTTTACCCATTTTACGGAATAAATGAATGGGATTTAACGAACTGAAATGTAGTGCAGGATACAAACCAGCCAAAATAGCGGTCAATCCAAAAATGATAATCATCGTTAGAGCAGCATTCATATTAAACAGATCGATATGCAATTGTCTGCCGATGAGCTGATTGAATTGGGAGTTGAATAATTCTGCCAGTATAAACGCAATGATAAATGCAATAAAAGTCATTAACAATGTTTCTGTAAAAAACTGTTTGCCAAGATGGATTCTACTGGATCCAAAAACTTTGCGTATTCCTACCTCTTTGGTGCGATAGATAGACTGCACCGTACAGAGATTAATAAAATTCATACATGCGATGAAAAGGATACACATGGCTACAAAAGAAAAGATATAGACATATTTTTTATCACTAACAACGGCATCGTCAGCTTCAATATTGCCGGTGTGGTGAATTTGAGTCAGGGGCTGCAGCCAAAAACCATCATTATGCCTGGGCGTTTGCCAGTCGGATAGTTTCATGCTAAAATTTTCGACATTAACATTATTTTCAAGCTGAACATAGGTATTCAAATTAACATTTCCCCAATCATCCAATCGGCTTCCTGGGGTCTCTTTCAGTAAAATGGATTGCAAAAAGTCGAATTGGATATGAGAATTATGGGGCACATTCTGAATAACACCGGTTACCTGGAATGGTTTTTCATCAATATGAATGACCTGTCCGAGTGGGTCATTCAATCCAAAGTATTTATGAGCTAACTGTTCCGTAAGTACAACATTAAACGGATCATTCAGCGCAGTAACTGGATTCCCTTTTTTAAAGCGAAATGAAAAAATTTGCAAAAAAGAAGGATCAACCAATGCGCCCTTTGGTTCAAAAAATAATTTGTCCTGATACTTGAATACAACCTGGGGACTGAAAAGGAAACGGCAGGCATTTTTAACCTCAGGAAATTTTCTCTTGATTTCTGTCGCTAAGGGAGGAGGCGTTAATGCCAATTCAACAGGCTGGTCAGAACGCGCATTGATTGACAAAATAGCCCGATAAATATGGTCTGAATGGTCATGAAATCGATCAAAACTCATTTCATCCTGCACCCATATCGCAATCAGCATCACACAGGCTAATCCGATGCCCAGACCAAGTACATTGAATATATAATTTGTTCTGTGTTTAAGCAGATTACGAATAGCAATTTTTAAATAATTTCTAAACATGATGTCTCCTTTTTACGCATAGCGAATACGATCATTCATACCTCAAGCTCTTCATCCTCCAGAGGCGGATCTTCGCCCTTTGGGATCATTCGTACCTCAAAGCTTCGACCGGATTCGCTGTGGCTGCCCGAATCGCCTGCCAGCTTACAGTCAATAAAGCGATAACCAATGTCAATGCACCCGCCAACACAAACATCCACCAACTCATTTCTATTCGATAAGCAAAATTCTGCAGCCACTTGTTCATGGCGTAATAGGCGATAGGCCAAGCGAAAAAGTTGGCGAGGATGACCCATTTGGTGAAATCTTTGGTGAGCAGAGCAACAATCTCCGATACAGAAGATCCAAGCAATTTACGAATACCGATTTCTTTCGTTTTTTGCTCAATGGAAAATAAGGTCAGTCCGTATAAACCGAGACAGGCTATAAAAATTGCAAAGACAGAAAAGTAGTTAAATATCGCTGCCATACGCTTTTCTGCATGATATTGGTTTTCAAGAGTATCATCCACAAAATGAAATTCACATGGAATATCAGGAAACAAAGTGCGCCATGTATCCTCTACATGTTTCAGGCTGGCAGGAAGGGTACCTGGCTTAAACCTGATTGTGAGTAATCGTAAATCAATGTCTTTCCGGTCTGGTTTGGGTATTTTAATGATTAAAGGTTCAATCGCATTATGAAACGATTTGAAATGGAAGTTTTTAACCAGACCAATGATCTCTCCTCTTTTACCCCATAAACTGATTTCTTTATTAAGAGGATTTTCTAAATTCATCATGTCAGCCGCCTTCTGATTGATTACATAAGCATCTTTATCAGTGGAAAAATCTTTTGAAAGAAACCTTCCCTTCAACATCTCAATTCTATAGGTTGATGCAAAATCATAATCTACTCTATAAACCAGTATGTAACTCTTATCCTGCTGCGGCTTCCCATCCCAATTGATGCTATTTGTTCGTGTCATGGTGTTGAACGGCTCGGAACGTGCTACATGGAGTACATCAGAGTTCGATAACAACTCATTTTTTAGAGATTCATACTTGTTAAAGACCTCGCCTTTAAGTTGTATTGTAACCAGATGCTCTTTATCATAACCCAGGTCACTGCTTCTAAAAAAGCTTAATTGTCTTAATAATAGAATCGTACATACAATCATAAAAATGGATAATGAAAATTGAAAAACCAGCAAGCCTTTTCTCAAATTAAATTTTCCTGAACCAAATTTCAAATTGCCTTTGATAGTCTTTACCGGTTGAAAACCAGATAGAAAAAAAGCTGGATAAATACCAGAAAGTATCGATGTGAGGCATACTATAAAGCACAATCCTAAAATAAACTGAATATTACCATACGGGACACTTATCGATTTTCCGGAAAGTTGATTAAAGTATGGTAGAAATGTTTGAACCAGGCAAAGAGCAATGATTAAGGCAATTAAGGTCAAAATTAATGTTTCGCCAAGGAATTGCTGGATTAGTTTGGAACGATTGGCGCCTACGACTTTTTTAATACCAATTTCTTTGGAACGTTTTAATGAGCCTGCGGTGGAGAGATTTGTGTAATTGATACTGGCTATCAAAATGATGATAAAGGCTATGCTTGCAAAAATGTAAACATATTTAACATCACCGGTTGCGGCCAGATAACCAATTTTACTACCATGCAAATGGATTTTTTTAATGGGAAGAATTTGATACCGTAAGTTCTCTAAATTCGGACTTGAATGATTTCGTTGCTCACAGGCTGTTATTTTTTTTGCCAGATCCTGAATATTAGCAGTATGTTGTGTTAAAATATAAGTATACAGCGATTGATCATTCCAATTATTCCAATCGATACCCAATATACGAACGAATTTTATTGGAATAAAAATTTCACTCTGGATATGGGAATGATGCGGGATATTTTCAATCACGCCTGTAATTTTCATCTCGAAATCATGCCCAAATATGGAAAAAGTTAGTGATTGCCCAAGAGCGTTTCCCTGTCCGAAGTATTTTTTTGCAATGTTATCCGTGATGACAACGGATTGCGGATCATTGAGTGCATTGGATGGACTGCCGCTTAAAAAAGGGAACGTAAATACTTCAAAGAAAGGTTGGTCTGTTAAGCTGATGCTTTCTTCAAAAGTATGTTTCCTGGACTTTACTAAAAATTTTAAATCCGGGATAGCAGTATAATTTGCCGCATTTATGACTTCAGGAAGTTCCGCTTTTAATGCAGGCGCCAGCAATTTGGAAGTAAAGGGCCCAATTTTTTCACTATCCCCCCGGGCTAAAAAATAAATATGGTCAGCGTTTTTGTGAAAGCTATCATAGCTTAATTCATCCTGCACCCATAGTAAAATCAAAATTGTACAAGCCAGACCAATGGCAAGACCACTGATATTTATCAATGAGAAGGTCTTGTGGCGGCTTATATTTCTAATAGCGATTTTTAAATAATTCTTAAACATGATTCCTCCAGATGTCAATGAACAAATGATCATTGATAATTGCTTATTGCTCAATGTACTTATTCATTTCTTAAGCTATCGATTGGATTTGCGATGGCAGCTTTAACCGCCTGCGTTCCCACCGTAATCCATGCGATGAATAATGTAATGAGTGCTACACTTATGAAATACCATATTTCTAAATCTATTCGATAAGCAAAGCCATCCAACCAATTTTTCGCAATCAAATAGCTCACCGGCAAAGCAATTATGATGGCAGTCAAAACCATTTTGGTAAAATCACCCGATAAAAGATAAATGATGCCCAATTCACTCGCTCCCAGAACTTTTCGGATACCGATTTCTTTTTGTCTTCTTTCAGCCGTGAAGGCAGCTAAGCCAAACAAACCCAAACATGATATAAGGATAGCAAGCCCTGCAAAGTATCGGGATAAGACTCCAATCCGTTTTTCTGTGACATATTGAGCCTGATAATCTTCATCGAGAAATTTGTATTCAAAAGCAAATCCGGGATTATACTTCTCATAGAACTTCCGCAGGTTGTCAATTGTCTCTTTTTCTGTTCCGGTTTTAATTTTAACCATAATTTTTAAATTCTGGGAAGGCTCTGCTAAAATAAATAACAATGGATTCACCTTTTTATAGAGAGATTCAAAATTAAAATCTTTAGTCACACCAATAATTTGTTTGTTTTGGCCCCAAAGGTTTATTACTTTACCAATAGGTTCTTTGAATCCCATAATTTTAATGGCAGCTTCATTACAAAGGATATTTGAATTATCAGAACCGAAATCTTTGGAAAAAGCCCGCCCTTCTTTTATTTCAATATTATGTGTTTCAATAAAGTCATAGTCAACAAACTGCATGTGAAAATCGATTTTATCATTCGGGTTTTTTCCTTCCCAATTAACATCTCCAGAAATATTATGGAGACCTAAGATATTAAACTTAGTACTTGATGCATTTACTATTCCCGGAAGGTTTTTTACTTCTGAAAGAAAAGCATCCGGATTTTCTGCGACTCTACCTTCCATATCAAAATACATTACATTATCTTTATCGAAGCCTAATTTTTTGTTTTGTATAAATTCAATTTGTTTATAAACAACCAAAACAGATACAATTAAAATACTTGATAGCGCAAATTGAAATACTACTAATCCTTTTCGTGTCCATAGTTCTCCTATAGAGGTATTGAGCTTCCCCTTTAAAACAGTTACCGGATTGAAACCGGAAAGGTACAATGCCGGGTAGCTGCCTGAAACAAGCCCGGTAAATAAGGTAATGCACAAAACGGATAAAAGAACGCTGATTTCAAAATTTAAGCGAAGATGCTTTCCTGTAATTTCATTGAATTGAGGAAGGAAAAGTTCTACAAGTAGGATGGCAATAATTAGCGATAAAAAAGCCATAAATATAGACTCTCCCATGTATTGAATAATAAGTGATTTCCGGTCAGCTCCTAAAGCTTTTTTCATCCCAATTTCCTTAATTCTTCTTGAAGCTCTTGCAGTGGATAAGTTCATGAAATTAATACAGGCAATTATTAGTATTAGAATGGCAATTATAGAAAACAATTTTACATACTCTATTCTGCCTCCCACCTGCACGCCATTTTCATAAGTGCCATATAAGTATTTGTCCGAATATGGTTTTACAAACAAAGTGCGATTAGATTCTCCACATTTAAGTTCAATTAACCCGGCAATTTTATCATTGAATTGTTTAATGTTCGTACCCTGCTTTAAAAGTACATAAGTACAAGGCATATTGTTTCCCCATCTTTCAATTGATGGATATTTTTCTATAAGTACCTTATCAGACAATACAAAATCAAATTGTAAGGAGGAATTGGGAGGGACACGTTTAAAAATACCAGAAACAAGGAGTTGTTTCTCATTTTGAAAGTCTACCATTTTACCTATGACATTTTTAGTTGTGTTGAATAATTTTATTGCCAGTTCTTCAGAAATAACAATTGAGTTTTTATCTGCCAGTACCTGATTTGCATTTCCCTCGATAAGATTATAGGAAAAAATATTAAAAAAATCCTTACTGACAAATAAACAGTTTGCCTTGATCTTTTTATCCTTAAATGAAAGATTTGGCTTTCCCTGCAAATGGATTTCATAAACACTTACAGCAGATTCAACTTCAGGCATTTCTTCAGCCAGGGCCTCTGCCAAAGGGCCCGGTGTTGCCTCCCACGTGATAATGTCTTTGGTCATTTTAACGTTCTGCATCACTTGAAAAAGCTGACTGTCTTTTTCATGAAACTTATCAACATTTAGTTCATCGTTCACCCATAGGTAAATCAATAATGCACAGGCCAAACCTGTGGAAAGCCCAATCAGATTGATAAATAAGGAACTTTTGTTTCGTTTAAAGTTTCTGTAGATCATTAGCAAGTTGTGTTTTAACATAAAACCTCCTTTTCAATGATCAATGACCAATTATCAATTGATCATTGTTTGTTAATTCGAGATGTTTTGAAAGTACAAATTCTCTTTTCTCTTGTGTCAAATGCTGATATGCTTTAACAATTCGGATAGCAAATTGATATGCTTTCTCATATGCAATATTTTCCCTTTTCATTTTTTCCTTCATTGTTAATTGATCATTGATAATTGTTCATTGATTAAACATGAAACTTCCCGTTCATATTCTCAGAAATAATCTGCCCGTCAAATAAATGAACACACCTCTGACCATATTCGGCATAAGTTGGTGAGTGAGTGACCATAACGATTGTGGTGCCGGCTCCATGAAGTTCCGCTAGTAATTTCAATACTTCATCGCCATGGGTTGAATCCAGATTTCCGGTCGGCTCATCTGCCAGTATTAGTTTCGGCCTGGCGACAAGCGCTCTCGCAACTGCTACTCGCTGCTGCTGTCCACCGGACAATTGCTGGGGGAAGTGCTTTTTACGCGGTATCATCAGCATTTCTTCTAATACTTCATTAACTCGTTTCTTACGTTCTGAAGAAGAAACTTTCAGGTATAAGAGAGGGAGTTCTATATTTTCATAAACGGTCAGTTCATCAATGAGGTTGAAGCTCTGGAAAACGAAACCGATGTTTTCTTTCCTCAAATTGGCTCTCTGTCTTTCGGAATATTTTGATACTTCATGGTCTAAAAAAAAGTACTGACCATCACTTGGGTTGTCAAGCATGCCAAGCAGGTTCAGCAAGGTTGACTTACCGCATCCGGAAGGTCCCATAATGGAAACAAATTCCCCTTCTTCCACTTCAAAATTCACATCGTTCAAAGCAGTGGTTTCTACTTCTTCAGTGGTGTAAATTTTTTTCAAATTTTCTGTCTTAATCATTGTTTTTCTCCTTTTTCAGTTATGATGGTTCATTTATTTTGTTTTATTCATTAATAATTGTTCATTGATCATTGTTCATTGATTATTCGTATCTCAAACTCTCCACTGGATTTGCCATCGCCGCTTTTACCGCCTGAATTCCCACTGTAACCCAGGCAATGAATAATGTGATAAGTGCTGCACCAATAAAATACCATAGTTTTAAATCTATCCTGTATGCAAATCCGTCCAACCAGTGTTTGGTAATGAAATAGCTTACAGGTAAAGAAATTAACATTGATGCCAAAACAATTTTGGTGAAATCGCTGGATAAAAGATATACAATCCGAAGCGCACTAGAACCCAGGACTTTTCGGATACCAATTTCTTTTTGTCTTTTTTGGGCGGTAAAGGCTGCAAGCCCAAACAGGCCCAGGCATGAAATAAGAATGGCAATTCCGGCAAAGTATCTGGAAAGTACGGCAACCCGGTCCTCTGATTCATATAACGCCTGATAATCTTCATCGAGAAATTTGTATTCTAAAACATATCCTGGATTATATTTCTCATGGAACTTCCGAAGTTTGTCAATTGTCTCTTTTTCTGTTCCGGCTTTAATTTTAACCATAATTTTCAAATTCTGAAAAGGTGGCGCTAATATGAATAACAATGGTTTCACACTCTCATGGAGAGATTCATAATAAAAATCTTTAGTTACACCTATAATTTGCCTGTTTTCGCCCCATAGGTTTATTACTTTACCAATAGGATCTTTGAATCCCATAATTTTAATGGCAGCTTCATTAAAAATGATCTTTGAATTATCAGAACCGAAATCTTTGGCATAAGTTCGCCCTTCTTTCATTTCAATATCATGCATATCAATAAAGTCATAGTTAATATGATGCATTCCAAAACTTATTTTATTATTCGGTTTTTTCCCCTCCCAACTAACATCTGGAGTTTTACCGTGGCTACCTATGATAGTATACGCACTACTTGATGCATTTACTATTCCCGGAATGTTTTTCACTTCTGAAAGAAAAGCATCCAGATTTTCTGCTACCCTACCTTCCTTGTCAAAATAGATTATATTGTCTTTATCGTAACCTAATTTTTTGGTTTGTATAAATTCAATTTGTTTGTAAACAACCAAAGCAGATACAATTAATATAACTGATATGATGAATTGAAATATCACCAATCCTTTTCGTGCCCATAGCTCTCCTATAGAGGTATTGAGCTTCCCCTTTAAAACAGTTACCGGATTGAAACCGGAAAGGTACAATGCCGGGTAGCTGCCTGAAACAAGCCCTGTAAATAAGGTAATGCACAAAACGGATAAAAGAACGCTGATTTTAAAATTTAAGCGAAGATGCTTTCCTGTAATTTCATTGAATTGAGGAAGGAAAAGTTCTACAAGTAGGATGGCAATAATTAGCGATAAAAAAGCCATCAATATAGACTCTCCCATGTATTGAATAATAAGTGATTTTCGGCCAGCCCCTAAAGCTTTTTTCATCCCTATTTCCTTTATTCTTCTCGATGCTTTTGCGGTAGATAAGTTCATGAAATTAATACAGGCAATTACAAGTATAAAAATGGCAATGATAGAAAACAGTTTTACATACTCTATTCTACCTCCCACTTGTACGCCATTTTTATAGCTGCCATATAAATATTTATCTGCATACGGCCTTAGAAATAAAGTGCGAGAAGAATCTCCACATTTACGTTTAATTAAACCGGCAATTTTATCATTGAATTGCTTAATGTTTGCGCTCTGGTTTAAAATCACGTATGTATAAGGATTATTATTTTTCCAATCAGAAAATGATGGAATCTTTTCATTAACTACCATATAAGGCAATACAAAATCAAATTGTAAGGAGGAATTGGAAGGAACACGTTTAAAGATACCGGAAACCTGGAATGTCCCTTCAAAAAACTGATGTTTCACTTCTAAAGTTTTACCTATGATGTTTTTCGTCGTGTTGAATAATTTCATTGCCAGTTCTTCAGAAATAACAATAGAGTTTTTGTCTGCCAGAACCTGGTTTGCGTTTCCCTCGATAAGGTTAAAGGAAAAAATATTGAAATAATCTTTGCCGACATATAAAAAGTTAGCTTTTATGTTTTTATCCTTAACTGACAGAGTCGGCTTTCCCAGTACGGCTGGATCAAAAACAGGTGTAGCATATTCAACTTCAGGCATTTCTGCTGCCAGTGTTTCTGCTAAAGGTCCAGGTGTGGCCTCTATAGTTCCTGCATTTTGAAATTGTAGAATCACTTGAAAAAGCTGATTGCCTTTTTTGTGAAACTTGTCAAAATTCAATTCATCGTTCACCCATAGGTAAATCAATAAAGTACAGGCCAAACCGGTGGAAAGGCCAATTAAATTGATGAAAAATGAACTTTTATTTCGTTTAAAGTTTCTGTAGATTATTAGTAAGTTGTGTCGTAACATAATGTTTTTCCTTTCTCCTCCATTGATAATTGATCATTGCTCATTGATATTTTCTAAATAACTCCGATTATTTTCAAAATCCCACAATGTTATTCGTTTTAAATCCGCAACTGCTAGTTGATAGGTGATGTACGCATTCAGATAGGCAAGCTGGCTATTCGAGAGGCGCTCCTGTTCTATTGCCAGTTCCCGACTGTTAATATCGCCGCTTTCAAAACGCATTTTGCTAATACGATACGTGAGCTCGGCAACTTGCTGATTCTGTTCGTATATGCTCAGGCGATTCTTTGTTTCTTCCGCACTGCGCACAATATCGCGTACTTCTCGCGTAATTTCACTTTGTGTGTTTTCTAAATATAGCTCACTGTTTCGGAGCCTTGCTTTTTGTTCCTGCACGCGTGCAGAACCGCGTCCCCAATCAAATATCGGATAGGATAGAGTCATAGTGATACCACGATTGGGACGACGTTCGACGAAATTATCGAAAGAAGATTGAAATAGGGTATTAGTTGATCTACTATCAATTGTGCTAACTCCGGTAAAATCGTAATATGCCGATATATTACCGCTGAATTCTGTGAACCTCTTAGCCCGGTCCACCGCTATTTTCTGCAATTCTATATCGATATTAGACTCTCGCAGTTCCAACCTGTATTTGAGTGCGGAATTGATTGCTTTGTCCATGTTGATATCAAACTTCTCATATTTCAGATCTGTTATGATCTGAATATCTTCATCAATACTGAGACCTATAAGGTTTTTAAAACTATCCTTTTCACGTTCCAATAAATTCATACTTTCGGAGAGATTTGCCTGACTTTCAGCTAAATCGACTTTTGTGATTAAAACATCAACTTCAGGAATACGTCCATTCTCAGCTAGAATTTGTGCAGTTTTCAATGCGTCTTGTGAATTCTTTAATCTTTCATTCGCAATTTCAACTTCTTGCGTTGCTCGAAAGAGTGTATAAAATCCTTTGGTGACTTCGTAAATAATATCCATTTGACCACGTGTAAAACGACTGGACGAACGTTCATTGTAATATTTTGCTTCCTGTAAGTTTTCACGGAGTTTATTAGCCGTAAATATGGGTTGATTAAAACTGATCGCAAGTCTGCTGTAGGCTTTATTTGTTTTCAGTGTTTTATAATCTTGCGAAGCCGAAATCACACTTTGATTGTCCCGGTAAATTGTTGATGATAAGGCAAGATTTCCTCCTGTAGGCAACATATATGTGAATGATAGATCTCCGCTAAATCGCATTGAACCGGTAGAGTTATATACAGGTAATCCGTCAGGCTGTTGAATTGGCGTCACCATCTCATTCCATGCCGGCAGAGAGAGACCGAAATCAATCCTTGGTTTGAACATTGCCCTGTAGAAATTGAAATAATACTGAGAAGCGAGCTTGTCTTGTTGGAATGATTTTATCGTATAACTCTTGTGAAGAGAAATATTGATCGCTTCTTCGTAGGTCAAAACTCTACCCTGAATGGTTGACGCAATTAAGATTATGATAAATAATATTCTGATCAACATTTTTCTATTTTTTATTATCATTATTTAACTCTTTTTATCCACGAATTACACGAATGTATACGAATTGTTTTGTTATAGTTTTTTAAATTTTTGTTCGTGTTAATTCGTGTCATTTGTGGACTTTTCTCATTTTAACACCAGCTTTTCCACATCACCAAAATTATCATACGAGGAAGTGATGACTTTTTCCCCTGGCTCGAGTCCCTCTAAGACTTCAAAAACCTGTGTGTTTTGTCTGCCAAGTTTGATAGAGCGTCTTTCGGCAAAATCACCTGATGGATCCACTACGTAAACCCACTGTCCGCCTGTTTTCTGATAAAACCCACCTCGGGGAAGAATGGTAGCCTCTGAAAGATCACCGAGTTCCAAACGAATGTGTACGGTCTGTCCTCGCCTGATATCTGAAGGTGATGCATCGACAAACTCCAGATCAATGTTGAAACGACCATCAACAATTTCCGGAAAGATCTTCTTGATGACCAACTTGTATGATTGACCGGCAAATTCAAACTCGCCATATTGATTGAGGTTGATACGCGGCAGGTAATGCTCATCAATTCCGGCGCGGATTTTAAATCCATCCAGAACATCAATTTGCCCGATGCGCTCTCCTTGTGATTTTATTTCCCCTGTATATTCGGCATTTAATGAGGTTAATTGTCCGGTAACCGGCGCTTTAATGGTTAGATTTTTTAATTGTTGCTGAACAATTTTTAAATTCGCCTGCAGACGTTTTAAAGATGCTTCCATTTGTTCTACCTTGATGGACATAATGATTGAATCTTGTTGGGATGATTCGATAGCCAATTCTTTCTTTCTGCAATTATAAAAATAGTCATCCTTTGATTCTTCAAACTCCTGTTGAGAGATGATTTTATTTTCGAGCAGTTTTTTGTTTTGCCCATAAATACGTTTTGTTCGATTAATTAGATGGTCGTAGTCCGCCAGTTGGTTAGATAATTCTATTTTCTGCTTTTCCATTTGGAGTCGAGTATTAAGTAATACATTGCTCTTGTCCAGCAACGATGCTTCCTGTCGCATAATCTCAAGCCGTAAGTTCGTGTTACCCAATCGAATAATCGAGTCACCTTTCTTAACAATATTCCCCGCTTCAACATAAATTTCTTCTACTCGTCCACCTTCCAAAGCGTCAATATAGACGGTCTTGATCGGAATCACTGTTCCGGTAACGGGGATGAATTCTTGAAATGGACTGCGCTGCACAGTAGAAATTGTAATCCGTTCAGTCTGTATGTTCAATTTTGAACTGTGATCACTGAATAAAATGGCGTATGCTATGGAAATTACGAATAATACGACGATAGAAATCCATACAATTCTTTTTAGCGTCCATTTTTTCTTTTTAATTATTCTGTCCATTTATTCTCTCATTTATTAACATTACCTGTTGCTATAGGGCAAGCAGTGTGCCAATATTGTTTTAGAAGAGATTTCATTAATACAATTGACTTTAATGTCCGTTTTTGTTACACTTGATGTACGTAGCCGTACGGTTTGAAATATAGAGTGATTAAAAATGGAAGAAGATGGAAAGTGTTTATGTGAACTGTGAGAAAGAGGTGGAATCATCTGGCGTAAAATTTGTAGATAAATTCTTGCCACAAAGACACCAAGACACTAATAATATAAAAGTTTTAAAGCGATTTAGTTCAATAAAGAGTTTTTTTAATATCCATTTATCATGATAATTTTATTATTTTAAAATCTTTATGCCTTTGAGTCTTGGTGGCTTTGAATTATTCAGATTAATTAAAGGATAACCTAAATGTCAAAAAAAATCAGTAAAGTATTAATAATTGATGATAATGAAGATATTCTTCTTGCGGGTCATTTGTTTCTCAAACAGCATTTTTCTCTGGTGCATACTGAGAAAAATCCCAATCAAATTCCTTCCTTATTAAAAAATGAAAACTATGATGTTATTCTGCTCGATATGAATTTTGCACAGGATGTTACCAGTGGAAAGGAGGGATTTTACTGGCTTGATAAAATTCTCGAAATCGACCCATCAGCCGTTGTGGTATTGATCACGGCTTTTGGTGATGTCGAAATGGCTGTCAAAGCGATTAAAAAAGGCGCTACCGATTTTGTTCTCAAGCCATGGCAAAATGAAAAGTTACTGGCGACCCTTTCATCTGCTATGAATCTCCGCCGGTCACTGCTGGAAGTTGATAGGCTTCGTTCATGTCAAAAACAATTGAGTGCAGACCTTGATCAAAGATTTCATGATATGATTGGTGTTTGTCCACAGATGCAAAAAGTGTTTTCCACGATTAGAAAAGTTGCGAAAACCGATGCAAATATTTTGATAATGGGAGAAAACGGCACGGGAAAAGAATTGGTGGCGAGAGCATTACATCGTCAATCGGATAGTTCGAATGAAGTTTTCATCAGCGTAGATATAGGCGCAATTACTGAAACGCTTTTTGAAAGTGAACTTTTCGGCTCCGAAAAAGGCGCTTTTACAGATGCAAAAGAAAGCCGTCCGGGTCGTTTCGAAGTGGCTTGCGATGGAACTTTATTTTTAGATGAGATTGGTAATCTATCATTGGCACAGCAGGCTAAACTATTGAGAGTATTGGAAACTCGACAGGTTACGCGTTTGGGTTCAAATAAAGTTCGTGATATTGATATTCGATTGATCTGCGCAACGAATATGCCGATTTACGATATGGTTACAAAGAAAGAATTCCGCCAGGACCTTTTGTATCGAATTAATACAGTTGAAATCAAACTGCCTCAACTTCGTGAGCGTCAAGAAGATATTCCATTATTAGTTGATCACTTTCTATCTATATTTCAAAAAAAATACAAAAAGAATATCAAGGGAGTTAGTGCTTCGGCATTAAAAATATTGCAAAAGTTTCACTGGCCGGGAAACATCCGGGAACTCCGGCATACCATTGAGCGAGCAGTCATTTTGAGTGAGAGGCAGGTGCTGCAGCCAATAGATTTTTTACTTCCTGAAACACATAAGAAGGAAGAGGAAATTGCTTTTGATAATTATAACCTTGAGGATGTTGAAAAAACGATTGTTCGAAATGCGCTTAGTAGACATAATGGAAATGTTACTCGCGCTGCCAGAGAACTGGGATTAACACGAACTTCACTCTATCGGAGAATGGAGAAGTATGGTTTATAAAAGCTTTAGCATAAATTGCATTATTCGTGTATTAACAATTGCTGCTTCGATTTATCTTTTCTTTTATCTATTGTCTCAAACCTCTCTTTATGCTACAACTTTGATAGTTGCACTTATATCAATTTACCAGATTTACGCTCTGATTCAATTTGTTCAAAAAACAAACAGGGATTTAACAAGATTTTTTAATGCAATCAGATATTCAGATTATTCACAATCGTTTACCGGTACTTTGCGTGGTTCTGCTTTTGAAGAACTAAATACTGCATTTAATGAAGTTATAAAAGAGTTTCAACATGCGAGAATGGAAAAAGAAGAACATTTTCGTTATTTACAAACCGTTGTCCAACATGTTGGAATTGGGCTAATAGCATTCAAACAGAATGGCGAAGTTGAACTGGTCAATAATGCTGCCAGGCGATTATTGAAAGTCTCTAATTTGCGTAATTTATATGATCTTGAACCCGGCAGAACTGAATTGGTAAATAAACTGTTAAATTTGAAACCGGGTGAAAAAACGCTAGTAAAACTGCAGGATAATGAGAACATTTTACAACTCTCTATTTATGCTGCAGGATTTACTTTACGTCAACAAGGACTTACCCTAATTTCGCTGCAAAATATTCAGAGCGAATTAGAAGAAAAAGAGATGGAAGCCTGGCAGAATCTTATCCGTGTACTCACCCATGAAATAATGAATTCTGTCGCTCCGATTTCCTCATTAGCCTCGACAGCTAATAAACTATTAACCGGCGATTCCATTAATGAAAATCAGGATTTAAGAACTGAAGTTATTAAAGACGTAAGTGTTGCTGTAAAAACTATAGAGAGACGGAGTAAAGGCTTAATAAATTTTGTTGATAACTATAGAAAACTCACACATATTCCTAAACCTGATTTTGAAATATTTCAAGTTAAAACACTTTTTGATAGAGTTAAAAACCTGATGAAAGATCAATTTGAGCAAAGATCTATTAACTTTAAGATGAAAGTTGATCCCGAAACACTTGAATTAACTGCCGATCCTACACTAATTGAACAAGTGTTGATAAATCTTTGTAAAAATTCTGTGGAAGCAATTTTTGAGAAAACCGATCCGTCCATTGCATTATTAGGAAAAACAGATGGCCGGGGTAATCCCATAATTCAAGTAATAGATAATGGAGAGGGAATAAGGGCAGACGTGGTGGGTAAAATATTTATTCCATTTTTCACAACAAAAAAAGAGGGTTCAGGAATTGGTCTCAGCTTATCAAAACAGATCATGCGTTCGCACGGTGGAACTTTAAGCGTTAGCTCAAAACCTGATACGGAAACGGTTTTTTCATTACGGTTTTGATTGTAAAACCAAACATTTCTATTTGAATTTGTAAATCTATCTATTTATTATCTTTTTGTTATGTTAGTGATTTTCTTTAATTCATTTTTTTATATAAAACAATTCAACTAAAAATTTCCAATTGTTAAAAATAATCTTCTCTTAATATGATAACGCTTTTAATTTTCATGTTTACATTTTCCAAAGATAGAATGAGGCTAAATTTTAATATAATTTTTTAATCTAATAACTTTTCGGATTTTAATCTTTGTATCTCCCAGGGTAAAATTACTTTTCCTGGTAAATCGAGGTCTTTATTTACCCTCATAAAGCATAGTCCAAGATATTCGTCTGTACCTTCTATTTTTGATGCCCACTCTCTATATGGTGTATCAAAAGTAGTAATTTTGCTATTGGAAGTTTCTCGTATATATTTTTTACCATTTTTCTCTATAACCATTAACATATGCGCAGAAAAAATATCTGTTTTATTAGCAAAAATCAGAGCTAAGATATCTCCGGGCTTTATATTTTTTTCGATATTTAGCAAGTTCTCTTTTGGAACATAATCAATAGTAATTTCCCTATCAGGAAGTACATATCGCATGTCTGTTATACCTTTGTTTTCAAAGAATTCTTCATGAGAGATAGTTCGAGTAACCGATTGAGTATATTTATCGCCAACAATTTCGGATACATCATCCAGAAGCCAACTGTTTTCCGGCAGCCAATCTGCCATTGTATAGTGATTTCTGGTTCGCATTCCTATTATACCATCTCTGTACCGGATATTTTGAAGATTGTTGAAGAAATTGTCCCAACTATCAGAAATTGAAAGGGCAAGTACATATTCACAGAAAGCCATACAATTTGTTTCTGCGAAATTAACTAATGGATAATTTTCATAAAGAGCATAAGGACCATCACCAACACATTTAAAATTATATGGAGTGCCAATGAATCTTTCCGAATAGAAATTGATCCTCTCAGAAATTGTCATATTGCTTTTACTGACTTCGGTTATAAGTGAATCGATTTCGATATTTGTCATTTCGTAAAACGGTTTTGGCGTTTCTTTTTCACCTGTGAATGCGATTTGTATTCCAATTATAACTGCGAAAAGGATTGGGATTTTTTTTATCATTTAAATTTTCCTTTCAAACGGTTCAATTAAAATTTATATTTAATTACATTGAAATTTACCATAACATATCGTTTCTCAATAAAGAAAAGTGAATCCTATAAATACAGTGTATTAAAATGTCCTTTTGAAAAATCAGATTATTCAATATAAGGAATTTATTAAGATTACTATTTAGGGGGCGTACTTGAAGAAAAAATACAAAACAAATTCTTGGAGAGACCTTGCAATCATTGCGTACAAAGCTCCATCCGATAGCAAAATCTATGGTACTTTTGATGCAGATATTACTAAGGTAGTAAAATACATTGCGAGAAAAAGAAAAGAGGGTATAAGACTTACGATTACACATTTTGTAACTGCTGCTTTAGCTAGAACTTTGTATGAAGATATTCCGGATATTAACTGCTTTATACGACGTGGTAAAATTGTGGTGAGGAAGGATGCGAATGTATTTATATCGGTTTCTGTTGGCGAAGGAAAAGAGATGTCCGGATTGGTTATTCCTAAAACTCAGGAATTATCGGCAACTGAGATATCAAAAATTATTACGGAGGGAGCGGCAAAAAAGCGGAGAGGCGAAGAATCCGGTGCCTTTGCAGCAAAAGGCATCATATCTAAAATTCCGCGCTTACTAAGAAGGCCTATATTCCTTTTTATTAAGTGGTGGATTGTTGATCTTGGCCTGTATTTACCTTTCCTAAAGATTCCTCCTGATCCTTTTGGCAGTATTATGTTAACGAATATAGGCACTTTGGGACTAACTACCGGCATGCCAGCGCTCTTCCCGATTGGAAAATTACCCGCTGTTATTGCTATGGGTAAAATAGAAAAGAAACCAGTTGTTATTGATGATAATATCAAAATTCGATCTATTTTGCCTTTATCCGGAACATTTGATCATAGAATTGTAGATGGTGCTCAGGCAGGAGCTTTAGCAAAAGGAGCTGTTCGGCGACTTCAGAAACCAGAAGAATTAAATATAACAAATAAACCTGATTATTCTGGTTAATATTTTAACAATTGCTTACAACCTTTTTAACTCTATTAATAATTAGAATTCTAAAAACTTTGTAGTATATATTACTTCGGATTGCTATATTGAAATAAACTTGACAAATAGTTGCAAATAATAAAGCAGTGCGGTAAAAAAATAAATGAGAACATGTAACTAAAAATCCTGGAGAAAATATGAATTTATGGAACCTTTCGTTGACTTTTAGAGAAGTAGCAATGGATTTTTCATTTTTAAGCCTTTTTTTAGTTTTAGGTACAGTTTTCCGTAGGTATGGTTCTTTTTTTCAGAAGTTCTTAATTCCAAATAACATTATTGCTGGATTTTTGGGTCTAATTGTAGGTCCTCAAATTCTCGGATTGACAAATTTAAATTCTGACAGACTTGAAGTATATATTTACCACCTTTTGGCTTTAACATTTGTTGCTGTTGGATTACGCCAGGAAAAAACGTCATGGGGCAAAGGTCCTGTGAGTTTTAGTATAACTATGCTCTCATGCTATATTATTCAGGCGGTTATAGGCCTTCTTGTTGCATTCGCATTTATTTATACAATTAAACCGGATCTTTTCCCTGCCATTGGGCTTTTAGTACCATTGGGCTTTGGAATGGGACCTGGAGTTGCTTCTACAATGGGCAATAACTGGGAGAATTTTGGTTTTATTGGTGGTGGAGATATTGGGCTTACCTTCGCAGCTATTGGTTATTTAATTGCAATTTTTGCTGGATTGGCTCTTATCCGGCGAGGTATAAAAAATAAAGAGACTAAATTGATAAATGGACTTGATAGCATAACAAATGACGTTAGAACAGGAGTAATTAAGGAAGGCAAACCTAAAGTTGCAGGTTTTTTGACATTATCACAGGAAGCGATTGAACCGCTCGCATTTCAACTTGGACTGATAGGTATAGTCTATTTAATAACCTTTTATTTAGTTCTTGGATTAACAACTTTAATGGAGAATGCTGGATTAGGAGGGTTTGTTGCAACCGTTTGGTCTTTTCATTTTGTAGTAGCATTATTGGTTGCAATTAGCATCAGGAAAGTGATGGATATTACGAAAAAGAGCTATTTAATAGATAAAGGGCTCATGAATAGGACGGCGGGGGTATGTGTTGATTATCTTGTTGTTGGGGCAATCTGCGCAATAAGTTTACCTATTATCTGGAAACTCTGGCTTCCGATATCAATAATATCTGTTCTAGCAGGGATAGGAACTTACATGATTATTCGTTTTACTTCAACGAGAGCATTTGATGATTATTATTTCGAGAGATTTATTTCTCTTTTTGGTGAAATGACAGGAACTCTAAACTCGGGTTTAGTGTTGCTTCGAGTCACTGATCCCGAATTTCGTACTTCTGTAGTTGAAGATCTTGTTTACGCTAGTGGTATAGCACTTGTTCTTGGATTCCCATTATTAATATTGCTTAATGTACCCATGAATTTTTTCAATAACAGTCTTACCGGATACTGGATCACTCTGGGATTGATAATAGCATATTTAATTGTTTTATGGGTTTTCTGGCGATTGATAGGTTTTATTAAATTTAAAAAATCGGCAGGGGCTTGAGATTAAAATTAGAACACCGATAATCCATCAGTTGCCCGTCTGCGCCGGATTTTAAACCGGATGTCAGTGATACACCGATGATGCAGTTTTTCACCAATTTATTATACAGTCATATTCATAATAACATTCAGAAAGGTAATTTGAAACCAATAGATATTTTGAAAAATACAAATAATTCAGGTGGGTTATGAGTTACCCGGATGTCATTCTGAGCCATCTGCTCAGAGCTTTTGTAATGTCAACTGAAAGTGGAATAAGGAAATAATGTATATGGGAAAGTGAATAAGAATACTATATATCTGGCAATCTTAAATCGCCAATCATCAATCGTCAATTAAAAAAGGAGATTTTATGAATCCATGGGATTTAGCGCTGAATTTTAAAGACGTAGTTTTGGATTTTACGTATTTAAGTGCCTTTTTAATACTAGGTACTGTATTACGCAGGTATGTTCCATTTTTCCAGAAATTTCTTATTCCTAACAGTATTATCGCTGGATTTTTTGGACTTATTGTGAGTCCCCAATTGCTCAATCTTATTAATCTGGACGGCGAAAGATTGGGGTTATATGTATATCATTTATTGGCTTTAACTTTTATTGCTATAGGTTTGCGTCAGGAAAAGACTTCATGGGGAAAAGGACCGTTGAGTAAAAGTTTGACCGGTCTCTCTTGTTATATTATTCAGGCAGTTATCGGATTATTGATTGCTTTTGGACTGATTTACACAATAAAGCCTGATTTGTTTCCAGCTATAGGTTTTCTCGTTCCCCTTGGCTTTGGAATGGGTCCTGGAATTGCCTATACAATGGGGCATAGTTGGGAGAAATTTGGTTTTGAAGGTGGTGGTATGGTTGGGCTTACTTTTTCAGTAATAGGTTTTTTAATTGCATACTTTGTTGGAATGGCGCTTGTGAATCGCGGAATAAAGAATGGTGAAGCTGCTTTAGTAAAAGGAACGGATGATATTACAAATGATATGAGAACGGGAATAGTAAAAGAGGAAAAACCTGAAATAGCAGGACTGCTTACATTATCTCCGGAAGCAATCGAGCCGATGGCATTTCAGATTGGACTGATTGGTTTGCTCTATATGTTAACCTATTGGGTAATTTTTGGTATAACGAGCTTAATGCAAAGGTTCGGTTTGGGTGATTTTGTTGATACTATATGGTCTTTTCACTTTGTAGTAGGACTTTTGATTGCCATTTCTGTACGTAAAGTTTTAGATATCACTAAAAAGAGTTATGTTATTGATCGTGGTCTTATGAATCGATCTGCCGGAATTTGTATGGACTATCTTATTGTAGGTGCTATTGCAGCTATCAGCATAATCATTATTGAGAAGTATTGGTTATCAATATTACTTATGTCTGTCTGTGCGGGATTTGGTACTTATGGAATTATCCGGTTTACCTCTAAACGTGCTTTTGATGACTATCATTTTGAGAGATTCATCGGTATTTTTGGTGAAATGACAGGAACACTCAGCTCTGGCTTAGTATTAGTAAGAGTTACCGATCCTGAATTTAATACTCCTGTGGCTGAAGACCTGGCTTATGGTAGTGGTATTTCACTTTTTCTTGGTTTTCCATTATTGATTCTACTTAATCTTCCAATGAGTGTTTTCAACAATAGCATTGGTGGTTACTGGATTGTGTTGGGAATAATCATTATATATTTCATTATTTTATGGATTTTCTGGAGATTAATAGGTTTTATTAAATTTAGAAAGCCTGTAGAAATTTCTAAAGTTGGAAGAGAATAGAAGTTTCGTTTGTTGAAATTACAATGATATGTTTAACTGGAGGGAAACTCATTGATTTTTCTAATTACAAAAATAATCGTTTATTTAATCTGCCCTATTATAATGTTATCATGTAAATAAAGTCAGGAGGAATCTAATGAAATTAAAGTTATTTGTGTTAATGCTTATGATAAGCTCATTATTTGCTCAAAGTGCAGTAAATCAATTACTCCCCCCTTCTTCTATCGCAGTAACTGATAATGCACTGTCCATTTTTGCAAATCCGGCAGCATTAGGTTACAGGTCAGGATTCCAATCTTTTGTGTTGCTTCCCTTTGAAGAAAATGGATTTACAAACGAACTATGTGCTTATTATATGATTGGAAGTCTTGGGTTTGGAGGTGAATGGCTAAAGAATCCTGAAGATTTTTATCAGAGGTGGCATTTGTCGTTAGGAATACCTGTATGGCGCTGGGTGAATATTGGAGGAACGTATCGCTGGTTCGGTACTGTTGAAGATAATCCGGAATATGATTTTGGAGCTATTGCTCGACCATTTCCCTGGATTTCTATTGGTTCAGTAATTCGTAATATTGGTGAAGCAAACGATTTATCTCAAACAGGGGAATTTGGAATCGGATTGAGACCTTTTGGGGAGCGGTTTACTATTGCCGGTGATATTTGTAAGGATATTCAGGATTCGGAGAAAGACCTTAGTAAAAGACTCTATATTGACTTTGAACCAATTCGAGGTATTATTCTTTCTACTCTTTATTTTCCCGATGAAAAGGATTTAAGGTTAGGTCTTAATGTTAATATGTTATCATCTGGCATTGGATTATCTTTGCTGAATAAATCAGAAGGTGGAATGGCAGGAGGTTCTGCATTTATCCATTCTACATCTCATCGCTATCCAACTGTTTTTAAGAAAAAAGGTGCACTTGTTGTGAAGATGAATATTGGTGGGACGATACAGGAAGAAGCTGTGCCGTTTTCACGTGGAAAGACTAATTCTTTAAAAGGAATTCTTGATCGATTTAAGCAAATTGAGAAAAATCCTGACATTCAGGCTGTGCTGATTGGATTTCAAGGTCTTGAAGTCGGTTTTGCTAAGATGACTGAAATACGGAATGCAATTTTGGAACTGCGTGAATGTGGTAAGAAGGTTTTCTGCTATATGGAATCCTTTGGCAATGGTGGATATTATCTGGCTACAGCTTGTGATAAAATATTTCTAAATCCTGCAGGTGATGTCTGGATTACAGGGCTTAGTTCTACTGCTATCTTTTTTAAAGATATGTTTGATAAAATTGGTGTAGAAGCAGAGTTTGAAAAAATCGGTGCTTACAAAACTGCTCCTGAACCATTTATACGGGATTCCATGTCTGAAGCGAGTCGTGAGCAGATAAATGAGCTTCTTGACGATTTCTTCTCTGTGTATGTGGAAGGTGTTAGTGAAGCAAGAAATAAGAAAATTGATGAATTCAAGGATTTGATTAATAATGGTCCTTATACTTCTAAGCAGGCACTTGAGAAAGGTCTTGTTGATGAATTGGTCTATGAGGATAAAATAAAAGATAAATTAAAAGATATTCTTGGCAAGAAGCCGATTATAAAGGAATTTAAAAAGGAGTATAAACGCAAACCGTACGAGACGGCATGGAAATATTCCACTCAGCCGACCTCAAAAATAGCTCTGATTTATGCATCCGGTGGAATTAGCTCTGGGAAAAATCAGAGAAGTTTTGGCAATCAGACTATGGGTTCTGAAACGATAACCAAGGCTATTAAAAAAGCAAGGGAAGATAAGTCAGTAAAAGCTATAGTTTTTCGAATTGATTCTCCAGGGGGATCAGCGCTGGCATCCGATGTTATCTGGAGGGAGGTTTATCTTACTACTAAGGGAAAAGATAAAAAACCTTTTATCGTTTCAATGTCTGATATTGCCGCTTCGGGAGGATATTATATAGCCTGTGCTGCGGATACTATAGTGGCAAATCCTTTGACTATTACGGGTTCAATTGGGGTTTTTGGTGGTAAATTCAATTTTGCAGGTTTATTTGACAAAATCGGTGTAAGTACAGAAACTATAAAAAGAGGTGATAATGCTGATCTTTTATCTCCTTTTAAGGCTGGTTCCGAAGAAGGGAGGAAAAAGATGCGTGATTATATCGGCTGGATATATGATGATTTCACGAAGCATGTTGCAGATGGAAGAGGTATGACGCAAGATGAGGTAAAGAAAGTGGGAGAGGGACGAGTATGGTCTGGAATTAGAGCGAAAAAGATTGGTCTTGTAGATGAGCTTGGAGGTTTAGCAAAGGCTCTTGAAATTGCGAAGGAAGCAGCTGGCATTGAAAAGGATAAAGAGGTTGTGCTGAAGATATTACCAAAATGGTGGAGTAGTTTTATTGAAATTGGATTCAGTATTTTTTATTCAAAAGAATTGACATTTGAAAAATTGTTGCCTTCAGAATATAACCAGGCGAAAATGTATTTTAATACATGGCTTATGAATAGGAACGAGAATGCGCATATGATTATGCCGTATTGGATTATTGTTGATTAGATATGTCGTCCCTTTCCCATCTCGTAGAGTTCCCTATGGGAAAGGGATGCCTCTGGCACGGGACTTATAGCAAAAATGAATTCTAAAGGTACGAACTCCGTAGGAGTGTGATGTTTGTAGTAGTAGATAAGGGGACCATTGTTCAACCCCAACGGGGTGACATGTATAAACACTATAGGATATTAGTAATAGTTTTTAATAGAGGAGGAAGTGAAAATGCCAAAAGTTGCTGTTGTTTTATCAGGGTGTGGTGTCTATGACGGATCAGAAATTCATGAAGCGGTGATTACACTTTTAGCACTAGATAAAGCCGGAGCTGAAGTCCAATGTTTTGCTCCTGATATTAATCAAATGCATGTTGTTAATTATCTTAAAGGAGAAGTTGAGGAGGGTGAATCCCGCAATGTTCTTGTAGAATCTGCTCGAATTGCAAGGGGTCAAATTAAAGATGTTAGATCTGTGAATGTCAGTGAATTTGATGCAATTATTTTCCCGGGTGGATTAGGGGCTGCGAAAAATCTTTGTAATTTTGTGGTAAAGAAATCAGATTGTTCCGTTATTCCGGAAGTTGAGAAATTAATTTTAGACGGATTTGATGCAAGTATTCCAATGGGATTCATTTGTATAGCTCCGGTTATAGTCTCAAAAGTTTTGGGATCGAAAAATATAGATCTTGATGTTACTATTGGTACAGACCCTGAAACGTCAAAAGAGATAAAAAAAATGGGTGCAAAACATATCAATTGCGCCGTTAACGATTGTGTTATTGATAGAAAGAATAAGATTGTAACTACACCCGCTTATATGCTGGCAAAAAGTATTTCTGAAGTTGCAGAAGGAATTGAGAAGATGGTACATGGAGTGCTGGAATTGGTAAATCTTTAAATAAATAGAGGGGACGTTATGAGATTTGTTCTAAATGAGAAAATATTTTTACCAATTTTGCTTTTATTAATATTATGTTCTTGTGAGCCGCTTGTAAACAAGTTCGATGATATTGAAGATGCAGTATTATATAAATCCAACAATATTGTTGATTCACAATATAGTGCTGATACATTACTAATCATGACATGGAACATAAGATTTGGAGCAGGCAGAATTCACTGGTTTGGGGATTGCTGTGGTGACAGAGTTATTATGACTGAACAGGAGGTTACTACACACCTTGAAGAATTAGCTGAATATATTTGTCAGGTAAAGCCTGATATCCTACTGTTGCAGGAAATTGATATTGAATCTAAACGTTCTGCATACATAGATCAGATTCAGTGGCTATTGGATCATACATATTTTAATTATGGTGTTTACGCTTCTATGTGGCAGTCACAATTTATTCCAAGTGATGGTCTTGGCAGGATAGATATGGGTGGTGCTATTCTATCCCGGTGGAAGATTTCTGATGCAGAGCGTATTGCCTTGCCATTAAGAGGAGATCAGGACGCTCTAACCCAGTACTTTTATTTAAGACGTTGTATAATAAAAGCTAAAATTGAGCTTCCTAATCGTGCTGATTTCTATGTATTAGATATACATGCATCAGCATTTTCCACTGATGACACAAAGAAAAATCAATTTGATTGTCTCAAAGGAGAGATGGATAAAATAAAGGATATACAGGGTGCTATATTTGTAGCAGGAGGGGATTTAAATGAAATTCCTCCTGGTTCTGATTCAACTAACTATTGTGATGAAGATCGATGTCCGGAAGATGAGCCTAATTCATGCCGTGACGGCAGTGACTTCACCAATGAACAGGAATGGCTTAATGACCTTTACGACTCATATAAATCGGCTGTTCCATTGGACAATTACCATGCGGATAATTCCCATTATTTTACACATGGTGTAGTGAATACTGATGTAGTGAATAATGATAGTCCATGGAATCGTAAGTTGGATTATTTGTTTACTAACGGCGATTGGGTGGCTGATTCCGATTCGACACATCAAAGTACTTACAAGTTATCGGATCACGCACCTGTGTCAGCAAAAATAGTGGTGAAGTAATGAAAGCAATGAAAAAGATTTATGTTATATTTTTCACTTTATTTTTCATAGCGTGTGCTTTTCCTATGAATGCTCAGTGGTCGAGTGGTACTGCTTATACTTTACCAAAAGGTCGTATGGAAGTTGGCCTTTTTCAACAGATAAGATACGGACAGACTGAAACGCGGGAATGGTCAACACATCCTATCCTTGACCTACTAATTCCAAATCTTACAGTCAAGAAAGCATGGAATACTTTTGCGGATTGGAATTTTACGACTCGCCATAATATGACGTATCCGACACCATTACTGAGGATTATTTCGAGAAAAGGAACTGATGGGATCATTTCACCGGAATTTGATATTCCCCAGATGATTTCATTGAGAAATGAGGTTTTGCTGACACGAAAATTCAAGCCATCATTTTTAATAACTGGAAAAGCTGGACTAACACTGGCTGTAACTTCTGATGAACTGGATGAGCGAACTACAATTGACCTTCCTATTATTTTTCCTCGCCTCGGAGTGTACTACGATGGATATGCTGTGAATTTCGGATTGGATGTAGGCGGGGATTTGAACCCGAGATTTTCATATTTGACTGATGTTGATATCTTTTTGCTACCCGGAGCTGATGAATATTTTGCTTTTGAGCACAAAAGCCTGATAATCTGGAATAAGAGCAAAAAGTTGCAAATAATGTTTGGCTATAAACTTGTGTATGGAGAATATCCCTTTGGTACTCAGTGGCATCTATTGCCTCTTTTTGACATTCAGTGGGCGAGAGAATTCAAAAAGAAAAAGTAAAATCTACATTCATTTGTTTTTAATCGAATTCCTTAGAATAAATCCTTAGTCGCGAAAGAGTTTATCCGGATTAATATTTGATAAAAATGTTTAATGAGATATACTGGAAGTATAATTGAATTAAAAATTTCCTCATAGAGTACTTTTAAACTGAATACATTTATTTTAACATTAATACGTCAAATTTTTTGCCTCTGAATTTTTAATCAACTTTATTTCAGCAAACTAAAATTTGTATGAACCTCGGTGATAATTAGCGTAATTCGTGTCTATTCATTATTTAAAACGCTAATAATTTGTTTTATCTATGAGAAAATATTTTACATTATCACCTTAGTAAATTGTACATGCTTTTTAAAATATACATTTCTTATATGAAAGTGCCTAAAGTTTAAAGTGAACTAAATTGCCTAAAGTTAAGGATTCCAATTAATTATATATATTTTGAAAATATCAACTTTTGTCGATCACGAAGGATTCCTATGGAAAGACATCTCTTTCCCATAGGGATCTCTTGAGATGAGATATGCTTCGTTGTCCCGATGCTTCGTGATGAGAGTTATTTGATAGTTATGGAAAACTTTTGAAATTTGAAAAGCAATAAAATGTTAGAAAAGGGAAATATTAATGGAAGATCCTGAGATAGAAGGTATTCAAGAAAAAGATAAAGAGTTAATTGAAAAGACTCGCTCTAAATTTAAAGAAGTTGAAGATTTAATTGAAGGAATGAAATCAAGATTTCCTGAGAAAATTAAGAAGTAGAAGGAGATTGAGTTGAAAATAATTGTACCTATTAAGCAAGTACCTGAAACCAGTAATGTTTCGATGGACCCGGAAACGGGCACTATGATTAGGGATGGGGTTGAATCTATCATCAATCCACTTGATTTATATGCGATTGAGGAGGCTATTAGACTTAAAGAGAAACACGGTGGCGGGATTCTCGTCATTTCTATGGGACCGGCGAAGGCTGAGATGGCTATTAGAGAGGCTATATCTATGGGTTGTGATGATGGAATTCTTCTTTCTAATAAAGAGTTTGCCGGTTCGGATACTTTAGCGACTTCATACGCTTTATCTCAGGCAATTAAAAAGTTCAATCCGTATGACCTGATTATTTGTGGTGAAAGGGCAACGGATGGAGATACAGGTCAGGTTGGTCCGGGAATCGCTGCCTGGCTGGATATTCCTTTTTCCACCTATATAAGTAATATTAAAGAACTGAATGAAAATAGTATGATTGTTCAACGGATGGTTGAAACGGGATATGAAATACTGGAAATTGAAACACCGTGCCTATTAACAGTTATTAAAGAGATTAATTATCCAAGATTGCCATCTATGAGAGGGAAGTTGCTGGCAAAAAAGAAGGAAATAAAGACGTGGGGTCCTGATGATATAGGAGCAAAAAAGGACTATCTCGGTCTGGAAGGTTCTCCCACACGGGTTGTGAAAATTTCTAAACCTAAAGTAAGCCGGGGTGGCGAAATATTAATGCCTAAAGATGAGACAGAATTGGATAAAGCTGTTGATGGTTTGATTGAGTTTTTACAGAAAAAAAGGATTATTTAAGGGGAATAAAATATGTTTTATAAAGATGTTTGGATTTTGGGTGAACAGGAAGATGGGAAAATCAAGGTAGTTTCCTATGAGTTATTAAAGCGGGGACGATTTTTAGCAGATAAAAGAAATGTTAAACTTGTAGCTGTTATTCTGGGAAAAAGTATAGATAAAGATAATCTTCAGGAGCTTATTTATAGAGGGGCAGACAAAGTTATTGTAATAGAAGACCCGTTGCTTGAATATTTTCTACCCGAGCCTTATGCTAATACTGTTGCTTCACTTATTCAAAAATACAATCCTGAGATAATGATTGCCAGTGCTACTACTACTGGAAGAACAGTTATGCCGGCAATAGCTATCAAGTGTAAAACAGGGCTTACAGCTGACTGTACCGATTTAGATATTGAAGATGAAACTGGGAATCTTATTCAGACGAGACCTGCTATTGGTGGGAATATTCTTGCTACTATAAAAACTCCGAAGTATAGACCTCAGATGGCAACAGTACGGCCTCATTCAAATAAACCTCTGGAGTCGGATAATAGTCGAACCGGTGATATTGTTTATGAGGAAGTTGATAAATCTATTTTGAAAAGCAGGGTAAGGAAGTTAGAGTTTAAAGTTAACCAGGAGGAGGATGCTAACATCCAGGATGCTGATGTTGTAATTTCCGGTGGCAAAGGTTTGAAGAAGGAAGAGAATTTCCAGATGATACATAATATTGCATCACTGTTAAATGGTGCTGTGGGTGCTTCAAGAGAGGCAGTTGATCTCAAATGGGCAACTTATCCTCATCAGGTTGGGTTGAGCGGGAAAACGGTTAGTCCGAAATTATATGTGGCGGTTGGTATTTCAGGCTCGGTTCAGCATCTTGCGGGTATTAAAACGTCGGAGAATATTGTAGCAATTAACAACGATCCTGAAGCACAAATTTTTCAGGTTGCGGATTACGGAATCGTTGCAGATTTATTTGAAGTATTACCAGTTTTAGCAAAAAAATTGGGAGTTTTGAAACAATAGAGAAGCAAATAAGGGGTTTTAAAGTGTCTGATTATACTTATAGTAAAATAACACCAAAAATAGTTAATGAGCTTAAAGAGATAGTTGGTCCAAAATATGTGATTTATGGTGATTCCGAGAAATTAGAGCCATATTCGCATGATGAGATAGTAGAGAAGAGTTATGCGAGAATGCCTGAGGTTGTTATCAAGCCTCGAACTGCTGAAGAAATTTCTCAAGTAATGAAGCTCGCAAATCGTGAGAGGATACCTGTAACACCACGAGGTGCCGGGACTGGATTATCAGGTGGTGCTGTTCCTCTTTATGGTGGAATTTTATTATCAGTTGAGCGGATGAATGAGATACTTGAGATTGACAGAGAGAATTTAATGGTAGTTGTAGAACCGGGAGTTGTAACGAATGAGATTAATGAGAAGATAAAGGAATACGGGTTATTTTTTGCCGGTTATCCGATGAGTGTTGAGAGTTGTTTTATAGGAGGAAATGTAGCAGAGAATGCAGGTGGAGGAAGAGCAGTTAAATACGGAGTGACGGGACGATATATATTAGGTTTGGAAGTAGTAACACCTGAGGGTGATATTATTAATTTAGGAGGCAAGAGGGTAAAAGACGTTGTAGGTTATGATTTTATAAAGCTTATGGTTGGTTCTGAGGGTACACTTGGGATATTTACAAAAATTATAATAAAGTTGTTGCCTTTGCCGACTGAGAAGATAGATTTGCTTGTTCTTTTTAAAGATGTGGAGACAGCAGTACAGATGGTTCCAAAAATAATTAGGAACAGCAAAATAATTCCAACCTCTGTAGAATTTATGGATAGGTTTTCTATGCAGACTGCATATAAATATCTGAATGAACCCTATCCGCATGAAGAAGCAGGTGCAATGCTTTTAATTGAAATTGACGGGAATAATAAGACTCAGTTGGAAGAGGAATATGAGACTATCGGAGAACTCTGTCTTGAAAATGATGCAATAGATGTTCTTGTTGCTGATAATTACACAACTCAAGAGAGAGTATGGAAAGTCAGGAAAAATATCCCTGAAGCACTCACTGCTTATTCTTCAGCTAAAAGTTCTGAGGATATAGTTGTTCCCTTATCAAATATTCCTAAAATCTTGCCGGAGTTAAAAATAATTGCTGATAAATATAATGTTCTTATTCCATGTTTTGGTCATGCAGGTGATGGAAACATCCATTCAACGATTGTCAAGAAACCTGAGATGGAAGTCGAAGAATGGAAAGTGACTTTGGAGGAGGTTCGATCAGAAGTTTATAAAAGAGTAGTAGAGCTTGGCGGCACAATCAGTGGTGAGCATGGTATCGGTCACAAGAGAAAGAAGTATCTTGATATGGTTTTAGAACATGAGATTGTAGAGCTGATGAAAAGAGTAAAACTTGCTTTTGATCCAAACAATATATTGAATCCGGGCAAGATTTTTGATTTGTAAAAAGAGAATATTGAACCATAATCAAGAGTAATTTACGTAAATCAAATCCCAAAGGGATCTCCATGAGACACTCCTGTCCCTAGACGGGTCTCCGTTTGACTATTAATTTGCTCATTGTCATCATTTGTCGTAGACATCTCCACGAGAGATTCCCTTTTTGTCGATCTCTGTCTCGTTCCAAAGGAATTCTCCGAAGGAGTCCTTCAGACCTTTGGAAAAGAGACTCCTTTTGGGGCAGTGAATAATACAGCATAGAGACTTGACTTTAAACTGCTCTATTAAGCTTTTGGAAGTGCTGTTATACAAAATACCATTACAAATAATGCAACTGTTTCAATCACACCGATAACCATAATATAATTGCCGAACCCTTTACCTGTTTCAGCGAGAGCATCAGATGCTTTTGCACCGGCTTTTCCCTGCATAAATGCAGAAAGACCTATCGCAAAACCGGCAATTAATCCAATAATCACCTGGTATGAATATGATTCAGGAGGCATACTTGCACTCTGTATAGCATTTCTTAATATCATACCATAAATTGTTTGAGACAGTGGAGCACCAACAAATGCTACAAGTATAAACGGTGCTGCCTTATTTTGAGCAAATGCTTTTTTCCATGCACCGATAGCTGCCATTCCTGCTACACCAGTACCTAAAGCTGAACCAATTGCTGATAAAATCAGCGAAAAATTCATGTCACCTAAACCTTCAATCATATCTCTTCTCCTTTGTATAATGTGTTAATAGATTTTTGAAAATTTAATGAGTTAAAAACTTCGCAAAACATAATTAAATACTTATAAGATTGGTGATTATCTTAATCAAAATATCTTTTTCCTTCGGGTTGCTTTCAGCAATCAACAAAGCCAGAGCAATTAGGGCGTTGTCGTTTATTTTCATTTCTCCGTTTTCTCGGTAAAGATAATCGTTCTTGTCTAAAAAATATACAAATAGAAATGAGCCAATACGTTTATTGCCGTCGACAAAAGGATGGTCTTTAATTGTAAAATAAAGCAAATGTGATACCTTGTCTTCTATTGTTGGATATAATTCACTTCGGTTAAATGTTTGATACAATCCTTTGATAATTCCCTCAAATCTTCCATCTGTTTCTTGGCCAAAAAGATTCCTTGCTTCTTTTTTTGCAATTAATTCTTTTTTAATTTCACTAATAATACGCTTACACATTTCATATTTTAAAACAAATTTTGCTTTCCTGCCTTTTATCTCTTTTAATTTTCTTTTGTCATATTTTTCCAATAAAGTCAAGGTTTTAGCATAAGTTGAAAGTAAATTTAGAATCTCGCCTGCTTGTCCGGACAATAGTTCCTTTTGCGACTTCTCTTGCAAAAAAGAAATTGCGGTTTGCAATTCTTTAAGATTTTCTTTCGCCTCCAAAAGCCGTTTCTCATTGATGGTATACCCTTTAACTAAATGTTCTTTTAAGGTTTCTGTTGCCCAGATGCGAAATTGTGTCGCTCGTTTAGAATTTACCCGATAGCCAACTGAAATAATCGTATCAAGATTATAAAGATTCATTTTTCTGATTTTTCCATCAGCGGCAACCTGTTCCAAATTGGAACAGGTTGATTTTTTATTTAATTCACCGGTTTTGTAGATATTATTTATATGTTTGACTATTGCCGGACGATTAACACCAAAAAGTTTCGCAATTAAATGAGCATCCAGCCAAACCGTTTCTTCTTCTAATTTAACTTGAATTTCCGGTCCTGTTGGTGCTCTGTAAATAACAATTTTACCTTTGTTTATATTGTTTTCTATACTTTTATTTTTCATAGAAATTTTGGTTTAATCTTTTATCTTCCTTACTCACCCCATACTCCTCATTATCAATCTCGCTATAATTTACATAGAGATGATTTTTATCCAGACACTTAAGTAAAAATCTCTTTTGGTCATCAATAGATAAATCAGAAAAATCTTTCTTGCCCGCCGTAGCTTTAGCAAAGGCGGGAGCATTTTCGTCAACTGTCTTTATATCTACCTTATAACTCAAAAACGCTTTTTCCCATGCACCGATAGCTGCCATTCCTGCTACACCAGTACCTAAAGCTGAACCAATTGCTGATAAAATCAGCGGAAAATTCATGTTACCTAAACCTTCAATAAAATCTCTTCTCCTTTGTATAATGTGTTAAAATTTCGCCTGACGTTCCGCGAGTACCCGAAGTTGGCGTCCAACAGGAGACAATTTGGGTGGAGGTGCAAAGCACTGAAACCGGGTACTCGTTGTCATACGTAGTGGTGCTATATTTGTTCAATATCAATAAATATATCATGAATATATTTCTTAAGTTTATGATGTGATAATCCTAAATAAAGCTCCATTGTTTTAATCGCACCTTTCCATTCTTCAATTGTCTCAGGCCCGTTTACTGATTTATCTTTTATGAAATAAATAAAAATCAAGTGAGCATCAATTTTGTTTTTCTCAATTAGAAAATAAAGATGAGCTACCCTGTTAGCATATTGATAAAATGTTTTTGACCAATCTATTTCATTTCTAATATTCAAATACTCTTTTACTTCATCAAAACTTTTATTAATCAATTTAAGACTTTGATTAGTTGCTTTACTACTAGGTGAAATCATTTCTGGTATATTAGCCTTTGCTTCGATTAGAAAAACCGTTTCATTACTTTTTCCGAGAGCGTCCCACTGTGGACCACGGACTGGCCAAAATTGATTGAGAGGAAAAGTTATTTTATCATCTATTTCCAATCTTTTAAGAAAATCATTATCTCTATATTCTGCGAAATCATCTGATTCTAAAGGAGATTTCCATTCAATATGAGTTGTATTACCTAATCTATCAGAGATTTCTCTTTGTATAAGATTTGGATTATTGTTAATAAGAAGTTGTAAGTTCTTTAGACTTCCGTGCGAATTTGGATTTTGAATTACTCTAGCCATTTTTTACTCTCTTATGCGCCATTACACATAACGGCTGTATAAACGAACCTTTCCCAAAGGGATCCTTTCGGATAATTCGTTTATTTTTAGTATACTTGAATGTTCCAATTCCCGAATAGCCTCTCTTCACGTTTTCCCGCCTCAAAGAGGTCCCTTCGGGAAAGGGATTCCTATGGAACATTCTTCACGTTTCACTCTTTGAACGGCTTATATTCTTTTCCGGACCATTCCATACCGAGATGGCTGGAAAATTCGAGCATATTTAAGCGAATACCGTGCACGATAATTGACATAGCACATAATAAAATGTTTAATCCATGTCCTAAAAACAGAATAAATGCAGCAATTAAACCGCTGAAAACATTGTTGATACCACCTCCAATTGCCATATTGTTAAAGCTATACGCTACTACAACAGTCGCATACCCTACTGCGAATAAACGCAAATAGGATACAACATCTGAAAATCCGCTAATCACATCTAAAGGCAAACTGCCAAGACTCGAAGCAGCTCCTTTTAAAATATTTTTTTGTGGATTTGTAAAAAGCATTGCAAGTGTAATCCCTGCTATCATTAGCCATTTTGCAATTGCCGGAAATTCATGTCTCAGAACTAGTAAACCGGCAAGAAAGTACAATCCCCAAACAATAGCTACCCATCCAATTTGAGATAATGCTTTCAGCGAATTTCTATTCTTCCATGCAGCTGATAAATGTGCAACTGTAAGATGTGTCGCACCAATCAAAAAGCATAGATTCATCATGATGTTTTGATTATCATTGAATCCGTGTTTTGATAAGTTAAAACTTGATATACCTGGAATGACGAGATGTTTAAATAAAGGCAATTGAGCAATAGCCTCACTTCCGAACCATGTACCACTAAGTATTCCCCATAATACCGTTGCTCCACTTAAAACGTACATCAAAATAAAGGGCTCACTCGGAGCAGATGAGAATTTTTTACGTGCTAAAATTGTTAATAAAATAAACAAAGTGCCGTATCCCGCATCGCCAATTAACATTCCAAAAAACAGACTAAAAAATATGAGAAACCATATACTGACATCATATTCCTGATAGCCCGGTACTGTTCCCATGAATTTAAAAATAGGGTCTATTATTCTTATCCATCCTGGATTTTTTATTAAAGTTGGAACTTCACTTGGGTTATCCGGTTCTTCAAAGACATAGCCCCAACTTTCTTTATCAGCTTCTTTTTTAATAATGTCAGTAGATTCTTCGGGACAAAAACCCTGTAAATAGCTGATTGGCTCAACATTTCCCATGCCGTATTTTACATTAGCAAATTCATGTCTTTTCTTTATCTTTTCTTGATATGCTAAAATATCGTTCCGGAATTTTGATAAGTCGCCGATTTTTTTATTTATCTGTGACAGTTCTTTTTCAGTTGAAGCGATTTTATCTTTCACCGATTCAAAATCATCTAACGGTATTATCTCTTCTTTTAGATCAAGAGTTGAATTTTCTTCTGTTGAAACTAATGCTATATAAATTTTGTATTTATCTTTATTTACTACATATATCAACTTGTCTTCAGGTAGTCTTTTCAGATAGCTTTTATCGCTTACATACAATCGTAGGTAAATGCCGGTGTTTTTTAATTCCTCAATCTCAGACATAGAAACATTACCCCATATCTGAAACCAATTAAGTTTTTCCTTTTCTTCTTCCAACACATTGTTTAGTTGATCTTTTTTAGTCGCTAGTGAGATAATATTTCCTACTAATGACTCTATTTTATTAAAATCAATAGAGCGGTCGGATTTCTCTATGTTTTCTAAACCAATTATTGACAGACTTTTTTCAATATTATTAAGCTCGGTCTCAATAGAAGTAATATCTTCGGAAACTGGCGGATTAATATTATGAATATGTACCAGACCAAGTTTTTTTAATTTGTTAAGAGCATCATCTTTATGATATGCACTTACAAAAAGTGTCAATTTTTGCATCTTGACAATCATGCAACAGCCAGTTCCTTTTTTTTCTGAATTTTATTTTTTGCGATTTTACCTCTCACGACTTCTGCAGTTCGTAAATCACCTAAATAAATCTGGATTACTCGAATATTTTCTTTTGATTCAGGTATTTTTACTTTTTCGAATAAATTTATTCGCTGAACGGTGATTCTCAGTTCTTCTCTTAAAATCTCCATCTGTTTTTCAAGGATTTTTATGTTTTCTTTGAGAATTATTTGATTTTTTGAGACTTCAAGGGCTTTATCCACCCAAAGTGGCATTAGAAAAAGATCATAAGAGTTTTCTTCAAATAATACATCTTCAAAAATAGGAATGTTAATTCCCGCTATATTTCCGGTTGCTGTTTTTATTTCTTTGACACTTAATAAGCTGAATAAATCTATATCTTCGGCAAATACATCTACCCATTCCGTAATCTCTTTTTCTGCATGTTTTATTTCTTCATTAATAGTTTCGACTTTTCTCCTGATACCTCTTATTTCGTTGATTATTTGTTGTTTTTTTAGCTCAAGAGTAGGTAGATAACGGTTTAAACGTTTTAAAATCTCTTTTTGCTTTTTAAGTTCGTTTTTTGTTAGCCGGATTTTGGGCATTAAGAAATTCCCTTTTGCCAGAATTTGTTAATTAGTTCGGATTTCATGCCTGTTTCTTCGGGATTGAAGCAGTCTGCAAGAATTTTCCAGCCGAGATCGAGAGCATTTTCTAGGGAAATATTGACTGACAGGTCCATCATTTCCGATTCAAAGAGTTTTCCGTATTTCAATAATTTTTTATCCCATACGTTCATTCTAAAGCCCATGGCTCTCTTTTCCTCAGTTTCGATGTACTGCGCATATAGCTGGATCATCCCATCCATAATTGCTCTGTGGTCTTCCCGTGTTTTATCGTTTACTTGCTGCTTTAGTCGGCTCAGTGAGCCAAAGGGTTCAATACGTCCATTTCTTAGATAGAATTGACCTTCTGTTATATAACCGGTATTATCAGGAACCGGATGTGTAACATCATCACCGGGCATTGTAGTTACTGCTAAAATCGTAACTGATCCGGCACCTTCAAAGTCAATGGCTTTTTCATATCTTGCAGCCAATTGGCTGTATAAATCGCCGGGATATCCTCTATTTGACGGAACCTGTTCCATCGTAATTGCAATCTCTTTTAAGGCATCGGCGAAGTTTGTCATGTCAGTAAGAAGAACGAGTACGTTTTTTCCGTTAAGAGCGAACTTTTCAGCAACGGCTAAACCCAAATCAGGTACCATCAAGCCTTCTACAATTGGATCAGAAGCGGTGTGTACAAAAAATATTGATCTACTTAGAGCGCCACCTTCTTCCAGTGTGTTTTTGAAAAACATATACTGATCGTATTTAAGTCCAATTCCTCCTAAAATAATCATGTCTACTTCTGCCTGAAGAGCAATACGTGCAAGAAGTTCATTATACGGTTCTCCGGAAACAGAAAAAATCGGCAACTTTTGTGATACAACCAACGAATTAAAAACATCAATCATTGGAATATTAGTCCGAATCATTTTTTTAGGAATAATCCTTTTTGCCGGATTTACTGTAGGACCTGCCACCTGGATTAAGTTGTCTGTTAAAAGAGGACCTTTATCCCTTGGTATGCCGCTCCCGTTGAAAATTCTACCGAGCATATTATCTGAAAAAGTAACTCGCATTGGATTTCCTAGAAATCGAACCTCATCATTCGTTGAGATACCCTGACTGCCAGCAAAAACCTGTAGCGAAACAATATCATTTTCTAACTTAATTACCTGGGCAAGAGATTTACCTCTTTGGGTTGTAATTTCCGCAAGTTCTTCATAAGCGATGTCAGTTGCTTTAACCGTAATAACATTACCAGTTACGCTTAAAATTTTATTATAAACTTTTCTCATCTTCTGAATATTCCTCAATCAATTGTGTTATTAATTTTTCCTGGACTTTGAATTTCTCAGTTTTCATATCAATATAGTTCCAGTCAATAAATAGCTGCCTGAGTTTATTAAAAAAGTGCCTTGCCTCTTGTTTATCTTTAAATGTGAATTTTGTTGTTAGTATTTCATGGACTTTTTTGAAAACGTATGCCTGCCTTTCCGGCGATGTGGCACCATCAACTTTATCAAAAGAATTCTGTTGTAAATAAACGCTATCGCAAAATTCTGATTTGAGATATATTTCAAAGTCATCAATTGACGTTCCCTCCTCTCCGACAACTAACATCATCTGGTGAACTTCGTTTCCCATAAACAGAATACTTTTAGATTCATCAATTAAATTGTTAGGAATAAAGCTATTATATTTAGACCAGCTTTCAAGAGGGTGAATTGCCGGATAACGTCGAGCATTTGACCTGTCTCTTGAAAGTCCGTGAAAAGCGCCAACGACTTTCAATGTTGACTGTGTAACAGGCTCTTCAAAGTTGCCGCCTGCCGGGCTAACAGTACCGCCAATTGTCAAACTTCCAATTTTCCCGTTATTTAATTCGACAAGCCCTGCACGTTCATAAAACTGTGCTATTCTTGATTCAAGATAAGCTGGAAAAGCTTCTTCACCTGGTATTTCTTCAAGTCTTCCGGATAACTCGCGCATAGCTTGTGCCCATCGAGAAGTTGAGTCAGCCAGTAAGAGAACATTTAATCCCATCTGTCTGTAATATTCGCCCAAAGTTGCAGCAGTATAAACTGATGCATCCCTTGCTGCAACAGGCATCGAACTTGTATTACAGATAATAATTGTCCGATCCATGAGATATTTTCCGGTTCGTGGGTCAATTAATTCGGGGAACGTTCTTAGTGTTTCAACAACTTCTCCTGCACGTTCACCACAAGCAGCAATGATGACGATGTCAGCTTCAGCATATTTACTGGTTACCTGTTGAAGAACGGTTTTTCCGGCTCCAAAAGGTCCGGGTATACAGTACGTTCCACCTTTTGCAACAGGGAAAAAGGTATCTATAATGCGGGTTTGTGTTATTAATGGTTCGTGTGGAATCATTTTTTCTCTATATGATGTAATGGGAATCTTGACAGGCCATTCAAAATACATTTTCAATTCTTTTTCGGAACCACGCTCGTCCTTTATTTTAGCAATTGTTTCTTCCACCGTATAATCGCCTTTTGGGACAATGGATTTTATAACATATTCACCTTTGTAATTGAATGGTACAAAAATGTAATGTTTGAAAATTCCTTCGGTAACATAGCCTAATGAGCTTCCGCCGGTAATAGTATCTCCAACTTTTGCAATTGGCACAAACCCCCATTTTTTTGTAAAATCCAGTGCGTTCATGCTAATTCCGCGCTTCAGAAAAAAACCATATTTTTGTGCTAATTCATTCAGTGGATTCTGTAATCCATCATAAACCATTCCTAAAATTCCAGGTCCCAGCTGTACTGAAAGCATCTCTCCGGTAAATTCAACTGAATCTCCAATTTTTAAACCTTTTGTATTTTCGAAAACTTGCATGAATGCATTATTGCCTTGAATTTTGATAACCTCGGATTTCAGTTTTTCATTGCCGGTTATTGCATATCCCACTTCATTTTGAGTGATATTACCTTCAAGGGCAACTGTGATCATATTGCCATTAATTCCAATTATTTCGCCATTTTTTTTATTCATATGCCTATTTCTGTAAATTGTTTAAATTTTTCAAGACCTTTTTCTTTGTCAAAACTTTTTATTCTTCTGAGTAATTGAAGTTTCAAATAATATAAGATAATGTAATCCAGATCGAAATGATGGTCGCTTTCTTTTTCCTCAATAAAATTCCATCTTAACAGCATGAGATTTTTCTCTACTTGAAGCGGATTTCCATCTTTGATAGTAGATACAGGAAAGCTGATAGTTTTGTATTCTTGATTTATTTTTTTTGCTTTTCTCCACTCCATTAAGTCAATACGAAGAAGTTTTTCGGACCTTTTGTAATCCTTCAATACTATGGGGTCGTCTTTACAAATAGTGGTATCATTTATATCGACTTTTGTTAAAATAGCAAGGTCACGCCGGCTTAGCCACTTTTCACCTTCTTCAAGGAAATACTCTATTTTCAGGAGTGGCTCTTTGTCGAAAAAAAGCAATGGAAGCTGAGCAACGAAGTAGTAATACTTATCCATTTTCTCTATCTAGAATTTCTTTGATAGATGGATTTAAGAATTCCCGTAGGAATTCTGATATATTCTGATCTGTAAAATCATAATAAACATTGTTACCTTTAGAACCGACACGGAATCCTTTTGAAATCCCACGATCAATTTTAAAAGTAACAGAATTTTTCAGGCTTTCTCTGGTTTTTGACAAAAGTAGATCTTTCAGTTTGTCTATATCTTTTTCACCAACTAAAAACTCTAATTTTGAATCATCTTTCCAGTTCTCTATCATTTTTGTGATCAAGTCTCTCAGGAATTCAGGCGATAAGGTTTTTGCTACTTCTCTTTTAAAAACTCTATCAAAAAGTTTTATGATCTTTTCTTTAGTAACAAGGACAGTATCACGCTCTGCCTGTCTTAAAGCTGATTCTGCATTGGCTTTAATTTTATCAGCATTTTTATTAGCTTCTTCAATAATATCATCTGCGTCTTTCCGGGATTTTACTAATATTGAAGATGCACCAAGTTTTGCATTTTCTAATATTTCTTCCGATGACTTTTTTGCTTCTTCGACACCTTCAGTTTTTATTTTCTCTATTAAGTTTTCAAGTTTTATATCCATTAATTAGTCCCCTTTATCATTGTTATAAGGTAAGATTATTGGTAAAGTGTATGCGACCTTCTAATAGGAAATTATTCAAATTTGTTAATTTCATTTTTATAATTTGTTATAAGTCAATTTAAAAATATCAAAACTAAACCTGGCGAATGTACCTTTTTTCTTGTGTAAAATCAAGCCTGATGAGAAGAATAGTCAAGAAAATTTTTTATTTTAATAAGGTATTTTGCATTATTTTATCTCTAATTATTCTAAAAATATTGTAAATTTGAATAATTGAAAATGTATTCTATGGAGTTTGTTGAAAAATGAGAGAAAGGCGAGACGCAAGAGAAGCTACCTTACAGGCAATGTATGCTCAGGAACTTTCAGGGGATACGATGCAAGTAGTTGAGTCTGATGTTATTAACAAATCAGAGATTTCAAGTGAATTAAAGAAATTTGCTATAGAACTTTTTGAATTGTCAACTATACATAAAGAAGAATTAGATAAATATATTAAGGAAAAATCAAAAAATTGGGATTTTGAACGCATTGCAATTATAGATCGACTTATAATTAGAATGGCGATATGTGAATTTCTATATTTTGATGATATTCCTCCTAAAGTATCTATTTCAGAGGCTATTGAAATAGCAAAGAAATTTTCTACAGACGATAGTAGCGCTTTCGTAAATGGGATTTTAGATGCTATTCTACATATGATTTCAGAAAAAATTTCCAGTAGTAATTAATTTTCTCAAGTTATGCAAAAAAACTACTTTTTTACAATTGATTATCCCGGTACGCGGGATCAAAAGGCATTAACCACTTCTTTTCCTCCGGCAGCTGCCAGAAGGGGAGAGGGGAGTAAATTAAAAAGAACAGCTAATGACTGAAGTTTTTAATAGAAAAATAAAAAGGAGAAAAGCACTAAGAAAGAAATATGTCAGAGACTAAAGTGTTATACGCAATTGCTCAATGCAAAATGAAAATTGTAAATTGAAAAATGCAAAATGAAAGAAATAATCTTTCGGAGCGATTATTAAATTTCGCTGCTGAAGTTATCAAGCTATTTGTTAAACTCAACAAAACTGCTGTTGGACGTCATATTGGAGGGCAATTAACACGTGCATTGACATCAGCAGGCGCAAATTATGAAGAGGCTTGCGGCGCTGAAAGTCGTGCTGATTTCATTTACCCCGTTAGATAAATACATGTTATATTGGACTATAAAATGATTAAAATAGAATTGTTTAAAACAATTCACTGTTGTATCAGAGGAATATCTCACGGGGTGAATAAATTGCAGATAGTATTGTTCCGTAGGAATCCCTTGCGGGAAAAGAATTACGAGAGTCGCTTTATTGGTTACGTTTAATAAGAAAAACGAATCTGATTTCATGCCCAGCTTTGGAGAAGATTATCCAGGAAGCTAAAGAACTGACTAATATTATTGCTAAATCGATAGTCACAGCGAAGAATAAATAATTTTGTCTGTCTGCGTCCGCAGGACAGGCAGGCAATTTGCATTTTGATATTTTTACCCTGTTAGATAAGGATTTATTTGGCTTGTCTATGGGTAATACAGAGCTTTCTAACAGGGTGAATTTTTCATTGAGGTTTGCGAAAAAGAACGCATCGGCGTATAACAGAATGTTTGCGACGCTTCGCGAAGTCCCGACAGGTCGGCACTTCGCAAACACGCAAACCGAGAAATATTAATAAATGAGTAATTTCAAGGTGAAAAGATGGGTGTAGGTTCATTTCTTACATCAATTTTTGGTACTGCATCGGGTAGAGAAGTTAAAAGAATTTCCCCGATAGTTGAGCAAATAAATCAGATATATCAATCACTTTCTGATGTTTCTATTGAAAAACTCCGTGCGAGAACTGAAGAGTTTAAGAAAAATATTCAGAAAGTTAGGGAAAAAGCAGAATCTGAGTTAATTGATTCAGATATAACCCAGGATGAAAGACGAAAGTATGTTATAAAGGAAGAGCAGAAAGTACTGGATGAGATTTTACCTGAATCATTTGCTATGGTAAAAGAAATTTGCCGTAGGCTGATAGGACAGGAGTGGTATGCTTGTGGACATAAGATAGTATGGGATATGATACCCTATGATGTTCAGATTGCCGGTGCTATTATACTTCATGAGGGGAAAATTGCTGAGATGAAAACCGGTGAAGGTAAAACTCTTGTGGCAACTATGCCGGTTTATCTTAACGCTTTAACAGGTAGAGGCGTGCATTTAGTAACTGTTAATGATTATCTGGCTCAGCGTGATAGTGAATGGATGGGTAGAATTTATACAGAACTTGGACTAACGGTCGGATGTATTTTAAATAGTATGGATTCCGAACAACGGAAGCAAATGTATAATTGTGACATTACTTATGGAACTAATAATGAATTCGGCTTTGATTATCTAAGAGATAATATGGCAATTTCTGCTGAAGAACAAGTTCATAGAGAGTATTATTATTGTATAGTTGATGAGGTTGATAATATTTTAATTGACGAAGCCAGGACACCTCTTATTATTTCTGGTCCGGTTTCCAGCACGCGTCATGAGAAGTTTGATAAATTAAATCCTGCAGTTGACAATTTGGTGAAAAATCAGAGGGATACAATAAATGCAATGCTGGCAAAGTTTCCCGAATCATTTGATAACCTTAAAGATGGAAACAAAGTATCAAGAGACCTTTATATTGCTTCACAGGGTGCGCCCAAAAACCGTCGTCTTCGAAGAATTCTTGAAGAACCTGGTTATCAGAGACTCCTTCAAGCCGGAGAACGCGAATATCTGCTACTTACAAGCTCTAAAAGTGGCACTTCTATAAGTCAGGACGAATATTTCAAAGACCTATATTATTTTATAGAAGAGAAACAGCAAAATATTACGCTTACTCCTAAAGGTGAAGAGAAATTAGCGGCTTTTTTAGGTATTAGAGTGGAAGATCTTATTATTCCTGATTTAGCGGAAGAATTTGTTAAGATTGATGTAAATCCTGATTTATCTGATGCTGAAAAAGAGAAAAAGAAAATGGAATTTGAACAGCTACATTCAGATGTGTCGGATCGTTTTCATACTATTTCTCAGCTTCTACGTTCACATACTTTATATGAGAAAGATGTTGAATATGTTGTTCAAGATGGAAAAGTTCTTATTGTTGATGAATTTACCGGAAGGATACTTCCCGGAAGGCGATATAGTGACGGGCTTCACCAGGCAATTGAGGCAAAAGAAAGGGTAAAAATTGAAAAAGAAACTCAGACTTTCGCAACAATAACCCTGCAAAATTATTTTAGGATGTATGATAAATTAGCGGGAATGACCGGCACTGCTGAGACAGAATCTGCGGAATTTGATGATATTTATAAACTGAAAGTAGTTGTAATCCCCACTAATGAACCTTGTATAAGGAAGGATTATGAAGATCAGATTTATAAGACTCGTAGAGAAAAATATAATGCTATATTAAATGAGATAGAGGAATGCAACCGCAAAAAGCAGCCTGTTCTTGTAGGTACTATTAGCGTTGATGTTTCTGAAACTATTAGCAGAATGTTAAAACGTCGCGGTATAACTCATAATGTATTAAATGCAAAGCAGCATAAGCGCGAGGCTGAAATTGTAACTCGAGCCGGAGAAAAAGGAGCGGTTACTATTGCTACAAATATGGCTGGTAGAGGAACAGATATAAAGTTAGCAGAAGGAGTAAAAGAGCTTGGGGGACTTCATATTGTTGGTACTGAAAGGCATGAGTCCAGAAGAATAGATTTGCAGCTCAAAGGGCGAAGTGGTCGTCAGGGAGACCACGGTTCGTCACGATTTTTTCTCTCATTAGAAGATGATTTGATGAGATTATTTAATAGTGAGCGAATAGCTTCGATTATGGATAGAATGGGAATTGAAGAGGGACAGGTTATTACCCATCCAATGGTTACACGTTCTATTGAGCGTGCACAAAAAAGAGTTGAAGGTAGGAATTTTGGAATTCGGAAACATCTGATTGAATATGATGATGTTATGAATCAGCAGCGAACGATTATCTATGATCGACGGAATTATGCTCTTAAGGATGGAGACCTTAAAAGGGAATTATTTGACATTCTTGAGGACTGGATAGATAAATTACTTGAAACCTATACTGACTCAAAGATGATGCCTGAAGAATGGGATTGGGATAATCTGCGAAGTGAATTGATATCTACTCTTGGTATTGATGTTTCGTTGGATGAGCTCCCTGATGCTTCAATAAGTGCTATTAAGAGAGAGATAGTTGATCGTGCTATAAAGTATTATGATTTGAAAGAAAAGTATGTAGGCGAAGAGCAGTTGCGGTTCCTTGAAAAATTTGTCACTTTAAGAACCATAGATGAGAAATGGAGAGATCATCTTTATGGTATGGATCAGCTTAAAGAGGGTATTAACTGGAGAGCATACGGTCAAAAGGACCCGCTTCTTGAATATAAGGGCGAAGGTTTCGATGCTTTTGTTCGTATGATCGATGATATAAATAAGCAGACACTGAAACTTTGCTTTAGAGCACAGATAGGACCTCAAAGCCCGGAAGCTTATCAGCAGAGGCGACCTCAACCATTTAGAATGGAACATCAAGATTCTCTTGGGATGGGTCTTGCCGCTCCGGTTCCGCAAGAGCGGGGTTTTGATGAGGGATCTGCAACAAGTGATGGTAGACAGCTGAAAAGAAGGCCTGTACATGTAGGGCAAAAGGTGGGTAGGAATGATCCCTGTCCATGTGGAAGTGGTAAAAAATATAAAAAATGCTGTGGGGCTATAAAATAAATGATTTGGATTGTGGTTTAGAGCTATTTAGACCCAATTCGAAAAGGTAAAAAAAATATAAACGCAGATATGCAGAGGACACAAAGAACGAAGAAAATTATAAAAATTAATTTTAAATAAAAAATGAAAATAATTTAATTACTGCTAAATTACATGAAATTTTTTAATAACTTCTGCGCTCTCTCCCAACGGGATCCCTTCGGGATGCGCATCTGTGTTAAATATAAAAACCCTTTTCGAGTTAGGTCTATTTAGAAAAGAGATTTTTAAAAACTTCGTGTTAAATTTTAAATGATTACATTTAGCGTTGGGTTTATATTTATAGTTCTTCACGAAACTTTATGAGAAATATGATATTGAAAGGAAGTTGCAGGAACTTGGGAGACCCGATAAACTCCCCGTGGTGGGGGTATCTGCTAACAATCTGAAGAAGAGAGGATGCAGAGATGGTTTATCGGGAGTCGGACTAACCCATAGTAGAGGTATAGTAGGGGTAATTCCTTATGCGTCCGGGAGCGAGGGACACTCGAAGGGGTTAGCATTAGTGTGCAGAGGTAAAGGGACACGCAATCCTACACTGATAGGGATTAATTGTAAAAACAGAACTGAACCTTATAACGGATGTGGTTTTCTAACTACTGAAGTGAATGCTAATGAAGAGCCCGTTGCGGGAAAATCGCACGATGGGTTCTGTGAGAGACATAGTATTATAAACCTTAAATAGAAAGGGGAAAACATATGCCTACTCGACAAGAAAAATTAGTCAGTTTGACTCTAACTAAAATTGCTAATCAAAAGCAATTACGCAAAGTCTTAACTAAAAAATTGGATAACTATATTCACAAATCACTGGTTGAAAATGACTCGGAAAATTTAGAGAGCGTACAGAGGAAAAAATACGAATTTCTATCCGCAATGCTCCATTCCGCTGTTAGAAATATGGACAAGGGTTATATATCAAAAAATGTGATAAAAAAACTTATTGAAGTATTGGTTGAAAATTCCTTTATGGATAGTGCTGAGGGTTATGATATTGCGGTTAAAAATTTTAAAGAAAAATATAATGCTGCCCCGTCTTCTTTTATTGTACTATCCCCTACACAAAATTGTAATATTCACTGCAAAGGTTATTATGCTACTTAAGCAACATCTACAGCAGCTACACTTCCTTACAGTATTGTAGATAGAATAGTAGGGGAAGTTCACGATATTTTCGGGAGCAGATTTATTATAATCAGCGGCGGTGAACCCTTTATGTATAAAAGGGAAGGCATGACTTTGTTGGATATTTTTGAAAAATACAATGATATGTTCTTTCTCGTTTATACTAATGGCACTCTGATAACACCGGAGATTGCGAAACGGTTAGAGAAAGCAGGAAACGCAACGCCTGCTATTTCTGTAGAAGGGTTTGAAAAGGAAACAGACGAGAGAAGAGGAAAGGGCGTATTTAAAAAAGTTCTTAATTCTTTTAGTAATTTAAGGGAAGCTAGAGTGCCTTTCGGTATATCTGTTACAGCAACGAGTGAAAATGTCGATTTGTTACTCACAGATGAATTTTATGCCTTCTATTTTGAAGATCAGGGTGTCATTTATATGTGGCAATTTCAATTAATGCCTATTGGCAGGGGAAATGAGTATTTGAACAAGACGGAATAATTGCAATCTGGTGTTTCATAGATTATATACAAAAATTCATTAGCCTTTTCCAAACATCAGAGTAGCATCCTACTTAAGATACCACTTTACTGAAACAAATAGGTAGATTCCCACGTGAAAAAATACATCAATAAAATTTACATTTCCGAATCGGCTTCGAACGACTTCACCACAAAAGAAATTTTAAAACAGCATCCTGACAGTTTACATTTTATAATACCGGATAATTATAATCTTGCAAAAGAAACAAAGGGTGAAGATCCAAAAAGGATTTTGTTCCTTACGTACAGTAAAGGTCAGATAATAAAAGATTGTCCCGGAACAGCTGAAAGTTATCTATGCTGTCGTTATCAGGTTATAAACCAGACACAAAACTGTCCGTTAAACTGCACTTATTGCATACTTCAGTTCTACTTAAATCAAGCTGCAACAATTATTTATACAGATTTTGACTCTATTTTCGATGAACTGCGGAAAAAATTGAAGTCCAACCCAAAGAGATTTAATCGTATAGGGACGGGTGAACTTGCTGATAGTCTTGCTCTCCCGGGCTCGAGGTTTTTTGCAAAGAAGGCTATTCGTTTTTTCGCTGATATTCCAAATGCTCTTTTTGAATTAAAGACAAAAACTACCGAAATAGAATCTCTTCTTTCCATTCAACATAATGAACATACAGTTTTATCATGGTCATTAAATCCTCCAGAAATCATTAAAAGCGAGGAACATTCTGCTGCATCTCTGAAGTCTAGACTTTCCGCTGCTTCAAAGGCTGAAAAAGCCGGGTTTTTACTTGGATTTCATTTTGATCCAATAATTCGCTTTTCTAACTGGGAAAATCTTTATTCTAATCTTATTGATGAACTATATTCAACTATTGACCCTTCCAGAATAGTCTGGATTAGCCTGGGTTCATTAAGATTTCCTCCCTCTATGAAAGAGAAAATTAAAGACCGCTATCCAAAATCTACATTGGTATACGGGGAAATGATAAAAGGGATGGATGGAAAACTCCGATACGCCAGACCGGTCAGAGTCCCGATGTACCATTTGATATATCAAAAATTAAAAAATATAAAGAACCCTCCGTTTATATATTTTTGTATGGAAAGTCCTGATGTATGGAAGGAAGTAACGGGATTCGCACCATCAAGTAATGCTTATCTGGATTATATGTTTGCGGAAAGTTTACACAGAAGATTCAATCATATTGTCCTGGATAAACATAGGCTTGAAGACTATGAAAGAGTTTTATGCTGAATGAATTGAGAAAAAAAAGTTACTCTTTTTATGACCAAAATTGAGCGGTTATTATTTCACAAGCAGCAATACAGTCCTGACCAGATTTGTAATACCAATTGCGAAAAACCATAGGAGTTATTTTAAAACTCGTTTCCTGAATTGTCTATCATTAATGATCTTATCTGCCCAGAATAATCCGATAACGCTTTTTGCATCCGTTATTTCCCCCGAATAAATCATCTCCATAGCATTGCCAATACTCGTTGGAAACAATTCTATTCTTTCATCATAATCCGGTTTTTTAACACAAGGCTTCAGATTATAAGCCCAAAATAAATGAAGTAATTCGTCACTGTAACCAACAGTAGTGTAGATTGCACATAAATTTATTATGTTATCTGAAGTATAACCTGTTTCCTCCTCAAGTTCCCTTTTTATCGTAGTATCAGGATTTTCTCCGGGATCAATTTTTCCAGCCGGTAATTCAATCATCACTCTATTTACAGGATAACGGAATTGATGTATTAAAAGCACTTGATTGTCATTCAAATATGGGATAACTACAGAAGCTCCTGGGTGTTTAATATACTCACGTATTGTTTCCCTGTCATCAGGTAGAATAACTTTATCGCGGAAAACGTGTAATAATCTACCAGAAAAAATATTTTTACTTTCCAGGCACTTTTCTGCGAAATCGTATTTTTCTAGCATTTTTATCGTCCTATCATTTTATCAATATATCCTATTCATATCCTATGAAAGTTCAACTTATAAAATCAAATATACAACTGAATAGAAAACTTCTGTTTTTTTTATAGAAATATTTGATTTTGAATCATTAACCACTGAGATAATTCTACGTAAACAAGGAGAATTTTGTAAAGGAAAATATCTGTATTGAAGTAATGATAAAAAAATAGAGGAGGACGCCCTTTTTTGGGAGGAGATCCCAAGGAAGGAAGAAGGTTGGACGGATCAATAGGTTAACTACTAACCCCTCTAAGATGGGTCATCCCCCTCGTAGAAATCAAATTAATCAAAAACCAAATATTAAGAATTTAACAATAGCAATTCTAAAAAGTTCCAATATCTATTTCCCAATTTCAAAACCTGTACTCTTTATTTCTTTGTTAATATAAAAATAATTTTTAATAATTTCAATTAATTTTTACAAAATTAATATTTTTAAAATGCTCATAAACCCCTTATGTTTTGCAAAATCCTGTGATATTTTATTCTTGGATAAAATTAGCTGACTTACTAATTTTCGCTGCTTTTTGAGGGCGCATAGCTCAGTCGGTAGAGCAACGGCCTTTTAAGCCGTGGGTCGCAGGTTCGATCCCTGCTGCGCTCACTTAACTCAGTTTCGACAATATTACAGATAAAATACGTAGGAATTTAATATTCGTATGTAATAATCTATTGTTTTTATTAGATTAATTATTTTGGAACTTAAACGTAGGGACTGAACATCTATCTCCCTCTTAACATTAATATTCCTAAAATGTAAATTATAAAACATGTATATTAGAGAAAAGACAAAAACAGTAAATGGCAAACGATACGTTCGACATCAACTCCTCGAATCAGTTCGCACACCTGACGGTCCAGACAAAATGTGATCCTCAATCTTGGTATCCTGGATTTGGAAAAGGATAAATGGAAATTATTAACCAATGTCATCAAAGAGAAACTATGTAATCAGAATCAGAATAGGTTATTTCAGATTGACCCGGAAATAGAAAAACTGGCTGAACATTACGCATCCCTAATCCTTGAAAAGTGGTTGCAGCAAGCCTCTGAAAATATAGAAAATAGCGAGGAAAAGGATGAAGATGAAAGCCAGGCGCCATATGAAAGTGTCGATGTTCACTCCGTTTCAACTTCAAATGCAAGAACCCAGGGTGCTGAACACGTGGCAATCAAACAGATGGATGAGCTTTCAGAGTATACAGACACAAATCTCTTTAATTCGAGAAAGACCATAGTCATAGATGCTGGAATAGCCACAGATGATAATCTTAAAATAATCAAATCTAAAAACTACAACTATGTGGCAGTATCACGTAAACGTTCATACGGTGATAATTTCTGGGATAACACTGAGGAGAGAAAGATTAATTTATCCCGAGCAAAGTCTTTCTAAAAGTCACGTGCCAGAGGCATCCCTTTGGGATAGGACCCCTTCGGAGAATCTTCGATTGACGGAGGATGACAAAACAAAATTAAAAATAAAGGTGGTTATAACAGATGATAAAGCCCTTCTTCTTTGCCACAGTGAAATGAAGGAGGCTAAAGAGAGAGCGATTCTGGAGCGTAAACTGAAGAAGTTTGAAGATGGGTTGAAGAATCTAAAGGATAGTTTAAAGAAGAAGGGAACACAGAAGAAATACTCTAAAATCGTTGAGCGGATAGTAGATTAAAGGAGAAATGTGGCGATGGTACTCTGTACGATATTGAAGTAAAAGAGAAGGATGGAGTTGCAACAGACATTGAATTCAGCAAGAATTCAAAAGGGGAGGCAAAGAAATGTACCGCTGGAGAGTATGTAATAAGAACAAACAGGTTAGACTTCCCGGATGAGAGGATATCTCAGATACATCGTTCTCTGACTAGAATTGAAGATTGTTTTTGCAGTATGAAATCGGAATTGGGAATGATGCTTAACTACCACAAGGAAGATGATCCAACAATCGCCTATATATCTATTACGGTTATTGCCTATCATGCTCTTCGGACAATACGGTCGCACTTTTCGATTTTGGCCTGGGCAACTGAAAGTTCCTTTTGGATTTTAATATCTTCAATTTCCGAATCTTTTTTTTTCAGTTGTGCATCATTGATAAATTGTAAATGTTCATAAAGCGGATATCCAAGATCCCACCACCTTTGATCAAGTACATCTTTGTATCCTTCACAAGCATTTCTTGCTTTATCATATTCGCCTTTTGAAAGATAATAATTTGAAATTTCTTCAATTTTTTCAATTATTTCCTTATCAAGTTCCCAGTCGATATCCTTAAAGGACTTCAATGCCTTATCGTATTCTTTTTTCTTATAATATATTTTCCCTAATTCTTCTTTTGCTTCATTATTTTTAGAATCAATTTTCTAATACCTTTTTAAACCAGTATATTGCATTATCAACATTATCAGCCCTGTTAGATTTAAAAAAATGCCCATAAAGAAGTAAAACATTAATGTTTTTTGTATTACACTCTAGTGCTAAACCAAAATCTTTGAAAGCCTTGTCTAATTTATTTTGATGTAAAAAACATAATGCTCTTTTATAAAAAGTATCTGAGTCTTTAGGATTTATTTCAAGAATTTTATTATAATCATTCAACGCATTTTCAATCTGTTCTTTCTCGAAAAATAAATCAGCGCGCTTCTGATATAATTCAGCGTTAGCTGGTTCTTTTACAATTTTTTTGCTTAGCTCGTTAATTTCATTAGTATAGTTTTTATTTTTATTCATTATCAACATTCCTTTTGTATAGTCAATTGAATGATTCACAATAGATCAATCTTCCCAAAAAATATGGGAAACTATTTTCCGGTATATCTTGATAGTCGAAATCAATATACATTAAAACTGAATCTTTGCCACGTGGCGGTTTGACTTTCAATTTAGCAGGAAACAGCCCATGCCAATAGTTCTGATAGAAAAGTTTCATAGATTCTTTCTGAATTATATCCTTTGGTGTAGACTTTTTCCTTGCTGGTTTACAAGATTCTCCAAAACCACTAATTAAATCGTGAAAGTAGTTTCCTGAAATTAATATGTTTTCTTTTTCTAATGTTTGCCTGAATGAAGAGTAAGATTTCGCTAATTCATTTTTGACATTGATAATTTCTTATCTATCGAAAATCTCTGCAAAGATCATTTCATAGTCTAAGACTTCATCAACTTTTAGATCAAATAGAGTCCGCATCGCGAGCATAAAAAAGAAAGCAACATCCTTTTCATTTAAATCGTTGGTTAATTGGTAATGAGAAGTCCAGTTCCGTAATAATTTCATCTGTTTTTGACAGGTATTTTTAAAATTGAATTCCAATTTATCATTATAGAATGAAACTAGATTGTCTTTACTAAAATGTCCTCTGCTCATTTCCCATTCCGCAGAAAGCTCTTTTAGAAATAGATAAAATAATTGTTCTTTGTTGTTGGGTGGATTTGGAGGGAAAAATGTTTCGAGTTTGGTAAGATAATCTATGATATAATCTTTTGATAAATTCTCTGAGCTTTCAGAGCAAGTCCTGTTGAATAAAATGAAATCATCAACAGGATTTCTAATTTTCTTCAAATCTTTCAGGTCTTTTTCTTTTTTGATTTTTGTTTTTCCTATCTCTTCAAGTTTATTTTTTAGTTCAACACAAGCTTCAATAATTCCCCTACGAAGTATAAGATAGTCATTATTAGCTTTATCATATAAATAATTGCTAATTCCTTCGAATCCATCTTTATTCTTACCAAAATGATTGGGCTCATAAGGAAGATACATTCTCTTTGTTTCCGCTAAAAAATCCTGTAATGTTGAATCAATCTCACCTGTCATAAAAACTATATTTTCAAGAGGAAAACTATTGGTAATTAAATAACTGAATATATAAAAACCCGCTCTTTCATGGGATTTTTCATCATCCAAATATTTTTCTGGTTTGATACTGTGGTCAAATTCACCTTCACTTAAGTTAAAATCAATGATGATGATATCGAAATCCGGTACCCCAAATTTTAATTCTCTGAATTCAGGGTAATTCTTTATTATAGAAATTTCATGAGTTGATTGGTTCTTTGATAATTCGAATAATTGGTCGGAAATATCTTCGTCATAGTCCCAAGAAAAATTTGTTATAAATTTATTAAAAATTCCTTCAGCGAGCTCAAATCTCTGGACTGCTCCTCCAAAATCCTCAATCCATAGCATCTTCATTTCTAATATCTCCTCTCGCTTCTTTTAATTCATTTTATTCTTAGGGTATTTTACGCTAAAGATAAAATAATTTTCGTCCACATCAACTTTAACAAGTTCGGTGCTTTTGATTTTTGAATCAGCAAACAGATTCATCAGGCGCTCTATAAAATGAATCCCTTTTTGACTTTTTATTTCTTTTATATTATTAGAAAATGATGTTCCTGAATTATAGGTATTACGAGATTGAAAAATGTAGTATTTTGAATCTTCTTCCCATTTTAATTCAATTGGATTCTTTCCATTAGAGTATTTTAAAGCGTTATTTATAATTTCAGAAAAACAAGCGAAGAATAGTCCAAAGCGGATATTCTCTAATCCAAAGTTTAATTTGGGCGCTTTAATCTCTAATTTGATAAATGCTAGATTTATTTTAAACCAGCTTAAAATCTCCGAAATATTTACTTTATTTATTTTTGTCAATAAGACATCGTTAATAAACGATTTTCTTATTCTTTTGTTCTCTTTCTTCATTTCATCTTTATTATTAAAATTTCTTGCGCCCATTTGCAATCTGTTTAATATTTTAGGGTCTTTTACAAATAGTAGTTGACTGATAACCTGTCTTAAAGTATAAACGAATACCCAATCAATATTCGCATCTCCTGATGAATCTTTTTCCCAGGATGCTTTAAAATATTCGGGATCTTGAATATAGATTTTATATGATTTGATAAGAGACCTTATTAGTGAAAAATTTGCGAAAAGACTGTTCAGTCGATAGATATTCATCTCTTTATTTTTGACGTATTTATCCCTTTCAAAATCCATAATAATATCTTGGATTGTATTATCTCCGGTTCCTAAAGCATTATTCAACGTATGAGTAAAAAATGATAGCATCTCTTTGTGTGCTTTTTCCTCTGCTTTTAATTTTTCTTCTTTCATTTGCTTTTTACTAATTCTATCTATTTCCTCTGCTATTGTGCATTCTTCTGATGAAGAAAATCCATCTTCTGGGATTTCAAAGATTATTTCTTTTGCAATATTATATTGACCATTTAACTCGTAATCTTTTGCTATATCCACTATTACTTTTATAAAATATTCATCAAATATTTCAATGAATGTCCATTCATGTTCGCCAGTTTTAACATGCTGTGAGTTCATCAACTTTTTAAAATATCTTAACGCTGTTTCGTTCTCTTTTCGATTGTGATAAAGTTCAACGATTTTTTTTAAGGATTCTATCTTTAGTTCATCATTTTTTTTAGGATTGGTATTCAATATATGTTCAAAATCGTTTAGAGCCTCAGCCCACTCTTTAATCTTCAAATAGTAGCATCCTCGATCGTAAAAATGATTTAAATTTTCTGGCTCTAATTCAATTAGTTTTGAACATATTTTAAGTGCCGCATAAGCCTCTTTTCTTAAATCACTTACATATAAAAAAAATGATAATAATAGAGGTTTTAGAGACTTTTTAGTAACATTTTCTATACTAACTGAAAATTGTTCTTTGCTTAAATCCTTATAAAGCTCAATTATCTTTTCGAGATCATTTTCAGTATTAGATTCATTCATAAATCTTGATTTAGTATTATTGTACAATTTTATCAAACCATAAAATAAGGTCTTTCAAAGCATAAAAAAGTGATGTTACTGTATTAGCAGTGGGTTGGTACCCTGAATTCTCTAATTTCTGTTTTGCTAAGTCCTCAGTATCTTCCAATTTATCATGAGGTCCAAAATCACTACCAATTCCTTGTATTGTATACAGTAAGTTTCTTATAATATTGTTGACTTTAAAACCATTTGAGTAATCTACAAGCCAAGTAATAAAAGGTCTTATTCTTAGATTATTATTTTTATCAAAAATATTAACTTGCTTATTAGACCTATCAGGATAGACTTTAGGAACATTTGGACGTTCTGCAATTTTTTCAAGAATGTTTTGTAAAAGATGTCTTAAAGAACCTAAACTTTTAATAATTTCCAGATCTTTGCTAGATGTAATTTCCCTCTCAAGATCAATATATAATCTTGCCGTTTTATCGCTAATCTTTTCTTTTAATATTTTTACATATTCATCAAATTCTATGAACTTTTTTAATCTTATAAAATCTTCGTCGGTTTTTTGCCAAAAACGCTCTTTCACATTTTCAATATAAGCGCCTACTTCAAGTTCTGACAATCTTCTGTTGGAAACTTGCTGATCAATTAAATTTTCAAAATCATCAAATGTTTTATTATTCCCGGTAAAAACGCATACTTTCTCAGCAATATTTAAAATATTCTTTTCTTTATTGTAATAATGACAAATAATAATGAATAGCAGTAACCCGCTATATTCCTTTTTTTCAATGATATTATCAAAAATAGTCTCAAATTTTTCTACAACTTCCTTTTTTTTATTTGAAGAAGAATTAGCAAAAATTTGTCTTGCCTTATTAATTATTTCCGAATTTATCTGATTATCTGGGGGAGAAGGAAAAGAAACGTCAAGGATTATTTTATCAAATTTATCAACAAATATCCGTTTACACGCTTTATAGAAATCCTGCTCAATGAAAATACCGTTTTTTCGTAAAAATCTAATTCGTCTTTCTATATCTGAGTTTCGTAGATTTTCTAATTCAGAATAATCTTCTATATTTAACACTTGATTAAAAAGTTTGAGGTTTTCAATACTATCCAAAACTGTTTCAATATCATCTTCAACCCATAAAAACTTTTTCATATCAAACCCTTCTAATTGATATTGTTATTTTAAATTTATTAAAATTATTATTCATCTGAGTTTGCTCTAAATTAACTTTTCCAAGAACCTTTGCGAATTGTTTAACCATTTCCAATCCCTGCAGTGTACTATCACCAGCACTAAATGATTTTTTATATGATAAATTTTCAAAAATAATATGGGTATATTCATTATTAGACTTATAATAAATCTTAAAATATCTTTCATTCAACTTATCAATTGTGCCATATTTAAGCATGTTTTTTGTTAATTCAAGAAAAACGATAAACAAAATAGAAAATGAATAGGATTCTTTTATAACATATATATTTTGTAATTGATCAATTTGAATATTAAAAAATTGGTTTATTGTTTTCAGTTCATCATCATAAAAGTATTTGATAAAATTTGTAATTTTACTTTCAGATAATTCCGGGATAATAAACTTTGGGGAATTTTGTATTATTTCTAAGTAATCAATCAGTTCTTCCTTTTCATCTTCATTATCTTCATCTATAGAGAAAAATATTTCCCGAATAGTTCCCCAGCCTTTTACTCCTTCGATCAACTGTTCTAAGTTGATATTCAGACAAAAATATAGTAAATGATAAATACTTATATTATTCTTGCTTTTTCCCCTCTCAATATCTTTTTCTAATCGAGAATGAATCACAGTACCGCTACTAAAGGCTATTTTTATTGAATTCATTATTGCTATCATCAAGTCATTTAATAATTCTAAACGTCTGATATCATTATCGGAGTTTAGACCAGATTTTATCTTTCTGATAATGCTTTTATCAGCCCATACAAAATTGCTGATTGAATGGCTGATTGCCTGGAAGATATTTGACTTTATTTTAGATATTTCATTTTCACGATTTTTTGTTCTCTCAATAGCTAATTTTCTCTGCTTTTTAATATCCTCTATTTCTATATCTTTCACTTTAATTTGAGCATCAGAAATGAAGTTTAAATGTTCATAAAGCGGATATCCAAGATCCCACCACCTTTGATCAAGTACATCTTTGTATCCTTCACAAGCATTTCTTGCTTTATCATATTCGCCTTTTGAAAGATAATAATTTGAAATTTCTTCAATTTTTTCAACTATTTCTTTACCAAGTTCCCAGTCGATATCCTTAAAGTACTTCAGCGCTTTATCGTATTCTTTTTTCTGATAATATATTTTCCCTAATTCTTCTTTTGCTTCGTTATTATTTGAATCAATTTTTAATACTCTATTAAACCAGACTATTGCATTATCAAAACTATCAGTGACTATAAATAAACTTCCACGTAGAAGCAAAGCATCAACGTCTTTTGGATTTATTTCAAGAATTTTATTATAATCACTCAATGCATTTTTAATCTGTTCTTTCTCAAAAAATAAATCAGCACGCTTCCGATATAGCTCAGCATTATCCGGCTCTTTTACAATCTGTTTGCTGATTTCATCTATTTGATCCTGGTATTTTGCTTTTTTATCCATTTTCATTCCTTATTTAATAGTTCATAAAAATATACGCATATAAAATGCCAAAAATCAAAAATCGTCTGTTAATTATATAGTTTCAATATATTACAGAAATAATCAAAAGGTTTCCAATAATCACTTTCGTAAATATCTTTACTTTCCAGCGTAAATATATTTACGTTTTCACATTACCCAATCTACGAAGGTGTATCAAATATTTTTCACGGCATAATAAAATCCAAATAATTTTCTTTATTGATGACCTTAAAATCGGCGCTTGGATAATGTTTTTTCCAATCTACAGGTATTTTGATTTTGGTTTTCTTCCATTTCATTTCATATCCGTATAATTTTCCACATCGTTCTTCTACAAGATCAATTTCCTTTTTATCATAAGTTCTCCAGAAATAGGAAGTTGCAAAAACTCCGAGATATTCATTATGTTTCATGCGCTCATTCATGATATAATTTTCCCATAATTCGCCCACATCATTTCTTAAATTAACAGGATTGAAGTTATCGATAAGTGCATTACGGATGCCGTTATCATAAAAATAATAGCGGTGATTTTTAGTAATCTCTTTGCGTAAGTTTCGACTGAACCCACTTCTTTTGAAGATCACAAATGCTTTTTCCAACAAATCAAGATATCGCTCAACTGTATTTTTACTCATGTTAAGACTATTGCCCAATTCCTGGTGAGAAACTTCTTTGCCAATTTGAAATGCCAATAGCTGCAGCAATTGCGTTAATTTGTTTGAATACCTGATACCCTCTAATGACAGAATATCTTTATAGAGAATAGGAGCTGATAAGTTCTCTAAGATATTGAATCTGCTTTGTATTATTTTTCATCAAAACAACTTCAGGATAAGAACCGTAAATAAGGCGAGCCTCAAGATTAGCTTCGGTTTCATGTCTTTTTTCTATACCGGAAATTTCCATTTGTGACAGGGGAAATAATTTTAAAGTATATTTTCTGCCTGTAAGCGGTTCTCCAATATCTTTTGCAAGGTCAAATGAAGACGAACCTGTTGTAATAACTTTAATATCAGGGATATGATCTACGATAAGTTTTAAATTCAGACCAATTTGTTTTATATACTGAGCTTCATCAATAACTAACAACGAGTGGTCGCCTATAAAATCTCTTAACTTCTGTATAGACTGGCTTTCCAAATATTGTCTCACAACTATATCGTCGCCGTTAACAAATAATGTTTTTTCTGTGATATCTTTTAAATATTTTTTAAGCAGCGTTGTTTTACCTACCCGACGAGGTCCATAAATAACCAAAACTTTATTTGGGGATAGCAATTTTCTAAGATTTTCAATTTGTTTTTGAGTAATATAAACCATAACGACTCCAATATATAACTGACTGAATTTAACATTATTCCGTCATATTACAAGCAGTTATTATAGCAAATAATGTTTTTACTTTGGATTAACCCAAACTGTAGCAATTATTTTAGACTGCTATTCACATGTCTTATCCGTTACTACGGAGACCATAGTAACGAGTATTTCCAGCCAGGCAAGTACCTTTATATATCACGATGCTCTGCGATGTGATATACGTGATATATAAGATTAATAACAGTCAGTTTTTTCAGGTTCATTTACAGAAATATTCAGTTCAGACTGTTTTCGCGCCAAAGAAAACATGTCAAGTAATATCAAATGAAAGGTTTGGATAGCGTTTGAAATAATATTGTCCCTTGCGGCATTTTAAAAGATATTCGAATTGGTTTTTATCTGGGTTATTTCTAATTAAAAACGCTTCGGTTATAGATTCAAAGCCATATTTTTTTATAAGTCTATTCACAAAAGAAGGACTAATTGCATTAGATTCAATAAAACCAAGGATAATATCTTTTTCATTATCTGTAACGTTTTTACCCTTTTTTTGCAGTCCCCTTTGGAGAGTATAAAAATCTGGAAATATTTCCACTCCTTCTCTGGGGTTGAAAAAAACTCCAATGCCGGTTTCATTTTCTAATAAATCTATGGGAAAAGAAAAGTTGGAGCAGGGATTTTTCAGTTTATTCTTTTTCATTATTCTTTCAACTGTTTTCTTAGGAGCGGCTTTGAATTCCTGTTTTGATTGATTTTGAAGTGCAGCCGCCATTGCATATCCATCCGGGAATACAACTAAATTATCTCCGTGAAAATCAATGAATTTTTGGTATTGGGCTTTAATGCTTTTATGTGCCCTTTCAGCAAGTTCATCGCAATATCTATATACGATTTTTCCTGAATTTTTAATGAATGACATTTTCATTTCTTTTAAATCTTTATCAGGAATATGACTATATTTATACTGGACCCCGGACCAGTACCATTCTTCATTCCAGGGAACCAGACTGCCTAAAATTATTTCCCCCGCATTAAAAACATCAAGATCAGCATCAAGATAAACACTATACATTTTATTGTTGATAATATTCTCAACCTTAAGTTCCTTGCCGTATTTCTTACTAATTATTTTATAATAAGCGGCGTGACGTTCATTCCAGCTACGAAGCTCTTTTTTCTGTTTATCGGAAATGTTAATAACTTCCGCCAAAACATCAACAACCCCAAGACCTGACCATTTCGTTTTATCCTGGCAGATAAAATCATCGGTGCCTTCAATCCTTCTGTTACTATCAAAATCTTTGATATAATCATCAAAGCATCTTCGAAAAATGTATGAATTTCGCCCCAGCCAGATCAATTTTCGCTTGACTTCCCACCCGTAACGATTTGGGCTATTTAATAATTGTTTAACCGATGAATATTTTGGAAACTTCTTTTTAAGCTGATTCAAAAATTCAGTCAGTTGAGATGTCAAAACATTCAAATCAATCTGCTCCGGAGAAAGAATTAAATCCGGAATGAGTTCCTGGTACACCTTCCAGAGTAAATGATGAACTCTATAGGTGTTAATATCATCTTTTTCAAATGATTCACTTTTCGGAAGCGAGAGAGGAAGTGGGTTCCCAAAGATTTTTTGATTATAATGTTCAATAGCCTTCCATATTCCTATGTTGTTAAGGATATCTTCTGCAAATTCTACTACCACTATTGCTAATTCTTCTAATCCGGATTTTGAAAGAACTAATGTATTATATGTAAAGGTTTTTTCAATTTCCTTTATGAAATAATATATCTCTTTCGCAACATTTTGTAGAGTAGGTGTGTCTTTTGAAGGAAAACCTTCCGGTCTATTCCTTTTTATATCTATCATCGGAATTTCCGCATTGTTTTATTGCAAATCGCCCATTAATCCCAATTTCCGCAGCCTTGCTCTGAATGTATGTGGCTTTATTCCAAGTAAATTTGCTGCCTGTTCAGCATTTCCATTGGTTTTTTCGAGTGCTACTTTATAGTATTGAGGAACAATTTTACGGTCAAAATCTGCTCCGGTATCGGGAATATTAAATTCGTTAAAAGCTATCCCGGAATCTATTATGTTTAGGTTTCTTGTTGTGATGAAATTGCCAGGAGCAAGAAATGCTGTTTCAAGAGCGTTTTGTAGTTGACGAATATTACCTTTCCATGGATTTTTATTGATCAAGTCTATAGCGGAATTATCAAGGGTTTTATTTTGCTGATGTTTCTCATTCAATCTCTCTACAATGTAGTTTGCAATTAATATTTTATCGTTTCCTCGATTTCTTAGGGGTGGTAGTTTAATCTCTGCGTGAACAAGACGATAGAAAAGGTCTTCCCGAAAATCACCTGTACTGACAAGTTCCCTGATGTCTTTATTTGTTGCGGAGATTACTCGTACATTTACTTTTACCTCCTGGGTTGCTCCCAGTGGAATAAAAGTTCCATCATGCAAAACGCGTAAAAGTTTAACTTGCATTTGTATAGGCAAGTCTGTGATTTCATCAAGAAAAATTGTTCCACAATCTGCCAGTTTGAATTTTCCCACTTTGTCTGAAATTGCTCCGGTAAATGAACCTTTTTTATGCCCAAAGAATTCACTCTCAAAAAGTTCTCTTGGAATAGCTCCACAATTTATTTTGATAAAACTCTTTTCCTTTCTCGAACTATTATAGTGAATCGCTTCTGCTACTAATTCTTTGCCTGATCCACTTTCGCCCTGAATAAAAATCGGAATATCAGTATCAGCAAACATTCCAATTTGTTCTTTAATTTTTAAGATATCAGGGCATTCACCAACAATGTTATCATATTTTAGATGCAATTGATTTCTTAGATTTATGTTTTCTCTAGAGAGCTTTGTTAATTCTACTTTTACTTCTTTAACATTCTGAATCTTTGGGAAATCATCCAATTTAAAATTGACCTCGGAAATCTCAGCCTCTCTGGAAACTTGAATCAATTTTGCATCTATTACACCACCTTGTTTTAAGAAAATCCAGCAAGCGTGCATTGTGGGTGTTCCTGATGTTATTGAGATAGTATAATTGGCGCTTTTATTTTCATTTAATATCTGTTTAACGGCGCTATACATTGCAGGGTAAACGGTATTGTAGTTGGTTGGGTTTTCGGATAATGCCTCCTGGTAGTGAACTTTAAGATAAGGGAAATGCTCTTTACAATAGAGGAGAATTTTTGATGCCGGTTTTAGATATTTTTCATGGTTGTACAATAGATAGAGTTTATCAAACTTCTTCTGTTGAAGAATCGATAAGATTGCACCTTTTTTCTCTTCAGGATAGCAATCGTTATTACCGATGAATGAAAGTAGAATTTTCATTGCGGAGAGACAGGGATTCGAACCCTGGATACCGGTTTTTGCCAGTATACTCACTTAGCAGGCGAGCGCCTTAAGCCAACTCGGCCATCTCTCCAAAGAATATTAATTTAATCAAATAACTAAATATTTCGTTATATACGTAATCTCTATATAATAAAAGCGTGGGAATTTAAACAAACAATTTTGTATATTCAAAACGTATTTTAAAATGAGGAGGGAAATATGAATCCATTAGTTATATCACACAGATTTTTTGAAAATGTTGAGAAATACCCCGAAAAGGCTGCACTTTTATCCAAAATTGAAGGTGCTTATAGACCGGTAACATATTGGGAATTAGGAGAAATTGTTCGGAATGTATCTATGACACTTGATTCATGGGGAATAAAAAAGGGCGACAGAATTGCAATAATTTCGGATAATCGTGAAGAATGGATTATGTCTGATTTATCAAATATTTCAATTGGTGCTATATCTGTTCCTATATATCCGACGCTAACATTTTCGCAGATTGGAGACCTTTTTAAACACTCTGAACCTCGAGTAGTTTTTGTTGCAACAAGGGATTTGTTGAAAAAAGTTTTGGATACAGATTATAAATTCGAACATATTGTAGTTTTTAATAAATGTCCTGAGGAAAACAATGTTGTTATGTTCGAAACTATAAAGAATGAAGGAAAAAAGCTTTATAGTAAGTCTCCTGATAGATTTCAATATTTATTGAATTCTGTGAATGAAACTGATATTGCTTGTATTAATTATACTTCCGGTACAACGGGGGATCCAAAGGGTGTAATGCTAACTAACGCCAATTTTGTTTCCAACGCAGATAATGGTAAAAAAGTAATTCCCATTTCATCGTCAGACATCTTTTTATCATTTCTTCCACTCAGTCATGTTTTAGAAAGGTTAGGGGGCTATTATACCCCAATGTTACTGGGAACTACAATAGGATTTGCGGAAAGTGTCGATACGGTTGTAGATAATATGATGGAGGTGCGACCTACAATTATAATCTGTGTTCCTCGCCTTTTTGAAAAAATATACTCTACAGTAATATCAGGTGTAGAATCAGGTTCAGTAATTAAAAAGAAAATATTTTATTGGGCACTTAGAACTGGTAAAATGCGGATAGATGAGGAAATTAAAAATATTTCTCTGACCAAATGTCAGAAGAAAAAGATAAAATTCGCTGATAAACTTGTTTTTAGCAAGTTACAGGCGAAAACTGGTGGGAGGCTTCAAAGATTTGTTTCAGGTGGCGCCCCATTATCTACTGAAATTGCTGAGTTTTTCTTCGCAGCCGGTTTAAATATATACGAAGGTTATGGTTTAACTGAAACCAGTCCTGTAATTACAGAGAATGGACCGGGTACTATCAAATTGGGTTCGGTAGGGAAAGTTATTCCGGATACTGAATATAAAGTTGCTGACGATGGAGAGATCTTGGTGAGGGGACCTCAAGTTATGAAAGGTTATTATAAAGACGAAGAAGCAACTCGTGAAGTTATGGATAATGACGGATACTTGCATACAGGCGATATTGGACACTTTGATGATGATGGTTTCCTTTTTCTAACTGATAGAAAGAAAAATATACTTGTAACGGCAGGTGGTAAAAATGTTTCCCCTCAACCGATTGAAGAATCAATCAAATTGAGTCAGTATATTTCTGAAGTAGTTCTCATCGGTGACAGAAGAAATTTTATTTCAGCATTAATTGTTCTGGATCAGGGAATAATGAAAAAGTGGGCAGAAGAAAATAATATTCCATTTGAACCATATAATGAGTTCGTCAAACGTTCTGGAGTTCGTGCAATGATTGAAATGGAAATTCAAAACCAGACTACGCATTTTTCTCGATTTGAGAAGATTAAAAAATTCAGGATTGTCCCGAGAGATTTTACTCTTGAAGGTGGAGAATTAACACCATCTCTAAAAGTTCGCAAAAAGTTTGTTTTAGAGAAATACTCTTATTTAATCAATGAAATATATAACGAGTAATGATTGTCTTTATCCCGAAGGGATGTCTCTGACAAAAGTCTTGCTTTGCTTTAATAGTGAATATAAATTTCGCCGCCATTTGTAATTGGAGGTGTAGTCCTAATCGGTAAGGCAGCGGTCTTGAAAACCGCCGGGTTAATACCCTTGGGGGTTCGAGTCCCTCCACCTCCGCGTGTATAAAGTATATTTATTAAAGAGTCTTAAAGATAATTTTCATTATATTGGGCATACTCATAATATAGAAACCAGATTAAAGGCTCACAATTGGGGAAAGGTTAGGTCTACTAAATCGCACAAACCGTTTCAGATAATTTATATTGAGGAGTATTCTGATAAATCTTCAGCTTTTAAGCGAGAGATGTACTTGAAATCGCGTGAAGGCAATTATTGGCTGAGGGATAAACTAAAGAAAGAAGGAGTTTGGTGATTATTAGATTTATTTTAATTGGCAAGGCAGCGGTCTTGTCCCGCAAGGGATCCCGCTGGGAAAAACCGCCGGGTTAATACCCTTGGGGGTTCTCTCTTAGAGACCTCTTCGAGGGAGTCCCTCCACCTCCGCGTGTATAAAGTATATTTATTAAAGAGTCTTAAAGATAATTTTCATTATATTGGGCATACTCATAATATAGAAACCAGATTAAAGGCTCACAATTGGGGAAAGGTTAGGT